>ENA-UERC01000319-UERC01000319.1-human-gut-metagenome-genome-assembly--contig:-NODE-319-length-37272-cov-71.526280_pt1 | contig 37272 bp, 28 predicted proteins | sample MGYA00242955_ERZ507955 | MGnify/ENA primary metagenome ERZ507955 (study PRJEB26167, sample SAMN06115394) | human gut metagenome | host: Homo sapiens | place: China:Hubei | collected 2016-04-27... | reverse complement strand
GTGTGCAATATGACCAGCAATATGGTTTATCCTCGTTACAGCCAGATGTTCCCAACTTTGAAGGAGGTTCGTGATAGCTTGGACAACAGTTATTTCGCGGCTCAGGCAGGTGTTGAGAAGAAGGCTCAGGAGCTTTATGCCCAGAACCCACAGGCTGCTGTGAAGTATCTCAACGACTACAGTGTTGAGAAGGCTCAGCAGATGTTGGGTCGCTGGAACCAGCTTTTCGAGTTCCTGGTGGTGAAGTACAATGATATGATCATCAAGCCAACCGATAAGAATGGTACCTTCAAGAAGACTCCATACGGTTTGGGTGCTACTCCAGTTCGTCCTGGTTATCCAGAGAAGTTTGCCAAGCAGCTTGTAAAGCAGAGTGGCGATAAGTTCCTGGTTCCTGAGGAGAAGAAATAAAACAAGAATCTCCCTATAAGTTCAGGTGTCTATCACCTGGCTTATAGGGAGATTTTGTATATCGCTCCTTCAAACTTTACTTGGTGTCTAATGAGCTTTTCAATTTCTCAATATGCTCTATTGGCAACTGGGTGGCGGCTGATACCTGATCTGTAGATAAGCCCATAGCAAGAAGGCGTTGGGCTGTGGCAATATTAGCCTTGTTCTCACCCTCAGCTAATCCCTCAGCTAATCCCTCAGCTAATCCTTCAGCTAATCCTTCAGCTCGTCCTTCTTCTCGTCCTTCTTCTCGTCCTTCAGCTCGTCCTTCAGCTCGTCCTTCAGCTCGTCCTTCAGCTCGTCCTTCAGCTCGTCCTTCTTCTCGTCCATCGGCAAGACCTTTCTGCCAACCATCATCATAACCCGTCTTGATAACGCTGCGCTGATAGCGCAGATTCTCCATGTGACGGACATAATCATTCTTTTCCGCTACGGTCAACTTATCTATGTCCAGACATTTGCGGGCATCAGCCAAACCTGGTGCCTGGGCTGCCTCGCTGATCTCGCCGGTCTTGAGAAACTCGATCCATTCATCCAGATTGTTCACCGCCAGCTTATCAAAGTTGTTCACGCAGAGCAGATAATACTCCGGGAATATGTCTCCGGCTTCGCGATTAGTCTTGCGACCTTGAGGAATTTCATCACCGAAGAAGAGTTCACTCTGTCGGTTGGAGAGTTTCAGGATATCATTCGGCTGATGGAGTCCCTGGAACATCGTCTTGCCATGATATACATAATCCTTAGCCTGTCCCAATGTGAAATACACGATATTGATGGAATATACCTTGCGCACCTTGTCGTAATCATCGCCCAGACTGATATTGTCTGTGATGACCTTGGAAACTCCATAGAGCATACGGTGGAAATAGGTATGTTCCCGGGTATTCTGTATCTCGAAAATGATGAATTCTCCCTTCTCATTTTCTGCCAGAATATCCACTCTGTTGAATTTATCATTCTCGGTCTGCTGATTGCTCTCACTATCCAGGAATCGGTTGATCTTGAATTTCTCGTTCAGCAGCGAACACATAAAGCCTTCCAGCACGGCATAGTTTGCCTTGTTGCGAAGCAGGCGCTTCATCGCCCAGTCAAATCTGATATAATTTGCCATATTCTTCCTCCATGATTAATAAATCTTGTGCAAAGATTGTGCCAGCGAGCGCAATGAAAGCTTGCTTTCAAATTGCCGAGCGCCGCCAATCTTCTGCAAAGATACGCCGATTTTTTGTAACTTCCAAACTTTTAAAGAAGTTTTTATTCCAGCTTCTTACAGAAAACATATATTTAATTCGATTCATTTGCCAATCCTATCATAGCGATGAATATCATCCATCGTGACCGCTCATACCGCTTCTTAAAATACTGGTTGTGGTAAATAACTTTACAAGTTGAACGTTGCGGAAAAATCTCTTAAGAGAAGCTGGCGTTTCCCTTAAGGAAAAATATATTTTCCCTTAAGGAAAAAAATAAAAATCCTTAAGGGAAAATTCTCAACCTCTTCTTTCCCCATTTTCCTGGCGTTTTCGTCTGATACTCTCTTCCTTGAATATTGTTTACACGGATATGGAGAGAAAATGGGAGTTGAACAGGCATCTATTGCGATAGCTTTGCAATGTCACAGAGTCGCTTTTCTATTTCGTATGTCTCTTCAGGAAGATGCTGTGGTCGATGCAGGCTGGGAGCTCTTCCTTATAGTGGGTAACCATGATCATCGTCTTGTTCTTTCGCTTGCAGAATGCCTCGATGATATCCTTTACCAGGCGGCGGTTTCTGTTGTCAAGACCATGAAGAGGCTCGTCGAGGATGAGAAGCTCAGGATCCTTCACGAAGGCACGTGCCAGAAGTACCAGGCGCTGCTCGCCACTTGACAGCTTCAGAAAACCACGATCTTCCAAACCCTCCAGACCGAAGACTTTCATCCAGAAACGGCACTGGTCCATATCCTCTTCCTTTGGCTTTACATAGAGACCCACAGAATCGGTAAGGCCGCTCGCCACAATGCGGATGGCTGGCATATCACGCTGATAGGAACGGTGAAGCTCTGGAGATACATAGCCGATATGCTTCTTGATATCCCAGATGCTCTCGCCACTGCCACGAGGATTGCCGAAGAGGGCAATGTCGCAGGCATAGCTCTGCGGATTGTCGGCACATACCAGACTGAGCAGGGTACTCTTGCCGGCACCATTCTGTCCGCTCAGCGCCCAGCGCTCACCATTGTTAACCGTCCAGTCGAGATCGTTGAGGATGATGCGCTCGCCATACTGGATGCGGACCTTGTTCATCTTCACCACTTCCTGACTGTGATATTCCCGGTCGCTATATGGCAGGTCGATGATGGCTTGTTCTAATTCTTCGCATAGTACGTGGGCAGGGATGGGGTTGCGCTGTGCCAGATATTCTTCCTTGGTAAGCTTAGGATATACCTTCATATCCTTCACTTCTACCACGTGGGTGATGAACTCTGGGATATCATCGCTCTTGCTCAATACGAGAATAATCTGCAGATGATGCTCTGTGGTAAGTGACTTGAGAAGCTCCTTGAGCTGGTCGCGGGTGTCGGCATCCAGACCGATGAAAGGATTGTCCATGATCAGCACGCGAGGCTCAGAGAATAGGGTAGAGGCAAGCTTGAACTTGCGGAGCTCTCCACTGCTCAGCAGGATGGTGTATTTGTCGAGCAGGTGGTGCATGTGGAACAGCTCGTAGATGTGTTCCTGCAGCTGTCTGCGCTCAGGAGTATCTTCGCCAGCCATCTGATAAGCCTCTTCCAGCTTATCCTTGACGATAGGCGTGTTCTCATCTATTTCCAGCTGGTTCCAGCGCTGCTGCAGGAAGTAGGTGCGGTCGTTGTCGCCTCCGTAGGTATCACGGAAGGTGATATACTTGATATTGTCGCTCACCAGGGATTTGGTACTAGGAGAAAAGTCGTAATCAGGATCGTGCATCAACAGCGGGTGTCTGCCCACAAGGATGTCCACGAACATCGACTTACCTCCACCATTGGGACCTACGATAGCGATATGCTCGCCGTCGCATGCCTCGAAGTTAACTGGCTCAGCCATACGCCATTCCGGCATACGGGTTACGCCATTCTGAATACTGATAATCTTTTGCATCTCTCTTATTTTTTTTGATATGATTGCGTGATAACAGGGTGATATTCCCGGGCTGGGCTACTTGTGCGTGGTACGGTTGATAGCCGCCAGAAGCTTTGCCTGCGGGCCCGTCATACCTGTACCTTTCTCTATGCGGCTGGCGTTCTTGGTAGCAAAATCCTTCCAGCTGCTATAGTGCCTGTCGCCCGTTTCGGGTCTGCCCATCTGCAGGAAATGGCAGTAGGCAGCGCCCAGGGCATCGGTGGCATCCATGTATTTCGGCATCTCGTCTTCCCGGATGTTGAGCATGCGCTGCAGCATCGCCGCCACCTGCTCCTTGGAAGCCTGACCTTGTCCGGTAATTGCCATCTTGATTTTCAGCGGAGCGTACTCGTGGATGGGTACGTCGTGGTGGATGGCAGCAGCGATAGCCACTCCCTGCGCCCTGCCGAGCTTGAGCATCGACTGCACATTCTTGCCGAAGAAGGGAGCCTCTATCGCCATCTCGTCGGGCAGATAGGAATCGATGATGCCAGTCACTCGCTCGAAAATCCTTCCGAGTCGCAAGTAGGGATCTTTCTCCTTGCGCATGTCAATGACGCCCATCACCACCAGTTCTGCCTTGTTGCCGATGACGCGTATCACGCCATAGCCCATCACGTTGGTGCCGGGGTCAATGCCCAGGATAATCTTTTCTGTGTTCGATTTCTTCTGAATCATCTGAATGCTGTATCTTCTGAATCCTTGGAATTCTGAATGCTGTATCCTCCTGAATCTATCGGTCCATATATGGATTATGAGCCAATTCCTCGCCGATGCTGGTAGCCTCACCGTGGCCTGGCAGCACCTGTGTTTCATCCGGCAACATGCCGAGATGGCGCAGGCTGTTGATGATGCGGAACATGCTGCCGCCAGGGAAATCGGTTCTGCCGATGGAACTCTTGAAGAGGGTATCGCCCGAGAAGAGTACGTGCTCTGCCTCGCAATAGAAGCATACGGAGCCGTTGCTGTGGCCCGGAGTCTCGATGATGGTGAATTCGTGATTGCCGAACTTGATTACCTCATCTTCCTCAAAGAAATGACCGATAGGAGGGAAGTGGGTGTCGAGCTGCATCTGGTAGAATGTCTCTGCCTGATGAGCCAGACCCTTCATCAGCTTCTCATCGCCCTGTGCCACTTCCGGCTTCAGTCCGAACTCCTGGTAGATGGTGTCGTTGCCGAAATTATGGTCGAGATGACCATGGGTAACGAGGAGATGAACAGGCTTCAGATTGTTCTTTCTGATATACTCGGTGATTGCCTTGCGCTCTTCTGGATAGAAGGCACCGCAATCTATGATGACGCACTCGAGGGTGTCATCGCTGACCACGTAGCAGTTTTCCTGCAACATGTTGACTTGGAATCTTTCGATATGTAGCATTTTACTATTCTTTAATTTAAGCAGGAACATAAACCAGCTGCTTGTCCTGGCTGAACCACTCCTCATCGAAGAAGGTGCTGAGAGGGGTGATTTCCGAAATCTTATAATACTGCTTGAGCTCCTCCTTCAGATTGCCGCCCTTGAGGCAGAGCAAACCATTAGGCAGGGCATTCTGACCAGCCTTCTTGAAGTTCTTCTTGATGATCTTCATCAGGTCGGGCAACTGCATCACGGCACGGCTCACCACGAAGTCGTACTTGCCTTTCTCGTCCTCGCCGCGCAGGTGTTCAGCCACCAGGTTCTTGAGTCCGATAGCGCCAGCCACCTCATTGCACACCTTGATCTTCTTGCCGGTGCCGTCGATGAGCTTGAACTTGCACTCAGGGAAGAGGATGGCGAGCGGGATGCCCGGGAAGCCACCGCCGCATCCGAAGTCGAGAATCTCTGAACCCGGGCGGAAGTTGATCGCCTTGGCAATAGCCAGAGAGTGGAGCACATGGTGCTCGTAGAGGTTGTCGATATCCTTGCGGCTGATGACATTGATCTTGGCATTCCAATCGCGATACAGACCGTCGAGGGCAGCGAACTGCTTCTTTTGCTCGTCGGTGAGGTGAGGGAAATATTTCTCTATGATATTCATTCTATCTTGTTTTTGTTTCTTTCTATCTATATTTATTAATGTATATAAACCGATGCAAAGGTAGTGCAAATTGCAGATAAAACAAAATAAAATTAGCTTTTTTTGTATATTTAGTAGTTATTTCGGGGCTTGTTAGCAAAAAAATGTGTACCTTTGCACCCGAAAAAGATGTTAGATAGTATTTATTTAATATAAAAAGTAATGATAAAAGCAGCATTATTCGACTTAGACGGCGTGGTTTTCGATACCGAAAGCCAGTATTCTGTGTTCTGGGGAATGATAGGCAGGGAGTATCATCCGGAGATGCCTGACTTTGCGCTCCGCATCAAGGGACAGACCCTGGTTCAGATCTATGACAAGTACTTCTCTGACGATGCCACATTCGCTCATATTGATGGATACACCGATTGCAAGTCGGAACAGGCTAGGATAACAGCCCGGCTCGAAGAGTTCGAGCAGAATATGTCGTTTCCTTACATTCCCGGATTCGAAACTTTCCTGAAAGACGTGAAGGCGCATGGTGTGAAGTGCGCTGTGGTGACGAGCAGCAATCTGCAGAAGATGGAGCAGGTGTATAAGCATCATCCTGAGTTCAAGACCAATTTTGACCGCGTGCTCACCAGCGAAGATTTTGCCAAAAGCAAGCCGGATCCAGACTGTTATCTCAAGGGTGCTGCCTGTTTCGGAGCAAAGCCGGAGGAATGCGTGGGTCTGGAGGACAGCTTCAATGGACTGAAGGCTGTGAGAGCTTCGGGTGCATTTACCCTCGGACTCGCTACGACCAATTCTGCAGAGAGCATCCAGCCATACAGCGACTATGTGATAGCCGATTACAATGGATTCGGATACGATGACCTGGAGAAGATTGTAGAAACTTTTTAGTAAAACAATTATATGGGATATTTATCTACAGACAAAAAGAAAATCACAACCAAGACCTACGCCGAAATGAAGGCGGCAGGTGAGAAGGTTACGATGCTTACTGCCTACGATTTCACTACCGCAGGCATCATCGATGCTGCTGGCATCGATACCATCCTGATAGGTGATTCGGCTAGCAATGTGATGGCTGGAAATGCTGATACATTGCCTATCACCGTAGATCAGATGATTTACCACGCACGCAGTGTGGCCCGCGCCTGCAATCATGCACTCGTGCTCTGTGATATGCCTTTCGGCAGCTATCAGGTTTGCAAGGAAGATGCCTTGCGCAATGCCTGCCGAATGATGAAGGAGACGGGCGTGGATGCGCTGAAGCTGGAAGGTGGCGTGGAAATCCTGGATACTGTTCAGGCACTCATCAATGCCGGTATTCCTGTTTGTGGTCATCTTGGACTTACTCCTCAGAGCGTGAATAAGTTTGGCGGTTACGGCATCCGTGCCAAGGAGGATGCAGAGGCAGAGAAGCTGATCAGCGATGCCAAAGCACTGGATAAGGCTGGCTGTTTTGCCATCGTTCTGGAGAAAGTTCCTGCCAAACTGGCGGCTGAAGTTTCACGTCAGGTAAACGCTGTAACTATCGGTATTGGAGCTGGTAACGGTTGTGATGGACAAGTGCTGGTTTATGCTGATGCGCTCGGTATGACCCAGGGCTTCAAGCCAAAATTCCTGCGTCATTTTGCCCAGGTAGGCGAGGAGATGCAGAAGGGAGTAAAGGCTTATATCGATGCCGTGAAGAGCGTGGAGTATCCAAGCGCAGAAGAGAGCTACTAAGATGGATACGCAAAATACACCGGTGCATTTTAATCTGTGGCACCGTGACTTCTGGCGTCTCTGCTTCGCCAATCTCTTCCTGATGACGAGCATCTACATGCTCCTCCTGAGCATACCTTATTTTATGACTAAGGAGGGTTATTCCCTTGCTCAGGTGGGTGTGGTGTATGCAGCCTATGGCTTGGGCGTCTTTCTGCTGGGTGGTTTCTGTTCTTATCTGGTGCAGCGCTATCGTCGCAATCGGGTATGCCAGATATCCATCCTGGGCGTGGCAGTCAGTCTCGTCGTTCTTTATTATCTGGAAACCTTCTGGAATATCAAGGTGGGCTTCGAGATGCTGGTGGCGATGCGTCTGATTCAGGGCGCTTTCCTGGGCTTGGCAGAGATGTCGCTGGCGAGTACGCTGATTATCGATACCTGTGAATCTTTCCAGCGTACGGAGGCGAATTATATCACCTCCTGGTTTGCCCGCTTTTCCATTGCGGTAGGTCCATTGCTGTCGCTTCTGGTCTATGATGTCTTCAGTATGAAAGTCGTTTTTCCAGTAGCCTCGGTATTGGCATTGGTTGCCTTGGTGCTGGTTTCCAGGGTGAAATTCCCGTTCAAGGCTCCGTCAGAAAACGTGTCACTCATCAGCAGTGACCGCTTCTTCCTGCCTCAGGGATTTCCGCTGTTCATTAATATTGTATGCATCATGGTGATACCGGGCTTCTATCTGGCGCTGCCACATTCTCTCACCGTCTATGCGATGTTTTTTTGCGGACTGTTTCTGGCATTGGTGGCAGAGAAATACGTTTTTGCTGATGCAGAGCTGAAGAGTCAGGTAATCGTGGGACTGATATTGATGTCGGCTGCGGAATTTGTTTCCTTAAGCGATCAAAGCTTTGCCGTAGAGATGCTTGTTCCAGCCTTGCTGGCCTTGGGAGTGGGTATCATCGGAAGCCGATTCCTGCTTTTCTACATCAAGCTTGCCAAGCATTGCCAGCGTGGCACCAGTATGAGTTCCTTCTTCCTGGCGTGGGAACTGGGGTTGAGCTTAGGAATCGGATTGGGTTTCTGGCTGGTGAAGGACGTGTATCAGAAATCTCCTGATATGGATCGGGTGATATTGAATCCAGTGTATAGTGAACTTCTGTATCCGGCTGTCGGATTGACAGTGGTTTCTCTCCTGATGTATCATTTCCTAGTACATCCATGGTATATGAAGCATCGCAATCGCTGATGCTTCGTGTGCCAGCTTTATTAAAAGTTTCTAAAAATAGCGTTTGTGAAACTTTTTTAATATAATTTAGTTAGCTTTATTCGCTTTTGTGCTCATAATTGAGTACTTTTGCGTTTGATTTGAGGGCGGAGGGCATTTTTGGAGTGCCCTTTGTTCTGTTTTTAGAATGAATTAAACGTAAAATTGATATAAGATTATGGCAGAAGCTATTGATATCCGTGAGTTGAATATCCGGATTGAACAACAGAGTCAGTTCGTTACCAATCTGGTAATGGGCATAAACAAGGTCATCGTAGGTCAGAAGCACCTCGTTGACTGTCTCCTTATCGGTCTTCTCTCTGATGGTCACATTCTCCTGGAAGGTGTACCGGGTCTGGCGAAGACTCTTGCAATCAAAACATTGTCACAGTTGATTAGTGCAGACTATAGCCGCATACAGTTTACACCCGATTTGTTGCCTGCCGACGTGATCGGCACGCAGATCTATTCGCAGAAGGATGAAGCCTTCCATGTGAAGCGTGGACCTGTGTTTGCCAACTTCGTGCTGGCGGATGAGATCAACCGTGCCCCAGCCAAGGTGCAGAGTGCCTTGCTTGAGGCGATGCAGGAACATCAGGTTACCATCGGCGACCAGACTTTCCATTTGCCTAATCCATTCCTGGTGATGGCTACCCAGAACCCGGTAGAGCAGGAGGGTACCTATCAGTTGCCTGAGGCACAGGTGGACCGTTTTCTCCTCAAGGTTGTCATCGATTATCCTACCATCGAAGAAGAGAAGCTCATCATCCGTGAGAACATCCAGGGCGGTCTGCCTACCGTGACTCCGGTTACTACAGCCGAGGAAATCCTGAAGGCTCGCAGCATCGTCAACGAGGTGTATATCGATGAGAAAATAGAGCAGTATATTGCCGACATCGTCTTCGCTACCCGTTATCCAGACCGTTATGGCCTGGGCGAATTGAAGGATATGATTACCTTTGGCGGCAGTCCTCGTGCCAGCATCTCACTTGCCAAGGCAGCCAGAGCCTACGCCTTCATCAAGCACCGTGGTTACGTGATTCCTGAGGATGTGCGTGCCGTGGCTCACGATGTGCTCCGCCACCGCATCGGTCTTTCTTACGAGGCAGAGGCAAGTGAAATCACCAGCGAGGAAATCGTCAGCCGTATCATCAACAAGGTGGAAGTGCCTTGATGAACTAAGTGAAAAGTGAAGAATTCACTTGCTTCACTAATCATGAAGTTCAATGTTCAAAATTCAAAGTTCAAAGTAAATAAAGTTGGATACACAAGATATCTTAAAGAAAGTTCGGAAGATCGAGATCAAGACTCGCGGATTGAGCCAGAACATCTTCGCCGGCCAGTATCATTCTGCCTTCAAGGGTAGGGGAATGGCCTTTGCCGAGGTGCGCGAATATCAGTATGGCGACGACGTGAGAGACATCGACTGGAATGTGACGGCTCGCTTCCATCGCCCTTTCGTCAAGGTCTTTGAAGAAGAGCGAGAGCTTACCGTGATGCTGATGGTGGATGTGAGCGGTTCGCTCGATTTCGGTACCATGCGCCAGATGAAACGCGACCTGGCTACCGAGATAGCTGCAACCCTTGCCTTCAGTGCCATCCAGAACAACGACAAGATAGGTGTCATCTTCTTTTCCGACAGAATAGAGAAATATATCCCTCCCAAGAAGGGACGCAAGCATATCCTCTACATCATTCGTGAGATGCTCGACTTTCATCCCGAGAGTCAGCGTACCGATATCGGATGTGCCCTGGAATACTTCACGAGGGTGATGAAGCGCCATTGCACGGCTTTCGTCATCAGCGACTTCTACGATAACAAGGACTATCAGCACCAGCTGCAGATAGCCAACCAGAAGCACGATGTGGTGGGAATCCAGGTGTATGATCCACGTGCCAAGCAGCTGCCCGATGTGGGACTGCTCAAGGTGATGGATGCCGAGACGGGACACGAGATGTATATCGATACCAGTTCGAAGAAATTGAGAGTGGCTCACACCCAAAACTGGTTGCGACAGCAGGAGAATCTGCGACAGCTCTTTGCCAAGAGCAAGGTAGATTGGACTTCGGTAGCCACCAACGAGGACTTCTCGAAGGCGCTCCTGATGCTGTTCAAACAGAGAGGCTAAAGTAAGATAACATGAAAATAAAGAATATCATATTGACGATGGCGCTGATGGGTTGCTCTATGCTGGCTTTCGGTCAGACCGTGGAGCAGCGCTTGGATTCCCTGCAGCTGCTTATCGGACAGCAGACCATCCTGCACCTCAAGGCTACTGCCCGGAAGGGTGCCAGGATTGTGCTGCCTTCCTTCAAGCCTCAGGACCAGATTGTACCTGGTGTAGAGGTGGTGGAGCAGAGCAAGGGCGACACGATGCAGATGGGTGATGACCGCATCCAGGTGAGCCGCGACTATACGCTTACCTCTTTCGACGAGAAGGTGTATGTGGTTCCTGCACTCGATGTAAAGATCGACGGCAAGAGCTATCACGGAAATCCGTTGGCGCTGAAGGTGCTCACCGTACAGGTAGATACGGTGCATCCTAACCAGTTCTATCCGGCAAAGGGTGTACAGGATAATCCTTTCGAGTGGAGTGAGTGGAGCTTCGCCTTCTGGTTGAGCCTGCTGATGATTATCATCTGTGGTGCAATGATTTATCTCCGTAATCGTCTGAAGAGGAACAAGCCTATCATCGCCCGCATCCGCATAGTGAAGAGGGTGCCTGCCCATGAGAAGGCGCTGCGTGAAATCAATGACATCAAGCATCATCATACCAACGCCAGCCAGGAGACTCAGAAAGAGTACTACACCCAGTTGACCAATACGCTGCGTGCCTATATCGTGAGCCGCTTCGGATTCAATGCGATGGAGATGACCAGTGGAGAAATCATCGAGCACCTGCGTGCTTCGGGCGACCAGAAGATGATAGACGAGCTAAGAATGCTCTTCTCTACCGCCGACCTGGTGAAGTTTGCCAAGTACGAGATTCCGATGAACGAGAACGATGCCAACCTGGTGAATGCCATCAACTTCATCGACCAGACGAAGACCGATGAGCAGCCTAAGGAGGAGAAGATCGTTCCAACGCTCAGCACCGAAGACCAGAAGTCGCAGCAGCAGCGCCGACTCATCAAGACCCTGCTCTGGGTGGGCGGCATCAGCGTAGTTGCCATCTTCGGCTACATCGTTTATCAGGTAGCGATGCTCGTGATGTAAATGTCATCAGGCTCAGAAATCCAGAGCTGGTGATGCAAACAATAAAAAGAAATTAAGAAATGGAATTTGCAAGTAAAGCATATTTTCTGCTGCTCCTGCTGCTGATACCTTATATATTATGGTATTTCCTGGGCAGGAAGAAGAGCGAGCCTACGATGCGCATGAGTGATACACGCATCTATCAGTATGCTCCCAAGAGTATGCGCGTCAGACTCATCCATCTGCCGATGGTGCTGAGATGCATCTGCTTCGTGCTCATCGTCATCGCTATGGCCCGTCCGCAGACCCACTATTCCTGGGACAACAAGACCGTAGAAGGTATCGATATCATGCTTGCCATGGACGTATCTACCTCTATGCTTGCCGAGGACCTGAAGCCAAACCGTATGGAGGCGGCGAAGGATGTTGCCACTGAGTTTATCTCTGGCCGTCCTACCGACAATATCGGACTCACCATCTTTGCCGGAGAGGCTTTCACGCAATGTCCGATGACTACCGATCATGCCAGTCTGCTCAGACTCCTGCATGATACCCGCACCGATATCGCGGCTCGCGGACTCATCGATGACGGTACCGCTGTGGGTATGGGACTTGCCAACGCCGTGACCCGACTCAAGGATTCCAAGGCAAAAAGCAAGGTGGTAATCCTGCTCACCGACGGTAGCAACAACATGGGTGACATCTCGCCTATGACCGCTGCCGAAATAGCCAAGAGCTACGGCATCAGAGTATATACCATCGGTGTGGGAACCAACAAGGTGGCGCCTTATCCGATGCCTGTGGCAGGAGGCGTGCAGTATGTCAATATCCCGGTGGAAATCGATACCCAGACGCTGCGCGACATCGCTCAGACCACCGATGGAAACTTCTATCGTGCTACGAGTACAGCCGAGTTGAAGAAGATTTACAAGGACATCGACAAGCTGGAGAAGTCTAAATTTAATGTGAAGCATTTTGCCAAGCGCTATGAGGCCTATCAGCCTTTTGCCCTGGGTGCACTCCTGATACTGCTCCTGGAGATATTGCTCCGCCTCACTTGGTTCAGAAGAATTCCTTGATGAAAGAGGAGTTTAGACAAAATAGATTATAACATCATATAAATATGTTAAGATTTGAAGATCCTACGTTTCTCTGGTTGCTCTGGCTGATACCGGTGCTCATACTGGTTCGTCTGGTAGGCTGGAGAAGGCGAAAGGCTAAGCTGAAAAGATTGGGCGATCCGGAACTGCTCAAGCAGTTGATGCCCAACATATCCAAATACCGTCCTACGGTGAAGTTTGTGCTGATGCTTGCTGCCTTGGCACTCGTCATCGTGATGGTGGCTCGCCCTCAGATGGGAAGCAAGATTTCTCACGACAAGCGTAACGGCATCGAGACGATGATCTGTCTCGATATCTCCAATTCCATGCTTGCCGAGGATGTGGCTCCTTCCCGTCTCGACAAGAGCAAGATGCTGATAGAGAATCTGGTAGATAACTTCAGCAACGACAAGATCGGCCTGATCGTCTTTGCAGGCGATGCCTTCGTGCAGTTGCCAATCACCAGCGATTATGTATCGGCAAAGATGTTCCTGCAGAATATCACACCGGGTCTGATCCAGACTCAGGGTACTAATATCGGCGATGCCATCTCGCTTGCCACCAAGAGTTTTACCCAGCAGGACAATGTGGGTAGAGCCATCATCGTGATTACCGATGGTGAGAACCATGAGGATGGTGCCAAGGAGGCTGCCGAGATTGCCCAGAAGAAGGGCATCAATGTGTTTATCCTCGGTATCGGTAATACCAAGGGTGCTCCTATCCCGATGGGCGATGGCTCTTATCTGAAGGATCATGCAGGCAATACCGTGATGACAGCCCTCAACAAGCAGATGTGCCGCGAACTGGCGCAGGCTGGCAAGGGGCAGTATATCCATGTGGATAATACAAGTGATGCAGAAAAGGCATTGAATGATGACCTTACTAAGTTGCAGAAGGGAGATATGACCAGCGTGATATACAGTGCCTACGATGAACAGTTTCAGGCTGTGGGCATTCTCATCATCCTCCTGCTCATCATCGAGGTCTGCATGCTGGAAGTAAAGAATCCGTTGCTCAGGAACATTAAGTTCTTCAAAAGGGATTCCTTGAAGCTGCCGAAATAATGCAGGCAGAAGCTTTAAAATATAGATGTTAAAATGAAGTATATACATTATATAATAGTAACTGTGGCAATGTTGCTGGTGGGTACGACACAAGCCGGAGCCCAGACTGATCGTAACCTGATCCGTCAGGGCAATCGTGCCTTCAAATCCCAGAAATGGGCAGTGGCAGAAACCCAATATCGCAAGGCTATCTCCAAGAATCAGAAGAATCCACAGGCGATATACAATCTTGGTTGTGCGCTCATGGCGCAGCAGAAAGACTCCATGGCGATACAGCAGTTTACCAATGCTGCCCAGTTGGAGACCAACCGCCTCCGCCGTGCTGCCAGCTGTCACAACATGGGCGTAATCATGCAGAACCATCGTGACTATGCCCAGGCCATCGAATACTACAAGATGGCGCTGAGATGCAATCCACAGGACAATGAGACCCGTTATAATCTTGCCCTCTGCAAGAAGTTGCTCAAGAACAATCCGCAAAACAAGGATAAGAACAAGGACAAGAACAAGAACGATCAGAATAAGGACAAGAACAAAGACAACAAGGATAAAAACGACGATAAGAATAATAAGAATAACAAGAATAATAAGAATAACAATAACAAGAATAATCAGAACCAAAACCAGCCGAACCAGGACAAGATGAGCCGCGAGAATGCCGAGCAGCTCTTGAATGCCGCCGTTCAGCAGGAGCAAGCCACCAAGCGCAAGTTGCAGAAGGCGATGAGCCAGCCACGCAGAAAGGCTTACGACAAGAATTGGTAAAAGATTAGATGAGATAAAAATACGATTTAAATATAATATTTAGCTATTATTTAAGATACGATATGAAAAGAATAGGTTGGTATTTGATATTGCTGATATGCTTGCTAGGCTACCAGGTGCATGCGGTGGCCCAGAATATCTCCGTGTCGGCTCCATCGCACGTAGCGGCTGGAGAAAACTTCCGTGTCGCCTATACCATCAACACCCGTGATGTAGAGGAATTCAGAATGGGTGCGGTGCAGGATGGACTCGAAGTCATCGCAGGCCCTTACACATCCTCGCAATCCAGTTATCAGATGATCAACGGACATACCTCGTCCTCTTCATCTGTAACCATCACCTACACCCTTTATGCGGCAAAGAATGGTACCTTCAACATTGGTGCTTCCCACGCCATCGTGGATGGTAGGAACCTGGCTTCTCGCGCCGTAAAGATTACGGTGTCGGGTCACGCTCAGCGTACCAACGGCGCGCCTAGCATGCACGGACAGAATAGCTACGACCAACCTCGTATGCGTACCGCTGGCTCTGCCATCTCAGGCAGCGATCTCTTCATCAAGGTGTCTGCCAACAAGAAGAGAGTACACGAGCAGGAACCTATCCTGCTTACCTACAAGGTATATACACAGGTGGAACTCACCCAGCTGGAAGGTAAGATGCCAGACCTGAAGGGATTCCACAACCAGGAAGTGCCTTTGCCACAGCAGAAGACCTTCCATACCGAAATGGTGAACGGTCGCCCTTACAAGTGCGTTACCTGGAGCCAGTATGTGATGTATCCTCAGATGACCGGTAAGCTGGAGATTCCTTCCATCACCTTCAAGGGCATCGTGGTACAGCAGAACCGCAATATCGACCCGATGGAGGCCTTCTTCAATGGTGGTTCCGGATATGTAGAGGTAAAGAAGAACATCAAGGCTCCGGGTATCACCCTGCAGGTAGATCCGTTGCCTCAGCGCCCAGCCAATTTCTCGGGTGGAGTAGGTAAGTTCAATATCTCTGCTTGTCTTGACAAGAAGGAAATCAAGGCAGGCGAACCTATTACGCTCCGTGTGATTGTGGGAGGTATCGGAAACCTCAAGTTACTGAAGCAGCCAGTAGTGAATTTCCCGAAGGATTTCGACAAGTATGATGCCAAGGTAACAGATAAGACCCGACTCACCGCCAATGGAGTGGAGGGTAATATGATATACGATTTCCTGGCTGTGCCTCGCAATCAGGGCAGCTTTACCATTCCTGCCGTGGAGTTCACCTATTATGATACCAGCAAGAATGCGTATAAGACCATCAAGACCCAACCTTTCACCCTGACCGTGGAGAAGGGAGATGGATCAACATCCGAGTCGGCTGACTATACCAGTAAGGACAAGGATATCCATACCATCAAGTTGGGCAAGACCTCACAGCATCAGGCAGATGATATGTTCTTCGGAAGCTTCGGCTACTGGACCAGTCTGCTCATTCCGCTCATCGCCTTCTTCGTGCTGCTGGTGGTATTCCACCGCAGAGCCATCGAGAATGCCGACATCGTGAAGAAGCGCTCCAACAAGGCGGGCAAGATAGCCACCAAACGTCTGCGCATGGCCAACAAGCTGATGCTGCAGGGCAAGCAGGGCGAGTTCTATGATGAGGTGATGCGTGCCCTCTGGGGATATATGAGCTACAAGCTGAACATGCCGGTAGAGCAGCTCTCTCGTGAGAATATCCGTGAGAAACTCTTCGTTCACGATGTGGATGATGTTACAATACAGAAGTTTACTTCCGCTCTCGATGAGTGCGAGTTCGAGCGTTATGCTCCAGGCGATCCTGCCGGTAATATGAACCGTACCTTCGAATCAGCAATGACAGCGATTATGGAAATAGAAAATGCAATTAATGCGGCTCGCAAGAACGCCAAGAAGCATCCTGCCGGATATTCCTTCGTATGGCTGCTCCTAGCGATGCTGGGCTTCGGCGCTTCTCCGGTATCGGCAATCACCAAGAACAATGCCGATACGGAATACCAGAAGGGCAACTACCAGCAGGCTATCCGCGACTATGAAGAGCTGCTCAAGAATGGTGCCTCTGCCGAGATTTACTACAACCTCGGCAATGCCTACTATCGTACAGATAATATTACCAAGGCGGTGCTCAACTATGAGCGTGCCCGCCTGCTCTCGCCTGGAGATGAGGACATCAACTTCAATCTCCAGTTTGCGAGAAGCAAGACCATCGACAAGATTACCCCGGTAAGCGAAATGTTCTTTGTTACCTGGTATAAGGCGCTTGTCAACTTCACGAGTGTAGATAACTGGGCGAAGGCTGGCATCATCTCCATCATCATGGCGCTGCTGCTCGTGCTGCTCTATCTTTTCGGTCCGCACATCCTGATGCGCAAGATCGGCTTCTTTGGCGGTATCGGTTTCTTCCTCGTCTTCCTGCTGAGCAATCTCTTTGCCTATCAGCAGAAGCAGGCGCTTGACAACCGCAAGGGTGCCATCATCATCTCGCCTTCCGTGAACATCAAGAAGACGCCTGCCAAGACCAGTACCGATCAGTTTGTACTCCACGAGGGTACCCGTGTAGATATCATCGATAAGGGTATGACCGACTGGCGTGGCATCCGCGTAGGCGATGGAAGAGAAGGATGGATCGAGACCAAGCATCTCGAGGAAATTTAAAAAGTGAAGAGTGAAGAACTCTGAGTGAAGAATGAAGAGTGAAGAACAAAGAGTGAAGAACTCAATAGTCTAAGCTAATCATAAAGTTCAAAGTTCAAAGTTCAAAGTTCAAAGTTCAAAGCTCAAAGCTCAAAGTTCAAGGCTGAAAGTTCAAAGTTCAAAGCTGAAAGTTCAAAGTTCAAAGCTGAAAGTTCAAAGTTCAAAGTAAGTAAATGGATTTTAGTTCGATACAAAACATAGATTTTCAAGTGCTGCAGTGGTTCAACGGCAGTAACAATGTGATTCTCGACCAGTTGGTGATGGCACTTACTTCGGGTTTCACCTGGATACCGCTCTATCTTGTACTCTTTATCATCGTGATGCGCAATAATGAGACAATCGGGCAGATTGGTCTTATTGTAGGCTGCGCATTCCTGTGCATCTTTTTTGCCGATGGCATTGCCGAGGGAATCATCAAACCGCTTGCGGCTAGATGGCGACCTTCCAACGATCCGCTGGTAAAATATACCGTGCAGGTAGTAGATAATCTTCGCCTGAAGGACTACAGTTTCTGTTCGGCGCATGCAGCCAACACCATGGCGTTAGCCGTGTTCTTCTCGCTGCTTGTAAGGAGCAGGATGCTCACCTTCACCCTGATAGCATGGTCGCTGGTGAACTGCTGGACCCGCCTCTATCTGGGCGTTCATTATCCGCTGGACATCGTTTGCGGAATGCTGCTGGGCATGGTGATTGGTTCGCTGGTATATCTTTTCTTCCTTCGTATGTACCGACGTATCTCACCGGAAATCAAGTATGTTTCGAATCAATATACCTGTACGGGATATGATTGCGATGACATCGATATGGTTATGACCGTGCTGATGCTCACTCTCGTATATGTCATTCTGCGTGCCGTCGTTCTGATGACGGCAATATAGCAGTAAATAGCCTTTTCTGAAAAAAGGCAAATCATAAAGTTCAAAGAAATAATGGATACAAAACATATTAAGATAAGCGATTATAATTACGATTTACCAGATGAGCGCATCGCCAAGTTTCCTATCGCACAGCGCGACCACAGCAAACTGCTGGTCTATAAGCATGGCGAGGTAAGCGACGATGTGTTCTTCCATCTTCCCGACTATCTGCCAAAGGGAGCCATGATGGTATTCAATAATACCAAGGTTATCCAGGCGCGCATGCATTTCCGCAAGGAGACGGGAGCACTCATCGAGGTGTTCTTGATGGAGCCTGCTGCACCTACCGACTATGAGCTGATGTTCCAGACTTCGGGTCACTGCTCATGGCTCTGTATGATTGGTAACCTGAAGAAATGGAAAGAGGGAAGTCTGAAGCGTGACTTCGAGATCAAGGGTCATCAGCTTACTCTCTCTGCTACCATGCGACGTGGAGATGCTCTCAGCGCAGAGGCTTCTGAGATGGTAGCCAAGGGTGGCGGCACCAACTACTGGGTGGATTTCGACTGGGACAACGAGCACGTTTCCTTTGCCGAGATTCTTGAGGCAGTAGGAGAGTTGCCTATCCCTCCATATCTGAACCGCAAGACTGAAGAAAGTGACAAGACCACTTATCAGACCGTATATTCCAAGATCAAGGGTAGTGTGGCTGCCCCAACAGCCGGTCTGCATTTCACCGATGCGGTGCTCCAGGACCTGGATGCGCATGGCATTGACCGTGAAGAGGTAACCCTTCATGTAGGAGCGGGAACCTTCAAGCCGGTGAAGAGTCTTGAGATAGAAGGTCATCAGATGCATACTGAATATATCGTGGTTCATCGTCGCAGTCTGGAGAAGCTCATCAAGCACGAGTGCCAGGTCATCGCCGTGGGAACCACCAGTGTGCGCACCATCGAGAGTCTCTATTATATGGGTGTGCATCTCATCAAGCATCCTGAGGCAAGTGAAGAAGATCTGCATGTAAACCAGTGGGATCCTTACGAGCTGTCGGCAGATGGCAATCTGGTGGATGACATCACTCCGGTGCAGGCTATCCAGGCAATTGTCGATTACCTCGACCGCAACGGATTGGAAGCCCTGCACTCCAGCACGCAGATCATCATCGCACCGGGCTACACCTATAAGATAGTAAAGATGCTGGTAACCAATTTCCATCAGCCTCAGAGCACGCTCCTGCTTCTGGTGAGTGCTTTCCTGCATGGTGATTGGAAGAAGGTATATGATTATGCCCTCTCGCATGATTTCCGCTTCTTGAGCTACGGAGATTCCTCCCTGCTCATTCCTTAGGAAGAAGAATAAAGTGAAGAGTGAAGAACGAAGAGTGAAGAATTCATTTGCTTTGCTAATCATAAAGTTCAAAGTTCAAAGTAAAATAGTATGATTTCAGTAGAAGGACTGAAAGTAGAGTTTGGCGTAAAGCCACTTTTCAATGATGTAAGCTTCGTAATCAACGACCGCGACCGCATTGCCCTGGTAGGTAAGAATGGTGCCGGCAAATCTACGATGCTGAAGATTCTATGTGGATTGCAGAAGCCAACTTCCGGCGTAGTGGCTATCCCTAATGAAACCACCATCGGCTATCTGCCGCAGGTGATGAAACTGCAGGATGATACCACCGTAAAGCAGGAAACCCGAAAGGCTTTCGCCCACAATACCGAGATGAAGGCGCGCCTCGACAAGATGCAGCAGGAAATGGCCGACCGCACCGATTACGAGAGCGAGAGCTATGCCCAGCTCGTGGAGAAGTTCACCCAGGAACATGATCACTATATGATGATGGGCGGTGAAAACTACGAGGCAGAAATAGAGCGCACATTGAGCGGTCTGGGTTTCACCCGTGAAGATTTCGACCGTCCTACCCGAGAGTTCTCCGGCGGATGGCGTATGCGTATCGAGCTGGCAAAAATCCTGCTCCAGAAGCCGGATGTGCTCCTCCTCGATGAGCCTACCAACCATCTTGATATCGAGAGTATCCAGTGGCTGGAGCAGTTCCTGGCGCAGAGTGCCAAGGCGGTGGTGCTGGTAAGTCACGACCGTGCCTTTATCAATAATGTAACCAACCGCACCCTTGAGATTACCTGCGGAAGGGTAGAGGATTATAAGGTGAAATACGACGAGTATGTGGTACTTCGTGCCGAGCGCCGCGAGCAGCAGCTCCGTGCCTACGAGAACCAGCAGAAAGAAATAGCAGATATCAAGGACTTCATCGAGCGTTTCCGCTATAAGCCAACCAAGGCTGTACAGGTGCAGAGCCGCATCAAGCAGTTGGAGAAAATCGTTCCTATCGAGGTGGATGAGGTGGATACCAAGCAGATGCACCTCAAGTTCCCTCCTTGTCTCCGAAGCGGTGATTATCCGGTCATCTGCGATGAGGTGAGAAAGGATTATGGCGAGCATACCGTCTTCGACCATGTGAATCTTACCATCAAGCGTGGCGAGAAAGTGGCGTTCGTAGGTAAGAACGGTGAGGGTAAATCTACCCTGGTGAAGTGTATCATGGGCGAGATTCCTTTTACAGGCAATCTCAAGATAGGTCATAACGTGCAGATTGGTTATTTTGCACAGAACCAGGCACAGCTGCTTGATGAGAAGCTTACCATTTTCCAGACCATCGACAATGTGGCTACCGGCGAGATGCGTCTCAAGGTGAACGATCTCTTGGGTGCCTTTATGTTTGGTGGCGAAACTTCCGAAAAATATGTCAAGGTGCTGAGTGGAGGAGAGCGCAGTCGTTTGGCGATGATCAAGCTTCTGCTCGAACCGGTGAATCTCCTGATTCTCGATGAGCCTACCAACCATCTCGATATGCAGTCGAAGGATGTGTTGAAGGAAGCCATCAAGGCATTCGACGGCACCGCCATCATCGTGAGCCACGACCGTGAGTTCCTCGACGGACTGGTAGATAAGGTATATGAGTTTGCCGGTGGTAAAGTACGTGAGCATCTGGGCGGTATCTACGATTATCTCCGTGCCCACAATGCCGAGAGCATCAGTCAGGCACTTGCCAATCAGTCAGGAATGGCATCTGCCGGTTCTCCATCGGGTTCCGCTTCATCCTCTTCCTCTTCTTCAACCTCATCATCTGCTTCTTCTTCCGAAGTATCCTCCGGCAAGCTCAGCTATGCCGAGCATAAGGAGCAGCAGAAGAAGATACGCAAGGCAGAGAAGGCAGTGAAGGAATGCGAGACGAAGATAGAAAAGCTCGAAACCCGCAAGGCAGAGATTGATGCCCTCCTGATGAAGCCAGAGAATGCTACGAATATGGAACTCGTTACCGAATATACCGAGCTGATGAAGAGCCTGGATGAGGAAAACGAGAACTGGATGATGCTCTCAGAAGAGCTGGAGGAAGTGAAGAATTCGTAATTAATAAACAATAATAAATAACGAGAAAATGAAAATGAAGTACATCCTTCCGATGATGATGCTCGCAGCCATGCCTTTGGCTGCTGATGCTCAGAACAAGTCGGGACTTGTCTTGAGCAATCTTGACAAGACAGCAAAGCCTGCTGATGATTTCTATCAGTTTGCTACCGGTGGCTGGCAGAAGAACAACCCGCTTCCTGCTGCCTACAGCCGTTATGGTAGTTTCGATCAGTTGGCTGAGAACAACAACAAGCGTATCAACTCTATCCTTGATGAACTCAAGAAGAAGACCTACAAGGCTGGAACCATCGAGCAGAAGCTTTCCGACTTCTATAAGTTGGCACTCGACATCGACCGCCGCAACAAGGAGGGCATTGCTCCCGTAAAGCCTCTCCTCGACGAGATTGCTGCTGCCAAGACCAAGACTGATCTCCAGAACTTGCAGGTGAAATATGCCATGCAGGGCTTGGGCGTAGGTTTCGGTACTGGTTTCGGTGCTGATGAGAAGAACGTTACCATGAACATCTACAATGTGATGCAGGGTGGCTTGACTCTCGGTTCCAAGGATTATTACCTCAACAACGACGCTGCTACCGTAGCTATCCGTGAGGCATTCAAGACTTACGTGGTAAAGATGTTCCAGCTCTATGGCTTCTCTGCTGCCGATGCTGCCAAGAAGGCACAGAAGGTATTCCTCCACGAGACCAGTCTTGCTACTATCTCCAAGAGCCGTACCGAACTCCGTGACCCACAGGCTAACTACAACAAGATGAGCCTGAAGCAGTTTAAGGAGAATTATCCAAACATTCCTCTCGAAGCTTTGGCTAACGGCGAGGGCATCAAGAGCGAATATATCCAGGAGATGATTGTTGGTCAGCCTGCTTTCATGGCTGGTTACGACAAGATTACTGCTGCTGAGGATGCTGAGACCTTGAAGGCTTTGATGGAGTGGAGTGTCATCGGCAGCTCTTCTGCTTATCTCACCGATGCCATCCGTGAGGCAAACTTCGATTTCTTCGGCAAGACCATGAGTGGCAGAAAGGAAGATCATCCATTGTGGAAGCGTGCTACTTCTCAGGTAGAGGCTCAGTTGGGCGAGGCGCTCGGTCACATCTACTGCAAGCGCTACTTCCCAGAAAGCTCTAAGAAGATGATGGAGACACTCGTGAAGAATCTTCAGATCAGTCTCGGTCAGCGTATCGATGCTCAGAAGTGGATGAGTGCAGAGACCAAGGCTGCAGCTCACAATAAGCTCGATAAGTTCTATGTCAAGATTGGTTATCCTAACCAGTGGACAGACTATAGCAAACTTACCATCGATCCATCCAAGAGTTTCTATGAGAACGTGATGGCTTGCCGTCAGTTCCGCAACAATAAGGAGATTGCAGAGAAGGCTGGTAAGCCAGTCAACAGAGATGAGTGGTATATGACTCCTCAGACTGTGAATGCATACTATAATCCTACCACCAATGAGATCTGCTTCCCAGCAGGTATCCTCCAGTATCCATTCTTTGATGCCAAGGCTGACGAGGCATTCAACTATGGTGCTATCGGTGTAGTGATTGGTCATGAGATGACTCACGGTTTCGACGATCAGGGTCGCCAGTATGATGCCAGCGGTAACCTGAAGGATTGGTGGACAGCTGCCGATGCTGAGGGCTTCAACAAGCGTGCAGATATGTATGCAGATTTCTTCAGCAACATCAAGGTATTGCCTGATTTGAATGCCAACGGTCGCTTCACATTGGGTGAGAACCTTGCCGACCACGGAGGTTTGATGGTATCCTTCAATGCATTCAAGAATGCTACAGCCAAGAAGCCTTTGAAGAACAAGGATGGCTTTACTGCTGATCAGCGTTTCTTCCTGGCTTACGCAGGTGTATGGGGTCAGAACATCACCGAGAAGGAGATTCGCAACCGTGTGAAGAACGATCCTCATGCGCTTGGCAAGTGGCGTGTAGATGGTGCTCTTCCTCACATTGATGCCTGGTATGAGGCATTTGGTGTAAAGCAGGGCGACAAGATGTTCATTCCTAAGAATGAGCGTTTGGAGCTTTGGTAAAGATCAAATATGAAAAAGGCTGCGTTACCACCGGGTGACGCAGCCTTTTTTCATACATTTTTATTCTTCATGAATGTTGCGGTAAACTCCTTACACTTACGCATATCCTGTTTTGATGATGCAATAGAGTAGGGACTATATTTTTCAAACATGTCAAGACCACGTCCAAGCGTAATTGTCCATCCTGTATCTGTTTTGATACATCTGTCATGAAAGTCTCTGAACTTGTATGTAAACTCAATGCCATACGTCGCAAGGTCGTCCTTGATGTCATCAAGCTTGTCAATCAAGTCTGGTATCTTGTCTTCCTCTTCATTAGTGAAAAGGTTCAGTTTCAAGTCATCCACAGGACGTGTATTGATAAGCATCAGAGCAAACTCCATGAAGTTTTTGATCTGCCATGAAGCACGTATATATGGATCTTCAACGGTTATTTCCTTTGCTTCTCTCATATAAGGTGCAAATAACTTCTCATAACTTACGCCAGTCTGGCCCATTCTGAACGACATACTCTTTTCTTGTAGAATAGGTATGCGTGGACGTTTGGATTTCGGTTCTTCTGTATGATCTTCAGTCGTAGGTGGTTCTACTTTCTGATTGCTTCCTTGTTCCAATATCTCATTGCTTCCTTGTTCCAATGTCTCATTGCTTACTTGTTCCAAAGTCTCAATGCTTACTTCAGAACCGGTTTTCAGGTTGATGTACTTGAACTTTGCAGGCTCTGCCATGAAAGTTTCATCAATCACATAGAGCTGATCCTTCACACGTTTACGACCTTCTGCAGCAAAGTCAACCAGTTCATAAGCCTCCTGGTCGGTCATCTTACCATCAGGATAGATGAGTTTCATCATACCAGAGAATGTCTTACGGATAGCAAGATGGTCACGTTCTGAGAGAGAACCGTCAAACTTCGCATAATCATTCAGTACTGCTGTTCTGTCATCATTGCGCATTTCGTGAAGTACGGCAGCAATGTAGTCGGTAATAAGACCATATCCCTTGGAAAAACTGTTCTTCTTCAACATCTTGATTTCCCAACCTGGATTGTAGAGATGGATTCGGTCGAGGAACGCACCCTTGATGAATGATGTAGGAATGCTCTCAAACAGATGGCTGTTCTTCAACATATATGAAACAGTATGCTTGGTATTACCTACGAAAGACATGGATGCACTAGCCTCGTGGGTTCCCTTACCACGGTTGAACGACTTGTTGGCAAGATAGTTCTGCATCGTGTCGATGAGCACAGCATCCACATTACGGCCTTTCTGCTGTTCAAACTCGTCCCATGCCACAACATCCCAATAGCCTACCAGTCCAAGAATTTCCTTGTTGCCCTGGATTTTCACGAAAAGTCGGGCAGAGGTTACGTCACCACCACTGACAAGTACGCCATAAGGAGACAGTTCCTGGAATACATGAGATTTACCTGTTCCCTTTGGACCCAATTCCATGAAATTGAAGTTGTTTTCCACATGAGGGAGAAGACGAGCCAAAGTGATGAACTTCTCACGGCGGTTCATTGCCTCAGGGTTCAGACCCACGGTATGCATCAGGAAGTCAATCCATTCCTCCGTAGTGAAGTTCTTACGTTGGTCGATATATTCCTGCAGGTCGATATTTGAAATCTGGATAGGCTTCAATGTCTGGATTTCCCATCTCACCTTGACACTTTCACCACTGATATAGCCAATGGTAACAATGCACCAAACGCCATTGCCACTCAGCAATTTTGGGTTCTTACGCACGTAGTCTGTACCGATAGGCACACCTGTCAATCCCAGATTGGCAAATGTTGCCTGGTACTCATCGTTTTTCTCGTTGAGTACAACAGTCACTTTGTCGATGATGCGATGTCTGCCATTCTCACGTATGATACCTTTTACCGATTCAGCTTCAGCACGGTGAACATAGTTGTTTTGGATCACTTGCTTCACCTTTTCCAAACCTTCGTTGATGATTTCTTCATCATCACTGGCGCAATACTGCCCCAGCAGGTATTCCAACACGTATGTAGGAACAGGCAGGCCTCCCTTCACGAGGAAAGCCAAATCCTTTCTTACCACTTTGCCTATGAAGGCATTCATTACTTTCTGTTGTAAATCCATATGCAGTATTCCTTAAAAATCTTGTTCTATCATTGTATTGTTCTTCACTGTCTCACGCACAAGTGGGTTCAGTTTGTCATCCACATCGTAGATTCTCAACTGTAACATACTTGCATTGACAGATTTATTCAAATTGAGTGTCACTTCAAACACGCGATTGTTCAAGTTTGTTGCATCAGTGCTATTCAGTGTCACTTCCTTTTCCTGGGTTACAGGATCGTCACCATTATAAATACAGCAAACCACCTTGCGCTCCATCACGGTCATACTTACAGCTTCCGACTGTATCATCTGGAACTTCAATCGACTGCTCACCATATTCAGGTTGTGGCTCATCAGAGCAACGCCCACCTTTTCTGTCTTGTTCGTTCTCTTCTGCTGGCTTCTTATCACAGGAATAATCATTTCCTGAAGCGATGCGCCACCATGAGCAAAGTTGTAGCCACCAGGTGCAGCCAGACGGTTAGTTCCGATAGGTACTGCAACCAGCAAAGGAGTGGCACTCTTAATAGAAGATACTTTATCAAGAGGAAATTTTACTATATCCTCAAAAGTATCGTTGCTGTCTGTGAGATAGTATCTTGTCTTCTTCTCGACGGCAGACTCCTTGATGCTATGCTTATCCTTCTCTTCAAACTTCATATCATTATAGAGAAATCCATGATCTGCGGTGAGAAGCACATTTGCCACATTCCACGATGCATGCAGGCGTTTTACCAGTACCGTCAATTGCTCAATGGCTTTTCTGCAAGCACTGATTACCTCGAACGGACTTTGGGAATGTCCGGCTTCATCTATCGTATCATAGAATATATACACCAACGGGCGTTTAAAGAGTTCACGCATGGATTGTGCGTCGCCATTCATCACGTCTTCATAGCGTGTACAGATGGCTCCTTCACGATATTTACCCAGATGGGCTGTTCGCTGTTCTGTTGTTGTCAGCAGGGTTCCATCCACCATCATGTCTGTGCCATTCAACTCCAGCGAGTGATGAGGGAGGAGGGCAGGCTTGCAATACTTGGTTTCCGTAGGAAGCATTGCCTGGTATGCGTCAATTGTAGCAATATGCTTCTCCTTTGCCAGTTCCTGCATCAGTTCCTTTGCCACCTCATATCTCAGCGCATCGCATACGATGACCACCTGCTTCACGCTGGAATCAGACTCGTTCTTGTAGAAATCTTCCTGACGCTTTAATCCGGTTTCAGTAAACCATGCGCCTTTTTCTGCTATGCATGTCAGCCATTCAAGGTTGAGAACGTTAGTCATCTTAGCATATTCCAAGTCTAATTGGCGCTTGGCTGAACTCAACGTTTGCTCTATAGGATTCTCCTTCGTGATGAGTTCGTGGAATGCTTCCAGGGTGCGGCGATAGTAGAGATCTGCAAGATAGAACTCTTCTGTATATTTTTCTATATATTCCCTGGTGCTATTGAGTTTCAGCGTTCCAAGACCCCTTACCTGGGCATAGTATAAGGCCGACTGCTCTATGAATCGGATGGCAATCTGAATATCACTATCTACAGGAAGCTTCAAAGACAACTCACGCATGCGGTCGTTCACCTGCTCCGGGTCTGCCATCAGCTTTTCTTCTACAATCTCTTTCAGTATTGGCCAGCAGAGTGACTCTGTAAGATAGTAGTAGTTGGCATCAATACCATAGATATTGATGATTTCCTCTTCCTTGATGTCTGTTGCCAAAATACTCATTGCCTGAGCAAACTTCTCTGACAGTAGGCGGTCGTGTGTACCCAACTCATAGATTTTGTTCACCTGGTCAAGTACTACAGAATTGCTGATTTTGTACTGTTTGTAGGTGTCTCCCGGTACTGCGTCTAAAAGCTGAGTGATGCTATTGTACTTCAGGCTCTCTGCCACGTTTTTCATCTTGATGGCAGCGTTAAAGTTAGGAGTTAAGCCAAAGAGCTTATCCAGCTTTTCCGAAAAAGCCTTTGAAGCATCAAAATTCTTGCTGAGCTTATACCAGAAATCAGTACGCTTTTTCTCTTCTGCTATTCCATCCAGAATAATCATCTTGATGATAATCTGTTCCCATTCCTGCAGTTTCTTCTCGCCAAGATAATTGGAAATGAAGGCACGGCAAACCATATCCTCGCTGAACGATGTACTGTCGATAAGCCCATTAAGGATGTTGCTTACCTTAGACGACATGATTTCGCCAATGTTCTTCTTTACGAAACTGCGGAATTTTTCAGGAAGATTATACTGCTGCATGAAGCTGGCGTAGTCTTCTTCCTTATATTCCATGTTGGCTTTCAGCATATCGAGTAGGGGGAAACTGAGCTGCTGTTCCTCTGTATGAGGATAAACCTGTTCCGGGAAGAGCAGAACCACATGCTTGTCCTTCCAATCGTTCTCGATGGCATATTTGGCATTGAACCACGCTCCATCAAACACCTTATATATATAGTCGTCATTCCACTGCTTCATTTCATCCAGTTCGTTCTGGATGATGTTCATCCTGTCGAAGATGAAGAGCACATGAAGTTGCGGATTGCGCTCGAAGTAGTTGTATATTCTATCTTGTACCATATTCTTGGATGCTTTATAAATACGGATGTTACTTGTCTATATCTATTCCTGTTAATTTCAACAATCTGGCTTTAATGGCTCCTCTATTTCTAAGAAATATGTTCATGAGTTCATTAACAGATTTTCCTTCTTTATATAGTGTAACTAATTTTTTGTCATCAATTACAGACCAAGGCTCATAAGCGTTAGGAAAGATAGTTTTCTGCTGTTCTATATACGATAGAGGTTCAGTTTTAGAACTGGAATCCTTTATACCAAAAATCTCCATCAAATCCTTTATGACTCTTTCCTGGTTTTCCTTAACTGTGTCAGGAGTCCATGCATTCGGATATGTTTTGTATATTTTTTGAGAACTAGCAAAAGAACCTATATTCTTCTCGAAATATCTTTTTAGCTTCTCCTGATAATCCAAGTTACCTAAAGAAGAATTCTTTCGACGACCAATCAGGCATAATTTTCCGATTCTATGCGTATAATAGTCTCTCTGTTCTTCATTAAAATCCTTTACCCACTGACTTGTTGCTTTAGGATTTTGTGGAAGAATATGCTCAATTGATGTCGTCCCGAAATCTTTCCATTCGGACTTATCCTTGTATTTGTATTCAAGCAGCATCAGAAGTGCATAAGTATAGCGTCTTCCGTATATCTCAGATTGAATGTTAGCCATGAAAACTTGTTCATTAAATGAATAATAGTCATGAGCTTCAAGCACATCAGAGGTATTGCCTGCTTCTTCTATCAAATTAATGATATTATTCAAGTTGTCAATACGATACGATGGGGTTTTACCACATACTGCATCTGCAATATTTTTGCATGCCACCTTCTTATATCATTCACATTATCGCTTTCCCAAACGTAATGTCTCTGATATGAAGGAACAGTGTACCATTCCGCGAAAACCTGAGCAATAGTTTGCTTTCCAAATCCTATTTCTTTATTTCCAGATTTCATAATTCAATTTGATTTTGGATTATTTCTTTCTAATTTCTTCTTCCAATTCATTGATGCTTGGCAATTTCTCATTGAAATTGTTTGGAAGAATTTGTATTCCCTCATAAGCTGTAATAGCTATTGGCTGATTATAATGAGTTCTCTTGCTAAATCTCCAGTAGGATGAGGCATTGTTTGAGGAAAGTTGTTCACAGCTTTTCCTTGTCGTTCATATAACCCGTTATTTTTCCCTTTATCGCCAATCATATTCAGCAAAGTAGCCCTGGACCAACAGTTCTCTAATATTTTTGATGCGTAGAATATGGCTTTTTCAGGAGCATCTTCTAAGTAGTCAATAATTACTTTGTGATGACCCCATGGAATGGAAAAGATGTTCAATGGCATCGTCTGTGTTTCTGTTGGTACAGAATGCAATGACTTAGAAATTTCCCCAGCTTGGGGAAATTTCTTAAATATTTGACTATAGAGTTTGTAAAATCTTTTACAATAATATAAAGAGCCAGGTGTGAGTCCTGCTACTCCTGGTAAAGCTACACGAAGGTCTTTGCTTAGTATTTGTATGGCAGAACTGCCATATTTGCTCTCGAATTCTCGCTCGCAGATGTCTCGACCTAAGCTCCAATAAAATTCTAACTTGTCGGAGTTAACATGTATTGCAGCTTTTAACTGTTGCTTTTTGAATCGTTTTTCTATATCGCTAACCCATTGTTTATAGTCTGGGTCTGTTATTGCTGACGTCATTGTCTTTTTCATATTCTTCTAATTAATTTGCTGTTGCGGATATTACACGTCGCCCACTATTTTATTTTCTGTAAAATATCACCAAACTTGGCATAGTTCACTACCACGCCATCATCGAGGTCAAAACTGATGGCTTGCTCGGCTACTACTTGCAGGCGCTCGTGGTATTCACGGCACTCGTCGAGTTGCTTTTGCAGAGCTTGCAGCTGCTTGGTCTCTTTGGTAGAGAGTTCTGCACGGCGGGCATCGAGCTTGTCGATTTCAGCCTCCAGGTGTTCGATGTAAGGGAGGAGATACTTCGAGCGCACACGTTCTGCGGTGTAGGCATTCATGCGATGCATGTAGGCGATGACCTGGAAGGCACCCTTCTTGGATGAGAACAGCCAGTAGATAGGGCGGTTCTGATACATCTTCTTATGGTCTTTCCAGAAGTCCTTTACGAAGTATTGCTCCAGTGTCTTGTCGAGGCATTTCTCCACGTAGTTCAGGTTTGCCACATGCTCCTCGTTGCCCAATGCCACACGGATGAAGTCCGCAAAGCGGGCAGAGGCGTTGTCAGAGAAGCCACAGTCGTTTGGCATGAGCGGTATGATGCCGTCGTCATCTATTGCCCATTGTTCACCCTTGTATTCGTAAGGAGCAATCTCCTCGTCGGTTGGGTTAGGGTGGGCGATGTGAAGCCCCGGCTTGTCGAGGCGATAGCGTCCGAGCATGCAGCCCACAGCATAGCTGATGAGTTGCTTGATAATGGCATCATCGTGCCATACGATATGTTGTTTTGTATTATTTGCTTCCATTTTTATCATCATTATATAATATCACTTTCTTATCGACCTTCATTACTCTTCTTGTTCATAATAGTAAGAGTAGTCGATACCTTTCATAAAGGTTTCCCTATCGTTTATCTTGTCGGTCAATGCTGCTTTGAGTAACTGCTTTATGGGTGTGCTGTCAGCCACGCTTGCAGTCATAGCAGCCAGATAGTCTTTCTTGTTTACCATACTCCAGTCGATACATTGCTTCAGATTCTTTTTGAGCATGAGGTCGAGCCATATACGGGTAGTTCTGCCGTTGCCTTCACGGAAAGGGTGCGCCACATTCATTTCAACATATTTGTCGGCTATCTGCTCAAATGTTTCTTCGGGCATCTGTTCTATCTGTCGGAGCGTAGCGGGCAAGTAGGCTGCCATAGCAAACTGAAATCCTCCCTTGGCTATATTCACCGTGCGGATATGTCCGGCGAAGTCGTACAAACCGCCAAACAGGTAAGCGTGAATCTGTTGCAGTCCCTTCGCTGTTCCCACCTCAATGCTTTCAATCATACTACTCTCAAACAAGGCATAAGCCTTCGATTTGCTCTTGCCGTCGATGCTTTCTTCGCTATTCGTGAGCCATGCTACAAAGCGTGAAGCCTTAGTGTTGGGGAAGCAGGCTGCCAGTTGCAGGATGCCGTCGGTATCGAGAACGTCGGTTTTATAGCGTTTACCATCTTGTGCCAGAAGTTTCAGTTGGTTAGTGGCACTAACCAACTCGTTTCCTTCCTTCTTCAGCTTTGTCTTCAGATACTTCCAATAGTTGCGGTTCTTTGTATAGTCGTCTTGGTCGTTGAGCACGCCAACGACATCCAAAACGGAAAACCACCATTTTGAAAGTTCTTCGTCCCATACGGCACGCACTTCGCGGTCGTTGAAGAAACGGATGGATACCTTCTGTATATTGTTATTACTCATAGCTTTCTTGATTTTCTTTTAGAGTTGATACTTGCTGGCAAGGATGCGTTATTGATACCAATTCAATTGCGCACACAGAGTATTCGCATTTGGATAGATAGTATAAAACTGGCGACAACGTTCCAGTTGACGTACACCAAATCCGCTTCCATATTCTGGCTCTATCTCTGTCGAATCTCTCTTCGCTCGGCATAGCCCAAGCAAGCTTGGCTCTGCGCTCACTCAATCGAGATCTCTCCCTGCTGAAGGATGGTGATTTCATTCAGTGGAACATCAGGAGTCAACTCGTCTTGCAGGCCATAGATGTCGATGAACTGGCGGTTGAGCTCTTCCTCGTTCTTATGCAGCTGCATGAACTTGCGCTCCCACTTCGTCTTGTATTGCTCCATGCGCCATTCCAAACTGCCTAACTTTGGGGCAGCAGGGGAAATGTCAATATGTTCGCCCGTCTCCTCGAAATGCTTCTCCTTCTTGTACTTGATGTTCTCCATGTAGGTGGAGGTGTCGATGGATAGAAGCTCGTTGCGCTGGAAATCCCAGGAGGTTTCGTGGGCGTCCCAGTCGGATTTGCTGATGGCGATATTTGTCTCGACTAAATCTGACAAATTTGAGTCTTCGATATCCATGTATGGTATTCTGCCCATTGGACCTTCATGATAATCCAAAGTAGGGGCTAATGTCTGAAGAAAAGCAGATACTAATGGACTATTTAAATAGCCCATAATAATATTGTTCTTCTTTTCATCTTCAGGGAAACATACAGAACCTTTAGTTTCAAAAAGCCAACTTTTATCAAAGTATCTGAAAGATGGCTTTCCCGATGCAATAGTGGACCAAGTTGCTCCGCATTTAGTAAAATATCTCCATCTGTTTCTTATGACAGAACCTTTGAAGTTTGTTAGCTCTTCTCCATCATTTTCCCAATTTACAACATAGTACATATTGCCAAACCAACGGCGGAAAGTTCCACCTTTGGTAGTTGGGAACCATTTTTTTTGCGAGCGAGCCGCTAACGCGGCATTTTCACAGCCGAATCCGATTCGGCTGTAGTTTGGCTCAAACCAAAGGCGGAGAAATCTCGCGTTGTCTGCTGTTTGCAGTCCCACACAGGGACTAGCAACAGCAGACAACGCGAGATTTGATGTAAATATCTCTTGAATTTTGGGTGAAACCCAATAGCCGATAGGCGCACCTGGAATCTTGCCAAAATTAAGCTGCTCCACATTAGGATAATAAATATGCTTACCATCCTCGTTTCCATCCTTATTGGCAAGGAACATCTGCTCTTTATCAGCACAGTTCTTGCCATCTACCAATCGATAGTAGATGCCTTTAGGGTTTCCGAGGAACAATTCGTCCATATCCATTTCTGTGTCTTCGTAAAATCTTTGTTTCCAAATCTCTTGCTCAGATTTCGGCAAAGCCCTAATTTCCGCCATGGTGATTCCACCGTATGGATCTTGAGGCTTGGTTAAAACGAAGGCAGTGTTCTGTACCACTTCACCACTCAACTCATCGAACGTGCGAGGACCTAGGTGCAACATGCTGTCAATGGCATAATTGTGCAGGAAGATATGGCGCAAGCTCTTGAATGAAGAGAGGAACATCCAGCTCTGCATATTGATCTGCGCCATTTTGCCGCCATCAGCAAGACGCTCCATGCCCATGAACATGAACACGGAGAAGAGGTCTGCCTTACCCTCTTCATAGTTGTCCTTCACATACTTGCTCAATACGCTGTTCATCTTCCCTCCACCCATATAAGGCGGATTCATTACGAGCGCATGGTAATGCTCGGTGAGGGTAAGAATCACCTTGACACCCGGCAACAGCTGCTTGATGTTGGCAGGACAATCGTCGGTACCATTCTTTGTCCAATCCTCATAATGACTGCGGAGCATATTGTGGTAGTTCTCGTTGATATTGAATATCATGATGCTGCCGAGGTTGTCGGCTTCTTTCAAAAGTTCGAAGTCTTCCTCAAGCATCTCGCCAGCCACGTCATCGTAGCCACCTACAAACTGAAGGCAAGTCTCAGTCATTGCCTTTTTATCCAAGGCTGGTACCACTCCCGTCATGTCGAGTACATTCGGCAATACGTGCGCATCTGCAAAGGCTGCATCCTTCTGGCAAGCCTTCAGCAAAAGGGCAAACTGGCTCAACTGCTTGGCACGAGTGTCGAGGTCAATACCCGTAAGGTTGTGGCTGAAGATATTCTCCACAGCCTCTCCACGACCATAGCCTTCGGCAATATAAAGGTCATAGAGCAGGTCGAAGCATTCGTTGAGAATATGACCGGAACCGCAGGCGAGGTCTGCTACCTTCAAATCCTCTAATTCGTTGTACTTTAAGATAGTATCATTGCTTGGCTTTTCTGAAGATTCAACCAAATACTGCCACTTCTTTTGCAGCTGAGTCTCGTATGGATTATTGTCCAGATAGATTCTGCCCACGGTGTTCTGCACCATGTACTTCACAATCCAGTTAGGGGTAAAAATCTGGGTAGCTGCAGGAATCTCATCAGCTTCGAACTTTCCCTTCTTGGCAAACACCTCATCCTTGCGCTCAGAGATATAGAACTGATAAAGCCATCCAATCAACTCAGGTGACTGGAAGTCTTCATCGGTGATAAATTCTGTATGGTTGAGCATATCCACGAAACCGCCTTCTGCCAGAATATTGTTTGGCAGGAGCAACTCGGTGTAGTCGGCAATGCTGCCGAAACACTGGTTGATGATAGGGTTGTCGTGGCACCAGGCTGTAATGAGAATGGCAAACTGCTCCGTTACCTTGGTGTCGTCATCGAGAAGTTCAACGAGTCGCTGGCGCAATTCTTCACCCCCTTCGTTTCCCCCGTTATCGGGGGACAGAAACATCTGCGGAATGCGTCCCTGTCGGGCTTCATCCACGATGACAGGAGTACGTGCAGCATCAGCATAGGCAATAACCGGACTGCAGAGATTGTTCTTCTGCAGGATGCGGATGGCGCAGAGACGGTTGAACCAGGTATAGGCAGCTTCCTCATACACCTCGTTGATACCCTTCTGCTGAATACGGTTATAGAGGGACATCCACTGATAGTAGAAGCCCTCTGTCTGCAACTGCTCATTCCAAAGAGAACCACCCTGCATCAGCTGAGGCTTGTTCTCTTCTGCCACATTGCCGTTCTTGTCGAAGCCAAGCGTAGTAATCTTGGCAGCAATGCCGGCTTTCAATATATTTCGTGCTTCGGTAGCGAAGCGTTTGATTCTATTTGTGTCCATACTTTTTTGTATTTATTGAATAAGAATCTTATGCAAGTCTTTTTGCAAAGCCTCTATCTCATCATAACCATTGGTGTGCAGGCTGTTGTCAAGAATGTCGGTCTTGAAAGCAACGCCTGTTCCTCTACAAAGTAAAGTGCCGATATGGAGTATCATCTTATAAAGTAAATGCCCTTGAATATGCAGATAAGCGTTCTCCTCAGTTAGGGATTCAATCTTGCCTGTAGGTTGTTCTGAAAGATTCTTCAGTTCTTCTTCAAAACGGGATTTAATGACCGACAGATATTCCTTGCCGTTATTATCCAATTCAGAGCGTTTGGGTTGCAAAGGTATGCAAGCATTGAACTTGGAGATATTCCACAGTTTGTTCAGATTACAGTCTGCTGAGTAGAAGATTAAATAGCGTAGAGGAGTATAGACAATCTTTGAGAATGCTGTGATAAACTCATTCATGTCAAAATCCACTTGCTCTATGTTATGTTTCATACGCTCTTGAATATGAACCGACTCGCAAAGATGATTTTCCCACGAGTAAGCATAGGTTTGAGCAACATGATTGTTCGCAGTCAGCCCTTCTTCACCCCGAAGCAGGCGCAAATCACTATCTATGCAGATAAAGAATTGGTCAGTAAGGTATGGTCTGAATCTGAGACATTGTTCACATCCTCTGGTATCAGTGCCATTATTGTTCTTGCTATAGTACAAGTAGCGATAACGCCCAGGTTTGACATGTTGCAACTGATAATCCCAAAATCTCTCATCTTCCTGATCCTCCAGATGCACTATTGCCTGATAGCGATGGGTAAGGGCAAGGTTTCTGTATAGTTTGGCTTGTTTACTAATCCAGTCCATACGCTTTACTTTTGAGTAATTTCTTCCATGTACCAAACCTTGTCGCCCCATCCTTCACCGAAGAGGGCTGGAGAGTGGGTTGTAATGAAAAACTGGGCATTGGGGTTGAAACGAACAAGCAGGTTGACCAGTTCAAACTGCCAGTCGATGTCCAATGAGTTTTCTGGCTCATCAATCAATACCACAGCTTCACGACCATTGAGTAGAAACACTCTTAGGAGAATTAGTAGCATCTGCATCTCTCCAGAAGACAATGCGCCTACAGGCAATTTTTCTTTTTCCGTGATGACAGAAAACTTGCTACCCTCTATCTCTATCCGCTTGTGGGTCAATGCAAAAAGACGATTAACCGCATTCTGAAAATCAGCAATGCGAGATTTTAGCTTGGTTTGCACATCCTCGGAACTATCAATCATAGACATACGAAGACTCATCAATGAAGGACCAGTCTTCATATCGTAGATGTAATAATCCAAGTCTTGTGAAAGGGCTGTTGCAGTTTTTCGTTTGTCTCTCAACGCAATGTTGTCAATGGATGGCAAATAAACAACATTCTCCATACCTTTCATGTTTTCAGTCAAAGACTTGTACAGACGACTCAGAAAAGTAGTCTTACCACTGCCGTTGATGCCCATGATAATATTGACATCTGGGTGTGCAGAAAACTGAACTTTCTGATGATTCCAAATGCTTATATTTATGTCTTTAATACGTATCTCTGCCATAATTGTACATTATAAATTATCCTTAATTCCGCAACACTATAGTTTAACATTATTTATAAGTGCCTGAGCAACAAAAAGTTGCCCAGGATTTTGCCATGTCAGAATTTTCACTTACCTTAGTGTTGCGAAAAGAAGACAAGCAAAACTCTAATATGACATGGCAAAGATACAAATAAAATCTGAGAAACTCACTCCTTTTGGGGGAATTTTTTCGATTATGGAGCAATTTGATGCTCTTTTAGCTCAAACCATAGATTCCACCTTGGGATTGAGATGCACTATGTTTGGTTATCAATATAGCGAGATTCTACGCTCTCTGATGTGCGTATATCTTTGTGGTGGCTCATGTATTGAGGATGTTACAACTCACCTGATGAAACATTTGTCTCTTCATCCAACTCTTCGCACTTGCAGCGCAGACACCATATTACGTGCTATCGAAGAACTGACTTTTAAGAGCATCACCTATAAGTCTGCTTCTGGCAAATCCTATGATTTCAATACTGCAGACAAGATGAACTGCTTACTGGTCAATGCCCTGCTTGCTACTGGTCAATTGAAATCCGGTCAAGAGTATGATTTTGACTTTGACCATCAGTTCATTGAAACAGAGAAG
>ENA-UERC01000318-UERC01000318.1-human-gut-metagenome-genome-assembly--contig:-NODE-318-length-37284-cov-9.503292_pt1 | contig 37284 bp, 30 predicted proteins | sample MGYA00242955_ERZ507955 | MGnify/ENA primary metagenome ERZ507955 (study PRJEB26167, sample SAMN06115394) | human gut metagenome | host: Homo sapiens | place: China:Hubei | collected 2016-04-27 | study... | reverse complement strand
TTTACAAATCAAAGGGGGCATATTCATGAGCAGCGAAATCATGCAGGAAAACACACCATTTGTTGAATGCAGTGCATTCCACCGTGGAATGAGCGTGTTGGAGGCCAATCTGCGAAACACCGAGGATTCAGAAGCTATCATCAGTGGTCTTCTGAAAGGTGCGGCTGAGTTTTATGGCGCATCAAGAGAATGCACAAACTATTTCAAGTACAATTTTCACCCATTACACCAGGCTACGGTCTCTTTGAATTGCTCCCATGTAATATCTTTGCAAAAACGGCGATCCGGTACATACAGGGATTGCCGGAAGCGAGACTGCTGAAATCTGTGGTCGTGCCGTTTTGGAAAGGCAGGGCATAATTATCCCCGAAGCATGACCTTTGCGCAGAACAGACCGTCCTGATAGGTAACCGTACTCACCCCGCCGGATTTTTCTGCGATGTGACGGACGGACTGAAGTCCGACGCCGTCTCCTTTTCGCTTGGAGGACTGGAATACGCCACCTTTTTCGCGGATGACTCCGTCATAGGTGTTTTCAACCTGAATCAGTGCCAGACTGTTGCCATGCAGATAGGCTGTCAGTTTGATCCTGCGTCGGGCAGGCGCGGTGCGCAGGCTGGCTTCCAGCGCATTTTCCAGCAGATTCGAGAGAACCAGACACAGATTGATTTCGTCTACAGGAAGACATTCCGGCAGATCAATCTGCACGGAATACGGGATATTCTCCCGTTTGGCAAGCGCGCAGTAATACCCGACCACGCCGTCTGCCGCCCGGTTTTCACAGAAATGCAGCTCCAGTCTCGGGATTCTGGAAACTGCGCCGGAAAGATAGGTTTTGATCTTTTCAAGATTCCCTTCTTCTGCAAGGGCAGCGAGCTGACATAGCTGGTGGCGCAGATCGTGCCGCGCCTGCCGTGCTTCCTCAATGGCAGCTTTCAGGCTTTCGTAGCGCTGCTGCTGCATGGAAAGCAGCTGGTTCTCCTGCTGCAATCTCACATTCCGGTTGATGCTGATCGCCATCAGAAGGAAGATTGCGTTGAAGAAAAGCATCAAAAACAAAAGTGCGATGCTGATCACAAAATACCCCTGCAAAACACGCCCGGTATAGAGCGTGTCCGCATACTTGGGGATCATAAACAGATTCAGCGCAATGAACACCAACGGCAGTACCCAGAACACATACCAGGTCTGCGCAAAATTTTCGTCCTCGACCATCCTCCGCACGCTGTGCGTCGCAGGATAATAGGCGATGGCGGCAAACAGCCAGCAGATCGCATGATAGCAAATCACGGCCCGCAGACAGAACCATGGCGCAGCCTGCGCCTGCGGCAAACCGGCCAGCATAGCGGCGTTGATCGCCCGGCAAAGGCTGTTGATACAGGCAAATACCGCACAGACAGATAATGCAACCGTTCCGGATTTCCAAAGCGAGATCCGGAGTGTTTTTATGTAGATCACGGCTGCGAGCAAGGTCAGCCCCGCAAGCACCGGCGCAGTCGGCATGCGGCGCGCATAGCATACCACGCCTCCGGCGGCACAAAGCAGCGCAAGCAGCGGGGCAAGCCACAAAACAAGCTTTGACAGCGGCTGCTTTAAGCTGGATTTTACCGGGAAGTAGGCAAGCAGCATGCCGGGAATCACCACGCCGAGCTCCAGAATTGGACGCAGCAGCTCCATTATACCATACGCCCCCTTTGCAGCAAGAACTCCATAAATGCCTGCCGGGCACTTTTCAGAAGGTCCTGACTGACAAACACGCGGCTTCCGTCCGCCATGCGGAAGGCGGCGCCTTCCAGATCCTTCGCGTGTTCCAGATTCACGATCACGCCGCGCCCGCACACAAAAAAGCGTGTGTCATCCTTTAGTGGGGCGATGAACGTCTTGAAGGGTTGGCGCGTGGCAAGCGTCTTTTGAACCGTCGTATGGACGTAGATCAAGTGGGCGAAGTGTTCTGCGTAGACGATGTCCTGATAGCGCAGATGGATCTCGCTTCCCTCCACCTTTAGCTCCATATATTTGTCCGGCTGCGGTATGCGGGCAAGCAGCTCGTCCGTCAGCGCGTCGATGTCCGCTTCGGTAAAGGGCTTGACCAGATAGTGCAGCGCCCGTACCTGAAAGCCCTCCAGCGCATGGTCGGTCGAGGTCGTGGTAAAAACCAGCAGGCAGTCCGTGTTGGTTTTCCGCAGCTTCTTTGCCGCCTCCATGCCCGTCATGCCATCCATATAAATATCCAGAAATGCGGCAGTAAAGGGCGCTTTCCTTGCCGCTTCCAGAAATGTCTCGCCGCTTTCGTATTCCAGAATATCCGCCTGTACGTTTCTCCGCTGAAGCTGCCACTCCAGCCGGTCTTTCAGCAGTGTGCGTTCCGCGGCTAGATCATCCACAATCGCAATTCTCATGCAGGGTTCTCTCCTTATGCTTGAATTCCAAGACAATTATATCACAGCGTGTCGAGGATGACAAAGAACCGCTGTGGGAATTCGTGCCAAAATCGCTCCTTTCGTGCTGCGGCGCTTGAAAAAACCGAATGGCCTGTTTATACTGAGCGCAAGCAAGATGCCTAATCGGATGAAGGAAGGAGGGAGATCTGTGTATCGTATTGCTGTGCTGGCAGAACAGGAAGCAGAGCGGCAGCGCTACGCCGAGCAAATTACCCGGTTTTGTGAAACGAGGGGGCTGTTTCCGCAGGTCATGCAATACGGCGATCAGGAACGTTTTTTTGAAACGTCGCAGAAAGATGCTCCAACCAATGCCGTCATTGCACTTTCTGGGGTGGCAGGATTGAATGCAGCGGAGCACCTTCGTTCCTTATGCCCCGCGTGTCGGATGATCTGGTGCAGTGACTTGGATTTCTCTCTTCACGCCTTCCGGCTGCGGGCCGACTATTTCCTGATGAAGCCGGTTTCCGAAGAAGCATTCCAGCGAGGACTGAATGCCTGGATTGAATAAACGGGCATCGAACCAAACCGAGACAACAAGCACAAAAATGGAGGATATCAATGAAAAAGAAAAAGTTACAATGTTCTGTACCAACCCTTCTGCTGGCCGGTGTGTTGTGCCTGACGTTGGCGGCCTGCGGTGCGAAGCAGTCTTCCGACATGCTTGCATCGGATACAGACTCCGCGGCAAGCGCCGCCCTGCCGGTAAAGGCCATGAATGCCAAACGTGTTGACGAAAACCCCTATATGGCAAAGAGCGACGCCAACATTCACCACGACGGCTACAATACCGACTCTACGGATGAAGTCCTGCCGCTTGGCATCTATCCGGAGATCAATGTTTCCTATGAAAAAACCAACGCGAACGCTTCGCCTGCCATTTACTTTGACAGCTACGGCCACGCAGTCGTTCCGCTGCTCGGCGGCATCGCCATCCGCGATCTGAATGCCGAAGAGACGAAGACTCTTGGCTATTTCTCTCCGAAGCAGCACGACGGCGGTGGTTACGTCATCCAGAGCTCCTACACGTTCCTTGACTCGGAAAACCGCATCGTCTGCCCCACCAGCAACAACCATGTGCTGATGCTGCGGGCAACCGATGAAGCAGGAAACGTCCTGCCTGAATTTGAAAAGGTACTGGACATTGACATCAAGGCGGCAGCCGAGGCTGCGCTCGGCAAGGAGCTGACGCAGAATCTTCTGTCCGTGGTTTTTGACTACGATGGAAACCTCTGGTTTGCAACCGGCGGCTTCCGCATCTATCCCGAGCGTGAGCAGCAGGGCGTGCTCGGCTACATCGCCCACTCGGCGATCGAGGCGATCCTGAACGGAGAGCAGGCCGACCTTTCGAAGGCCGTCTTCGTCTACGGGCTGGCGCTCGGCGAGGGCGCGGAAAACGGGATTGCCGCCTCCAAGGACGGCGCGGTCATCCTGACAAATCAGAACTGCTATCTGCTGCGTGCCAATAACGGTGTCGAGGCTGTCTGGTGCACACCGTATGAGAGCGTCGGCGCGAAGGTCAGCGGCGAAAACGACAAGACCACCGGCGGCGGTCTTGCCTGGGGCGGCGGCTGCTCCCCGTCGCTGACGCCGGAGCTTGTGATGTTCACCGACAACGCAGATCCAGTCAAGCTGCTGGCGCTCGATATGAAGACCGGTGAGATCGTTGCAAGCATGCCGGTGCTGGATGATCTGCCCGAGGGCTATCAGGTGGCGATTGAAAACTCTGCCATCGTCTATGACGACAGCGAGGGCACCGTCAGCACCATCGTGTGCAACTGGTTCGGCGCAGGCAGCGCAGGCCTTGCTGATGCCAACAGTGACTCTTCTATCCAGAGCTATGCCAACATCTATGACATGAACTGGCTGACAAAGGGCAACTGCATGATCGCGCCCGGCGTCGAACGTGTCGATACGGTCAAAACCGATTCCGGCTATGAGATGAAAAGCGTCTGGTGCCGAAATGACTTGAGCGACACGTCGATTATGAAACTCTCCACCGCAACCGGCTATATTTACGGCTATGTGCAGGATCTGGAAAGCGGCATGTGGCAGTACATCATTCTGGACTTTGCCACCGGCGAGACGGTATTCACCATGGACGTCTCCAACAAATATGGCTACAATAACATGGCTATCGGTATGTATGCCGGAAACAGCGGCAACGCGCTCTACTGCCCGACGGGCTATCTGGAGCTGCTCAGATTACAGGATCGCTTCGCCTATCTGCCCGAAATGCCGTACCGAGAGGTCGATCTCGACAAGGCCGCGCGGAACGTACTGACACAGGAACAGTTTGAGCAGGCCGGCGGCGAAGGTACGGTCGCCAGCTGGCGCAATACTGTGACGGTCGAAAATGTTCATCCCAACACGACGGTCTCGTTCCGGATGAACAATCTTTCCGGAAGCGCCGCTGATTTGAAGCTCTATGCCTACGGTGCAGACGGAAAGCTGGCGGAGGTCAGCAAAGAGCTGTGGACGATCACGGATGAAGCCGGGACTGGCGTGGATACCCTGGCCGACGGCACACTGTATGAACTGCGTGTCAGCGTCCCAGACGGCGGTGCGTTCGACCTGAGCGAGGCGGAAAAGGAGATCAAAATTTCCGTTGTACTTGCGAAGTAAGACTCAAGTCCACAATTCCTGCCGCAGCCGGATCGAGGAGGCGATGGGAAGATATCTATGCGGGAGTGAATTTGCGCGCTATTCCGCCGAAACGGGGACCAAGTCCCGGATTGATCAGGACGCTGTCCGGCAGCGCTGATTGCGTCCAGCCAGAATGTAAAAGCGAACGGATCGTGGATGACCCGTTCGCTTTTTGGCTGTATCGCAGGATGTTTCAGATCTCAGCGTCCAGCAGTTCTGCCTGGGACAGCCGGCAAAATTCCAGCCCATCCTGGGTGCAGATCTCGAAGGTTCCGGTGACGGTGATGGGGGCTCCCAATTCCGGATAGTCCTCAGGGTAGGCGCGGCTTTCGGCGAGGTCAAAGGGAATTCCCTGGGCACAGCAGGCGGCGGCGTCCTGGATGATGCAGGCGAAAACCGTGCCGCCGTCCTCGAAGGTACCCTCCTGGGCGTAGAGCTTGCCGGTGCTGAAAATGCCCTGCATCTTTACGGTTTTGCCAACATAGTCCTCGGGGTGTGTAGTCATGTTGAACACCTCCGCAAAGACCATGGTGCTGCTCATGGCGGTCAGGTCGATGAAGTCTCCGGTGGAAGCGCCCGCGTCATCGGCAGCGGTTTCTTCGGCAGCCGGGGCGGGCAGGGCGCTGCTCTGGGCGGCGGCGGATGGGGAGGTGGGCATCTGGGCTTCCGGCGCTTCGGCGGCCTGACGGCTGCAGGCGCTGAGGGCCAGCAGGGCGGCCAGAAAAAGGGGGAGCATTTTTTTCATTTGGTTTTACCTCCAAGGAAACGTCCCAAAAGGGAGACGATGAGAAACATTCCGATATCCGCGGCCACGATGGTGGAGCCCACGGGGGTTCCGGCCAGAATGGCAATCAGGATTCCCAGTACGGCGCAGAATACCGACAGCAGCACCGCGCAAACCGTCACCGACCGAAAGCTCCGGAACAGCTGCATGGCGGACAGGGCGGGGAAGATGACCAGGGCGGAGATCAGCAGAGAGCCCACCAGATTCATGGCCAGAACGATGACAATGGCCACCACAACGGCGATGAGCAGGTTGTATAGTTCCACCCGGGTGCCGGCTGCCTTGGCAAAGGCTTCGTCGAAGGTCACGGCAAAGATTTTGTTGTAAAACAGGAAAAACAGAGCAACCACCAGCGCGGACATTCCCACGCAAAGCCATACCTCGCTCCGGGACAATGTGAGAATGGAGGTGGAGCCGAACAGGGTGCTGCACACATCCCCGGAGAGGTTGGAAGAGGTGGAGAAAATGTTCATCAGCAGGTAGCCAACGGCCAGCGCGCCTGTGGAAATCATGGCCATTGCCGCGTCGCCTTGGATTTTGGTATTCTGTCCGGTGCGCAGAAGCAGCACGGCGCTGAGCACCGTTATGACCATGACCAGGGGCATCTCATTGGAAATTTGCAGTACCCCGGCAATGGCCATGGCCCCGAAGGCTACATGGGAAAGACCGTCGCCAATGAAGGAGAAGCGTTTCAGCACCAGCGTCACCCCCAGCAGGGACGAGCAGAAGGCGATCAGCACCCCAACCACCAGCGCGTAGCGGACAAAGGGATAGGTCCAGTACAGGGCGAGTTTTGCAAAAATTGCCGTCATAGTGCGCAGCCCCCTTTCCCGGAGCGGAACAGCTGCCCCTGGGGGCTTTCCAGGTAGGCCTGCTTGGTTCCAAAGAAAACTGCGTCGCCGATGTGCAGAATGTGGCTTGCGTATCGAAGGGCTGCGGCAATATCGTGGGAGATCATGAGAATGGTGATGCCGTCCTCCCGGTTGAGCCGTTCGATGAGACCGTATAGCTCCGCTGTGACCTTGGGGTCAAGGCCGGAAACCGGCTCATCCAGAAGCAGCATTTTCCGGGTCGCGCACAGAGCCCGGGCCAGCAGCACCCGCTGCTGCTGACCGCCGGAGAGCTCCCGATAGCACCGCTCCGCAAGCGCATCCAGCTGCATTTTGCGGATATTCTCCGCCGCAAGGCGTTTTTCCGCCCTGTTATAAAAGGGCCGCAGGCCGCAGCGGCCCTGGCAGCCGGAGAGAACGATCTCTCTTACGGAGGCCGGGAAGTCCCGCTGCACCTGGGTCTGCTGGGGCAGATAGCCGATTTCGTTTCGTTGCAGGCCGTCGCCGGTGAGAATGCTGCCGCCGATTGGGGGCTGCAGGCCGAGAAGGGTTTTCATAAGGGTGGTTTTGCCGGAGCCGTTTTCGCCGACAATGCAGAGGTAGTCGCCTGCAAAAATTTCAAAGCTGAGATTTTGCAGAACGGGCTTTCCCTCGTAGCCGACGCTGAGATTTTGACAGGAAAGCAGCGCCATCATTCCGCCTCCTGTCCCAGGGCCTTTTTCAGCACGGAAAGGTTTTTCTCCATAATGGAGAGGTAGCTTACGCCGCTTGATGCGTCATTTGCGGTGACGGCCTGCATGGAGTCCATGGTCAAAACCTGCTGATTTTTCTTGGCGGTATTCTGCACGATGGTTTCGGCGATCTTGTGCTGGGTGCCCTCTATGGTCAGCACGCAGGGCAGCCCCAGCGCGTCCATCTTCCCGGCAAGGAAGGAGACGGTCTCAAAGCTGGCCTCTGTTTCGGCAGAGCAGCCCGGAAAGGCGGCATAGTAGTCGAGCCCGTAGTCATCCGCCAGATAGCGGAAGGGGAAGCGGTCACCGAAGAGAAGGGTTTTGTACGTCCCACTGTCCACAGCCGCCCGGTATTCGCCGTCCAGGGCGGAGAGCTTTTCCACGTAGGCTGCGGCGTTTGCAGCGTAGGTATCCTTCCGGGCCGGGTCGGTTTCCTGCAGGGCCTCGGAAATGGCGGCCACCAGCTTCTGGGCATTTTTCAGAGACAGCCAGATGTGCTCGTCATACTCCGCCTCTTCCTCGTGGCCATGCTCCTCTTCCTCGTGGTCATGCTCCTCCTCCTCGTGGTCATGTTCCTCCTCCTGCATACCCTCTACGGTTTCTTCTGCCTTTGCGGAATCGCCCAGCACGTCCAGAAGCCGGATGACCTTCCGGTCCTTGTTGGGCGCATTTTTCAGAGCGTCCTCCACCCAGCCGTCGGACTCGCCGCCGACATAGAGAAAGAGATCGCATTCGGAAATTTTAACAATATCATCAACGGTTGGCTGATAGCTGTGCAGATCAACGCCGCTGTCCAGCAGCGTGGTTATCTCAGCACGGTCAGTCTCGTCACCGAGGATTTCCCTGACCCAGTCGTATGCGGGGAAAATGGTCGTGACAATGTTCAGCTTATTGGATGCTGCGGAATCGTTCTGGGGGGCACAGCCGGAAAGCACAGCTGCCGGAATCCAAAGCGCCAGCAGCAGCGCAAGTATTTTTTTCATAAGGTTTTTACCTCCAAATCGTAAAATGGGCGCAAAAATACAAGGGCAGCGGCAGCACCGCAAAAGCCTATCCGAAAACAGATAGACTGCACCCTTGTAAAAAGCACCTATTTAATTGGAGAGCTTGACCTTGAGTGCTACAAGCGTAAAAGAGGGAATAACATCGACCCAGGCTGAAATGTAGTCATACAGCGCACGCCGGACCGCGGCAGCAAAAACCAGAGCGCACAGCGCCGGAGCAAAGCCCTTCAGCGTATTCCGGCAAATACCCATCTGAAGGCAGACGGGGCAGCCCTCGCCGATGCAGTCATGACCGGCCTCCTCAATGAGAAAAAGGGCGGCGCCCAGCAGAACCAAAAGCATGGCCGCGGCAATCAGCGCCGCAGCGATCCGTTTTTGCTTTGCCATATCGGCGCCCCCTTTCGAAACCGGAATTGGGGTTAGTATATTGGATTTGCGAAAAAATGTCAATACAAGAGCCAAAAGCAAATTGTAAACAATTTTTCCTCATTCGCCGGAATACACCAGATCAGCGCGCATATCCAGCTCTATGGGGGCGTATTTAGCTTGAATGGCCTCATACTCCGCCTGGGTGATGGGCCGCAGGGTGTCATCCTGGCCGTCCGGGCTGTAGAACCAGGGATTTTCGGCGCTTATTCCCGTATCATAGCGCAAGTAGTCTACAAGAATGGCATCTCCGTGTTCAACCCGGTAGAAGCCGGTGGCGCTGTTGCCGTCCAGGTATTGCCGGGTGTAGGCAAAGCCGCCCTGGCAAATGTGTAAGTTTCTGCCGCATTCCAGAAGCTTTACCTGCCCGTCTTTCATGGCCAGCAGACCGTTCCAGTCTTTGTGGTTTAAGAAAAACTCGTCCTGACCGTCGCCGTCCAGATCGATCAGGCAATAGTGCCAGTCCTGGGCGTCAGCAAGGCCTGAAAGGTCGGCGAGCAGGGCATCGAAGCTTGTGTAGACGGTGTCCTCGCCTACGCTGCTGGCCGGAGAATCATCCAGGGGGTACTGAGAAATGGGGGTAAGCGTCACGGGAACCCGGGTATAAGACCGGATGATTGCGCTGAATTCCTCCTGCGTGATTGGAATTGCGTTGGAACCGGGCTCGTCTTCGTACAGGTTCCAGGGGTGCTCCCGGTAATATTCAATGGTGGAATAAAAGACGCACTTGTCCCAGACATATTCCCCGTTTTCCGGCTTTGCAAAATGGTAGGCGGTGCAATCCTGGGCCACAAACACATAGGCAAGAACATTGTCTTGGCAGAGGTACATATAGGATGGGTGGAGGGAATAGTCAGAGTCTATGTCGGAAAGATAGCGGTTGGATTCCAGAAAGGCCCCATAGTACATGACCGTGGGCGGCATGATCCTCTGCGTTCCGTCCTCCGTCTTGCAGTAGGCCTCCTGAATATACCCGTTTTCTCCGAGCAGCAGCTCCTCCACGCCGTCTCCGTTCAGGTCCGTCAGGCAGAAGCCCAGCTGGTCCGGATGGGTGCTGATGGTTAACCAGTCTTTGATTCGGGAATCGTAGCCCAGCTCCGCATAACCGTGGAGGCGTTTCTGGTACTGCTCTGCCCACGTTTTGTCATAGGCGGCCTGCCGGGCGTCCGTCTGCGCCAGCGCTTCCGGAGAGACCTCCTGAGGCTGCACGGTGAAGTCGAAGGCCTCGGCGTAGCTTTCCAGGGCCTCCTTTGTCCAGGCCCGGTCGTATTCCGTCAGATTTAGGTGAATCATATAGTCGCCCCCGTCTGCAAAGAGGGACGCACCGCTGACCCAGGTGCCATCTTCCGTTCCCTCTACGGAAACGATCAATACATCCGCGCCGTAGGAAGTCCTGTAGTTCCACTCCGTGAAATTCTCCTTCGGAATCATGGAATACACGTCGTTGAAGCTGTCCTTTCGAAAGGCGGAAAAGCTGAGCACCTCGCCATAGGGCCAGACGGCATCCGGCCCCGTCAGGGTCACGGTCCCTTCCGCGGTGAAGGAGCCGTCTGCGTAGTACCGAAAAGCAAGGTCCGTTTCTGCCGGAACGCGGAGGATGCCCCGGATGCCCAGGGCCTGGCAGGCTGCCTCCGGATCGGGGTCACGGTGCATTTTTCCCAGCAGATTCAGGTGATATTTGGCACAGATTTCGTCCAGCTTATCCTTCATGGCCCGGGTGTAGAGCAGGTAGGCTTCGTATTCCTCTCCAAAGTCCTCGGAGAAGGCCTCTTCGGAATGGTAAATTTCATCGTTGGGGTCATAGGTTTCCAGCCATTCGTGCCATTCCTTCTGCGCCAGATACCCCGGCGTTCCTTCCACACCCTGCAGGGACAGCTTAAACCAGGTTTCGCTGCTTCCACTGCTGCCTGCTCGCTGCGCCTCACCAAAGGCCATATCCTGCAGATGGAGCACATAGAGGGTGGCGCACCCCACCAAAAGCAGAGCCAGGGCAACGATTGCCGCAATCAGCCACATCTTTTTCCTGGGAAGCGGCCGCTTTTTCGGCGTTGCCTGTCGGAAGGCTTCCGTGTCAACGATGTAGCGGTCCCGCACATCGTTGAGCCCTGTGAGAATATCCATTGCGTTCATACGTACCCCTCCTCGCTGAGCCGTTTCCGAAGCTTTCCTCTGGTCCTGTGGAGCATGGAAGTCACCTTGCTCTGGGTGAAACCGGTGGCGTGGACAATGGCCTCAATGGAATCCAAATACCAGTACCGGCACAGGAACACATGGCGCTCCGTTTCGGGCAGGTTTTCCAGAAAATCATTCAGAATCCGGGCAAGCTCCCGCTGGGCGATTTCTGCCTCCATATCCGAAGAAGCTGTGCATTCTCCCAGCTCCTCCAAAGCCAGGACCGTTTCCTTTCCGCCCCGCTTTTGGGCGTTTAACTTGCGCCAGCGGTCTATGGAGATGTGGCGGGTGATTTTCCCCAGAAACGCATTCAGAAAATTGGGCTTTCTGGGCGGAATCAGATTCCAGGCCGCCAGATAGGTGTCGCTGACGCTTTCCTCCGAATCCTCTTTGGAAGAGAGAATGTTGTAGGCAATGCTGTAGCAGTAGCCGCCGTACTTTCTGTCCGTCTCCGCAATGGCCTGCTCCGAACGGGCAAAGAAGAGCTCGAGAATTCCTTGATCCTCCATGGGATCACCTCCTGTGGTTTGTCTTTCACCTATATAGGCGTAAAAGGGGAGGGGAATATTGCATGGGGAGAAGCTGGTTTTGAAAATATTTTACCATGGGGCAGGCCACGCTTCAAGTGGGACGGGGATCACTGCGGCTGACGAAAAGACTTTCTTTTTTTGTCGGTCCATGGTATACTTGGACTGCGGTTTCCGAAATTTGGGAATACCGCCGGATAGAGAACTTATACAACCGGGAGGAACAACCATGCGGGAGTACGCCTATTACACCCAGGTCCTGAAGGACCAACTGATTCCGGCCACCGGGTGCACCGAGCCCATCGCCCTGGCCTACGGCGCGGCCATGGCCTACAGGACCTTGGGTGCCGAGCCGGAGAGAATCACGGCGGCGGTCAGCGGCAGCATTATCAAAAATGTCAAAAGTGTGGTTGTGCCCAAGACCGGGGGGATGAAGGGCATTGAAACGGCCATTGCCGCCGGTGTGGTGGCCGGAAACCCGGATCTGGAGCTGGAGGTGCTGTCCGGCGCGCCGGAAAACACGGGGGCGTTGGCGAAGAAATTCCTGGAAAAGTGCCCCGTTACCGTATGCCTTGCGGATTCGGACCGGATTTTTGACATTCAGATCACCATGTACGCCGGGAAGCACAGCGCCTTTGTGCGCATCGTGGACACCCACACCAATGTGGTGTCGGTCCGTCGGGACGAGACTGTCTTGAAGGAGCAGGAAATTCCCCGGCTTGCGGGGCAGGCGGAGAAGACCGCCATGCTGGAAATCACCAAAATTGTGGAGTATGCCAGAACCTGCCGCCTGGAGGACGTGGCGGAGACCATAGAATATCAGATTTCCTGCAACCAAAACCTTTCTCAGGAGGGGCTGAAGGGCAGCTGGGGGGCGGAAATCGGGCGGACGCTGCTGTCCGGGGAGAAAAATCCGGATGTAAAGCTCCGGGCCATGGCGGCCGCCGCCGCGGGCTCGGATGCCAGGATGAGCGGCTGTGAGCTGCCCGCCGTGATCAATTCCGGCAGCGGAAACCAGGGCCTGACCATCACCCTGCCCATTCTGGAATACGCGAAGGAATTAAATGCTTCCCACGAGCAGCTGATCCGGGCCCTGGTGCTGGCCAATCTGGTGGCGGTGCGCATCAAGCAGTCCATCGGCTACCTGTCCGCCTACTGCGGAGCGGTCTGCGCCGGTTGTGCCGCGGCGGCGGGAATTGCCTATCTGCATGGGGCGGACGAGGTCCTCATCAATCACACGGTGGTAAACGGCCTGGCGATTCTCTCCGGCACCATCTGCGACGGCGCGAAGCCCAGCTGCGCGGCCAAAATCGCCATGGCGGTGAACGCGGGCCTTTTGGGCTTTGAAATGGCCCGGAAGGGCAAGGAGTTCTCCGGCGGCGAGGGCATTGTCAAAAAGGGCATCGAAAACACCATCGAAAAGGTGGGCGTCCTGAGCCGAGAGGGCATGGGCGTCACCAACGAGGTCATTCTGGACATTATGGTGAAGGATTAAAAAGCGAAGAGAAGGAGCGAACGGGTTTTCATCCGTTCGCTCCTTCCTTGTGTGCCGTATCCGTAAAAAGAGAGTCTCTTAATTTCCCGGAGCCGGAAGTCTCGTCCCGTCCGCCAGGAGGATGTAGTCCAGCTTCTCCAAATCAATGGGCTCCGCAAATTCGCTGTTCAGGATTTCAACTCGGCTGCCGTCTTGCATGACGGCGCAGGAGGAGTTACCACCAGAGTAGAGGAAATCAGCGTTTTCTCCCCCGTCACTGGCAAGCTCGATACGCACTTTACCGTATGCATGTATTTAAGTTGCGTTCGTTTCAGAAATGTGGTACACTGACACTAATAATGCGCAGCCAATGCGTTTTCTTATACTTTTACTTTGGTGCGAGGAATCTTTCATGGCGGATACATATCAGATCCTGGTGGTTGACGATGACTTCTCGATTGTGAATATTATCGAAACCGCATTGAAACAGGCAGGCTATCAGGTGCTCAGCGCCTATAACGGTGAAGCCGCCTGTCAGATCGTAAACACCAGGCACCCACATCTCATTATCATGGATGTGATGATGCCCCAGTGCAACGGCATCATTGCCACAATGAAAATCCGGCAGAATAACAACGTCCCAATTCTGATGTTGTCCGCTAAGGCGGAAGGCTCGGATCGGGTACTTGGGCTGGAAGCCGGAGCGGACGATTATTTGGTAAAGCCCTTCTATCAGCAGGAACTGCTTGCCAGGGTGAAGGCGTTGCTTCGCCGTTATGATGCCCTGGGCTCTATCCGGGAAACCAAATCCGAAAATCAAATTCAGGTCGGCAATATCGTACTGGACACCGCCAAGAAGCAGCTTGTCGTCCGGGGAGAAGCGGTTCGACTTACTGCAACGGAGTTCAAAATTTTGCAAGTGCTGATGTCCAATCCGGGGCGGGTGTACTCTGCAGAGGAAATTTACGAACGAGTCTGGGAAAGCGATGCCTACGCCGTGGAAAATACCGTCATGGTACACATCAGTCGTATCCGCGAAAAACTGGAGATCAATCCAAAGAAGCCGGAATATCTGAGAGTTGTTTGGGGGATTGGATATGTCTTTGAAGCGCCGTAATGGCATCGCCTGTTGCCTGCTCCTACTGGCAGCAATCTGCTGGACCTTTGGGTATCGGATGGTACAAAGCGGCTCAGGGGAAAGCGGTATTGTGGCAGCGTCCTACTCTCCTACAGAAGCTACAACTTATCCTACCAGCATACCGGCTACCCTTGCTACCGAAAACATACCCAATGAAACAACTCCTGCGGACGAGACCGTGGAGGAGACGAATGGCGGCAATAAGTTCTTTGGATTCCTGCTTTGCTTTGTGTCCGCCGCGTCCGCAGGTATCGCCGTTATTGGTTTCTGGCAAACTGCGCCGATTCTCGGACCTGATGGCGTCAGCATGCTTGCAGCCATTGAATGCACAGCATATGACACGCTGCAAAATATGGAATACATTTTGTGGACTTCTACCTTTCTAACCCTGACCACTTATGCAAATATCCTCACGGGTTTCACTGTTCTGTTCGCCCTTCGCGAACTGTGGGGGTGGATACGGGCAAAGTTCTCCTTGTCCTGGTGTTTGGCGTATCGCATTGCGAAACGCTCGCCAAAACCACAGCTATCCTTACTTGTTTTCGTTGGATGGATCGGCATCGGCTATCATTTGATTTGGTTCGGAAGACGAAACGAGATTTCCTTTTGGAGTCTCATTGCTGCGACGGTATTTTGCTTCCTCTGTTTATGGAACTACGGCGCTGACCTGGAGCATTTCAAACAGCAGCTTAACAGCTTTCAGCGAGGTTTGCCGATCACTGTTGGGGATGGTGCTTTCGCTCAAACGGAAGCCCAACTTCTTGACGTGCAGACCCAGCATGAAGAAGCAGTCCGTACCGCTGTTACCAGCGAACGGTTCAAGGTAGAGCTGATTTCCAATGTTTCCCACGATCTCCGTACTCCATTGACTGCCATTCTTGGCTACAGTGAGCTTTTGCAAAAGGAAGCTTTGTCACCGGAGGGACAAGAGCAACTGAGCCGGCTGCATCAAAAAGCGGGCTATATGAATGATCTCGTAGAATCCCTGTTTGAACTCACCAAGGTTTCCAGTGGTGTCATCGAAGCGAAGAAGGAAGAGATTGACCTGATCCGCCTGTTGGAACAGACCACGGGGCTGTTTGACGATCAGCTCACCCAGGCTGGGCTGTCTGTACGGCGCAGTTATGCATCCGATTCCATCCCCGTTGTAACGGACGGAGCCAGGATGCACCAGGTGTTTGCCAACCTGCTTGGCAATGCGATCAAATATGCGCTTACAGGCACACGGATCTATTTGGAGGTCAAGGAAACGGAACGCAGCTACCTTATTCGCATGATGAACACAGCCTCCTACGAGATGGACTTCAAGCCTGATGAGATTATGCAGCGTTTCGCCCGTGGTGATAAGGCTCGGTCAACAAAAGGAAGCGGTTTGGGTCTGGCAATTGCCCAAACCTATACGGAATCCGTGGGCGGCAAATTCCATGTAGCTGTAGATGGCGACCAATTCAGCGCCATCGTGGAGCTGCCAAAAACTGAAAGAAACTTGTAAGAATTCTGTCGGCTCTTTTGAAAGATACCCCCTGTACTATGGTCGGTACAGGGGGTGCTATTATGCTTAGAGAAAAATCTCTGTCTCTGCAAAAGAGAGATATTTCAGGAGTCGTTCGTCAAATAATCCTTTCTTGGCTAAATGCGGTAATGCTTGAATATCTACGCCTGCCAGGTGCACTGCGGGATCTGGCAAGGCTGGACGGACTGGCGCAAATGTCTCTTATCCGGGTTATTGCAGTCTTCTGTGGAGGAATGCTTCTTCTGTCCGTAATCTCCCGATTTGTGAACACTGCCAAAGTCGAGCGCTGGGCCGTGGTTGGCATATTTGGAATCCTGTCGATTGCCGCATTGCGGGCATCTTTTACTTGGGCATTCCTTGCGGTATGCATATTAGCCTTGATTTTCCTTGTCGTATTTGGTTTCTGCGGATGGGATGGGCAGCCGGAGCCTGCTGTCAAGCAAAAGCAGGCACATAGAATCTGGCTGTGGATCACCGTGGGATTGTCCATTGCATTCTTCCTGTTCGTCAGCGCCTGGACGGTGGGGCGGGTTTACAGCTTCAGTACGCCGACCTTCGACTTCGGAATCTTCTGCCAAATGTTTTACAATATGAAGGAATCCGGCCTGCCCATGACTACGGTGGAGCGGGACGGTCTGCTATCCCACTTTGCTGTTCATGTGTCACCAATCTACTATGTGCTGCTGCCGTTCTACGCTCTGGCTCCCTCACCTGCTGCCTTGGAGGCTCTTCAGGCTGCGGTCATAACTTCAGCGGTGATTCCTCTTTGGAAAATCGGAAAGCACCATGGTTTGACCGGTGCACAACGGATGCTGGTATGTGCTGTGTTATTTCTATACCCGGCATACTCCGGCGGCACCAGCTATGATATTCACGAAAACTGCTTCCTCACGCCTTTGCTCCTGTGGCTGTTCTATGGCATTGATCGAAAGAATGCGGTTGTCACCGCAATTGCCGCGATCCTGACGCTGATGGTTAAAGAAGATGCTGCCGTTTATGTTGCTGTGATTGCCCTGTGGCTCATCGTGAAAACTGTTTTACAGTCCCAGATAATAGATATACGGAATCTCGTCACTGGAATCGTAATGCTTGCCATCTCCCTTGGTTGGTTCTTCCTGGTCACTGGGTATCTGGCGAAAAGCGGTGACGGTGTGATGACCTATCGATATAGCAACTTCATGTACGATGGATCATCCTCACTGCTGACCGTTATCCAATCGGTGATCCTGAATCCGATGAAAGCTGTTTATGAATGCGTAGACACCGAAAAGCTGCATTTCATTGCCATGACGCTCCTTCCGTTCCTTGGGCTGCCGCTGCTGACAAGGCGATACGAGCGATATATCCTGCTGATTCCCTATATACTGGCGAATCTGATGTCTGACTACCAATACCAGCACGATATTTTCTTTCAGTACACCTTCGGCGCTGCTGCATTTCTGGTGTATCTTGCGGTGGTGAATCTGGCGGATATCAGGATCAATTGGCAGCGGGTGACTGTCCTCGCAGCCGCGTTTATTGTCAGCGCGGCTTGCTTTTACAAGGTCGTTATTCCGAAAGCAATCCATTATCCGGTTCAAGCTGTTCGTTATTATGACTTCTATCAGAATATCCGGGATGCGCTATCAGAAATTCCGGATGGAGCTTCTGTGACTGCTGCAACATTTTACACAACGTATCTGTCTCAACGGGAAACCCTGTACGATGTGCGATATTGCTCCCTGGAGCATATGCTGGAAACCCAGTATGTTGTTTTGAAAATGTCTGCTGACAGCGATTTCAAAAAGTATGCAGCGAACGGAGAGGGCAATGGTTTTGAGAACCTGGTCAATCTGTTGGAGGGAAATGGCTATGCGCCATACAAGTCAGTTGAGGACACACTTGTGATCTACCGAAAGAAATAAGCAGGAATGGCATTTCTCCCTGAATTGTATCAATACCCTCTGCCATTTTACGCATTCAAATTGCAAATTTCATACCATAACACAAAAAGAGCGAACCGGTGGAATTGGCCGGTTCGCTCCTTCTTATATTTTATTGCCGGTTACTGCTTCTGCACGCTTTCCGCAATTTTTACCAGTTCTTCCACAGTAAAGTCTGCGCTGCTCAGTGCGAAGCTCAGGCCATTTTCCTGGGTGCCCTGAATCCAGACGACATCCGAGTGGGGGGTCAGCTCGCCGACCACGGCCCCTGCGGCGGGGCAGCCCTGGATGGTGTAGGCCTGGGCCGGTTCGCTGCTGCCAATGTGCATCTGGGCCAGCTCCTCCAAAGTGACGGTGCCGTCGGAGACATAGGTCTCGTAGGAGAAAAAGAGTTCCTTGCCGGTCTCCTTGTCAAAGTACCAGCGGCGGACGTAGGCATACCAGCCGTTTTCCAATGGCCAGCCCGTAAAACTGTCCTCCTCCATTCCGGCGGGCAGGGCGGTGATGCGGTAGTCCCCCAGTTCTTTCAGGGCCTCGGTGGCCTTGGAGGCGTTGGTGGGGGTCAGTTCCGGGCCGAGGCCCACGCTTCTGGCGATGGCAACCAGGTCAAGATTGTCATCGGTGGCGAGGGTATAGGCGTAGCCCTTTGTTTCGTCCGTCCAGAGCAGGGAGTCGCCGTTGAGATACCCCGTATTTCCGTTAATATCCACCGTTTCCGGCTGGCCCGCTCCGTCAAAGCTGCGGCCATAGGGGCCAAGACGGTAATAGAAGGTGTAGTGCAGGAAATTTCCGGCGGCGTTTTGGTAGCGGATTTCCTGCTGGCCGTAGGCTCTGTCGCTGACGAAGGTAATGCGATAGCCCTCCGGCGTGGACTGGGGGTAAAGGGATTCCCAGCCATAATAGGTTCCCGAATCCTGGGAAAGGTCAATGGAATAATCCGGCCCCAGGTAATCCGGGGTTTCGCTGAGGGGCTCTCCGGCGGCGGTGCTTTCCGCCATGGCGAGGATATCCACGTTTTCGTCCATGGTGGAGAGGTAGGCGTAAAAGCCCTCCCGGGTGTTTTCCCAGAGCAGAATCCGCAGGCCGCCGCTGGTGGTCAGCATTCTGGCGGCATCCTCCCCCACAGTCTCGTCCGTCCAGACAAAGGAATCGTGGGGCGGATCGGAAACGGTTTCGCGCAGGTCATAGGTCGGGGAAACCACATAGGTGATTTCAGGTATGTATCGTTCAGGGCCTCCTCTGCGTCCTCCCGGCTGGGCAGGATGGCATTGGCCAGGGAGAAGCAATAGGGGCCGTATTTGGCATCCGTCTGGGCCAGGGCCTGTTCATCCCGGGCAAAGTACAGCGCAATGATCTCTTCGTCGCTCATAGGTGGATTCCTCCAATCTGTGTAAAAAGGCCTTTGCTATATTAGACGCATTTTGCTGGGCTGCGCTGACAGAAAACTGAAAAATATTTTACCATTGAATGGGAATTTCATCAAGATGGGGTGAAAAATGGCTCTGCTGACGCTTTTTTCGGTCAGCAGAGCCATTTTTTGGGGGTAATGCAGAAAGCGGCTTATTGGGCGGCTCTGCGGGTGGAAAGATCCTCCAGGTACCGGTGGAATTCTTCGAGGGGCTGCGCCCATTCCACCGCATAGGCTTCGTCGCCCCGGTGGTCCTCCAGGTTGAAGATTTCCAGCAGGTCCCGGGCCAGGGCTTTGGAGAAGACCAGAGAGCCCTCCACATTCAGATGGCTGTGGTCATAGTAGTGTTCCCGGAAGGTGAGCCCAAGGCGCTGAACCTGCTCGTAGGTGCAGTAGTTCAGGTAGGGGATCTCCTTGGCCTCAAAATAGGCCCGCATTTTTTCCTCGTTGGCGGCATAGACCGCCGCATCCTGAATTTTCGGGGGTGTGACGGCCACAACTTCAATGCCCTTGCTTTGGCAGAGCTCGATGATGCGGTTGTAGTAGCCTACGCTGAACTCGGAGAAGGTATCCACGGATTCTGTATAGTTCCAGAGGTCCGGGGTGATCTCATCCGTGCCCTCATAAACGGCCTCATAGAGCATGGAACCCTTCTGGTAGCTGGGGTAGGCGTCATCGAGCTGCCGGTCCGGCTGGAAGTTTTCTGCGGTAAGCTCACTCCACATGGTGTGGTAGCGCAGCAGGGGAAATTTCCAGGAAAGATAGGACTGGGTGTCGTCCACAGCGCAGATTTCCCGGATCATCTGCTCTTTCAAGGCCTTGTCCGGCATACACTCCACCACTTTCCGGTAGATGCTTTCCTGCTCGTGGGGCTTCATGTCGTCGAACAAACAGCTGAAATCGCAGAGGACAATATCCGGGGTCTGGTATTCCAGGGCGTAGAGCAGCTGATAGTAGGCCGTCATGGCACAGCGGAAGGTGATGGCAAAATTGTAGCCGGTAATGCCTGCTTCCTCGTAGGTGACGATGGGGTCATAGGCGGCATAGAGCTCGCTGGTGCCCAGGCACAGAACGTCGATGGAATCCGGGGCGGCCTGGGAATAGCGTATATTCCGGGTGTACAGGTTTTCATTTCCGGACCACCGGTAGTGCAGGATGCTCTGGGCCCCGGAAAAGCACAGGGCGAAGAGCAGCAGAAAAACGGCGGCGCGAATCAGATATTTTTTCATAAACCAATCTCCTCCCTGCCTAGAATTCCTGATAGATGAAGGAAGAGGCGGAGAATTCCGGCCCGTAAATGCCGAAGATGATGATGGCAAACACAGCCAGAAGATAGATGGCAAACCGGGTTGCAATGTCCTGCCGGAGAACGGTCTCCCGGAGCTTCACCTTCCGTTCGTGGAGAATATCCACGGCAATCAGCAGTGCAATGCCGAGGTACATCAGACGGATGTTCTTGTAATCCAGGCCGTAGCCGCACAGGGTTCCGTCAAACAGGATGGCGGTCTGCCGGAGACTGAAATTCCGGAATGTCCTTGCCATGAGAGAGAAGGCCTGGGGCAGGTCCTTGGCCCGGATGAAGAACCGGCCGAAGGTCAAAATCAGGAAGGTCCGCAGGGCCTGGAACAGCTTCCAGCTCAGAGCGTTCTCGTTGATGTGCAGGGCGGTCCGCACCTTTTTGTACCAGGGGCCCAGCAGAACGGCGGTGGAGACAAAGAAGGCCTGATAGCAGCCGTATACCACATAGTTCCAGCCGGTGCCATGCCAGACGCCTACCAGAATGAAAACGATCACCGAGGCCAGGGTTGCGGAAAACACCTTTTTCAGGTACTTATTGGGAATTTTCTTGGAGAACTTCATGACGGACCGGTTGAGCACAATGGGGTAGTACAAATACTTCTCCATGAATTCTCCCAGGGACATATGCCACCGCTGCCAGTATTCCGTGACGCTTCTGGAAACCAGGGGAGAGCGGAAGTTTTCGGCCAGACGGATGTCCAGCATTTCGGAAAGACCCATGATCACATCAATGCCGCCGGAGAAGTCGGCGTAGATCTGGAAGCTATAGAGCACCATGGCCCAGAACAGCAGAAAGCCCCCTGCGGCCTCGTCTTTCAGAATGGCCATGACCAGAATGCCGATCCGGTCTGCAATGACCACCTTTTTGAAATAGCCCCACAGGGAGCGCTGCATCCCCATGATGATCCGCTTGCCCTCGGGCTGGTGGGTAAGCTTGAACTGGGGTGCGGTCCTTTTGTAGAGATTGACAGGGCCCTGGACGATGGAGGGAAAGTAAGTGATGAAGAGAAAATAGTCCAGGAAATTCCGCTCTGCCTTGTGCTTTTTGTGGTAGATGTCGTTGGTGTAGGCAATCATGGTCAGGGTGAAATAGGACAGCCCAATGGGGGAGACCAGCGCATTGACGGAGATCCCCTTGCTGCGCAGAAGGTCCTGCAGGAGCAGGAAGGTGTCCTTGAAGAACTTGAAATAGCACAGAATCGCCAAAGACAGCACGATGTCCAGCCAGAAAATCCGGCGGGCCTTGCTTTTTTGCTCTAAAAGGATTTTTTTCTCAATGAGAAGCCCTGCCCCGTAGGAAATGGCCACGCACAGCGTGATGATGAGCAGGGATTTGAGGCCGGATGTGGCGAGGATGAAGAAGAGATTCGCAGCCAGAAGCACGCACCTTTGGCCGTTCTTCACCTTCCGGACGCCATAGTAGAGGGCAACCACCGCCAGGGCGAAGGCCACATAGCTCAGGGATTTCAGCTCCATCTGTTTACCGCTCGGCCAGCTTCCGCTCCACCATGGCGCAGATGGCGTCCAGGCTGTTCAGGTTTTCCGGTTCAATGTCGTCGGCATCGATGGAAATATCGAATTCGTCCATCAGGCTGGTGACGATCTGGATCACGTCAAAGGATTCCAGCAGGCTGTCGTCAATCAGGGCGGTCTCGTTTTCAAAATCGATGTCCGGCTGGATTCCCTCCAGCAGCTTCAAAATGCGTTCTTTCATAGCTCAGTTCTCCTTTATGTATTGGTGTTTCAGCAGTGTTCTGTCGATTTTCCCGTTGAGATTGATGGGCATTTCCTCCAGAGGGACATACCGGTTGGGCAGCATGTAGTTCGGCAGCTTTTCCTTCAGTGCCTCGGTCAGGGCCTTCTGCTCCGTGCTTCCTTCGTAGATGGCGACGATTTTCTGGGTCTTGTGCTCATATAGGCAGCAGCCCCGCCGAATTCCGGGCACGGCGCTGAGGGCGGTTTCGATTTCGCCCAGCTCAATGCGGTGGCCCATGTGCTTGATTTGGGAGTCCTTCCGGGCCAGGAAGACGATCTCGCCGTATGCATTGTACTTTCCCAGGTCTCCGGTGCGGTAGATGCGCTCGTAGTAATTCTTTTGCAGGGGATTGCGCACAAAGGCCTCGTTTGTCTTTTCGGGATTGTTGAAGTAGCCATGGGCCAGGGAGCAGCCCCGGACGCAGATCTCGCCGACGGTGTCCTGCTCGGTGACCAAGGTGTCGCCATCCAGCAGCATGACCTCCGTATTGCTGCAGGCGAAGCCGATGGGGATGGGCTCCGTATCTTCGAATTCCCGCTCGATTTTGTAGTAGGTGCAGTCGCCGGTGGCCTCAGTGGGGCCGTAGAGGTTGGCGTATTTCACCTCCGGCAGGGCCTTGCGCCACATATTGAACTGCTTTGTGGGCATGACCTCTCCAAGGAACATGACTTTTTTCAGGGATTCCGGCTTTTCCTTGTCCAGAGCCCGGAAATTCACGATCATGCACAGGGCAGAGGGCACCCAGTCGATGCAGGTGATGCGCTTTTCATTCAGAAAATGCACCAGCTTTTTGGGCAGGGAGAAGAATTTCCTGGGGACGATGTGCATGGTGGCTCCGCAGCGCAATGTGGCGTAGATGTCCTTTACGGAGGCGTCAAAGTAGAAGGGCGTCTGGTTGGCGAAGACCTCGTTCTCGTCAAATTCGAAGGTTTCGCACCACCACTCCGTGAAATTGATGACGGACCGGTGGCTGACGAGAACCCCTTTGGGCACGCCGGTGGAGCCGGAGGTGAAGATGGCATACACCGGGTCTGTATCGATGGACCGGTGCTGCCGGGCCTGGATTTCCTGAGTCCGCACCGTATCCGCGGCCTTGAGCTCCTCTATGTAGTACACGGTGCAGCATTCCTTGACCGCCTCGGGAAGGGGGTCCTCTCTGCGGGCCAGAAGGTGCTTGGCTCCCAGGGTATCGATGATCAGCTTGACCCGTTCATAGGGCATCTGCATATCGATGGGCACATAAAAGCCGCCGGTATAGGCAACACCCAGAAAGGCCTCAATGACCTCTACGCTTTTGTTCATGTATACCAGCACGGGTGTGCCGATGCTTACGGCATCCAGAAGACCGCTGGCGATTTTCAGGGCGCTGTCCTTCAGCTCGGAAAAGGTGATCTCCCGGTTTTCGTCGCAATAGGCCTTTTTGCCCCCAAATTTCTTTTCCGTGATCTCCAGATAGTCTATAATGTTTTTGACCATGTCTTACTGCCTCCATGGGCCGGGCACGGGAAATGCAAACGTGCTCCGGAATTCTCAAAATCAGGGAGAAAACGCAATTTGTGCCAAATTATCATCCTGATTCTACCACAGCTTCGACCAAATAGCAAGGTACTTATTGCCCTTGCCGGTATCGCAGAAAACGCCTCCTGTGTTTGGAAGCACAGGAGGCGTCTGTTATCTCACAAAGCTGTATTCAATGCTGTCGGCGTAGCGGTAGTAGAAGCTGCTGCCTTCCGGCAGGCCGGAGAGAAGCTCTACAAGGCTGCCATCGGACAGGCCGGTCTGAATCTCCACAGGGTCTGTGAGGGTGTCGGTTTTCTCGTTGTAGCCGGTATAGAGCCAGGATTTCCCGGCATCGAAGACGACGGCCGCAGCGGGCACGGTGGGAACCGTTCCGGAGACGCCGGTAGTGATCTTCACGGAGGCATTCATGCCGGAGAGCATTTTTTCGTCCCTGGGCAGGGTGACGGTGACGGTGTACTTGGTGTTGCCGCCGGAATTCTCGCCATAGGGGTTGATGGAAGTGATGGTACCGGTGAAGCTGCTGCCGGGCAGGGCGTCCAGGGTGACGGTGGCCTCCATTCCCGTTTCCAGAGTGCGGATATCCAGCTCGTCCACCTGGATCTGCACGGTCATTTCCTCGTCGGCGGTGATGACGGCCGCGTCCTTCTTCGTGGTGTCATAGCTGTCGTAGGCGGCAGTTTTGGCCGCAGTGCCATAGCCGGACATTCCCCCTGCCATGGAGGCCATGCCGCTCAGGGCGCTCCCGGAGCCCGCAATGCCGGTGGAGATGCCAGGAAATTGGCTGGGGTCAATGGACGGCATGCCGCCGGGGACGCTGGTGCCGGTCTTCTGGTAGACGATGATCCCGACGCCGATCAAAATGGCATCCCCCTCGGAGATCTGCTCAAAGCCGGATTCGATCCAGGCACCGCCGGTGCTGAGCAGCACGGTCTGCTTTGTGTAGGTAAGCTCCTGGGTCTGCACGGGAGCGGTGGGGTCTAGCATATCCGCGAAGCTCTGGGTTGCCAGCTCCTCTGCGCGGATGGTTTTCTGCACGGCATAGGTCAGAACGCCCTCGGAGAGTCTGGAGGCATCCGTAACCTGGCCCAGAATATAGGTGGCGGTTTCGGTTTCATCGGTGCCGCTTCCGCCGGTGCCGGGCTGGGGATCTTCGCCTTCGCCCGGGGCCTGGCCGCTGCCGGTGCCCGGGTTCTGGTTTCCATCCGGATTCTGGCTCTGGTCTTCCCCGGAAGGCTGTGCTTGCGGCGTATCCGTGTTTTCCGTTCGAATCCCGCCCAGGGCTGTGTAGCCGGGGCTGGCCTGGCTGCGGGTCTGGGGCAGCACGGCGGGGTCTGTATAGGAAATCTCAGTGTCCACGCCGGAGATAGTGCCGCTGCAATCGGCGTGGAGAATGCCGTCCTTGGAGAGCTTCACCAGACTTTCCATCTGGTCTTCCAGTTCTGTCCGGCGGTTTAAGAGCCGGGCGTACTCGGCGGTGTGGCCGGTGTCCTTCAGGGTCAGCAGGGCGCTGCCTGCGGATACCTGCTGGTTCTCCTTGACGCTGATTTGGGAGACGGTTCCGTAAGCGCCGGTGACCCGCAGGCGGCTGTGGATATAGAGATTCCCCGTTCCCAGGGTTTCCCCGTCCTTGGTGGTGACGGTCACGCTGTCGTCCAGGGGGGCGGTTTCATCGGAAAGGGTCACGGTGGCGGTGCCATCGGAAACGCTTTCCACGGTGCCCTCCAATGCGGTACCGCCGGAGAGGGTGACGGTGACGCGCTGGCCCACCTCTGCCCGGGCCTCCAGATCCACGGCCATGAGCCCATCCAGGGAAAGCAGCAGCAGCGCGCCGTTTTCGTAGACGGTGTCCGCAGCGGCAGTGCCCTCCCGGGCATAGATCTTCTTCACCCGGCCGGCGGTGCCGGAGCGGATCACGGAATCATTGGTCTTGCTGCTTTCGGAGGCAATGGCCGCATCCAGGGTGTCTATGACCTCTTGCAGCTCAGAGATGGCCGCCTTCACGGCCACAAGGTCCACCTGGGCAATGGGGTCTCCTTCCGAAACGGTCTGGCCGTTTTTTACATAGTAGGTCTCCAGCTCCAGAGCCTGGGGCAGACTCTGGGCGGTGCCCTCCTGGGGGCTCAGGGTGCCGCCGCCGGAGAGCACCGTAGAGATGGTGTTTTCCTCGGGCACAGCGGAGAGGACCTTGCTGTTGACTTTGGTAGCGGCGGAAATGCCGGAGGGCAGGGAGGCGACAATCAGGGCAATGGCCAGGACGATGCAGAGCAGCGTCACCCATTTTGCCCCGCTGCCGCTGCGCACCTGGGTATCGTCCTCCTCTTCCTCGGGAATGAGGGGCGGCATATCCGTTTTTTTGCGTTTTTTCATAGCTTAACCTCCTTAGCCGCCGTAGTGCAGGGCCTCAATGGGCGGCAGCTTGGCGGCCTTGTTGGCGGGGTATAGTCCGAAAATCACGCCGATGGCAAAGCAGAAGGCCACGGCAATGACCACCACGCCCCATTCCAGACCAAAGGAAACGCCCATGCTGGCAACCATCACGGAGATGAGCCGCAGCACCACCCAGGACAGGAACACGCCAATGGCGCAGCCGATCATGCACAGCACCACGCTTTCCAGCAAAAACTGCTGCAAAATTACGCCCCGGCCTGCGCCGATGGCCTTTCGAATGCCGATCTCTCTTGTCCGTTCGGTAACGGTTACCAGCATGATATTCATAATGCCGATGCCGCCGACAATCAGGGAGATGGCGGCAATGCCGCCCAGAAGCACCGTCAGAATGCCGGTGACGGAGCTCATGGCGTCCTCCAGCATATTCTGGGACAGCAGGGAGAAGGCGTCCTCATCGTCCTCAAACCGGTCCAGCAGCAGCCGCTTCATGGCGCTTTCGGTGGTGGCCATATTGCCGCCCTCCGGAGCGCTGACGGAGAAGCTGGTGATGGCGGAGGAGACGGTGGCGGAAAGCCGCATGAGGGTGGTATAGGGAATATAGGCGATCATGGAGTTCTTGGTGAGAATGCCGGTGAGGGATTCGTCATCGTTTTTTAGAATGCCTACAACGGTAAATTTCCGGCCGTCCAGGGAGATCTCCTCTCCCAGGCAGTCCGCATAGCCCACCATATCCTCGGCGGTTTTCTCCGTGATGATGCACACGCTGGTGTGGTTTTCCACATCCGCCTGGGTGAGAAACCGGCCCAGCAGCACGGTCTGGCCGTTGATGGGGGCATAGGCGGGGGTAGCGCCGTAGACCGTGACGGCCTTGGTGGTGGAGGAATATTTGCCGGTGGCGGTGGTGGTGGCAGAGGGGGCCGCCAGACCGATCCGGGGGTCTGCCATCCATTCGTCCAAGGTGTCCAGGGTCACGGGCGCGCCCTTGTCATCGGAGACGGTGACGGAGAGCAGATTGCTGCCAAGGCTGGAGATGGTGTCGGTGACGGTGCCGGTGGCGCCGGAGACCAGGCTCACCAGAATGACCAATGCCATAACGCCGATGATAATGCCCAGCATGGTCAGAAATGCCCGGAATTTGTTGCCGGATATGGACTTCATTGCCATTTTGAATGCCTGGATCATGCGCCCACCTCCGTCAGCTGTCCGTCCTTGATGCGCACGATGCGGCTGGCCTGTCTGGCCACATCGTCATCGTGGGTGATGAGGACAATGGTATTGCCTGCGTCGTGGAGCTCGTGGAAAATGTCCATGATCTCCACGGTGGTTTTGGAGTCCAGGTTGCCCGTGGGCTCGTCCGCCAGAATCAGACTGGGCCGGGTCACAATGGCCCGGGCTATGGCGACACGCTGCTGCTGGCCGCCGGAAAGCTCCGTGGGCAGGTGCTTGGCCCGCCTTTGCAGGTCTACCCTGGCCAGAGCCTTCTCCACCCGTTCCTTCCGCTCGGCCCGGGGAACCTTCTGGTAGATCAGCGGCAGCTCCACATTCTCCTCGGCGGTGAGCTTGGAGATCAGGTTGAAGCTCTGGAACACGAAGCCGATCTTCCGGTTCCGGATTCGGGCCAGCTGATTTTCCGTATAGTCCTCAATGGGGGTGCCGTCTAAGAGATAGGTGCCGGAGTCGGCGGTGTCCAGGCAGCCGATGATGTTCATCAGCGTGGACTTGCCGGAGCCGGAGGGGCCGATAATGCTGACAAATTCGCCGGGATTGATGTGCAGATTGGCTTTGTTCAGGGCATAGACCTTTTCGCTGCCGATCTGATAGATCCGGGAGATATCCTTTAGATCAATCATGCCTGCCTCCTCAGCCGCCTATGTTGGGCATGCCCGCAGGCATCTTGGATACATCGGGCATGGCGCTGCCCTTGTCGCTGCTCCGGTCGCCCCGGTCGCCCCGGCTGCCCATATCGCGCATACCGCCCATGCCGGAGAAGTCCCCGGAGGTGGAGAAAGTCATGCCGCCGAAGGTGAAGGTCTGCTCCTTGGGGGTGTAGTACACGGTGTCGCCCTCCTTTAGGCCGGAGACGATCTCCGTGTAGGTGCCGTTGGTCAGACCCAGGGTGATCTCCGTCATGCCGCCCAGGGTGTCGGTTTCCGCGTCATAGGCGGTGTAGACATAGGCGGTGGTGCTGGTCTTACGGATGGCATCCGCAGGCAGCAGCAGGGCATTGTCCACGCCCTGGATGGTCACCTCGGCCTTGGCGGTCATGCCGGAGAGCATGCCGGGCTGCTTGTCCAGGGTGATCTTGGCGGAATAGCTGCCGTCGGTGCCGGTGGTGTCGATTTCCGTAACAGTGCCCACATAGTGCTCGTCACCCACGGACTCCACGGTCAGGCTGACCTCCTGACCAACCTCCAGGGAGAGAATGTCCGTCTCGTCCACGGAGACGGTGACGGTCATGCTTTCGCCGGGGTCAAGGGTGGCCAGGGTGGTGTCCGTCAAAGGATCGGTGCCTACGGTCAGGTCGTCCAGGGATACCAGGGTTTCCAGGGTGCCGGACTGCTCGGCTACCAGGCCGCCGTCCTTATAGAGCTTCACAAGCTTTTGGTAGAGCTTTTCGTAGTCCTCCCGCTGCTGGAGCAGTTGGTTGTATTTGGCGGAATCTTCGGTGTCGCGCAGGGTGAACAGGGTGGAGGAGGCAGTGACCTTGGCGTTCTCCCTGGCGGAAACGGTGGAGACGGTTCCGGCGTAGCCGGTTACCTTCAGGGGGCTGTGAATATACACTTCCCCGGCCAGCGCGCCCACGGTGGCGGTGTCGCCCGCCAGAGGCCCGTCGTCGGAAATCAGCACCGTAGCCTTGCCGCCGCTGACGGCGTCCACCGTGCCGTCCCACTGCTTGCCGTCGGAGGTGGTGACGGTGACGGTTTCGCCCACGGTCAGAGCGTCGGTCTCAATGTCTACAGCCAGGAAGCCGTCCAGGCTCAGCTCTGCCAGGCAGCCCTTGTCATACATAATGTCTGCCACGCTGTCGCCCGATTCCGCATAGACAGCCTTGACCCGGCCGGAAACACCGGCCTTGACGGTGGAGGAAACCTTGTCCTTGCTGGCCTCCTGGAGCTGGCCGTCCAGGTCGTCCAGGGCATCCTGAACGGTGGACAGGCTGGTCAGCACGGTGCTGGTGTTGGTGGAGGCCAGAAGGGTGCCCGCTTCAACGGTGTCGCCCTGCTCCACATAGAGCTTTTCCACCTTCACGGTGGCGGGGACGGTCAGGTCCTCCACATTGTCACTGGTCAGGCTGCCGCTGCCGGAGACGGTGGTCTTGATGGAGCCTGTGGTGACGGTGACGGACTTGACATTGCTGCCGCTCTGGGCGGTCACGGACCGCTGCACCCGCTGCCGGACATACAGGGTGCCGGCCAGTCCCGCTACCAGGACCACGGCAACAATGGCGATGACCCGCTGAACGGTTTTCTTCCGTTTCTGGGCTTTTGTTGGTTTGGCCATAGAGAATTCCTCCAAAATCAATTGTTAAAGTTTATTTTATAGGGAAAATCTGAAATCAGTCTGAAGAAAAAATGAATAGGCTGTGAACAAAGAAACCGCAGACATGCAAAAAGCCCAAAAAACAGCACTGCGGACTGGCTTTTACCGGCTTTGCAGTGCTGTTTTGGCCTTTCCAAACAACGGTTACCCGCCGTGCTCCTGGAGATAGTCTGCGATGGCGTCCACAAAGACCTCTCCGAACCGCTTGACCTTGACGCTGCCCACGCCGTTGACCTTGGCGAAGGCCTCCAGAGTCGTCGGGGCCTTGCGGGCCATGTCCTCCAGGGTTGCATTGGAGAAAATGATGTAGGCGGGGACGCTTTCCTGCATGGCAATTTTCCAGCGCAGACGCTTGAGCATGGCCAGCAGATCCGGGCTCTGCTCCCCACCGACGGGACTGCTGACCGGGGCAGTTAATCCTGCCTTGGGCAGGCGCATGGAGACGGTCTTGCCCTCGAAGAGCACGCCCTGGGCCTTCTGCGTCAGGCTGACGCCGCCGTGGACCGGGTCTGTTTCCAGATACCCCTGGGATTCCAGGCTCTCGGCCATGGCCCGGAGGTCGTCCTTTCCAAGCTTGCGCAGCATTCCATAGGAGCCCAGCTTGTCCAGCCCCAGCTGCAGCAGCCGCTTGTCCCGGCTGCCCAGCAGGGTGCGGATCACGCTGGTGAGCCCCAGAGAGTAGCCCAGCTTGGCGCTCATCCGCTGGACGCAGGAGAGGATCATCCGGGCCTGATCGGTGATGTCCCGTTCCTCCAATTCGGTACTGCAATTGCTGCAATTACCGCAGAAGCTTTCGTGTTCCTGGCCGAAATAGTCCAGGATGTAGCCCCGCAGGCAGCTCTGGGTTTTGCAGTAGTTCACCATGACGTCCAGCCGCTCCAGATCCAGCCGCTGCTTCTGCTCCAGCTCCTCCTGGGAAAGCTCCCCGGAAAGGGCGGGGTGCTGGATCAGGTATTTGGCGGTCTGCACATCCCCCGGGGCATAGAGCAGGATGCACTCGGCCTCTGCGCCGTCCCGCCCGGCGCGGCCTGCCTCCTGGTAGTAGCTTTCCAGACTTTGGGGCATGTTGTAGTGAATGACGTAGGACACGTTGGACTTGTCAATGCCCATGCCGAAGGCGTTGGTGGCCACCATGACGGTTTTCCGGTCGTAGAGAAAATCCTCCTGGTTATCCCGGCGCTCCTCATCGGGCAGACCTGCGTGGTACCGGGTGGCGGCAATGCCGTTCAGCTGCAAATTCTCGCAGACCTCCTCCACGGCCTTCCGGGTGGCGCAGTAGACAATGCCCGCCTTGTCCCGGCGCTGCTGCACCAGCTCGATAAGGGCGGGCAGCTTCTGCTTGGGCCGCCGGACCTCAAAGCGGAGATTGGGCCGGTCAAAGCCTGTGACCACCCGCAGGGGATCGCGCAGCTGCAAAATCTGGGCGATATCCTGGCGCACTGCCTCCGTCGCCGTGGCGGTAAAGGCGGAAACCACGGGGCGTGGGGTGAGAATGTTCAGAAAATCCACAATTTTCAGATAGCTGGGCCGGAAATCCTGGCCCCATTGGGAGATGCAGTGGGCCTCGTCCACCGTCACCAGGGAGACCTTCCGGGTCTGGATGGCCTCCAGAAAGCCGTCGGTCAGCAGCCGCTCCGGGGCCACATAGATGATTTTGTACATCCCGGAGCGAATATTGCGGTAGACCAGCCGGATCTGGGCCGGGGTCAGGGAACTGTTGATATAGGCTGCGGCCACACCGGCATTTTTCAAGGCCATGACCTGGTCCCGCATCAGGGAGATCAGGGGAGAGATCACCAGCGTGACTCCCTCCAGCAGCAGGGCGGGGATCTGGTAGCACAGGCTCTTGCCGCCGCCGGTGGGCATAATGCCGAAGGCATCCTGCCCCCGGAGCTGCGCATCGATCAGCGCCTCCTGCCCGCCCCGAAAGGCCGAATAGCCAAAGACCCTTTGCAGGACCGATTCCTTTGTTTCCATGTTTTTCCTCTCTTCGCATTGTTCCAACAAATAAGGCAAGTATAGCATAAGGGGACAGGGAAAGCAAATCATTTGCACCCTAACCTTCCCCACCGGGGAAGGGGGACCGCCGCAGCGGCGGTGCGTCGCGCAGCGAATCGAATCTTCTATAGCTGCCGGTGGCAGCTATACCATAATTTATGGAAGAGGGACCCTACGAGAAAGACTAGTGCGTATTTTCCAACCGCTTCCGCTCAAAAGGCCCCTCCTCAGTCAGGGCTAACGCCCTGCCAGCTCCCCCGGAGGGGAAGCTCTTAACCTTCCCCGCGGGGAAGGTCAGAAGGCTTTTACCGATACTGCAAATACTCCAGAAACTTCTTCACCGCCACGGAGGCGGTTTTGCGGTCTCTCAGGGCCAGGGCGGTTTCCCGGTAGGCGGGGACGTCCAGCTCCTTGGCGACGATGTGGAAGGGGGTTCGCTTCAGGATCATTTCCGTCAGCATACTCACCCCCAGGCCGCTTTCTACCATGGCCATGATGGCATAGTCATCCCAGGTGGTGAAGTGTACCCGGGGCTTCAGGCCGTTGCGCTCGAAGACCTCGGAGACCTCTGCCTGGGCGGCCTTTTCCAGCAGCATGAAGGGCTCTGCACACAGCGCGGCAATGGGGACCTTGTCGCAGCTTTCCAGCGGGTGCCCCTCCGGCAGAATGGCCAGAAGCCGGTCCTGCCCCAAAGGGATGGTATCGAATTCCGGCCGGGTAGGCAGCCGCAGGAAGCCGCAGTCCACCCGGCCCTGGGCGATCCACTCCTCAATTTCCGAGTAGTCCCCCAGCAGCAGCTCATAGTCCACCCCGGGATAGTCCTTCTGGAAGGCCTTGATGATGTTGGGCACCCAGTGAATGGCACCGCTGGAGAAGGTGCCGATGCGGATCATGCCGGACTGCACGCCGTGGAGGTCGTCCACCTCCATCCGGAGCTTCCGGTATTCTGCGCAGACGCTCTGGGCATAGGGCAGCAGCCGGGAGCCGTCGGAGGTCAGGCGGATGCCGTTCCGGTCCCGCTCCAGAAGGGGGATGCGCCACTCCCGCTCCAGGTCGCTGATCATCCGGCTGACGCCGGACTGGGAATAGTTCAGCAGTTCGGCGGCTTTTGTAAAGCTGCCTGTCTCCACGGTCTTCAAAAAGGCCATGTATTTCAGGATATTCATCTCCATGGCATCATCCTTCTTTCATTCGATTTTGTTATGGACTCTATGCGAAACATTCGCTTTTCAAATGCTTGAGCTCATGATACAATCCGCTCATCCAAAAGTCAACACCGAAAGAAAAGAGAAAGGATGAGAAACATGACCTCGACCGTTTGCATCACCGTGACGATCCTTGTATACCTGCTGGGTATGCTCTGGATCGGCGCACACTATGCCAAGAAAAATTCCTCCACCGCCGACTTCTATCTGGGCGGACGCACCCTGGGACCATTGGTGACCGCAATGAGTGCCGAGGCATCTGATATGTCCAGCTACCTGCTCATGGGCCTGCCGGGACTGGCCTACCTGTCCGGCGCGGCTGACGTGGGCTGGACGGCCATCGGCCTGGCGCTGGGGACCTATTTCAACTGGCTCTTCACCGCCCGCCGCCTGCGGCGCTATACCCAGATCACGGAAAGCTACACCATCCCCCAGTTCCTCTCCCGGCGGTTCCATGACGAAAAGAGCATCCTCTCCGCCCTGGCCGCCGTGATCATCATCATTTTCTTCATTCCCTATACGGCCTCCGGCTTCGCAGCCTGCGGCAAGCTGTTTTCCAGCCTTTTCGGCATCGACTATATGACGGCCATGCTGGTGTCCGCCGTGGTCATTGTGGGCTACACCGCAGCGGGGGGCTTCCTGGCAGCCTCCATTACGGATCTGGTCCAGAGCATCATCATGACCGTTGCCATCCTCTTTGTGCTGGTCTATGCCACCGTCCAGGCCGGGGGCATGGGGGCCGTTCTGGAAAATGCCAGAGCCCTGCCCGGCTACCTGTCCCTGACCGAGACCTACGCCGTCGGCACCAATTCCGCCGCCCCCTACAGCATCCTCACCATTGTCTCCACCCTGGCCTGGGGCCTGGGCTACTTCGGAATGCCCCATATTCTGCTGCGGTTCATGGCCATCGGCGACGAGAAGAAGCTGAAGCTGAGCCGCCGGGTGGCCTCTGTCTGGGTCACCGTTGCCATGGCCCTGGCCGTACTCATCGGCATCGTGGGCAAGGCTCTGTCCGGCATTGGGGCCATTGCCCCTCTGGAGGGCTCCAATACGGAGACCGTCATCATCCGCATCGCAGAGCTTTTGGCCAAGGGCGGCATTTTCCCGGCGCTGATGGCCGGTCTCATCCTGGCGGGCATTCTGGCCAGCACCATGTCCACGGCGGATTCCCAGCTGCTGGCGGCATCCTCCAGCGTGTCCCAGAACCTGCTGCAGGAGGCCTTCCGCTTCAAGCTCAGCCAGAAGCAGAGTATGCTGGCGGCCCGGCTCACCGTCATCGCCATTGCCATTCTGGGCATTTTCATTGCAAAAGACCCCAACAGTTCCATTTTCGGCATCGTCTCCTTTGCCTGGGCGGGCTTTGGCGCGGGCTTCGGCCCCCTGGTGATCTGCGCCCTGTATTGGAAACGCACCACCTTTGCTGGCGCCGTCTCCGGCATGGCGGCGGGGGGCGTTATGGTCTTCCTCTGGAAGTACCTGATCAAGCCCCTGGGCGGCATCTTCGGCATCTATGAGCTGCTGCCTGCCTTCCTGGTGGGGCTGCTGGTGATCGTTGTTGTCAGCCTGCTGACCAAGGCCCCGGACGAAAGCGTCTGCGCGGAGTTTGACGCAGCCAGAGCGGAGCATACCCTATAATTCCATATTCCCCAAATCCTTCCCCCGGGACGCAGCGCGTGCCCGGGGGGAATGTGCATAAAGGGGCCGCCTGCAAAATCGGGATGGGCATACAGAGGGAAATTTTGTTCAAAGGGTGAAAATTTTACAAAAAACGGAATCACTGTAGCAATAACGCTTTCTTTGTGGTATACTTACTCTGAAATGCTATGGGGATACCCCCTGGCGCAGAAAATGAATTAAGGGATGGAAGGTGCGTTTCTTGACAGAAGAACTGAAACTTGATCTGAAGAAAAAAGCCTGCCAGGTCCGCATGGGGATCATTGAATCTACCCATGGGGCCAAGGCCGGTCACCCCGGCGGAAGCCTGTCCGCCGCGGAGATGTTTGCATACCTTTACAATAAGGAGCTGCGGGTAGACCCCAAGAACCCCCGTTGGCCGGACCGGGACCGCTTCGTGCTGTCCAAGGGCCATACCGCTCCGGGCCTGTATGCCGCGCTGGCTTACCGGGGCTTCTTCCCCGTGGAGGACCTGCCCACCCTGCGGCATATCGGCAGCTATCTCCAGGGCCATCCCAATATGAATACCGTTCCCGGCGTGGATATGTCCACCGGCTCTCTGGGCCAGGGCATCTCCGCCGCTGCGGGTATGGCCAAGGGCGCCAAGTACCTGGGCAAGGACATCAATGTCTATACGCTGCTGGGTGACGGCGAGATCGCCGAGGGCGAGGTGTGGGAGGCCATGCTGTTCGCCGCCCACTATCATCTGGACAACTTCTGCATGATCGTGGACCTGAACGGCCTGCAGATCGACGGCCGGACCTGTGACGTTATGAATACCGCTCCCGTGGACGAGAAGGCCAGAGCCTTCGGCTTCCATGTGGTGGAGATCAACGGCCACGATTTTGACGAGATCGAGAAGGCCTTTGCCGAATTCCACGCCTGCACCGATAAGCCCACCTGCATCCTCATGCACACCACCAAGGGCAAGGGCGTCAGCTTTATGGAAAACCAGGTGGGCTGGCACGGCAAGGCCCCCAACGACGAAGAGTACAAGCAGGCTATGGGCGAGCTGAATGCAGCCATGGCGGAACTGGAGGCAGCGAAATGAGCGAAGTGAAGAAAATCGCCACCCGGGACAGCTATGGCAATGCCCTGGTAGAGCTGGCGCAGGGCGGCGCGGACAACCTGGTGGTTCTGGACGCGGACCTGGCCGGTGCCACCAAGACCGGGATTTTTAAGAAGGCCTACCCCGACCGCCATTTCAACTGCGGCATTGCCGAGTGCAATATGATCGGCGTGGCTGCCGGCCTTTCCACCATGGGTCTGGTACCCTTTGCCAGCAGCTTTGCCATGTTCGCCGCCGGACGTGCCTTTGAGCAGATCCGCAACTCCGTGGGCTACCCCCACCTGAATGTGAAGGTAGCCGCTACCCACGGCGGTATCTCCGTGGGCGAGGACGGCGCAAGCCACCAGTGCTGCGAGGACTTCGCCCTGATGCGGTCCGTCCCCGGCATGGTGGTCATGTGCCCCAGCGACGATGTGGAGGCCAAGGCCGCCGTGAAGGCCGCCTATGCCTATGAGGGCCCTGTGTATATCCGCCTGGGCCGTCTGGCCGTGCCTGTGTTCCACGATGCAGAGCACTTCAACTTTGAAATCGGCAAGGGCGAGCAGCTCACCGAGGGCAGCGACGTCGCCATCATCGCCACCGGCCTGATGGTCAACGAGGCCCTGATGGCCGCCGAGAGCCTGAAGGCCCAGGGAATCCATGCCCGGGTCATCAACATCTGCACCATCAAGCCCCTGGATGAGGAAATCGTCCTGAAGGCCGCCCGCGAGTGCGGCAAGGTCATCACCTGTGAGGAGCACAGCATCATCGGCGGCCTGGGCGAGGCCGTGGCTGCGCTGCTCAGCGAAAAGTGCCCCACCAGACTCCGCCGCATCGGCGTCAACGACGAATTCGGCCACTCCGGCCCCGCCGCCGCCCTGCTGAAGCAGTTCGGCCTCAGCGCAGAGCACATCGAGCAGGTCGCCAAGGAAATGCTGAACGGTTGATTTTCTCCCTTTTTTCGGGGCTCCTGTGAGCCCCGAAAAAAGGTCTTGACAAATGGCGCATTATCGGGTATAATCCAACATGTTCCAGCTATGGAGGCTTAGCTCAGCTGGTTAGAGCGCATGCTTCACACGCATGAGGTCACAGGTTCGAGTCCCGTAGTCTCCACCAAACGAAAGAGATCCGAACTTTTTCCTGATTGGGAATGGGTTCGGATTTTTTGTTTCTATCGAAGAAATAATTGATAATAAAAATCCCGGTAAACTGTCGATTGCTGCAATTGCTCACTTTTTAACGGAGACTTTTCCTGAAAACTTGGAATTATCTTCCTTAAATAGCACCTTTTTTCAAAAACAGGAGCACAAGAAGCGATTGGATTGTATAGAATACTGAGTAAATCTGGTGCCCGTGCACACAGTTAAAATGAGCGTGTTAGCTTTACGGCGGATACGCTCATTTCTCTTTTAAGATATTCCAGTCCGCTTGAATCGTGAGTTAGAAGTTCCTCACGAACTTTGTCCAAAGTCATTGCTTTTATTTGCATTTTCGATTATAATAACAATGGATTTTTATAAAAATGTGCGGATACGACTGCAGCAGGTGTGCTTACCTATGTGGTATCTTGCTGTTGCACTAACTGCTGAAAAGTGAGGCGTCTCGCTCCAGCGTATCCAGATTTTGCGCGGCGAGGGACGCATACTGGATGTAATGCGGTTAGGGCATCAGGAGCTTGCGGCGTGGGTTGAAGGACTTGGACTTTAAGGGACAGACAAATCGGAATTTTTTGTGGAGGTGTTTATATGATATTCCTAAAGGTATTGGCTGTAGTTCTGGGATTGGCATTCCTTCTGTTTGGATACTTCATTTGCTTTAAAAAGAAATACAATCTTATCAACG
>ENA-UERC01000298-UERC01000298.1-human-gut-metagenome-genome-assembly--contig:-NODE-298-length-38663-cov-7.267636_pt1 | contig 38663 bp, 66 predicted proteins | sample MGYA00242955_ERZ507955 | MGnify/ENA primary metagenome ERZ507955 (study PRJEB26167, sample SAMN06115394) | human gut metagenome | host: Homo sapiens | place: China:Hubei | collected 2016-04-27 | study... | reverse complement strand
GGGAATATAGTCTGGATGAATTGTTTCGTCGTGTCCGCTCATTGTCCGCCTCCCATTTCCTTCTCTCGCGCCATGATCTCCACGTCGTCGGCGAGCATCCTCAGCACGCCGGCGAGCGTGCCATACGATTCGGCGGTCGGAGACACCGTCTTGCTGACATACACGTCCCACCTGTCGGAACCTTGATGATTGTCGGCCTTGAGGATAATGAGCGGGTCGGCGTCGATGAAACGACCGTCCTTCATGCCCCGCACTTTGAGCATCAGACGTATCGAATCCGCCTGCTCGCTCGTGTTACCCAAAATATCCAGAGTGCTCATCGTCCACCTCGCAGTTCCTTCTCCTCGTTCGCGATTGATTGGAGGATGTCCTCCAGGTCGCCGAGCTCGTTCCGGCTCAACCGGATGCGGCGGATGCTGTCGCCATCATGAGTGGCCAGCACCCATGAGCGGGTGCCGTTTCGGCCGTCTCCGGGAATCCAGCTCAGGGTCACATGCCCGCAGGAGGCACCTGTGACCATGCCGCACCGTCGTTCGGTCTCCACGTCCGTCGCCTTCATCGTCTGCCTCCCAGACTCTCGCGAATCCGCTCCACATCAGCATTCATCGTCTGCCTCCGTGACTTCCTCGCCGACTGGTAGGGTGCGATAGATTTTTGTGATTCGCCACGTGCCCGGCGTCTCGTGGATATGCTTCACAGCGGCCTCATAGGAATTGAAAGTGACGGTCGGATACAGCATCTCGATAGCCGAATCGACCAGATATTCTTCCTTGGTCTCCAACTTCATCGTCCGTCTTCCTGACTCATGTAGGTCAACGTGAAGCATTTATCACCGTTGCATATGCGGTTCCAAGCGGCGATATTGTATTGCAACTGATACGGGGCGGGCTTCCGTGAACAACCTCCCTCGAAGCCGAGCCCGCAGACAGTGCAGCGGAACATCACGATAAAGAACGTGTATTCAGGCAACCCCTGCACGCCGTCCCGCTCCCATTTCGCCTTGACCTTGCCCCCACAACGAGGACACGGGCTAATCCTGTGAAACCTCACCAGACTCACCTCCCTCAAGAGGCGCGTTCAAATCCACCTGTTCGATACGCGCACGCTCCTGTAAGATGTTCGCGTATGTCCCCATCGCGTACAATTGGCTTTCAAGGAGCTGGAAGGAGCACGCGGGCGTGAAGTCCAACGTGCCCTCCGCGTAGCCCTCAAGCATGTGCGCCAGCTTGCCGATACGCTCCTGCAATTCTCGATGTTCGCGGATCATCCGCTGCTTGTAATCACTCATTCTTCTGTTGCCTCCATCGGGTAATTGATGTCCTCAAGCGAGTACGCGGGATAGGTCCGCTTCACGCGTCCGAACGGTTTCTGCGTCTCCGGGCCTCTGAACGGTGGCTCATATTCCCACCATTCGCTGCCGTCGTATTCTTCGCGGCGCAGGAACCCGCCATCAGTGAACGCCACGACCAGATCGGCGGCTATCTCCTGACTGCCGTATCCGTCGTCGTAATCGATGTCGAGCACCTTTTCGGCCTGACTCCACGGAATTCCCAGCTTCTCGTCGCGGGAGCCTACGAATCGAACGTCATCGGTCGAATGCTTGCTTCGTGAGATCGCACTCTTGGTTTCATCTAAAAGATTCATTCTTCCGTTGCCTTTCTTTGCATTGCCTCGATGACCTTCCGCACGATTTCCTGGCCGGGATATGCGACGGTTGCCTTCGTGAGGAAATCGAACACCTGTTGTGACGGCTGGGATATCACGAGGAAATCGAACACCTGTTGTGACGGCTGGGATATCACATAGGGCATGATTGCCAGACAAGCCGCCCTGATTTCCTCGTCCGTGTGCTGGCGTGAGGCTCCGGCGATATACGCCTCCTGCATGAGCGTGTTGCTCTTGTACACGTGTTCCGCCTTGCTGCTGATGATGCTCATGCTTCCACCACCTTGGCCGGACGGAACGGGGCCGCGTTTAGAACCTGTACGCTATCCGGCGAGAACCACGCGCGCGTGAAACACCAGTCATCAGCGCCGATGCATGTCATCTGCACGCTGCCATCACGCATCGTCCATGTGTTATCGTCCTTGTCTAGCCACAACCCGTCATGGTTGGGCAGCTTCGGCTTCCGACGCAATGCGTAGGCGAAGTTTGAATTAAACATCCAATCGTGGAAGTCGGGAATCTCTGCCTGTACCATGACTGCAAGGGTGCAGTCTGTTTCGTCATCATCATCGACAGCGACAACGGAGAATCTATTGCCGTTCGTCGCGACGAAAATATCGCCCGTGCAAACATCGTGAATGTCATCGATACGCTCCTACTCGGGGTCATCCACCAATTCGATAGACTCGATGTCGGCTTGCGGGACGAACAGGTCATCGCCCATTCCTAGGGTGAGAACGTAAGCGCTCTTAATATCGCCGTTTTTGTCAGCTACGCCGGTTGCTACGTCCCCGTTCTTGAACGTGACCTTGATATGTAGTCCGGCCATCTCCTTGCAGGTCTCGCCTTCCCAGAATGGTTTCTCACTCATTGTTGTTCTCCTTCTTTTCGTTCGTTTCGATTGCGTCCAGCAGATCGCATTCGGCGAACATGAGATGCGCCTGGGCGCGGGTCATTGATTTCAACGTCTTCGCGCCGTCAGCGGCCATCCAGCCGAGAGAACTCACCTTCGTCTCGAGCAGGTGGGTTTGCGTCGCGAGATCACGCAATCGTTCATCAAGCAGCATGGTCATCGGTTTCCTCCTTGTTGAGTCGTGTTTCGATTTCGATGCACAAGTCGAGCGCCGCCGTGAAACCGGCCTGATAGGCGTATAGCGCGGTCTCCGGCCTGCTCATGCCGCCAATCTCCGTGGCCTCCAACAGCCACGCCATCGCACGCTCCTGCGGGGTCGGGAACTTTTCGGCCATCACGCGCCACTCAGAATCGAGCCGAGTGAGGCAGCACCCAGCTTCTGGGCACCTGCGAACCGTCTGGCCGTGGAACGTGACTTCGGCTGCGCGGCGGGCAGTTCGAGTGGGTTGCGCATGGTCAACGCCTGCTGCTGCGCCTGCTCCGGGCCGTTGCCGAGCATCCGCTGGCGGCGGTACATCCACGCCTCGTCCGCGGATAGGCCCCGCGCCTCGCATTCGCGCGCTATCTGCGCCTCCGAGGGCTTCGACTCGTTGCGCATCCTGCGCACGATGGCGTTCACATCGCCGGAACCGCACCAGCGACCCGTGCTGTTGTCCGAGTAGAAGCGCTTCACCGCCTCCAAGGCCTCGCCCAGCGTCATGTCCGCGCGAAGCTCCTCGTGGAACGTGCGCGCCTCCAAGTCGGTGATGGCCGCGTTGCCGTGGTGGACGCGAATCTTCGCCAGCACGAGCGTGCTTTCCTTGAGCGTCAGCATGTCAGTACTCCTTCCCGTGATTGGTTTTCGGCGGCTTCCTCGGCCGCGTAGTGGGCTATCAGTGCCGCGTTCTCATCCTGGTTGGCCTGCGAACGGTTCCACGCCGATGGCGAGGGGCGTGCGGTCGGCTCGGGTTTGGCCGGCAGCGGGTCATCGTCCCAGTGTTCGCCGTCCAGCCAGTTCGCCGGGGTGAGCGTGTAGCCGGGTTCCCGGTTCGGGTCGGCGGCGTACCTCGACGCCTTGGCGATCAGGAACGTGTTGTTGGTTTTCCTCCGTGCCTTCCGCCAAGCCGCGTACGCCTTGCGTTTGCCGGTCTTGCGTGGATAGGTCTGCCAGAACTGCTCGAACTCGATGGGATAATCCTCGTCGGCTCGCTCTGCGGCCCCCTCGGCTTGCGAGGGGGTTTGGGGGAGAGAGAATTCTTCGTTAGAAGAATTCTTTTGGTTATTGGTTATTGGTTCTTGGTTCTTGGTTAAAGAGTCCCAGCGTGACTCGGGTGTGACATTCGAATTGTCACGGCGTGACATGCTTGTGACATTCGTTTCGTCCCAGCGTGACTCGGGTGTGACATCGGCTTCGGAACGCTGCTTGCGCTTGCGGTTGCGAGCACCCTCCGCCCTCGTCTCCACCTGTTCGCGGCTGGACTGATGGGAAAGATAATCGTGGATGCGGTAGGAGCCGTCGTCCGAACGTTCGAACATGCCGACCTTGATCAGCGCTTCGATGTCCTCTTCGGTCGCGTTGAGCTGGTAGATCACGTCGTCCTCGCTCATCACGCCGTCGTTGAGCACGTCGGAACAGAAGGAAATGGCCATGCAGTACACTCCAAGTGCGCTCGGACGCATACGCTGTAGCTTCAGCACTTTCGTGTTCGAATGGAAGCCGTTACTCAGCTTCCCGTAGCCCTGTCTGACCATCAGTCCGCATCCTTTCTCTTGTCTCTTTGGTATTCGGCTATCAATGCCAGCAGTTCGGGGCTGGCGGCGATTATCTCGCTGGGCTTCAGCCTATCACCGTCCCCGTTGGTCTCGGGTTGGCGCCGGTAGCCGCCACGCGAACCGGTGCGACGGCTACCACCGATGTAGGAGTGCGGGTTAGTCCAGACCATCGTCGGGTCCCAACGCCAAGCCGTCGTTCAGCAGGAGCGCGAACAATTCGAGCGGCATCCACACGAGCGTCGGATTGGATGGCACCGGCCTCGATTCGCCGCGCAGCCGGTTCGCGAGCTCGCGGCGAATCCGGTAGTCCGGTCCTAACACGTGCCCCATGTGAGTGGCGAGGAACCGTTCGAGCGTTCTGATGTCGAACACGGCCATCTGCCGGGCCATGCCCTTGAGGCTTTTCACGCCCACGCCCTTGCGATGTTGGATGAGCACACCGTAGGGAGTGTCCATGTTCGCCATCTCCACTTTGAGCTCCCGCCAGTGCTTGCGGTAGTTCGGCTGCTTCGTGTCCTTGCATTCCACGCACACCGGTTCGCCATGGAACGTGACGCCGATCAGATCGCCCTGGTCGGCGTTGCCATGCAACGGCATACGGTCGATGCGCGTGTCCTGCAACGCCCACGCGAGGTAACGCACGGTCCACGTCTCGAGGCTTGTGCCTTTGCTTTTCGATGGGTTCGCCATCATCTCTCCAATCCGTAATCCGCATACATTTCGTCGGCTTCCTCCGCGCACATGGGGCATGGAATCGGTCTTGCCGGGTACAGCGGGCACCCGTGCTTCTCGCAGACCGGTTCCACGTCCGGCGGCGTCTCGTCGTGATACAAATGCAGCATCAGAAGCTCGGATTACTGGACCATGGGTCGGAGGCCGGAGGCTGAGACTGCTGGAAGCCACCTTGCGACTGCTGCGTGTAACCGGCCTGCGCGCCGTAACCCTGCTGTCCGCCGGTCTTCTGGCGAACGTTGGTGATGGCCACAGCGCTGGCGTTGACGTTGCAGCTTGCGGCGGGCTCGCCATTCTTGTTCGTGTAGGCGTCGAGGCCGCTGATTTCGCCCACGATGGTCACGTCCACGAACTGGTCCTGATTCTGACGCAACTGGCTGATCTGGTCGAACACGGGGTTGAGGTTCGCGTAGCCAGCAGGCCACACCGAGTAGTACTGTTCCGGCTGGCTTTTCCAGTTGCCGTTCCGGTCACGGTAGCCGGGCGTCACCGATACGCTCAGACACCGTTTGCCGTTCTGCGTTTCTCGCACGCCCCACGCCGTGCCCTGGATGATGATGGTCGCTTTCCCCGCCATGGTCACTCACCTTCCTTCACGCCGGCCTTCAACTGGCCGATCACCTTGTCAAGCTCAGCCTCCGACAGTTCGTCGCTGGCTTTCACTTCGCGGTTCAGAATCTTCGAGATGGTCTCGCACGCCTCCGCGTCCGAAGCCACGCCCAACGCCTGGAAGCGTCGAATCATCTCAGAACGCTTCGCCTCGACGGGAGACGGCTGCGGCTGTTCCGGTTCCTCGGGTTCGTCCACGCTCACGTCAACCGGCGAATCGTCCGCAGTCACGGTGGGCAGTGGACGGAACACGTCGGAATAATCCGGTGTCTGGTCGTCGCTTGCGGCCGCGTCGCGGGCCTCCACGCTGACCGGCAGGTAGGGGAACGCGCGGCGGATTACCGTCTTCTTCGCCATGGCCTCATAGTCGGACTTCCACGGGCTGACCGCCTTGCCGTAGCTGGGGCTGCGTTTCGCAGCCGCCTCGATCTCGTCGGCGTTCATCACCTGGAAGTAGTGGCCACCATCCTTGAAGTTCGCGATCATGTACACGTGGGTGAGCTTGCCGGGCTTCGCGCACGGCACATGGCGGAGGTCTTCATTAAGGCCATAGCTGTAGGCGAATTCGTCGCCCTCATGGACTGCTCGGGCGCTGATGTCCCTGATCTGGCCGCTGCGGCGTGCGAGGTCGATCATGCCCTTGTAGCCGATGATGAGCGTGGCTTCCTTCTGCCCGGTGCGGTAGTTCTTGTTCCCGTAGGGCAGGATGTAGGCGCGTCCCAATCCGTCCACGTTCGACGGTTCCAAGCCCAAGGCGGCGCATTTCATGAAGCAGGACAGCACCGATTCCACGCAGCAGTTGGCGAGCTGCGGTTCGCGGTTGATGGTGCTCACGTACATCTGGTAGAGGCGCTGCGGGCTGAGGTTGTTGCCGATGACCGCCACGATGCGCGGCCAGCTCCTCTCCAACAGGTTCTTCATGTTCTGCTGCGGGTCCATCGTCTGCATCTGCATGTTCTGCGCCTGTGTCGCTAACTGTCCCATAATCGGGTCTCCTTTACTTGGTTTTCTTCGGTTTGATTTCGGTGAATCGGAAGGTGCGGCCCTCCCACGGCTGCACGACCATCGTGTAGCCCTTGCGCGTGCTGTGCTTGTAGGTGGCCTGCATGTTGCCGCAGCGCACCCCCTCGTGGTCTCCGATATAGGGGAGTATGCAGTCCTGCAACTCCTCCTTGCGCTGCTTCAACGAGCTCAGGTCGGCGGTCGTCTGCTGGTAGTCGGCCATGAGCCTGCGCAGATCGGTGCTGTCGCTCATGTCCTCGATGCCCTCCGAAGGCTCCGGGTACGCCTTGGCCACGTCCGCGCCGGTGAGGGTGGGCATTTCGTCGCGGGTGACGAAGCCCCAGAAGTCCTCGGCGGCTTTGATTACAGCGTGAATGTCGTCCTCGTCGCGCTCGAACCGCACCTCGACCGGTTCCGACTCTCCGATATCCGCGTAGAACACGCCCCACGTGAAGCCGGTGACGGCCATGTAATGCGTGACCTGCGCCATGTAGTACTGCGGGGCCACGAGCTCGCCCGTCTCGTCGTGCCAGTCGGTGCGCCCACGGTTCGCGTTCGCCGTCTTGATCTCGAGAATGCCCCACGAATCGCTCTCCTCGTCGTAGACGAAGCCGTCCAGCGAGGCGTGCATCAACGGATGCTCCTTGGACACGAGGCTGATGTCGGTGCCGTCGATGACCTGGTATTCCGGGTGCAGTTGGCGGAACCGGCGGCGCAGCTCGACCTCCAAGGCGTTGCCCTTGACGATCGCCCACTTGCCGCTGATATCTTCCGGCTGCTGGCGGTTCGTCTTCTCCAACCACAGGTTGTAGGGGGTCGAGTACGGGTTGAGGCCGAGAATCGTGCTCATGTCCGAGCCGCCGACACCCAGTGCGCGGAACGCGTGCCACGCACTCTCACGCTCCTTCTTCGTGTGCTGGCGGAAACGGTGTACGTCGAACAGTCCGGTCGCCTTCGCTGCCATGTCAACGGTCACTCGCTTCATTCCTGCTCCTTAGCCTCGATTTGCTGACGTATTCCACTCGCGCGCTCACCCTGCGCCGTTGCCTGTCGATGACGACCATGTTCGGCAACGGCATCACGTACAGGTACGGGTTGCCGGTCTGACTGTTCCGGTCGCTGATCAGATCCATAAATTCCACGATGAGTTCGCCGGGCGTCATCCGCAGGCCCTCGTCCGTGATCGGGCTCCATAGTTCCACCGTGTCCGTCATCCATATCCTCTCGTAGTCCGACGAGCCGCAGCCCGGCCTCGTGGATGCTCAGGCCAATGAGGCTCGCGAGGCTCTGGCGCGTGGGGTGGGCGGTCAGGATGTCCAGGTTCTTGAGCAGCTTCCCGGCGACCGCCAGCCACATGTCGTTCGGGAGGTCAGTCATACAGGTATTGCTTGTGGGTTCGTTGGTTGCGCTGGTCAAAACGGTTCACCTCCTCGACGCGGAAGCCGAGCACCTGTCCCGTGTCCGGGTCCAATACCGGCACGGGCCCCCAGCCTCGGGTGAGCTTGTTCTGGATGGTTTTCTTCGCCCGCCCGTAGTGTTCGGCGAGCTGGGCCACACTCATGAGATTCGGTGTTTCCGCGCTCATGGGGTTATCCTTTCTGTTGAGAGTTTTTCTTCTCGCCCCCGTGCCAGCGGGGGCTTTCTTTTTTTTTGAACTTGCGTTCGTGGACGGCCACGGAGTCGAACCGTGGTCCCGGTCTTTGCCGCGCACACATGACCTACGCGATCTCGACTGGGGGCAACCTGCACCGCCCGTGACGCCGGCCCGAATAGTAAACGCTGGTAGCAGGCCGACGCCGGTTCAAGAAAACTGACACCGTATCTGTCAGTTGTTTTTTCAGTTATCACGTGGGTTACCGGTTTTCCTTCCGCTTGGCCGGCCGGTTTTCCACGCCGTCCGGCAAGACTGTTATTCGACGCCCGCCTCGTTCAAAACGAGGCACAGGAGCCGCAAGGGAACGAGCCCGAAGCCTATGAGCGCGGCCAAACCGTTGCCGATGGGATGCGCGCAACCCGTGTGGGTCATCACCCAGCCGATGCACACCGCGAACACGAGAATCCAGAAGACGAGACGACTCATGAAACCTTGGGACGGCTCGGTGGCTTCCGGCTTCCGGTAGCCGCTGAAGTGATGGCCGTAATCCTTGGTGTTCATTTCGAGTCCTTGAGTGCTTGGTTGATTTCCGCTTTCATGGCCTTCAGGCCGCTCTTGGTGACCCTCTGGATCGTGTGTCCGTCAAGGGTGACGGAGAAGAGGCACGGGTATCCACGGGACTCCAACTCTGGGGTGCGCGCCACCCGGAACTCACGACAGTCGTTACTGGAAAGGACGGCCATCACGCCACCTCCTTGCCGTTGGTGTCGAGCGCGGTGGCCAAGGCCTTGACCGGGTCTCCGCCCGATAACTGCTGTGCGGCCACGAACGCGGCGAGGCTCATGTCGTCGCCGTCGAGCCATTTGGCGATGGTCATGCGGTTGCGGTTGCTGGCGTTGGCGATGCTGGTCATCTTGGTCTTGGACAGCAGCACGCGGTTGCGGGTGTCATGGGTCGCCCGTTTTGCGACTTCAATTGCTGGTAGATTAGACATGTGCAACTTCTTTCGAAGAGGAGGGGAAAATGAACGCTGCGGAGTTTCTGTATGATTTCTTCGACAAGGAAAGTGTTTATGATGCCGACCAAGCCGGATACCGTTTCCCTGATCTGGTCGCCGCTCTCGATGAAATCGGGAAAGCGACTGACCAGTGGGAAAGGGAAGGACGACGCGTCAAAGGATTTCGCTCTTCTCTGCCTCGGTGGCGTAAATCCGTGACGATGGCGTTCACGGATACCGGCGAGATTCGTTGGGGTGAGATCAGCGGCCCCGTTGGCACGTCCGATTTCATGTCCGACGCCGACAAGGACTTGTTGATGTACGCGGCTGAGCTGCTTGATTCATGCACGCTTCGGTTCACCGAAGAGCAACGGAACAATGTCAGGAATCTCGTCAGCGAGGCCAACACTGTCCTCAGAGGAATCGCGGACGGCATGCCCGATGGTCTGGCCTTGTACCTGTCACGGCTTCTGAGAGAAACAGAGACCGCATTGGACGAGTACGCCATCACGGGCGATTTCGTGCTTGACCGAGCAGTGAGCCGTTTGCGTGAGGCGTTGGACATTGCCATGGTGCAGACCCCCGAAGATAAGCAGTCGATGTGGGATAAAGTCAAGGATTTAGGTAAGCAGCTGGCTATCGGGTACATGATTGAGGCTCCGGCTCTTGCTCTGACCGCCGCCCAGATGTTTCCGCCCCAGATCGGCGGTTGACCTCGGTAAGGATGTTGTTGGATACCGTCACCTCGTATTTGTCGATGGCATCCTTGGTCAACGTGCCTTCACGGAGCATGCGGCGTATGTCCTGGCAGAAACCCATCACGAGGTTCATATACAAGTGCAGTTCCTTGGTCGAAAGCTGTCTGAAATCAGTTGAGGACATCTCAACCACCTCCAGTATGTAAACTTGTGATTACTGAAAAGTAATGTTAGCTGACGTTTGCAATTCAAGCAAGTGCGGCGTGTCTCCATGTGCTTGCACGTATGCTTGAGCCATGGCCGCAAAGATTGAATGGACGGCAATGGATTACGCCGCAAAAGATGCCTTGGCGAAGATAATTGATGATTCCGCCTTGGCGTATAGAGTGATTGCCGAACGCATGGGTGGTGTGGTCAGCCATGTCCGAGTCGGATATATTCACAACGGCGAGAAGTCACCCGTTCGTCTTTCTGAATTTTTGGCGATCTGTGATGTGTGCAATGCCGACCCGGTGCAGACGTTGCGGGACATCATCGCCGAGGCGAAGCGTATCGAAGAAGAGCAAAAGCGCGAGCGTCGCGTGGAGGAGACGAAGCGTATTCTGGCGGATAACCCGATGGAGCTTGCGGCCTACACCGACCCGGACAAGGAGAAGTACATCGAATACGGGAACGGGGATGATCCAGCATGAGACCGTTGCCGTTGAACCTGAGAGACACCTATGGCCATGTGCGCATGGCCGTCTACAGTGCCGGACTCGACGTAGAGATACGCAGCGCCGACCACCTGCCCAACGGCATGATGGGCTGCTACAGCGAGCGCACTCGCACGATACTCATAGACCGTCGTCTCCCATACGTGGCCAAACGATGCACCCTCGTGCATGAGCTGGTCCACTGGTCCCACGGTGATGACCGGTGTGGCCTGCATGAGATGCGCACCCGTGCGGAGACGGCTCGGCTATTGATATCGCCAACCGAATACGCGCTGGCCGAACGAATGTACGACGGGAACGTCTGGCGTATCGCAGACGAACTCGAAGTCACATCAGGCATCATCAATGATTACAGGACACTGCTGCACGACCGTGTAGCAGCTTAGAGAAAGAAGAAGAAATGGGTAACAACAATAAGGCTCCGATGATGCAACCGATTCCGCTAGCTCAGCCTCAGGGGCCGCAGCCGCCGCAGAATGCGCAGACAATGCCGGGCCAGACGTTTGGCCAGCCAACAGGAGGCGTACCGGGATACGCCCAGCCCGGACAGCCGAAACCTAAGAAACCGATCTGGAAGCAATGGTGGTTCTGGGTCATCATTGTCGTGGTGGTCGTGCTCGACATAGCCATCATAGGAGGTGCCGGCAATTCGCAAGGCGGCGGTTCGGCCGTGGATAGTTCCTCCGCACAAAGCGTGGCACCGAAATCGACGCAGAAGGCAACGCCAAAAAAGGACGCCAAACTCACCGGCATCACCGCATCGTACAGCGGCAGCATCAAAGACGGCGAACAAGTGACCGATAAAACCTCCGGCATCACCGTGACCGCGAAATACGATGATGGGACGACCAAGAACGTCACCGGATGGAAGATTCAGAACCCCGGTGCCGTCAACATCAACGCGCCCACCGAATTCACCATCGAATACGAGGGACAGACCGCGAAGGTCAGCATTCAGGCGCAGCCTCCTGTCGAATACCAGAACGCGCTCAACAAGGCGAAATCGTATTCCGACATGATGCACATGAGCAAGCAGGGCATCTACGACCAATTGACCAGCGAGTACGGGGAGAAGTTCCCCGCCGAAGCCGCGCAATACGCCGTGGACCACCTGCAAGCCGACTACAACGCCAACGCGTTGGCCAAGGCCAAGTCCTATCAGGAAATGATGTCCATGTCCTCGGCTGCGATCTACGACCAGCTTGTTTCCTCAGCCGGGGAGAAGTTCACCCCGGAGGAAGCACAGTACGCCATCGACAATCTCAACAAATAAGTAAAAGTCCCGTTGACGTTGGCGCGTCAGCGGGACGTGTGAAGAATCCCAATCCCACCAGAGAAATGGAAAGGAGGACGCTTCGCCTCCCATCCTAGCCGATGGGCGGGGCGAAGCACACCCGAAATGGCGAACGTCACCAGATACAAGACCAGCAAGGGTGAGACTCGGTATCGAGTACGATACCGCAAGCCGGACGGCACGCAGACCGACAAGAGGGGCTTCCGCCGCAAGATAGACGCGGAGAACTGGGCGGCGGAGCACGTCACCATCGCCAAGGCCACCAACAGTTATATAGATCCGCAAGCCGGGAAGGCGACGGTGGAAGCATTGTGGCCGTCATGGATAGCCGCGAAGAAAGTCAAGTGCAAGGTAAGCTACATCGACTCGCTCGAAAGGGAGTGGAATCATCGCGTGGAACCCATGTGGGGGAGCCGCGAGCTCGTATCCGTCACACACTCCGAAGTGCAGGAATGGGTGGCCGCGTTGACGGCGGCCGGGTCAAGCGCCACCGTGGTATTGCGCGCCGAAGGCATCCTATCCGGCCTGTGCAAACAGGCAGTGCGTGACCGGCTCATAGGCTCCAACCCCTGCGACGAGTTGGAGCTGCCGAGGAAGCACCGGAAGGAGCACCGGTATCTGAGCATGGCCGAACTGCTATGCCTGGCGGAAGCGTCGGGCTGGCGCAAACTCATTGTGCTGGTCCTGGGCTTGACCGGCATACGCTGGGGAGAGCTCGTGGGTTTGCAGGTCAGGGACGTTGATTTGCGACGCCGCCGGCTGTGGATACGCAGGAACGCCACCGAGGTGCAACGTGAGATAGTGGTCAACACTCCTAAGTCGGACAAGTGGCGTCAGGTCGTGTATCCGGCAATGCTGGACGATGACATGCGGGCGTTGTGCGAGGGCCGCAAGCCCGACGATATCCTCTTCGAGGCTCCGGGCGGCGGCTACCTGCGTCGCACGCATGGGCCCAACACGACAAGCTCGTGGTTTTACTGGTCTAAGCGGCGCGCGGGCATCGAGGGCCAGATGACCGTGCATGATCTGCGGCATACCGCCGCGAGTCTCATGGTCAAAGCCGGCGCGAACGTCAAGGCCGTGCAACGCCAGCTCGGCCACACTTCCGCCGCGATGACATTGGACGTGTACGCCGACCTGTTCGACGATGATCTGGACGCGGTGGGCGAGGCCGTGAACGCGATGCTGCTGGAGAATGTGGGCAAAATGTGGGCAAAAATTGAGCCCCGCGCCGGATGGTTGCGGGGCTTTTGCATTGTCCTCCGAGTGTCAGCAAGGTGGACTGGTCCAGTCTAGCATTTCGACACGCGCGGTGTATTGCCTACTTGATAATACATCTCAAGAGATGTATTATAGAGGTGTCAGCAAGGAAAGGACCCCACAATGGCACTCGCATACATCACCTACAAGTGCGGACACAGCGACAACGTCCAGATCTACGGCACCAACGTGCACGGCGAACGCGACCGCAAGGCCGCATGGTATGGCACAATCGACTGCCCCGACTGCAAAAAGGCCGAAGCCGCCCAATGGTGCGCCGACAACGGCTGCGCCGCCTTGGTCGGCAGCGACAAGCAGGTCGCCTGGGCCGAGGCCATTCGCCGCGAGGCCATCGCCGGCCTCGAAATCGCCGCCGACATGGTTCCCGTCGACGCTCCGGAAGCCGTTCGCCGGCAGGCCAGCGAGGTGATCGACGGGGCCAAGGCCGAGACGCGCGCCTCATGGTGGATCGACAACCGCGACAGCGGCAGCGTGCGGGGCGCGATCGACTACTACCGCGACGCGCAGTGCTGATAAAGGAGAGCATAATGGCGGAGATCACATTGAAGGAATATGCGGGGCGGCATGGCAAGGCCCCGGTGTCGGTCAGACAGCTCGCCCAGCGCGGGGGCTTTCGCACCGCCCACAAGATCGGACGCGACTGGGTGGTCGACGAGCATGAGCCCTATCCCGACGACAGGCGCGTCAAACCGTCCGAGGTCATCAACCGCGAGGCCATGGGCGGTCTCGCGAGGACGGAGCAGAACTCCATCGCCCGGGGCGAGCGGGTACGACGCCTGTCGAAATGGGGGGACAACACCCTCACGTTCGGACGACTGTGGGAAAGGCTCACGCCGTCGCTCATTGATACCTGCACGCCCGAACAGCTCGCGCAGATCGTTGACCTGCTGAAGGAGGCATATGATGACGGCGTGGCGGCGGGTCGCGACGAGTAAAGGCGTAGAATCATACCGGTCGCCGCCATGCTGATGGGCGCATGGATGGCGGTTCGAAGCCCAATCTTCGACACGGATTGAAATTTATTTGCTTTGGTCTATGACAGGATTGAAGTGGTTCAGTCCACGACACGGATTGAAAGTGGCGGCGGAGTCTTCGTGATTCCGCCGCCACTGTTTTTTATCCCCGTAAAACGTAAAATTCGGCCCCGTCCGGCCGCAGGTTGACTCTATGCGAGGCGCCTGCGATGCCGGGCGGGGCCGAACTATGTGTGGTCATGCGGCGCGGTCGAGGCGTTGTTTGATGGCGCTGACGCCGATGAGCGCGCCGGCGAGGATGCCGAGCGCGTTGAGCGTGGTCACGATGGCGTCCACGTGAGTCCAGCCCCATGCGGGGCCGACCGTGTTGACGAACAGGGCGAGTGCGGGCAGGACGATGAGGCCCAGCCATTTGAGGATGTCGTAGACGCGGCTGGGGATGAGCCAGTCGGGCACGTCATGGGTGACGTCGGCCGTCTCGGGCCAGTCGCTCACATCGACGCCGGGAAGCGTTTCGCCGGTGTCGGTCGTGTTTTTGCTGTCGGTCATGTTTGCTCCGATCAATAAGGGATGATGATGGGGTGATGCCGTCACCCGGTCAAGCGGGTGGCGGCATCTGTTGAGTCTCAGCGGCAGGTCACCACGTCGCCCACATAGTAGACGTTGATGTTGCCGGAGGGTACGGTGCAGCGGCTGACGCTGTAACCGTGCGCGGTGGCGAAATCCCACACGGTGTCGCCCCATTGGAGGACCTTGGAGACCCCGCCGGACGATGCGGGGGCGGTGCCGCCGCCGTAGGTTACGACGTCGCCCACGTAGTAGCGGTTGATGTCACCGCTGGGCGTATGCCACGCGGACAGGGGCCAAGCATCATAGGCGACGGCGAGTCCCCAGATGGTTTCTCCCCATTGCATGACGTGGCTGATGCCACCCGTGTTGGTGTCGGCCGGGGGAGTGCTCGGCTGCACGGGCGCGGGCGTTGCCGGGGCCGGGGCTGTGGAGCCGGTGGGGTTGGCGTACAGATCCCACTGCCATGCCTCGCCACGGAAAATGTTGAGGTCGATGGGACTCCACGTGTTGACCACGCCGGTGCCGGAGTACTGTCGCATGGCCTCGCCGTATGCGCCCAGCATCCACGGGGATGCCTGGTAGCCGGTCGGGCTCATGTTCGCGTACTGGGCGATCCACAAACCGTATCGGTCGCGGATGTCCTGCGGGATGGTGCCGGCGACCGGGCCGGTGTACAGCAATGGGCGCACACCGCCGCTCAACCGTTCGCACTCCGCCATGAATCGGCGTACCCAATCCCAATCGCCCCATGCGGGGTTGTCGTTCATCTCCCAGTCAAGGGCGACGATGCCGTGACGCCAATAGTTGCTGGTGTTGCGGTAGAAGAATTGGGCTTCGGCTTCCGGGTTGCCGCCCATGGCGTAATGGTAGAGGCCGAATTTCTTGCCGGATGCCTGCGCCTGGTAGATCATGCGGTTGGCGTCGGTGTTGACGCCGGACACGAGGCAGTTGTTGTTGACCTGTCCGGTGCCCCATGTGGTGCCGACCACTATAAAGTCGGCCTGCATGTTGTACACGTCTACACCGCACTGCCAGTTGCTCATGTCCACGCCCTGCATGTCCGCGTGCGCGGTCGCCGGAAGCAGCATCATGCACACGGCGGCGGACAACGCCATACCCTTGGCGAGCAGACGCTTCCACAACGGCTTGCCCTTGTTATTGACCAATGTTTTCCCCTTTCTCGGGATGGATTGTTGTTTGTGGCCCACGGTCGTGGGTCAGGACTGTCGTGGCGCTATCGGCGCGGATTGGATGTCATTGTTGAGCGATGTCCCGTGGCCGTTGCCGCCCAGGCTGTGATAGCTGTCGTAGAGGCGTTGGGAGCGTGATTTGAGGTCCTCGTCCGCCACCCCGTCGTGCTCGATGACCATTTCGCGGCGCAGGTCCTCCAACTGGCACAGCAGGAGCTCGCGCAGCCCGTTGACCATGGCTTTGCCCCATCGCCGCATGAGGCCCAGCACGGTGACCGCGCCACCGCATAAGAAGGGCACCAGCCAATCGACGACGTGAGTGAGCAAAGACATGGAAAAGCTCCTTTACGGTGGGTAAAACCCACACGTTCGTCCCCGTTGGATAGGCCAACGGGCGTGTGGGTTTTGGAGGTTGAAAATGCTGTTACAAGAGTTTTGGAACGGCCGGTTTTGGCCGCATTGCACGCGGAATCTGCGTGAGAGCACGCGCGTGGGCTACGAGAGCGCTTGGCGTCTGCATGTCATGCCGGTTTTCGGTGGCATGGACATGAGCGCAATAAGCGTGGAGCTCGTGGACAAATGGCTTGCGAATTTCGACACTGCGGGAGCCGCACGCAAGGCATGGGCCGTACTACGCGCGATACTCAGGCGGGCTATCCGCTGGAACCTGTTGGACGTGGACATCACCAGACGCGACATCCAACTCCCCGCCAAAACTCATTACGAGCCGACCATATTGACCCTCCGTCAGCAGCGCACACTGTTGCAAGGCTTCTACGCTCACCCTTTGGAGGCGTGGCTTATCTGCGCCGTCTCATGCGGATTGCGTACCGAGGAAGGGTACGGGCTGGAGTGGGGCGACATCGACCTGCGCGCCGGCATCCTGCACGTGGAGCGCGGCCTGCAATGGGTGAGCGGGCATGAGGTCGCAGTGCCGCCGAAAACCGAACTGTCCCGCCGCACGCTCCCGTTGCCGCGCTTCGCGGTCAAACGATTGCGCGAAATCAAACCACGCGACGGAGGCCGACTCATCGGCACCCTCACCCCGCCGCAAGCCGCACGCCAATACGCGAGCTGGTGCAAACGGCATGATCTGCCGCACGTGCCCGCACGCAACCTGCGCCACTCATGGGCGACGAACACTCTGGCCGCCGGAGCTGACATCGCCATCGTGAGCAAAATGCTCGGCCACAGCGACATCAAAACCACCGCACAGTATTACCTCAAACCGGATATCTCAGCCCTGCGAGACGCGCAACGCCTCTGGGAGCGAGCCTTAACGGCCTGAGCGGGTTTCCCTAACCCCTGTCACGGGCCAAGTCAGGATGCCGTATTCCGACAGGTATATCACTCTGGTTCGTGTCGGCCGTATCGTCACCGCCTGCGCGTATATCACGCTGACAAGTAATTTCAATCAGGTCGGCAACGTGTCCGTCAACGAGACAATTCCGGAGGGTTTCAGACCGTCCGGCGATTCCCGCGCGGTCATGCGCGGCACCGACAACAGCGGCGCGACCAGTTTCTACCTTTACGGCACCGCAGACGGGAAAATGGTGTTGAACGGCACCGGATATACCAGCCGATTCGTCGGTATATCCGGCTGCTGGATTACCGCGTAGCTTTCCCTAACCCAGCGTTCCACGACATGGAGGGTCCCCTACAGCAGCAACAGTATTTCGCTGACGCGCGTGGGTGATATCTGCTTCGCGGGCGGCAACGTGAAATTCAACCAGAGCGGCGAGAACAACTACACACAGGCGCGGGAGTCCATACCCGTGGGGTATCGTCCAGCGGAAACGTCGAACGTTCCCATCGCCGTGTTCGGCGGCAACACCACGTTCATCCTCTACGGCGAGCATACGGGCCGCGTGATCATGCTTGGCAATCCGAACAGCGCGTACGCGGGATGCACCGGCGTATGGAGGACCGCCGACCCGATGCCCGCCGCATAGCTTCGGGACCCTGGCTCAGGCGGTTGCACTGTCTTGCAGTGACCCCACGGGTCACAGCGCGTATGAGACGGTCATGCCGAACGCGTTCGTGCCCTGCGTGCCGCCCTGATTGGCGTAGGTCATGGTTCCGTTCGCGTTTACGTTGATGATCTTCTGGTTCGCGCCGTCGCGTCCGCCAAATGAGAAATTCAAATCCATTGGAGGACGCCAGCTTTCAGACAGGGTTCCGAAATTGCCGGTGTTCCAGGAGCCGGACGCCGACGACTTCCAGTCGATGCGCAACGTGACGAGCGAGCCGCGACGGTAGCCTTTGACGGTACCGTAAGTGGAGTTAATCAGCGTCAGCACTTCGGTCTGGGTTAGGGAAAACTATTGCCTGTTCCAGATTGCGATCCAGCTGCCGAATATCGCAACCCTCCCGCACCAGCGGTTGTCTTTGGTGTTCCACAGGCGGAAGCGTATATGGTTTACGTCGCTGGTATCCCAACGTTGTGCGGTGTACTCGCCGGCCTGGTCGAAACCAGTGCCGAACGGCCCAATCGTGTAGGCCGCGTAATCGGCTTTCTTCCCGTTTGGGGATTGGACGTTGATGTAGAATGTGCCGTCATCATTCGTGGTGACGGTATGGCCTCCGCACAGAATATACGGCATTCGGGTTAGGGAATCCCACACGTCGCTCATCGGCTTCAACACGTTGAACAATGCGACTGGTGTGCCGATGGTGATGCCGTCCAGCGGGATGCGGTACAAGGGCATGTCGTAGGTGGTGCCCCCGTCCAACGGGCTGGTGGTGTTCACGGCGGGGTCGGTGGGCGTGCCCGTGGTGGGCGTGCCCCTGACCACCACCAGTTTCGCGCTCTCGATGTTCTGCGAGCCCTTCGCATAGCGGCATACGATCAGGTCGTTGCGTTTCTGACCCTGCGACCCGTTGGTGACGATCAGGTCCTCGGGCGTGCCCTGGCTGACGTGACGGCCCTGCATGACCAGCTCGCCCGTACCGATGGTCACCTTGTTCGCCGAAACGACCGTGATCTTGAACTTGTCATGCACGTCGAGCACATAATCATCCAAGCCGAGGATTCCGGCGTTGAGGCCTGCGGCCTGTTCGGCGGTGGCATGTGCCTTTCCCGCGTGTCCGGTTACGAGTTCAACCATTCTGCTTGCCTCCGTTCTGCATCCAACTGTCGAAACTGTTGTCAAAATCCTTGAGCTTGTTCACGTAGTCCTTGTAATCCTGCTCGCAGAACAGGTAGTCGTGGACCGTGCCGGTGGCATCCAGTCGGTTGACGTTGTACCACGTCTTGATGTCCGGGTCGGTCGTGTCCTTGTACCATTTGTTTTTGCCGCAACGGTCGCATTGCATGACCGTCGCATTATCGATACGCGCCATAATCGGCTCCTTACTGTTTACTCGGCCTCATAGTCGACGGACATCACACCGCCCGAGACCTTGACGATTTTCTTGCTGATAGCCGCGTTGACGGTGATGCCGGTGAGATTGTCGCGCGCCGTCACGGTGTCGCCCACGTCGAACACCACGTTCGCGTCGTCACGGACGGTGACCTTCACGTCACCCTCGGATTGCAGTTCCTGCAACTTCTCACGTGTCTTCTGATTCAGCTCGGCGGTTTCGGCGTTGCTGTAGTCGTAGACCTGCGCGATCTCGTCCACGCCCTTGAGCGACTGGGATTGGCTGACATTGCCTTTGGCGTCCGCATACCAGTGGACGACGGTTCTCGCGGCCAAATCGCCCTTGCCCAGGCCGATGAGATGGTTCGGTTTCCTCCACGTGCGGGTCGCGTCGAAATCGATGAGGTCGCTGTCAATCGAGTCGCCGTAATGCGCGACAGGCTCAGCCCAGATGTTGACCCGGCCGGACGCATAGGCAAGCCTGAGTTTCAGTCCGTTGGCCTCGCACATCTTCCTCAAACCCGTATAGCAGTCCGTGTAGCGGTCGAACCGGTAGCTTTTGATGGTCTGCGCGCCGGCAGTGGGCGAGTCCACCGCGTCGAACACGCCGTCAAGGCCGACGCGACTGATGAGCGAGCCGATGACCGTGCTGGCCGTGCCGCTCACGGTGAGATAATCCTTGCCCTTATCAGGCTCCAAAATCTTGTTCGCCAACATGCCGTGCCACGTGCGACCGCCGTAGGTGAGGGTGCTGCGGCCGTCCTTCAGCGAGTCCTTCAGGGAGTCCACGACGCCCCCGCATTCGCCGCTGTCGAAATACACGTAGCTACCGGCATCGATGAGCCGGTCCACGGTCAGTTCGAAATCGTTCTCGTCCGCGCCCCACGCGGCGTCGAGCGTGAAGTCCTCAAGGCTGGCTTGGTCCACGTGGCTCGCATCGGTGACGATCAGTTCCGCCATGGTGGCTCGCTTTCCTCCTGATAGACGGTCAAATCGACGCCGAAGCCGCTCCACTGCACGATGGAATCGCCAGCCGGTATCGGCTGGAAGATGTATTCGCCCCCGTTGAGACCGGTTCCGCGCCGGCCCTTGTCGAACACGTTGGTCTCGTCGCCGTTCTCGGCGGTCATGACGATGGTGCGACGGCCTGCAATCGAGGTGACGGTCACGTAGGAGCCCGAGGGTATGTCCATGTCGAGCGCGTACGTGTTGCCGCCCAACGTGAGTTGCGGGTTCGACACCGGTCCGAATATCACCATCTGGAACGGCATGGCAGTGGGCATGGGATTCGAGGCCACCGCATTCCTCGTGGTCGCCAGATAATCATGCGGATAATCATGCGGATAGTCGAGGTCCAGTCCGGGCGTGAGCGCGTCGCTCCAGAAGTGCTGCGATTCCCCGGCCTTACGCCAGATGCCGTCAAGCATGACCACGGTGAGCTTCTGCTGGATTATCACCGGCGTGATGGTCTGCGGCTCCGCCTTGACCACGTAGGCGCGAGTCGTCCAGCCGTCAGCATCAAACATGCCCGGCGTTCCTGCGGCAACGTCGGCATCGAACAGGCGGCGCGTCGAATCCACCTTCTCGGGGCAGCGGACATAGGTTAGGTCAAGCTCGGCCTCGCGCGCCGTACGACTTACTCCGGTCAGACTCCGGTATCCGATGGTGTGCGACCATTCGCGACCGCGCAGCCCATCCGCCGTCTGGGCCCAGGTATCGGGCCCTTCCAGTGGGAGCGTCTCACCGGTCGAGGCGCATATATAACTAAGCGATCGCATTGCGTATCACCCTTCCGAGTTCACGACCATCCACCTCGATGCCAAGCTTCTCCATAATCAGCGGCATATCCGCGTGCAGTGCGCGCAGCTCCGATAGGAGTTCGCCGAGTAGTTCGCCGGACTGGTTCTGGTATGTGCCGTTCGCGGTGCCTGTGCCGACGCTAGGGCGTGGCGTGTCCATGCCATGCATGAGTTCCATGCTGGCCGGGCTGATCGCGGCGCGGGTGGCGTCCACGAGGCCGGCCCGGCGTTGGAGCATGCCCTCGGCCAGACCGTCGATGATGCTTTGGCCGGAGTAGAGGGTCCAGCCGTGGCCGCTGAACGGGCCTTCCTTCGCCGGGGAGTGCGGGAACAGTTTCGAGATGGCCTCCATCGCGTTGGATGCGGCGTCAACGGCGGCGCTGATGCCGTTCCTGATGCCTTGGGCGAGACCGTCGATGATGCTGCGGCCGGATGAGAGGAGCCACGAGCCCGCGTTGGAGAACAGGCTTTGTATGCGTCCGGGCAGGCTCTGCAATGTGCCGGTGATACCTTGCAGGAACTGGTTGCCGGCGTTGCGTGCGCCCGCCCCCATCTGTCCGCCCCATGCCTGCACGCTGCTTATCGCGCCGGTCAGCCATTGCCAGATTCGTCCGGGCAGCGACTGGAGCCATTGGCCAAGCCCGGTCAGGAACTGGCTTCCCGCGTCTCCGGCCTGCGCCATCATCTGGCTTCCCCATGCCTGCACGTTCTGGATGGTTTGAGTCAGCCATGTCCAGATTCGTGACGGCAGCTGCTGTATCCAGTTCGATAGGTTCGTCACGAAGTTCTGTCCGGCTTCCATCGCCTTGGAACCCAGTTGTTGGGCGAACGCGATGGGGAGCATGATGGCGTAGCCGAGCCAGTAGCCGATGGTCTGCGGCAGCTGCTGGAACCATTGGCCGATGTTGGTCAGGAACTGGCTCCCCGCGTCCATGGCCTTCTGCGGCAATGATTTGAACCATTGTCCGATTTCGTCGAGCTTGGCCTTCACCGGTTCCACGAACGTGGCCGTGAAGTCGTTGACGGCGGTGGCTCCGGCGTCGCCGGAGAAGAATCTGAACAGGCTGCCGGCCATGTCGGCCAGCGAGCCCATCGGGTCGAGCAGGAAGCCGATCACCTGGCCGAGGATGGGGAACTTCTCGTTGAGCCAGTCGATGCCGTCGGCGAGTTTGCCGACCGCCGACGCGATGCCGTCCAACACTCCGGCGACGGTCTCGACCACATTGGCGACCGCCCCGATGTACGCGGCGAATCCTTTCGCGGCGGCGGCGGCCGTGTCGAGCCCGTCACCCGCCCCTTCGGAGGACTTCTTGCCGCCGTCCAACGCCTTGGCGAGCCGTTTCAATGAGCCGAGGGCGTCGCCGAGCGCGGAGAATATGCGTTCGAGCGCGTCCATCCACGTGTCCAATGCGCCGCTGTCGGAGAGAGTGTCGGTGAATTTTTTCACCCATTCGGCCACGCGTTTGAGCTGGTCGGCCATCTTCTGCACGAGGTCGGCCGCGACCTTGATAACCGCACCCAGCAGTTTCGCGGAGCCCTTGGCCGAGTCGAAGCGGCCGGCCGCTGATTCGGCCATGTCGCCGGCACCACGGAAGGCGTCAGCGACGTCGCCGATAGCGTCGAACAGGCTGCCCAACGCGCCGGCAAGCTGCTGCACGGCCCCGGTGTCTTTCAGTGCGGCGATGAACTTGCTCCACCATTCGACGGTGTCGGCCACCCAGTCCGCGAAGTCGGAGAACACCGTGCCCACGTATTTGAGCACGTCCTCGATGGCGGAGACTATCGCGCCGTCCGGCACGAGGCCCTTGAACGACCCGGCGATGCGGTCTACCGCCTCGGTGACGCGGCTGCGCGCGGATTCGAACGCCGTGGAGATGGTGTCCTTGAACCGGGTTATCGCGCCGGTCTTGTCGAGCTTGTCGTACAGGCCCGTGATCCACTTGCCCGCTTCGGAGAACTTCTTCTTCACGTCCGTGACCATGCCGGCGGCCGCGTCGCCCACCTTGCCGAACTGGGAGCTGAACCTGTTGATCGCGCCGGCGATGTTCTCCACTCCGACGGCATCGATGACCTTCTGCACGGCCTTGGCGACGCGGTTCTTCACGTTCTCCATGGCCGTGCCGATGCCCTGCGTCGCGTCCTTGGCCTGCTGTGCGAACGAGGCGTATTTGCCGAAACCGTTCTGGTTGAGGTCCATGACGGCCTTGTTGAAGTCGTCGAAGCTGAACTTGCCGCTTTTCATGGCCTCGTACAGGTCATTCGCATTATGTCCCGCGCCCATCATGGCTTCGGCGACCTGATTGAGCTGGCCGGGCATGGCCGCCTGGATGCTGCGCCACGCCTGCATGTCCACCTTGCCGGCGGAGAGCATCTGCGTGTACTGGGTGAGCGCGTTCTCCTGCTCCATGGTCGAAGCGCCGCCGGCGAGCATGGCGTTGTTGAACGCCAAAGCGATGTCGGTGGCCTCGTCGAGGTTCGAGGTCAGTGGGGCGAGCCGCTGGACCATGCCGGTCATGGCCGAGCTGGTGGTGGGCAGACCGTCGAGCGCGTCACTGATCTTCTTGATGCTCGCGGCCGCATCGGTGGCCGAATATCCGAGGTTCTTCATGACCTTCGGGAAGTTGTTCATCTGGTCGGCGCGGTCAACTGCGGAACCAAGGCTGGACGTGACGACGGACGCGACCTTGCTGAACACGTTGGACGTGATGCCGGCCACGGCTCCGACCTTGGAGGCGAATCCGACGGACAGTCCCTTGCCGATGCTCTGTCCGGTCTTACTGCCGGTGGTTTTGGATGCGTCGCCGAACGCTTTTTCAATGGCCTTGCCGACGCCATCCATGGAGGGGACGATGGGCACATATGCGGTGGCGAGATTATAGGCCATTGTTTCGCCTTCCTCTGTTCGGTTATGGTTGTCCGGTCTGCGGCCGGTTCTCCACACGGTTCACGGTCGTGAACCGTTGGCTCATGAATCGGTCGAGCTGTTCGACGCTCATGCCAACGGCCTTGATGGTGCGCGTGCGACGGATGGTGTTGCCATCGGGTTCTGGGTTCTCTGATCCGGCTTCCATGGCCGGGCCGGTTGCTTCCGGCGTGGCGTGGTGTTGGCCGGGGCGTGGCAGCGGCCGGGGTTGCGGGCCGCGTTTCCTCGGGTCGCCGTTTGCCCAGATCCACTGGTTCATCTGTTCGATGCGCAGCACGGCCAGATACTGGTCGAACGTCCACGCGCGCGGCGTGTCCAACGTCTGCCAGACGAGTGAGCCTGCGGGGAGGTTCGCGGCCAGTGCGGCCGTCTCCGACGGGCCCAGGTCGTACACGCCGAGCCCGTACTCCCTTCTCATGTCCGCCGCCAACTGGTCGGGGCAGCGGTCGAGAAGGAGCACGAGCGTCATGAGTTTGGGAAAGCCTTACCCATCTCCTCGAACAGCTCGGTCAGGAAGGTGCCCATGGTTTCGCCGTCGATGCGCCCGTCAGCCCCTCGCAATCCGTTCTTGACCTTGTCGTATGAGTCGCCGAGAAGTCGGCGTAGGAATGGGATGATTTGCAAGGCGTTACCCTTCGGGTCGGCTTGAAGGTCGTAGAGCGATTCCACGAACTCCCAATCGTCCAAAACCTTCGGGTCGATACCGATATCGATTCCACGGACGTTGACACGGCGAACCGTATTCTTGGACTGCTTGTGGTCCTGTGGTCGTCCTGCAATCTGGCTGACATTGGCGCGGCGGTGGTTTCGGTTGCGTGACATTGACGTTCTCCTCGAAGAAAAAAAATCTCTCCTTGACGGTTAAAAAAGAATTCCCCTCGCGGCAAGGAGAGAATGAAGGAATCCGCGAGGGGACGTGTTGGCTAGTCGAGCCGGTGGATGCGCGGGGTCAGGTCGATGTCCACGGTCTTCCCTTCGGCGACGAACACGCTGACGGTGTAGGTGCCTGTTTCGAGCTTGATGGACGGATTGCCCAGTGAGTCGTGAACGCTGATACTGCCGCCGAACTGGACTCCGTAATTCCAGCCGTTGCTGTTGTCGCACGTGAGCATGTAGGTGCCCGCGTCCAGTCGCACGGATACGTTGATTTGCGCCCACGCGGTCGTCGTGCCCTTCACGTGCACGGTGTGCCCGTCCCTGCTGGTGAACGTGACGCCGTTCATGGTATAGGGCAACAGGGAAGCGAACGAGGGCACGAGGTTCGCTAGCTCATAGCCCCCCCCTCAAGGCTTGTGACATCGGGTTTCATCCACTCGTGCGCGGTGTTCCCGAGTTCGAGTTGGATTTTCAGGTTGCCCGACACGCTGCCGGCCGTGACGCCGCCACGCAAGATGCGCAGCTCGACGCGTGTGGTCCCCTTGGGGATGGTGACCACGGTGTTGTTTTTCCCCTGATAGACGCCGCCGAGGCTATTCGCGTTGGCGTAGATGCCGATGATCAGGTTTCCGGGCACATCGCCCGTGTAGGAGATGATGAGAGGCACGCCAACGATGCCTTCGGGCACGTCGAACTTCCAGAGCACGCCCTTGTTCAATGGCACCGATTCGGTGCCGCTGCTGAAATCAAGCGACCCGTCCTGCGCCACGGTGACGGTCAGACCGTTGCCCGACGCGGGACCGTAGGCGAGCAGGTTACGGGATTTGACCGTGACCGGCACCTTTTTGCTGATGTTCGGATTGGTTGTCGACTTGATGGCGATTGTGGTGGTTCCGGGTTCCACACCGGTGACGCTTACCCCACCACTAAATACTTCATCAGCCATGGTTCACTCCTTTTCGAGAGATCGATGCGATGGACTTGTCAGCGACAGTCGCAGTCACCGTCTGGTCCGCGCCCTCCGGCAGCACGGCCTCGCCCTTCGCACGCGCATACGAGCCATTGACCGTGCAATCCACAACAGTGACCACCTGACCGGTCTTGCCGTTTACCTGACCGTCCAAGGGGAACACGGTCCAACCGAACGCGAGGTCTACCACCGTGGCGCTTTCAACAACCGGTTTCGCGTCCGCGCTGGTTATCTTGTATCGACGCTGAAGGCCTGATGCTGGAGCCTCCGACACATTGACCTGCTGGCCCCCTTCACGGGCCGAGACAGTCACAGTCAGAGGCGTCAGCCTTTTGGGATACCGATATATTCGATGGAGGTGACACCATCGCCCATGTCGTTCGCGTTCACCGTAATGTCATAGCCGAGCACGTCGCTCGAATGCATCTGGCGGTCGCCGAATTCGGAACGGGTTGCGGAACCGATGACGGTACGGTCCTTCACGTTGCCGGTTGCAACGATCTCGAACACGAGCGAGACCGGTGTATCGTCGGGTATCTGATGCTTGATGACCATGCTCTTGTCCTTGCCGGTCACCGCGTCGTTGCCGTAGCGCATCTGCGCCGCTGCCTTGCGCAGGAACTCGATGAGCACGAACTGGTAGCTTTCGGAGTAGCTGGAGACGACTTTCATCACGGTCGTACCGTTCGCGTCCTTGACTTCGGCGGTGTCGGTGTCGGTCGCGTTCTTGATGCCGTCCGCGCTGAGGTAGCCGATGAGCTGGAAAGCGGGGTCGAGCTCGCTTTCCGAATCGGTGGGCAATGCGGTGCCGACGGGTGCCGCGTACGCGTAGCCGCCGACCTTGAACTTGCCGAACGACACGTTTGTGGGATCGTTCTTCGTTGTTGTTTCATTAGCCATGATTAGGCCCTTTCTGGAAATGATGCTCATTCGTCGGTCTTGACGGTGAGCTGGATGAGTATCTGGTAGCGTGGCCGTCCGTCCGGCATGGGGAAGTCGGTCAGGCCGGTGATATCCCAATCGGCCACCTCGGGCAGTTCAACGATGCGTTTCAACCGTGGCAGCACGAGACGCTGTGCCACGTCCGAAGCCTCCCAGCGTGAAGCGGCCCACACCTGCACAGCGATCAATGGTCTCGACACGAACCGGCCTTCCGAACCTCCCGTGCGTTCCACGGTGACGAACGGGATACGGTTCGTGGCGCTGGATTCGGCGGGAACCTCGAAGCTCGCGGGATAATCCTTGAGTTCGGGTGCCGCGTTGAGCCAGTCCATGACGAGTTTTTCCGCGTTGACCGCCATCAGCCGCCACCTCCCAACGCCTTGGCCAACGTGTTGTGGGCCGCGTTATCGACGCGCGCGGCGGTGTTTTCCGTATGCACCAGTGCGGTGGCCCCTTCGGGACTTGCCTGAGGGCCCAACGCCGTATACAGGGGCTGGCCGGCGCGCGTGGGGGAACCCATCGAGTTCGCTCTCGCCGCCAGCTTCCGGGCCTCGCTGATTGCCGCTTTGGAACCCTCGTTGCGCCTGTACGCCTGGAATGCCGGATAATGCAGTTTCACCCGTTTCATGCACTATCCCTCCGCGTCGGTGACTTCGACCGTGAGATTCCATGCAGTCGGCTTCATGCCGCCGCCCAATGGCCTCGGGTCTCCGATCACCTCGTAGTCATGTGAATTGATGCGCACACTCGCCCCGCGCAGACTCCGGTATGCGTAGCTGCGGGGGAAGAGGCAGGTGAATGCAACGGTCACGCCGTCAGGTCGAATCGAGTCGGTGGCGTTGCTCATCGCGCCTGGTGAGACGAGCACGTTGTCCACCGACTCGATATCGACCTTCGTGACTGGCGAGCCGCCGGGGTCGGTCTCGCCGGTCGGCGTGTAGCGCACCACTTTCACGGTCTCGCCCCTCATGACGCCTCCCCGTTTGACAGGTCGATGCTGTAGAAGCGTTGGCCGGTGAGCCTGAGCGCCTTCTTCTGCCCTTTGGACAGGTAGAATTCGCCGCGAGGGTTCGCGAATGTCATGGACTGGGTAAAATTGCCCGCCGTGAGGCTGAGATTGCTGGCACCGGTGGTGTCGAAACCAGCGCCCTCGGTCTGCATGTCGGATGAGATCGCGTCCTTGGCGAGCTCGCAGGCGATGCGTTCAAGCGTCGCCTGCGATATGTTCCGCCAATCCGGGCATTGTTCGCGGAGGAACTGCGAGGCATCGGCCAGACGCTGATCCACATAATCGGGGTCGTCCGGCATCTGCTTCCAGCGTTTGGCCAATTCCAAATGCGTGGCAAATGGGTTTTCTTCCGTTTCATCGACCATGACGGCCTCCTTAATGTCAGAATGCGATGATGCCGAAGCCGCGTGCTGCGGCCAGCAGCATGTCCGCCTGCGCCCGTTCCGCGTCGGTGAGAGGATGCCACCGGGCTTCCAGATCCTCGTGAGGGGCGAACACGGTATTGTCAGTCATCGGACACCACCGTGGCGATGGACTTGTCAGCGACAGTCGCGGTCATCGTCTGGTCTGCGCCCTCCGGCAGGGCACGTACCGTCACATTGGTTGTTTCGCCGGCTCGAACGGTGACGGTTTCAGGACTGGTCTCGATGGATTGGGGTGCCGGCGTCACACTTTTGGGGCTGCGATCACGAAGGCGGGGAAGCGCTTCGTCTTGTCGGGCTGCACGTCGTTGATGGGGTTGGCGATTTGGAAGCCGACGCGGAACACGACTCGCATGGCGACGCAATCCTGCTGGGCGAGGTTCAGAATCACCTTGCCGTTATCGTCCGAGATAACCGACTGGTCAAGCATCTTGTAGGTGATGTCCTGACGGATGCCGACCACGAAGTTCGACCAGTCCGCGCCGAGCAGCACGGCCTTGGTGGAATCCCACGCGCCGTTGTCGACCTCGTTGAGACCGAAGCCGTACAGGGTGGACGGGGCCCCCGAGGCGAGGGACGGCACGTAGATCGGGGTGCCGTTGGTGTTACGCAGGCCGATAAGCTCCCAGTTCAGGCCCGGCTTGCCGGCGAAGCCGTTCATGGCGAAGCCCTGTTCGGCGAGCTTCTGTCCCATGCTGGCAACGTCCTTGGCGAGGTCCTTGCCCTGGGTGAACGTGTTGCCCGCCGCGATGGCCTGCGGGATGATGCCGTCCGGGAAGCTGGACGGCTTGTCCACGCCGAAAAGGGTCGCCTGGTCCAGCTTGTAGCCGAGCGCGGAAGCCAGACGCGGCATGACCTCCGGCCAGATTGGGATGCCGGAATCCGCGATGACGGCTTCGGGGATGGGCACGATGGCCGCAAGCTCCTCGGCCGTGATGCTCAGGCCCGACCACTTCATCTTCGTGGTCTGTTTCAGGCCGGTATCGCCGCCCACCCAGTAGGCGATCGGCTTGGAGTCAAGCACCGGCTGCGTGCGCGTGCGGGTGCTCATGCGAATCTGACGCATACGGGTCAGGGACACACTCGACTTGGGGGCGTCCTGGATAATCTGGGTGGCGTATTCGGTGGGGATGAGTCCGCCGCCGAGGTCGCCGCTGGTGATGATGGAGTTCACGTTGGAAGTCATCGTCATACCTTCTTTCTATGAGGTGGATTATTTGCGTTTCTGCTTGAGGAACTGATCGCGGAGCCAATCGCCGGATGTGTCGGATGGCGCGGGCGGCTGGTTGGATTCGGAGGAGGCGTGCACCTTCGGCTTGGTCTTCTCGGCGATGTAGTCGGCGAGCGCCTTGCCGTTGGCTTGCATTTCTTCGAGGGTGGAGCCGTGGAGCAGTGCGATGGGCACGCCGGTTTCCTTGGAGACCTGCGTCTTCCATTCGTTCTGCTGTTTTTCCGCCTCGTAGGCGGCGTTCTTGGCTTCAAGCTCTTTGATGTGCTTGGCTGTCTTTTCGGCTTCGGACAGTTGGGCCTCCTTGAGCTGTTGCAGTTCGTCGGCGGCTGTCTTGTTGTCCTTGGCGCGTTTCTCCCATTCGCGGGAATGGGCGACGGCCTCCTTGTATTTGGCCTCGTAGTCGATTTCGGGCGGCTTCGCTCCGTTCTCGGTCGATGCCGCCTGCTGGTTGCCGTTGGCCTCTTCGGTCATGGTTCCTCCTAGTGGGTTGGGCCCGTTTCGGGCATAAAAAACCACCCGTGCGGGTGGTTGGGGAAAATTCAGTGCGAACGGGACGGTCTGGGTACTCCATACCCGTCCTTGTATCGGTCTGGGTAAAGCCGGCGCATCAGGTAGACAAGCGTGTTCGGGTCGTTGGGATTGTCGGGATTGCCTTTTGTGGTGGCCTTTATCATCCGATAGGTGTCGTCGTCCAGGCCGCCGTTCTCGATGAGGCTGCGGGCGTGCATGTATTCCGAGTACATGCGGTCAGGGTCATAACCCTCGATGTGAGCTTGGTCCCTGTCCCATTCGGGCACGATCTGGCAGTCGCAGTCGTCGTGGAACAGTCTGAACGAGCCTTTGACGTATTTCGCGGTCTTCTCGCTGCGGTACACCCAGCCGCGCGAGCAGAGCATCGTGCAGAACGCGCACGTCTTCGCGCCTCTCGGCACACGCGCGTACCGGGGTTCGGACGGGTCGTGCTCGCACAGGCGTGCAACGGTTTCACGCCCCGAATACATGACCCAGCGTTGCATCGCGCCGACCAGAAACGCCTGCATGGTCTGCGGGTCCGTCCACAGGCGGCCGGCCTGCCAGCGTATCGTCTTGTCGATGCCATCACCGGGAAACGAGTCGGACAGGTCGTACTCCCACGGGTCGGGCACCGATTCGCCACGGACGCGCATATACCATTCATAGGCGGCCTGCGCCGCGAGGTCGCCGTATTTGACGACCAGTTGCGGCACGTAGTCGAGCAGCATGTCACGCTGCCATTCAGGGCTGAGCTGTTGCAGCGTCTCCCACAGTTTCGCCAGATCGCGGCGTGCCAGTTCCACCGCCCGAGCTTGGCTGGCTTGCAGCTGTTCCAGTTGCCGGTTGTCCGTCATCCTTATTGCCTCCGTTCACGAGGGAGTCAAGCACGCTGCGGGTCTCGGCCTTGCGCTTGTCGACCAACAGGCGTGTGATATCGGAATCCGTGTAGCCGAGCTTCTCCAACACCACGTCGGAGTTGGCGAGCCATGGAATGGCCGTCACCTGCTTCACGATGGCATCGGAGAGCGCGGCCTGCGATGGGCGTTCGGGGTCACGCCAGTTGACCTGCAACCGATTGAGCTCGTCGCTGTCCTCGCTGGTGCCGTTGAGGATGGCGATGTCCCTCGCGGCCTTGCGTAGCTGCACGCCGATGGCGCGGCAGGCGTTCTTCGCCTCGATGACAAGTTCGCTTTCCGCCGCCATGATCGCTTCCGAAGAAGAAGGGCCGGAATCCGTCATCACGCCGAACTGGCTGAGCGGCACGCCGGTCGCGCCGCTCATGCGTGCCGCGAGGGCGCGAAGCATGTCGGTGTGCGGCTGCATGGTCATCTGCGTGAACTGGCCGATGACGGGCGCTTGGCCGTCCTCGTTGAGGCTGATGTTGAGCATCTTCGAGATGGTGGCTTCCCAGCCGGTCAGCTTCCTGCCGTTCTTGTCCTCGGGCGGCTCGTCCGCGCCGATGAGGTAACGTTGCGGGCTCGAATAGAATTCGGCGCTTACCTCCATGCGCAGCATGGTGCGCACCGCAGTGTCGGTGATGCTCATGACCTCACGGCTGATGCGCGAGCGGCCAAAGGGGCGGTTCAGGTCCTGATGGTAGGGGATCAGGTACACAGGCACATGATCCATGTACGTGTTACATGGAGCGTCCGCATGATAGCGGCCTGATTGCGTGCGGCGGATGCAAATCGTGTAGCCGGGCATGTAGAGCATGAGCTCGGAAGGCACGATGGTGTTCGCCTGCGCGTACTGTGAGCGGTCGATATCGGTTATCGACAACGCCGCCGACAGGCCGCGACGGGCGTAATCCCACAGGCCGGTCTCATAGAGCGCGCTACGGAACGACACGGACACCTTCGAGCGCAGACCATCCTCGGGTTCCGCGCTGCGCACGTTCAGGAACGAGCATGAGTGAATGAGCGCGCTGCGGATGGCCTGCGGCAATTCCACGTCGAAGTCGTTGTCTGAAAGAATCGAATCCAAACCCAACGGATCGCGGCTGTCGTCGCCGACTCCGACGAAACCATCGAACACGATGCGGTCGGCCAAAGCGTCCACCGATTTCTGCGGCCAGCCCACGACCTCGCTTATCCCCGCCATGCTGTCCGGCACGGCGATGGACAGATTCTTAAGCTCGTTGCGCCCGTCGTAGTATTTGGTGCGCAAAAGGTTACGTTCGAGCTTCTGGGACCATTGACGTATCATCAAATCCCACGGTTCTCGGCACTCGTCGGGCAGATTATCGACCTGCACGTTTTCAAGACTGGGAATCTGCATCAGAATGCCACCGCCTTCGCTCTTCTTCCCGGATGACGTTTGGAAGTCTTGACGTTCCAATACGCGAGAGCCACCGCTTCCACGGGACTCACGTCGATGTTCTCCATGGACGGCTCGTAGCCGAACCCGTCGCCGATTTTCCTGTGCTTCGCATGACCCACCGCCTCGTCAAGCAGAGGCTGGCCGAAATGGGTAAGCCCATGGTCGTTCACGGCCTGTTCGAGCATCGAACAAGCGTCCGCCACGTCGGAAGGGCGCGGCACCACGATCACTCTTTTCGACACGCCCTTGTCGATGAGGCTGTTGACCAGGGTGGGGGCTCCCACGCGCCCGTCGATGATGATGCCGATGGCGTTGCGCCATCGTTCCGCACCGTTCTTCTCGGCGGTCAGCCAGTCGGCCAGCCAGCCGGTGCCGCCGCGCATGCTGCGCGAGGCGATGACCTCCACGTGCGGCAATTCACTCGACTTGCGGGGCGGGCGCACGCACGCCACGAGGGTGACGTTCGCGCCGTCCGCGCTGAACTTGACCGCATACGAGTTGTAGCCATCCATGCAGGGCTTGTCGGTCTTGCACTTGGCCCACTCGTCAACATCGATATCGGACAGCGCGCCGGCCTGATCGTTCCACCAGCCGAGACGTTCGCGGGCGAAACCGTCCGGCGTCATCTTCTCCGACTCGGAAACGACCACGCTTTTCAACAGGCGGGTGCCGAGCGATGGATTGTACCGGTACCAGCGTTGCTGGTCGTGCACGTCGCCGATCTCGGTCGCCGCCCATTCGAACCAGCACAGGTTCTTCGGCGGCTTGTCGCGATGCGCGTTGCGGCGCATGCGCGCGAACACCGTTCCCGGCGAGGTCGGCGGTGTCGGCGTTCCCGTGTAGATGGTCAACGGGTTGCCCGAGGGTGCCGACGAGATGGCGGGCTGTATGGCCTCCATCTGCTCGTCGGTCAGCTCCTGCGCCTCGTCGCACACCAGCACGTCCACCGTGAAGCCACGGCCCGAACTTTTCGAACGGGCGATGAACTCAATGCTGCCACCGTTCTTCAACACGATGGCCTCCTGGCCGTTCGTGGCCCGGATATAGGTGACCAGTTCCGACAGTTCGGGGAACTTGCGCGCGTTCTCGAAGTAGTATTTCATACGCAGGAAATGCTTGCGGCAGGTCTTCACCTCATGCGCCGTATGCAGAATCTTCATGCCGAGGATCGCGGCAAGGTACAGCTCCGTGAACTCGAGAATCGCGTTCTTGCCGTTCTGACGCGGCACCGCGCACCCGCAATCCGACGCCGCCCATTGCAGCTTCGAATCCGTGGCGAGCCAACCCTCAAGCACGATGCGCTGCCACTTGTCCGGCTTCATATCGTAGCCGGCGGCGAGCGCGCACGCCTCTCCTCCCTCGGACTGCACGTGCTTGGGAACCAGAGCGAAGCTAGGTTCCTGTACGCCTCTTCGTCTTGCCACCCTCGATCACCCTCAGCTTCCGTCGTTCGGCTATCTCATCGAGCGGCGTATGCCGCTCCTGCTTCTGGACTTCCGCCGGCATGATCTGGCTGCGTGCGGCTGGTGTGATGCCGTAATCCTGCAGCAGCTTGTTCAGTATGGGCACGCTGGCGAAATTGCCGGAACCCCAGATGTCCGCGTGGATCAGTGCGGCGTTCATGAGGTTGTCCCAGTCGGCCTCCGTCCACGAGTCCGCGCCGGGGGTGGAAGCCAAATGCTCCCACCATCGCACGGTAGCCTCCGGCCACTCGATGCCGTCAGGCAACTGTGGCTGCGTTATCGTGGTCTTGGACAACTGGATCACCTCGAATCAATGTCTAGGAGCCGCTGGAGCGACTCGCGCGAGCGGAACCGGCGGCACGAGAGAAATCAAACTCGCCCTGCACGTATCTCGGACGCATGACAACCACCTCCATCGGGAAAATCAGGAGCCTGAGGAACGCGAGCCGCCGCGAGAAAAAGCGCTGCGGATACGACCGGCCACATTACGCACCGCATTGCCGGCGCGCTGGAACAGGTTACGCACGATCCACCTCCTTTCGTGGCATAAGAAAAGCCGCTGCGGATCACAGCGGCCAAACTCTAGGAGGCGGAACATCACCCGCCAAGTTTCTTCATGACGGCCATGCCGTCCATGTACTTGTCGCCGAGCTTGCGAAGACCATACTCGGCAAGGAAAGAGTCCTTGTCGTCTCGCAACGGGAACGCGATGGCGAACCAGTGTTCGGAATCGGTCGGCTCCACGAGCTTCCTGGGACTGCAAGCCGAAACCAGCGCCCTGTGCAGGGCGGCGAACTCGGCGAGACAATCCTTCTCCAGATCATCGGAGTACTTGACATCGGCGAGCGGGTCAGGCGTCTTCTCCGCGAACCCGAGACCACCACCGAAGCCGACGCCGGCACCGAACGCCACGGCGGACGACTTGGCCGGCTTGTACGGGGCGAGTAGCTTCTCGACATCACGGTACGCATAGATTCGGTGTTCATCGCCGAAACCATACCGTTCACACCACCGCGCCATCTCAACGGGGGAGGGGAAACACAGGCACAGCCAGAACTCGGTGTCGGTCGCATCCACGAAACGCTTGCGCTCCGCACGGGCGCGCTCGCGGTATTCCTTCGCGTTCTCGTCCAGATTCTCCGGCACCGGCTTCACAGCCTTCTTGCCCTTGGGCTTCTTGGAAAAAGAGAACTTGAAATCACCTGACATGATCCACCTCCAACAAAGGGAACCATTCAAGCAGCGTCGCGTAATCGTCCGGAGCCTTGTCCTTGAGCACCTTGGTGAACCTCTTATCGATGCCATCGAACGAACGCCCGAACCACGCATAATCACACGGCAGCTCGATATCATGCGATCTGATGCAGTCCAGCACCTCGCCCTTGAGCCAATCCCCGATAGGACTGACCTTCTTGAGATTGCGCCGCCAGTACCCGTACTGGACGAACGCGCCACGACGCTGAATCGAATCGGCGGCGCGCACGCCATCCGCGCACCACGTGCTCTTATCCAAGCCCACGTCGGCGCGGATGAAATCCCACATCTGCTCATACGACGGCTCAGGCAACCGCGCCGCCTCGATATAGCGCAACCGTTCGGGAGCCTGGAACACCGCATTGTTCAACCACCGGTACAGCGACGGGTGCGGATACCTTTTGATTCTGGTCTGGAACTTCTGCTCGAAATAATCCAGCTCCTCGTCCACGAACCTCAAACCGGGCACATAGTAGAGGTACGCGGGAACGACCTCGATACCCATGTCCCGCATCGCCAGCCACGCGGCGATAGAATCCTTGCCGCACGAAAACGCCAACAACACGGGCCTGCCATCAGCGGCCAGCTTCTCACGCACCGCGAGACTCGTACCCTGATTGCGAATAACCGTGGTCACTTCGGCCACCTCCTCCCCGTCATGCGGATGAACCGCGAATGCGAATAAAACTCGACGCCGTCACGCCGGAAACTCGGCTCCGACGAACGGACGAACACATGCAAACCATGTCCACTGGTCGAAACCTCCGCATAGATCGCTTCGGACAACAGTTCCACCGCCTGCGCGGGCGGACTGGTCAAATCAACATGGTCGAAATCCCAGCACGCAAGCCCATCGCCGAGCATGATGCCATAGCCGTCGCCGGCCTTCGAGCGCATGACCTCCGGGTATGACGCCCAGGTATCGGGATCAGTCGAACTGGCTGGTGACCCATCGCACATAATCGGGCGCTTGCCATCGGCGCGCACCCAACGGCGCAATGCCTTGAGTTCCTGCGGTATCTGATGTTTGCGGCTCCACGCCTTGCGGCATCTGTCCGAGCAAAACAGTCTCGGACGCCTAGGGTTCGGTGTGGATTGAAAGAAATGGCCGCAATTCCTACATTGGTTGACCATAGCTATAACTATAGCATATATTCCAATGGGTTGCAACCATAATTTCGTGACATATCAAAACTGCGGAGAATCAAACGTAACAGCCTCGAAAACAAGCGAGGCAAAAGTGTCAAACCAGCTCCGAAACGGCTCGCACGGGCGCTCGCAGGCACCCCAACGGCCAAACGTACGATACTCCACGCGGATTGCGGGGGGACGGCGGCGCTATGATCTGTGGGGAGCCTTGCATGGGAGGGGAGGGGGTTGGCCCCCGGTTACCATTGGCGGCTGATCGGGATGGTGTTTTGTGGTTGTTTTGTGTTTTGGCGGCCTGTGGTGTTGGTTGTGATTTTGTTGCCTTTTCGCTGGTTGCAGATCCTGTGTGCGAGTTGGGTGTTGTCGAAGCTGACTGGCGAGCCGCCTCGGCTGAATGGGATGATCTCATCGAGCTCGCAGCTGAGTGGGTGTGGTGTTTTGAGTGTGAGGTCGATGGGTTTGCCGCAGAGTGCGCAGATTGGTATTGGCCCTTCGGCGGCGATGTGTCTGGCTTTGCATTTGCGGCGGGCTGCTCCATTGCTGTAGCGCCCTGATCCCGCCTTGTTGCTCATGATTGCCTACTTGCTGAGGGGATTGGTGGCTTGGGCGAGATTCGAATTCGCGATCCAGTGGCAGTGTTTACTGGATGTCACGCTATCCCAGCGTGACCGGTTAGTCCTCTACCGTACGCAAGCCGTGGCGGGCTGACTGGCACCGGCGCTTTGGACGCTGCCGGCGGAGTACTCTCAGCCCATGAGATACGGAGGATATGAGTAAAGCCCCTGAGCCGGTTGATTCAGAGGCTTTCACAGTAATCCTGATACGGAGTATACCACGGGGTGGCAACAGCCTACTGCCGGTTGGAATATGCCATTGCCATGCTGACTATCTCCCTGATATTGAATTCGTAGTATCCGTCTTCCACTGGTTTGCTGCTGGGGAGTTTGCCACGGCGTATCCACATGATGATTACTTTGCGGCTGACCTCGTATCCGTAGTTCTCGCGCAGCCATTGGCTCATGCCTGCCGGGGTTTTGGTCAGGTGGATGGTTTCGGCCTTGTCGCGGCTCTGCTCGCGCAGTTCGGCCACGTTGATGGGGTTGCCGCATTTGCAGAGTCGTAGGGTTTCGTTTTTGGCGGCTTGGATTTCACGTCCGCATTCGGGGCAGACGCCGATTATCCTGCGGGTGCGCGGCCTGCGGTCAACGTAGGGTTCGGTGCGCCGGCTCATGCGGATGAGTTGGCGTAGGAATCGCCCCGCGTTGCGTGCCCGACATAGCCATGCGAGGTGGGTTTGCATGCGGGGGATTAGGCGTTGCCATTTGTCGCTCCACACGAATCCCGCGTCATACCATGCGTCCTGCAGCAGGCTTTCGGCTTCATCCAACAGGTCGATGGCGTGCATGTTGACAGGGCTGGGCGCTTCGCCGCCCTTGGGTTTGCCTCCGTTGCCGGGGTCGGTGAGTTTGTACTCGTGGTGCGCGACCCGCTGCAATAGTTGCATGTTGCGGCGCAGCGCGTGGAGTGTTTTCGCGTACTGGCGGCGGCAGTCCTGGCAGAGCGTCCACGGTGCCTCTACCTGCTGGTTGCCGCAGTATTGGCATGGTTCGGTTTGGATGAACATTGTTTGAAACCCTCCACGTTCCGGCTATCATGGTGCTTGGTGAGCGTGCCCTCCATCTTTTCGGTGGAGGGTTTCGTTTTTTTACGCTGAATTCAGTGTTTTTGCGCTGAATTCAAATCAATGGTTCGATGAATTCGGGCGTGAAATCATCCTTGTGGGGTGCGGGCGTTTCAGGATGGGCGATGATGTACAGCACCTCATCCAATGGCACGCCGAGCAGTTTCGCCGTGTATTCGGGCGTGGCCGCTTTGCTCCGATGCCATTTGAGTATTTCCTCGCGTTTGAGACTGCTTACGCTCATGATTCCTCCTTGAGCGTGGCGACATATTCGATGGCCTTGCGTTCACGCTTCGCGTACCTCTCGCACTTGCGTTTGAGACGTTTGAGGCTCATGGCGTACAGGTAGTCTCTGAAGTCGCCGTCCTCGCAGTTTTTGGCTTGATAACGGCCGCAGGTGCCTTCCGCGCCGATATGCGCAACCAAATGGTCTGTAAGCTGAATCTCGTTCATGCGTTCTCCTTTCGATATGGGTTTGGCGTGTATTCGGGCGGTTCCTCGCCGGGCATGGGGTTCGTGTTCTTGAGGGCTTGGATATATCCGTCCTCCCATGCCTGTTCGGCTATCTGCCGGTCGTGTTCGTCTATGGCGGGTTTGAAAGCCGCCAGCAACAGGTCTTCGCTGTACAACTCGCCTTGTTCCCAGACGGAATCGCAAGCCATGCGCAGCAGTTCCCTGAAATCCTCGGGAATATAGTCTGGATGAATTGTTTCGTCGTGTCCGCTCATTGTCCGCCTCCCATTTCCTTCTCTCGCGCCATGAT
>ENA-UERC01000297-UERC01000297.1-human-gut-metagenome-genome-assembly--contig:-NODE-297-length-38696-cov-21.962195_pt1 | contig 38696 bp, 25 predicted proteins | sample MGYA00242955_ERZ507955 | MGnify/ENA primary metagenome ERZ507955 (study PRJEB26167, sample SAMN06115394) | human gut metagenome | host: Homo sapiens | place: China:Hubei | collected 2016-04-27... | reverse complement strand
GACGGCCAGAGACCAGATGTTCCTCGAGCTCTTCTTCGGCGAATCTGACTGAGTGTAGATTCCACGGTTTTCAGGTTGGAACGCTCCCACATCCAAATCAGAAGAAGTCGTTCGATCGTAACCTGTTTAAGCATTTCCCGATTGACATCAGGATAAAAGGCTACCGCCCCGCGCAACGACTCAAAAAAAGTACGAATACAAATTACTCGCGCTTCAAGCAGTTCCCTCGGCACATTATCCATAGAGCAGGATGGATCCTGATGGATAAGTGCCACCACATGCTCAACAATGCGGCGGTTAGCCGCCACCATAATTTTGTGTACGCCAGGATTAACCAGTGCCTCCCCCGCTACAGAAATGGCTAGCAGCAGGCTGTCAGGATCCAGATATGCGTCGGCCATCTGCTCAAGATGCCTTCGCAACATAGATTTATAGTCTTCCCCTGGCAAAGGCTCAATCTTTTGAGAAACAACCATTAGGAAGCGACTCTTTTCACGCTCTACAAGCGCTTCAATAATCGCTTCCTTGTTTTGGAAATAGTTGTAGAGATTGCCAAGGCTCTTACCACTTTCTTTCGCAATATCACGCAGCTTTAACTGATGAAGGCCATTTCCCTTCACCAGTCGTTCTGCCGCATCAACGATTTCTCGCCGATGCTGTTCGGCAAGTCGCTCCGTCCGTTCCTGATCGGCAACGGGGCTCATTTCTCTGCGCCTTCAATGGTTTTAGCCGGTTCGGGCAGCTCAGTACCACCGCCCAATACCTTATAGAGCGTTACAAGACTGGATGCACGCGAGAGTTCAGCCGTAATCACAGCCTGCTGAGCAGATACCTTGGTACGCTGAGCATCAAGGACCTCTGTATAGGCCGCAGCACCGTGTTTGTAACGAGCACTGGACAGTTCAAAGGCCTGTGAAGCCGCATCCGCAAATTCACGGCGTTCTTTGAGCTCCCGCTCGACCGTACCTTCAGTCGCAAGAGCATCGGCGACTTCTTGGAAAGCCGTCTGAATGCTCTTTTCATAGGTTGCAACAGCGATCTTTTCCTGCACTTCTGCGGAACGCAAGTTCGCAAGATTACGACCGCCAGTAAAAATTGGAATCGAAATGCTAGGCGTAAAGCTCCACAGCCCCGTATTCGCACCAAAAAGGTCGGACAAGTGAGCTGAAGCACTGCCTGCGTTAGCCGTAAGCGAAATGCTTGGGAAGAAGGCCGCGCGCGCCGCACCGATATTGGCATTAGCGGAAATCATGCCGCGTTCTGCAGAAATAATGTCAGGGCGATTAAGAAGGACTTCACTCGGCAATCCCGCGGGCATTGTCGCTGGAAGCGTTGCGGCAAGCTCTACCCCGGAGGGCTGTAACTCATCAGGAACTTTAGAGCCCACTAGCAGTTCGAGTGCATTTTGGCTTTGCGCCACTGCGCGAACATAGGTAGTAATCGCAGCTCTGGCACTCGCCACTGTTGTGCGAGCTTGCTCATAATCGAGGCGGCTCGCAGCACCATATTTGTAACTTTCTCCCACCAAACGGAAGCTTTCCTCTTGGCTGGCAAGCGTTTCTTTCTGGAGGGCGAGCTGCTCGCGGTTGGCGCCAAGAGTCAACCACGCCAGCGTTACTTCTGAAACCAACGTGCCCTGCGTCGTACGCTGCGCATCTTCTGACTGCAAGTAAGATTGAAGCGCCTGCTCCGTCAAATTACGAACTCGACCAAAAAAGTCAATTTCATAACTTGCCATTGCCAAATCTGCTGAATAGGCATGCGTTGTGGAGTCCGTCGATTCGCGATGCGTTGTTGCATTGGAAGCTGCTGCAGCGACTGTTGGGAAAAGATCCGCACGCTGCACGCCGTAAAGTGCTCGCGCTTTCTCAACATTGAGCGCGGCGATGCGCAAATCGCGGTTATTGGAAAGCGCAAGCTCAATGACTTTTTTCAAGCGATCGTCCTGAATGAAGTTCTGCCATTTAGGCAGCTCTTCGCGCTTCAATTCACTATTAGCGTAAGACTCACCTTCGGGCCAGGCTTGCGCTACAGGCGCTTCCGGACGCTCATAGTCCGGCGCCAAATTCACACAACCCGCAAGGGCAAGTGCCGCCGCCAGTGGCATAAGAGACAGCATCTTCTTCATTTGTATTCACCTTCTGTCACAGACAGGAATTTCTTACATTTTGCTCTGTGAGTGCGGCTGCTGTTTAAGCCGCCGCACTCCGAAGTCAGAGGTATCAGGCCTGAACCGTCTTCACCGGCGCATTAGGCCCGCCGGAGATGCGATGCGCGATACGCGTCACGAAGACAAAGAATGCCGGTACCAAAGCCACGCAAAGGATCGTGCCCGTGATCATCCCGCCAAGCACGCCCACACCAATGGCATTTTGCGCGCCGGAGCCAGCACCGTGCGCAATGGCCAACGGCAGCACCCCCAGCCCGAAAGCAAGCGAAGTCATCAAAATCGGGCGCAGGCGCAGTTCGACAGCATGCAAAGCAGCTTTTACCACGTCCTCCCCTGCGGCAACCAGATCCTTAGCAAACTCAACGATCAGAATAGCGTTCTTAGACACCAACCCCATCGTTGTCAGCATGCCAACCTTGAAGTAAACATCGTTATTCATGCCAAGGAACAGTGTGAGCCCCAGAGCACCGACGATACCGCAAGGAATTACCAGAAGCACGGCAATAGGCACTGACCAACTTTCATAAAGAGCCGCCAAGCAGAGGAACACCACGAGAAGCGAAATGGCATAAAGCGCTGCTTCCTGCGAGCCAGCCTGACGTTCTTGATAAGAAACGCCGTTCCATGCAATTGAATATCCTTCAGGGAATACCTTTGCGGCTATCTCTTCAATAGCTTGCATCGCCTCACCAGAAGACACACCTGCAGCCGGGCTACCCTGAATATTCAAAGCCGCCAAACCATTGAAACGTTCCAGACGAGGACTTGAATAGTTCCATTCAACTTCAGCAATAGTCGAGAGAGGAACCATCTCACCCTTGCTGTTACGAATGTGCCAGCGATTCAAATCTACAGGCTGCATGCGTGAAGATGGCACACCTTGGACCCACACTTCTTTAATACGACCACGATCAAGGAAGTCGTTGACGTAACTGCCGGCCAACGCCGTAGAAAGCGCGGAGTTAACTGTAGCAATATCAAGTCCGTAGGCTGAAAGCTTCTCGTTGTCGAGCTTCAGATGCATCTGCGCCGTATCGTCCATACCGTTGTGACGAACCATTGTCAGACGAGGGTCCTGATTTGCAGCAGCAAGAAACTTATTGCGCAGCTCCATCATCTTGGCATGACCAGCGCCTTTTTCGTCTTGAATATAGAAATCAAAGCCGTCTGCGACACCCAATTCCGGCACTGCTGGCAATGGGAAAAGGAAGGTGCTGGCATTCTTGAATTCAGGAGACATCATGAATGCGCCCATCGTGCGTCGCTGAATAGCAAGCACGCTCTGATCGTCATTGGGTCGAGCACTCCAATCCTTGAGCTTAACGAAGCCCAAGGCCATGTTTTGCCCGGAACCTGCGAACGAGAACCCGCGCACGGCGAAGAACGAATCTATATCGCGGGACTCCGTTTTTTCCAAGAATTTCTGGATACGAGTCACTTCGTGATCCGTACGTTCCATCGTCGCGCCCTGCGGCAACTGCACCTGCATCAGCGCTACACCCTGATCCTCACCCGGCATGAAGGCCGTTGGAGTTTTAAGGAAGCCCCAAACCATGCCCCCCACAACGAGTGCATAACAGACGACGAGCAGCAGCGGATGATGAATAAATCCGCCTACACCGTCGCGCACTGCAAAAGTAAGCGCTTCAAAGCCGCGGTTAAACCATCCAAAGAACCCACCTTTACCCATATGCTCATCATGGTCAATGGGCTTCAAGATCTTGGCGCAAAGCGACGGCGTCAATGTCAGTGCAATGATGACGGAAAGCACCATTGCAGAAACAATGGTGATCGAGAACTGCCGATAAATCACGCCGGTAGATCCGCCAAAGAAGGCCATTGGGATAAACACAGCAGACAGCACCATTGCAATGCCAACCAATGCCCCCGTAATCTGCCCCATTGATTTCACTGTTGCGGTGTGCGGATCTGTTCCGTCCTCACGCATCACGCGTTCGACGTTTTCCACTACCACGATAGCGTCGTCAACCAACAGACCAATTGCCAACACCATGGCGAACATCGTCAGCATGTTAATTGAGAACCCCGTAGCAGCAAGCATGCCGAAGGTACCCAGAAGCACAACTGGCACAGCGATCGTCGGAATGATCGTTGCACGCCAATTCTGCAGGAAAAGGAACATAACGCAGACCACCAGAATAATGGCCTCAATCAGCGTCTTCACCACTTCATGCAGAGCCGCGCGAACGAAAGGCGTCGTATCGAAAGGAACGACGACCTCAACGCCTTGAGGCATCAAACTCTTCAATTCCTCTACTCGTTTCAGTACCGCAGCCTGCGTTTCCAAAGCATTCGAACCAGAAGCCAGCTTGATGGCCATACCCGAGGCTGCATAGCCGTTGAAAGTACCCAACGCTATGTAGTCCTTCTGATCCAGTTTTACTTCGGCAACGTCACGCAAATAGACATTTGCGCCTTCCTCAGTCACCTTTAAGAGAATATTGCGGAAATCTTCGGGAGTCTCAAGCAAACTCGATGAAGAAATGGTCGCCGTAAACTCTTGCTTGCCGTCAGTCGGCTGTGCAGCAAGACTGCCGGTCGAAACCTGCATGTTTTGTGCGCTGATCGCCGACGTAATATCTGACGGATTGAGCTTGTACTTAACAAGTTTGTCCGGATCAAGCCAGACGCGCATGGCATAAGACGCACCAAATACTTGAGCTTCACCCACACCGCTCACACGCGCAAGCGGTTCCTGAATGTTCGAGGTCAGGAAGTCGCCCAAGTCAGCCGTCTTGATAGACGGGTCCTTACTCACAAAACCAACCACCATCAAGAAATTGGCAGAGGTCTTCTGAATCGTGACGCCGAGCTGTTGAACTACCTGCGGCAGAGAGGTAAGAGCAGTTGAGATCTTATTCTGAACCTGCACCTGCGCCATATCGGGGTTGGTGCCAGTTTCAAATGTCACCGTGATACTCACGCGCCCCGCAGAATCCGAAGTCGACTGCATATAGAGGTAGCCGTCGAGCCCCGTGAGGTTCTGCTCAATAACCTGCGTTACGGTATTTTCAATCGTGCTCGCAGATGCACCAGGATAAGTCGCAGTGATGCTCACTTGAGGAGGAGCGATCTGAGGATACTGACTCACCGGCAGCGTCGAAATCGACAGGATACCGGCTAGCATGATGATGATCGCGATCACCCAAGAAAAAACTGGGCGGTCAATAAAAAAACGCGAAAACATGAATCAGCGTCTCCGGGGTTAGAAGAGCGGCTTACCTTCGGGAGCCGATTTAGGATCGTATTCTTTCGGGGTCACAACTGCGCCCGGCGCTGTACGTTGAAAACCTTCAAAGATCACACGGTCACCCGCCTGGATACCGGAATCAACAATCCAGAAAGTGCCTTGCGTTTGAGTGGCAACAATATTGCGACGCTCGACTTTATTGTCCTTGTCAACAACATAAACGTAAGTATTGCCGCGCGTATCACGCATGACAGACTGCATGTGTACAAGGATCCCGTCCGGACGCAAGCCTTCAACAAGATTGGCTCGGACAAACATACCTGGAAGCAGAAGACGGTCAGGATTGGCAAATTCAGCACGCAGACGCACAGAGCCAGTACTTTCATCAACCTGTACATCCGTAAAAGTGAGTTTGCCTTTTTGAGCGTATTTCGATCCGTCTGAGAGAATAAGCTCAACTTCAGCAGCACCCTGAGTATCGGTCTTAAGCGTGCCTGCCGCAATTTCACGCTGAATACGAAGCATGTCGTCGGCAGTCTGTGTCACATCAACATAAATCGGATCGAGCTGCTGCACCGTCGTAAGAGCAGTTGTCTGATAAGCCGACAACAGCGCGCCTTCCGTAAATTCCGAACGCGACACTCGACCAGAAATAGGCGAGCGAACCTTTGTATAGTCAAGATTAATCTTAGCTGTCAGTACAGCAGCTTCCGCAGCCTTCACGGCTGCTTGAGCTGTCTTCATGGCTGCCTGTGCAGCATCATCAGATTGCTTAGAAACAGCATTAGTTTTCACAAGTTCTCGCGAGCGCTTAGCATCTGCAGTTGCTTGCGTAAGCTGTGCACGCGCTTGTGCAAGCGAAGCTTCTGAACTCTTCAGCTGAGCTTCATAAATGGCCGGGTCAATCTGATAAAGCGGATCACCAGCCTTCACTTCCTGCCCTTCTTTGAAAAGACGCTTCTGCAGGATTCCATTCACTTGCGGACGAACTTCAGCAACAGTGTAGGAATTTGTCCGACCGGTGAGTACCGTCGCAATATGCAGAGGCTCGGCCTTAGCCGTTACCACAACGACTTCCTGAGGAGGCATTTGGTGCTCTGCTGCGATAGCAGAGCTGACGAATGTATTTTTTTCGCAGCCCGTCAAAAGCACAACCGCACTGAGCGCAAGGCCTATCGCAGCATGAAGCGTTTTTTGTTTCAACAACATTCTCAATTCAACCCGACTTGACTGATCCATGGAACTTGGTTTGTGCAAATGAACATGCGTTCACTCTGAACAAGAGTTCAGAGTTATAGCATACAAAAACAGTATGCGGGGTTTTTCTAATACTTCTCTTTTATGCTTCTTCGCCAAACCTAAGTCAGTTCACAGGTAGAATTACCTAGTTTGAAAGCTCTATTTGCACTTTTTTGCAAAAGCTTCATCCTCAGCGGCGTCAGCTTCTGCGAACTGCACGCCGTGTTGCTTTATTCCGGGAAGCCGGAGCCATGTTCGAAGCCCTCCATTTTCAATATTTCCTCGGCGGTCTCGTCTCGCTCATCACCATCACGAATCCGCCTTCCAAAATGCCTCTCTTCATCAGTCTTACACAAGGCATGAGTGAGGAAAGACGGCGTCAACAGGCTAATTGGGCTGGTATTTATGCAGCGGCCATCATGCTGGTGAGCCTTGTCTGCGGCAATGTACTGCTTGCGTTCTTTGGCATTTCTTACGGTGCGATGCGCATTGCCGGCGGTCTCGTTGTTGCAGCGATTGGCTATCAAATGCTTTTTGGGGGTAATTCTCCGAACAAAGCGCCTATTGTTCGCCGCGACCGCGAGGATTATGCTTTTTTCCCCATTGCCATGCCGGGTATCGCAGGTCCCGGCACGATCGCTGTGGTCATCGGCTTTTCTACCGAAATTGCAGAGCTCCCGGGCTATATCGATATGGCTATTGCTTTTGCATGGACGGCACTAGCGATTCTGTGCGCAACCAGTCTCTCATGGTTCATCATGCGCTATTCCGATGTAATTTCAAATCGCCTTGGCCCCTCAGGAACTCTTGTCATCGGTAAGCTGATGGGGTTTCTGCTGATCTGTATTGGCGTTCAGTTCGTCGGATCTGGCATCCGAACTTTCATCGCCGGTGGCTAACTGGAATTCAATAAAAAAGACCCCTTGGAAACTTCTTTATTCCAATAGGGTCTTTCTTTGAATTCCAACCAGCTTATTCCACTGTCACGCTCTTAGCGAGATTCCTTGGTTTATCAACATCCGTCCCGCAAACGAGAGCGGCATGATAGGCCAACAATTGGAGCGGCACGACGTGCAGAATGGGAGAGAGCATGCCGTAATTTTCCGGCAAACGAATGACGTGAACTCTTTCTTCAGAAGTGATGTTGCTATCCCCATCGGCAAAAACATAAAGCTCGCCCCCTCGGGCACGGACTTCCTGCATGTTGCTTTTAAGCTTCTCCAGAAGCCGATCATTCGGCGCGACCGTTACAACCGGCATATCCTCATCCACGAGTGCCAATGGGCCGTGCTTTAATTCACCAGCTGGATACGCCTCTGCGTGGATATAGCTGATTTCCTTTAGTTTCAAAGCACCTTCCAAGGCAATCGGATAATGCATGCCTCGTCCGAGGAAAAGAGCGTGCTCCTTCCGCGCGAATCTCTCAGCCCAATCAATCACCTGAGGCTCAAGAGCAAGTACGGCTCCCAACGCTGCAGGAACATGGCGCAAAGCCTTAAGTTCTCTTTCTTCGTCCTCTGGCGTGAGTCGACCATTGAGTTTGGCGAGAGTCAGTGCCAAGAGATAGATAGCCGTAAGTTGAGTAGTAAACGCCTTTGTTGACGCAACACCGACTTCCACACCTGCACGCGTCACATAAGCAAGACGGCTCTCGCGCACCATAGCCGACGTAGCAACGTTGCAGATCGTTAGGGACTTTGTCATTCCCAACTCGGCAGCATGACGAAGCGCCGCCAATGTATCAGCCGTCTCTCCAGACTGTGAAATTGTTATCACTAATGTGTCCGGATCTGGTACAGATATACGGTAGCGATACTCGCTTGCAATCTCAACATCGCAATGAAGTCCCGCAATAGCCTCAATCCAATATTTTGCCGTCAGCGCAGCGTAATAAGAAGTACCGCAAGCCAGGAAAAGAAGACGTTTCACACCAGTGAAAACCGTCTCCGCCTCTGATCCAAAGAGTTTAGGCGTAATACCGGCAACGCCTTCGAGCGTATCGCTGATGGCTCGAGGCTGCTCGAAAATCTCTTTTTGCATGTAATGGCGATAAGGTCCCAAATCCACTGCGTGGGAATAGGCCTGAACTGTGCGCACCGGACGTTCAACCGATATAAATTCGCTCCCGTTTCGAGCGAAAACGTCTACAGCATCCGGTGTGATTTCACAGACATCACCCTCTGCGAGATACAAAATTCGGTCAGTGATACCTGCTACAGCCATCGCATCTGAAGCTGCAAACATTTCACCATTGCCAAGACCTACTACAAGAGGAGAGCCCTGACGAGCCAGAACGACTCGATGAGGCTCATCCTTGCAAATAACTGCAATCGCGTAACTTCCGGCAAGTTCAAGCACACTTTTTTTTACGGCTTCAAGCAGATCACCTTGATAGTTCGAATGAATGAGATGGGCAATCACCTCTGTATCCGTCTGACTGGTGAAGTCATAGCCGAGATTCTTCAAACGCTCTCGAATGGACTCGTAATTTTCAATAATGCCGTTGTGCACGAGACCGATGAGTCCACGGGAAAAGTGGGGGTGAGCATTGCAGACTTCTGGTGCTCCATGAGTGGCCCAACGCGTATGTGCAATCCCTGTCGGGGCATTGAGTTCTTTAGCCTGTCGCGCTAATTCGGCAACTCGCTGAGTTGAACGTGCGCGGCGTAGCCCATCATCGCCAACGGTGGCTATGCCGCAGGAGTCATACCCCCGATACTCCAATCGCCGCAACCCTTCAATAAGCAACGGAACGACGTTACGACGAGCTGCCGCAGCCACAATGCCACACATATGTCTTCTCCCACAATTCAATCAGTTCTTTTTCACCGGGCGAGTCCACCCTTCCACCACGATCTGCCTCGCACGGCCAACCACCAGTTTGCCTGCAGGAACAGAACGCGTCACTGTTGTGCCTGCCCCCACTGTGGCACCAGCACCAACCAGGACAGGAGCGACGAGTTCAGTACCTGAACCAATAAAGGCATCATCACCGATCTCAGTGCGAAATTTGTTTACGCCATCGTAATTACAGGTAATAGTCCCCGCTCCAATGTTGACGCGTTCGCCGATTGAAGCGTCTCCGATATAAGTGAGATGGTTCACTTTGCTTGAAAGCCCCACCACAGATTTTTTCACCTCAACGAAGTTACCAATGTGGTTTTCCCCCAGGAGTTTGGCGCCAGGGCGAAGGCGAGAGTATGGCCCCACTCGGCTTCCCGTCCCTACTGATGCACCATCAATGTGGCAGAACGGAAGAATCTGTACACCATCGGCTATCTGTGCATCCTTGATGACGCAGTTGGCACCAATCTTTACATTGCTGCCAATCACGACTCGTCCCTCAAAGACGACATTCACATCGATTTCCACATCTTGTCCGCAAATGAGTTCGCCGCGCAAATCAAATCGATCGGGGTCAATAATCGTCACACCGGCTTCAAGAAGTCGCTTAGCCTGCACTCGCTGCCACACCCTTTCAAGCCGAGCAAGCTGTGATTTGGAGTTGATTCCTTCGACCTCCCAGGCATGCTCTGGATGGACTGTTGTAATCGACACTCCGTCATTAAAGGCGAGACCAATCACATCGGTAAGGTAGTACTCACCTTGAGCGTTTTGATTTTTCAGACGACTGAGCCAATCAGCAAGATGAGCTGTCGGGAGGCACATGATGCCGGTATTCACTTCGCAAATGCGTTTTTCCTCGGAGGAAGCATCTTTTTCCTCAACGATTGAAACTACTGCACCTGAAGCATTGCGCAGAATGCGTCCATATCCTGTTGGATCCGAAAGCTCTACTGTCAGTAATACTAAACTGCCATCAGCTCCCGCTTCAGCCATGGTCATCAGCGTCTTTGGGGATAACAATGGCACGTCCCCCAAACAGACCAGCGTCATGGGATCTTCAGGGTTAATTGCTGCAAGCGCCTGCATAAGTGCATGCCCCGTACCTAGCTGTTCCTGCTGTAATGCAAAGACGATATCTGTACGGCCCTCGTAATGCTTTCTCACAATACCAGCAGCATGCCCAATCACAACCACTCGCGGATGATCGGCTAAGTCCGCCGTGGCATCAAGTACATGGTCAAGCAGCGGACGCCCAGCAAGCGCCTGAAGCACTTTCGGCAAACTTGAGTGCATGCGTTTGCCTTTACCAGCAGCGAGAACAACTACGTTCATGATGAATCCCAGACAGTATGAATGGAGCGAATTCTAACGAACGAAGGGCTCTGCCGAAGCAGAGCCCTTCCAATCACTCGTAAAAGAAAACCTTGAATGATCAAATCGAAGCTGAAGCCGTCACAACTGCAGGAAGACGACCGCGACCAACCTCCGCATCAACCGGACGACTCATGAGATTGCGATGGCGCTCAGCTAAAAACTTTTTATTGTCGGCGGTTGGAAGCAAAGACCCCACAACCATACCGAAGCCAGCAGCAATAAAGCCACCCAAGACGTTCGGAAACACTTCACCTAAAGCTGACCAGGTAAGCACCACCCAGACTACGCTACCAAGGAAAATCGAAATGTAGCAGCCCTGACGCGTAGCCTTTTTCCAATAAAGTCCACAAACGAGTGGCCAGAAGGCTCCTACAACCGGAAACTGATAAGCCATTGCCACCATGTCATAAATGGCTGCTCCCTCAAGCGCGATTGAATAGGATAGAACGCAAACAGCGAAAACAGCAACGGAGAGGCGCATGGCTCGAAGCATATTGCGATCGTCGATTTTCATAAAGTGACGAAGCACATTCTCAACAAAGATTGTGGATGGAGCCAGCATCGTCGCAGAAGCCGTCGACATAACAGCCGAGAGTACAGCACCGAAAAATACTACACGCAGCCACATCGGCATGTAATCGCGCACGAGCGTTGGAAGAAGCTGCTGAGGATCCTCAGACAACATCTTTTCAGCGGCATCCGGCATTACAAGAATGGCGGCAACAACGATGAACATCGGCACGAAAGCAAAAAGAATGTAGAACGATCCCCCAAGGATGGGACCAGCAACTGCCGTCGGCAAATTCTTTGCAGACATGACGCGCTGAAAAACGTCTTGCTGAGGAATTGAACCGATCATCATCGTCATAGCAGCTGAAATCCAAAAGAGCCAGCCAGTGGTCGTGGGTTCAGGGAATGCGTGAAAGAGATCTCGTCCGCGGGCATAGTCGACAACCTTATCCATGCCGCCTGCAAGGTCGGTCGCAAACCACAAGATGGCAACAAGACCTACAACGATGACTATCATCTGCACAAAGTCCGTCATCGCTACCGACCACATACCGCCGACCATCGTATAAGCCAATACCACAGCCGCCCCGATCACCATACCGGTGGTCATCGAGACTGCGCCTTCAGTGATCAGATTAATGACAAGACCAAGCGCCGTTACTTGAGCGCCTACCCAGCCAAGGTAACTGATAACAATCGCGACTGAACAAAGCAGCTCCACAGAGCGTCCGTAACGATCACGATAGTAGTCACCAAGCGTAAGGATGTTCTGCTTATAGAGTTTGTGAGCAAAAAACGTACCCACCAGGATCAGTGCCATGCCTGACCCAAAAGGCTCTTCGATCACCCCGGCAATTCCGCTTTCAATGAAGCGTCCAGGAAGCCCAAGAATCGTTTCTGAGCCGAACCATGTCGCAAAAGTTGCCGTAATGACCATAGGCAACGGAAGGCTGCGGCCGGCGAGAGCAAAGTCACTCGTGTTCTTGACACGAGTCGCTGCAATAACACCGATAGCAATCGTAGCAGCGATATAGAGCAGGACAAAACCAGTCAGCGTCATCTCTTCCTAATCCTTATAAAAACGACGTTGAACGGAAAACCGTAAGATTTATTTCTCGCGCATTTTAGGTTTCACACCCCAAATACGCGCCTCTCATGCCCCCTAATGTATTCCCTGAAGTCAGGAATCGGGCAAGACTTTATCGAGATCAAAAAAAATGCACCGCATTCAATAAAAAATGCAGTGCATTCAACTAGTTAACGACAAGTTCTGAAAAGCGTTTATAGCCCTGTATGCTATTTTATGCCGACCATCGGATCGCTTATTGTCGACAATAATTCGACTTTATGCTTGTGCACTAGATTCGTTTTGGCGAATGGCACATAGAAGCCAACCACCAGTCCCCGTCACAGGTTTTTCAAGCACCCAGATTTCATCAAAGGTTTCAGGTTCTCCACTTACGACAAGCGAACCAAAGAAGCGAACACTTGCATAGTAGGTACCGTCCTGCTGAGCGATGCCAAGGAGTTCATTTTCCAAACTTTTCACTTCAGTGTGGTAAACCTCACCCTTGCGCTCACGCAACTGATGCGTCACGGCAGTAAAAATTTCATTTGACGTGAAGTCAGAAATCTCTATCACATTACCTGTATCCCAGGCCTGTTGAAGCTTTAGGTAGTTGTCGCGGGCCGTCTTCAAGAATCCTTCACGATCAAAATCTACAGGCGTCACATCGACAAGTCCGGAGCTCTCGGCAGTGCTGGAAGATTCCGAAGCAGCGCCTCCCATTAATTGATCCATGAGACTGCCGCTACGAACACCCCCCTGCGACTGTTGCCAGTTTTGCTGGGGAGCAGAATTCGACTCGCGCTGCATAGTCTGCTCCATATCAGTCTGACGCTGTTGGTCAAACGGATTGGATCCAGCTGGGCCACCTGCAGTTTGAGGACGACGGCGCATCAGGAACATGCGCACAACAAAAAAGACCACAACTGCAAGCAGTAAACCAGTAATCAGACTGGAAATCCCTGCACCATTAATACCGAGAAGACTCAAGAGTGCAGTAATGCCAAGCGCTGCAGCGATACCACCAAGCACACTGCGCATCATGGATGGTTTTTGTGCTGGTGTTGGTGCCGGAGCCGCCTTGGGCTGAGCTTGATTAGCTCTAGGCTGTGCTGAAGGCGCCGCCGGAGCAGCTGTCGGAGCACGCTGCGAGAAGGTGGGAGCGGCCTTGCCAAAACTTGCTCCACCGCCGAAGCGTTTAGCTGCATCAGCATCGAACGACGTGGTAGCAAGGGCTACACAGACGACGAGGGCTGCGATGAGATTCTTCATTAACTTTTCCTTTGAGAAGTCGATGCGACGGGTCTCTCGCCGCAGGGGATCAATCGGGGAATCCGATCGCTAAGAGCGCATTTTTATGGCTTGATACCGATGTGGAGCGCGCAAACTCCGAAAGTCAGATTGTGCCACTTCACACGAGAAAACCCGACTGATCGCATTAGATTTGCAAAGGTTGGCTGATCAGGGTGCATGCGAATAGATTCAGCTAAATATCTATAAGAATCAGCATCTCCTGCAATTTTTCCTCCCAACCAGGGCATGAAGTGAAACGAGTAAAAATCGTAAAAAGGCTTTAAGAGAGGAGCACACTTGGAAAATTCAAGCACCAAAAGCTTTCCACCCGGTTTGAGTACGCGGAGCATCTCAGCCAAAGCACGATCCTTGTGAGTCATATTACGGATGCCAAAAGACACCGTCACACGATCGAACGCATTGTCTTCAAAAGGAAGATGTTCAGCGTCTGCCTGTATCACCTGACAATTGAGGCCTAATTGTTCCAAACGTTGACGGCCATAGCTGAGCATTTCATAGTTGATATCGGTAGCGGTAATATTTTCTGCATTTGTCCGATGTGCAAAAGCAATTGCCAGATCACAGGTCCCGCTTGCGATATCCAGTAGCTTCATGCCCCGAGTGACTTCCGCCTCTCGAATGCAACGGTGCTTCCAACCACGATGCATACCAAAGCTGAGTATGTCATTCATTAGATCGTACTTCGGGGCCACACTATCAAAAACCTCACGAACCTTCTCTTCTTTTTTGGCTTCTTCAACTTTAGTGAACCCAAAATCAATTTGTTTTTCCGCTTCACTCACGTTTTTTTTCGATTTATCCGTCATTTTATCTTCAAATGATTGAGGGATTAGGCATGTCCGCAGCCACCGTGCGGAGGTCTATTTTTTGTCACAAAAGGAGCATTTCTAGGATCATGAGGATCGCGTGAAGCACCCACTTTTTCTAGTTCTTCAAGGTATTTCTGCCAAAGCACATCACGCTCATGATCAAGCTTCTCAAAATAGTCCCAGCTGTAGACGCCTGAATCGTGACCATCGTCATAGAGAAGCCTGAGAGCATACTGTCCCACGGGCTCTACTCCTTTCAATCCCACTTCCGCCTTTCCTACTTGCAGAACAGCTTCGTCAGGAGAATGCCCCTGAACTTCAGCAGACGGAGAAAACACACGCAGAAACTCAAAGGGAAAAACTGCACGAGCATTATTTTGATAAATAAGTTCGAGCGTGCGAGTCTTCTGATGCACAAGCACTTGAACGGGGACTTTCATAGCTTGAATCCTGAACAAGCAAAAAGCCGCCCGCCGAAAGGGCGAAGCGGCTTGATAAAAATGGTCCCGCGACAGGGACACGCGCCACTTGATATTTATGAGAATTTCAAGAAACTATCGTTTCCGTGTACCTTCTTGCGTACTAAAAACGAAAGGCTAGGAAGCGCGAATACAACTCACCTTGTCGCGCTTTCAGGTGCCGGAGAATAACACAAACCTTTCCTAGGGTGCATCGGCACGAACTCCCGAGGACGTATAAAAATCTGCCAGAGCTTTCAAACGTCAACACACTCATGATGAGAATCATCAATCTTCATCACCGGCCGGCTAATACCAATCTCAAAAGCCTCTGCTTAAACCTGAGTCGGACGAATCAATTTCACCGTGGGAATTTTGGGAACACCTACTGCAAGTAGGCTTCACAAGCAATTTGGCTTTGGGAATTTTTGGGAATTCTGGGAATTCCTTTAAATTTCATGCACATATGAAAAACCCGCCGCAGGAAGGTTCCTCCGACGGGCAGATCTGATGGAGATTGCCTCACCAACCTTCATAGCCGGTTAGTTTGCGAGCCTCCTTTTCGGCTTCCTCTCGGCTCATGCCGGTGTCGAATTCAAGTATTGCCGCTCGCTCCTCATAAGCCTCTTGAACAGCTTCCAACCGCTCAAAGCCAGCGGGAGGCTTCATCTTTTGTTCTTCGATCATATGTATCCCCTTGTTTGAACCTGAGTCGGACGAATCAATTTCATCGTGGGAATTTTGGGAACACCTACTGCAAGTAGGCTTCACAGGCAATTTGGCTTTGGGAATTTTTGGGAATTCTGGGAATTCCGTTAAATTTCATGCACATATAAAAAACCCGCCGCAGGAAGGTTCCTCCGACGGGTAAAGATGCTTTAGGCGCCACCGCCCGAAGATTCATCAATCGGCATCACTACATAGACGCATCGAGCGCCTGACAGATGCGGGGCAATCATCTTCCCCAGCGAGCCGGATGCTTTGAACATGTATGGATGACTTCGATCGTTTTGCTTTAAACGGCCTTGTTTGGCTAATGCACTAAGCACTGTTTTTGGCGCATCCCCGATCGGACATAACTCAGCATCAAACAATGTTCGGCTGATAAATGCTTCGGTTGGGACATCTTCGGCGCTTACTTTCAGTACACCCATACAAGGGAGTGCAGAAACCGCCTGACTCAGCATGCCACAGTCAGACCGCCGAATGGCAAAACGCCCACGGTTCGCACTGATCTTCTCCACAACGAATAAAACGCGCTCGCGATCCTGCATTTCTGCTGTCTTGTATTCGGCGCGCCATGCTCTGAAGCACTTAGCAGCAAACTCTGAAGCCATGCTCGCCGGCCAGGGCAGAACACCCAAGCGAATGGCTAGCTCACCCGCTTTCGCAATCAATGCGCAGCGTCTAGCAACGCGAACGATTTGAGTGTCTTTCGTCCCGCAGTGCTTAGTCACCCAATCGCTCATCTGCTCCCGCAAGTTGCTTTCAAACTGCGACACACCAATAGCCGCAATATGAGCAATCAACGCCCGAATGAACGCCGGTCCCGCCGTGCCATAGGCTTCTGACTTTGACGCGGTATTGATCTGATTGGCGTATTGAGCGGCAAGCGCTAAACGCTCATCCTTTGTTTTCGTCGGGTCAAATTCACCATCAAACACACCGAATTCGGGACCACCTGCCACCGCTGGGATATCGGCCATACGCATTTTTACGCCTTCCTTGAGTGCGCCTTTTTTCCCAGGCGCTTTTGTCGCATAGTCCTCTATGGTCTCTTCGCCTGTAGAAAGGAACAGAAGCCGCCAGGTCAGTACGCGCCGCGCCTCCAAACCCTTTGTTGCACGGCCTTTCCCGCGTTCATTACCGAGCATGTAGATAATCGACTGAAGCAACGCGGGGGATGCCTGCCCAATCTCATCCAGAATCAACGGCAAATGCGTATGCGCGGCGGCGGCGCTTTCAAGCCCGTTGTCGGTAGTACGCCAGGTTCCCATTTCTCCTCGTTCATTAGCCGGCCCCCAAAGCGAGCACAACGCACGGGCGCAAGTGCTTTTTCCCTTGGAGGATTCTCCGTAGAAATGGAAGCCGCCAGATTCTTCGCTTGTGAATTCCAAAAGCGGCGCCGCGAAACCAAGGCAGATTGCGAACCCTATCCGGCTTGAGAACATAGAAGGCTTACCGATCTTTTCTTGCCAGTCAGCCAGCGTCCCCCTTTCCTCATAGACAGGCTCGCTCTTCGGATCTCCCGTATAGATAATCCCGTTTGTCTCACTCTTGCCCATGATTCCCAGGCGAGGAACCGAGAACGCTTCCCCATGATTCACCCAGCCATGATGATCAACACCCAACACACGCGCTCGCACTGGGAAGCGATTAAGAAAGTTGACGATAAAGGCGCTCCCCCCTTGAGAATTAAGGGCATGACGAATTTCAAGCCCATTGTCGGCCAGATATGCCACCACCTGAGCAGGGCTTTTCATCAATACCGAGCACGGAATTGTGCCTTGCCGGAAATTGCCATCTTGATCAATCCATTTCAACGCAAGCCGCCAATCATCCCCCTTTGACGAACGCACCTTTGCAACCACTTCAAGCGGTCCGCAAACCGGCATCGGAGAGCCTTCCCGCCGAGTGAAGAAAACGCCTAACGGGCCGAATGAATAAGAATCACCATTGGCAAGCATGAAAGATTTAGAGCCATCTTCGTTCTCAATCAAATCCGTTGGTTGATTGACTTCTCCCGCAGCCTCGAACGCCTGTATGCCCGCGCTCTTTGGCTTTTCTTTGGCCGAGGCAGTCTTTACAATGTTCGCTACAACAATATCTTTTGTGACCTCGACGCTCTCCGGCGCCGAGGTCTTTTCTTGCATGGATACGGCTGTCATAAGTCCTCCGTCGCAATAAAAAGATCGTTCCAATCAGTCGGTTGATTACCGCCAGTTATGGCCTTGAATTTCTGAATCAAGACACTGCTAAATGAGGGAATGCGGAGCTTGCCGCCTACTGCTTCTGCCGCTCGTCGTGCTTCTTCTTCGCCGTTTCCCCGATCTCCACAGACCTCGATATGAGCGCCTGGAAAGTAATTGCAAAGCGTCTGCGCTACCGCACTCAGATTTCCGCAGTAGCGAGCGGCAACACATGGAAAGCCGAGTACCTGAGAAATGCTTAATGCTGTCGCTATGCCCTCAGCAATACCGATACGCCTAACGGGTTGATTCGAGAGGCGAACGCTCTCAGGAAGCCAAAATGCGCCCTTGGCTTGTGCCTCAGGGAGCGCGTATTTGCCTCCGTTCTCTGAGATACATTCAATCGAACTCGGCGCGGCGGCATGCACACTGCGATAGAGCGGCACCATCAGTACCGATCCCGTCATAGGGTGATTAGTCTTGCAGTCCATAAGCCGGCGCGGCGTCTCCTGATAGAAGCGTTCGAATTCACGCTGAATGTCGACGGCATCCATCACGAACAAGCCAGAAACGGCCTTGACGTGCTTTCGATTTAAGTAAGGATGCTCAATCACCGGCGCCGCCTGCTTCAGCAGCTGCGACGCAAAGGCTGCAACCTCCGCCCAACGACGAGCCTGTTCCTCATCCCACTTGCGACGCTCAATTGCGGCACGTTTCAGCAGTGAAGCCCGTTCGGCTTTCGTGAGTTTCTTCCCTGCATCGTCAAACCAAAACACGGCCTCACCCGTGATCCAGTTCCAAACGACGCCGCCGGTCCCATCAGAGAACATGCGGACGCGTCCGGCACCTTGCTTCCAACGCTTGCCGTCGAAAGCCTTAGAGACATTCCACGGACCAGGCAATAAGCCGCGCCTGGGATACTCAACGCCCGCAGCAGTGCAGGCATCAAGCGGAGTTGAATAGAGCTTTTGTGTCATCACCGAGCCTCCTTACGCAAAGAGAACTCGGCTACGGCATGCACCGCATGGAGAGCGTCGGCAATGTCCTTAAGCTCCTGCATGAGCGCGCACACATGCGTTTCTGCGGTCGATATGGCGGCCGCTTTGGCGCTTCTTTGGGCGCTGAACTGCATCAGCACAGCACGCAACGCAGAGACTTGAACATCAAGACGCCTCAGGCTCGGAGCCATCGAAACAATGGCGGAGAGGTCTCCTGAGAAACACGCGTTGATGCAATCAACCAATGCAAACCCTTTGATTCCGTTAAGGTCAATGGCGCTTGATTGAGGCTCTTTAGTGGCGGCCTGCCCCCTGCCTTGACGCGGTTTCCCGTGTCGGCATTCATATTCATTTTTCATGCTTTCACCCCCGATTTTTCAGCAGGTGTGCCCGCGCGTCTTCACGCTTAACGCTTGCGGCCGAAACTAGCAAGAGCGTATCGGCAAGCAATCCAACAATGGCGCCGAGGCCGCGGGATTGATCTGGGGAGAGGGGAGCAACATTTTGGCTTGCGTCGGCTGGGGCTTCCAGAACGGCAGCTATGTAATTCATGCCATCAGCGACATCATTAACAAGCGTGCGCAGGTCGCTATCGATTGCGTCCACGCCCTCTGGGTCATTGGAACTCAGGGCGTCAAGAATGAAGCCAAGCGAGCGATTTGCGGCGAAATCGCTTCCCTTGAGGAAATCGGAAGATTTGAACGTGTGCTGCGCCAGAGCTTCGGCACAACGGGCAGGGGATGATTGATCGGCCATGATGCGGCCTCCTAGTGTCAAATTGCTAGAACCGTCCTCCCCCGCCAAGGGGAGGGCGACGCCGTGCGGGTTGGCGGACCGCACACTAGGACACGGCGAGCACAGAGGCTCCCCGCACGGCGTCAACCCGCAAACCTGTAGATACACTGCGGGCGCAATTCGGCCATACCGGACGCCGCCAAAAGAAAACGCCGTGGGCGCAAGAGCGCGCGGCGCGGCGGTCATCCGCCTAGTGTGTTGAGGGCCGCCAAGCCCACACCTTACCGACTTGCGGCAAGGCACGGACATATTAGCGGATCGATTGGCACGGATGCAATTAGACACATCGGCCGAATGAGCGTTATGCTCGTGCGCGAGGTCGGATTCAGAGGTGCTTTCGTTCGTGTCCGTGGAAAGTCTGCGAACGAAAGCACGATCAACGGCCTCTTTTGTTTTGTGGTTAAGCATGAGCCGTCCCCTCCAACAAAGCCCAGGGAAGACGCCCGCCGTTCTCACGCCAATAGAGCCAAACAAGGCAAGCTACGGCGTCTAGCAGGTAGTCAGTGAAAATCGGGCCGCCATAAACGTTTGCACGGCGCACGCTCTCAACGTGCTCGGAGAGGCTGGGAATGCGCAACATCAGGCGATGAAACGAACGTGTCACGCCGGCATACTTAAGCCCATTTGCCCGCGCCCAAGAAAACAACGAAAGGCGGCAAATACCGTCTGCAATCTGCACATGACGAATAACCGTATCGTCGGCGATAGGAATGGAACGAGGTTTCATTACGCCACCTCCGCGATATTCGCTTGCGCATTCATCCAATCAATGAGATCGGTCACGCGATAACGCACGGCGGCGCCAATACGAAAAGGACGCGGAAACGTCGGATCGGTCTTACGAAGTTCAAACCATTTCGTTTTGCTGATGCCGAGAGCTTTACAGCCGTCCGCAGCGCTAAGTGCAAAGCGGCCTGCAAATCGATCAAGATCCGCTTTCATTGAATCATGGATTTCAGCCGTTATGGCCTGAATGTGGGCAGAAACTTTATGTTTCATGGAAAAGTTTTCTCATTGTCTAGAACCCTCGTGCCGGATTCCGTAGCAATCCTTACGCGCTTGGAAGGACTGAAGAAACCTTACCAAAATAAACTAACAAAAAAAGGTACGCACTCACATTTTGCATCACCATAAAAGGAAAGCACTTTTTTATTATTTCGCCAATAAAAAAGGCACTCACCTTTTCAATGAGTGCCTAATCAACATAGGGGTATGTCTCTGAAGCCTTAATTTTTAGCAGGCGTCTTCTCCCAATTCACGACTATAGCTATACGTTCCAACGCTGTCGAACCAAGCGGTTTGCCTTTATCCCAATCCTTAAGCCGCGATTTAATTTCATCCTTAGGCGTTCGGTCCTTCACCATAGGATCAACTTCAAATGAACACCACGCCTCAACAGCCGCAGCGAGCTCAGGTTGATAGCGCGGATGTTCCTGATCAAGTAGTGCTCGGATGTGGTCAATCGTCAATGGGGCGCCAGATGGTATGCAAGCCGTTGATGCAACCAACACCGATTTAACCGCATCAGGGGCCTCAGGCATACAGGCATTAAGGACTTCATCGACATCAGGTGCCGGCGTCTGCTCGACAAGCTGCCTCCAATCATCATATGTCGGGATAGTCTTGGTTCCATCAGCAACACACTCGCAATCCTCAGCCTCATCAATTGAAGTTCTCGGCCATTCAGAAACATTCAAGTCTTTCGATTGCAAAATGCTTCGATTCCTTAGCAAGGAGAACAGCTCAGGCAGAATGGGCTCGTAAACAGCGCTCGTTTCGCCGCGCGACGTAACCGCTTCAATTTCTTTCTCTTCATCATGAAAAATTCCGAAGCAAGGGATATTGATACCCATCCCATCATTGCTAGCAATAGACAATGCACTTACAAAATAGGCGCGGAGAGGAAACTTAAGTTCTCCTCTATCGTTATAAAAATTGCCGTCGTCACGGTATTTGGTGGCGAAACCATTCAATGTAGGGAAACATACAGCCGAAGTCGAACAACTCCGATCAATGGCATTCTTTAAATACTCTAGAACACGTCCGCCTTCACTCAACATCTTTATCGCGTCATCACGTAAGAAGTCTTCGATCCGGTAATCGTCGGGTATCGCCAAAATGCTTGGATCGACTCCACAAAACAAAGATGCTGCTTCCCTCACCGTCCACTTGTCGCGATTAAGCCAGGTTTTCGCATCTTCAAGCGTCAATCGAGCAAAAGGCGAAATCGTATTTTGTTCTTCCCAGTCATTAGCTTGCTTAAAAAAAGCCTCAGCGTACTTTCCCACGATGTTCCATCCCTTCACCCCGCGCAGCGCATTGAGAATGTGGAGAGGCGCGCCCTCAGCGGGCGGGATGAATCTCAGCCGAGCGCCTGGGTAGCTACTCCCAGGACGTGCGCACCTCATGAATACACATCTTAGCGAAGATGTCCGTGGAAGTCCGTAGGGGCTCTGGGTCAGACGTTGGCTCCAGTTCCTCGCGCGCGCGCGTGCGCGCGGATTGGTGCAAAAACTCGGGATTGTTATCCTCCCGCCGGCTAAGCGTTGAGCCGTTCGGGCGTGTGCTAAAACGGCCCCCCTTTTTATGGCGTCAGAAGTTTCAGAACTTTCAAATGTGTGGACTGCCGTAAACTCGTTGAAAAGATGCTTCCCTCAGGCTCCTCGATGAGCTTGGGAGGGTTAGATTTCAAATCCGATCCTTTGAAATTTCAGGAAAATCACTATCGCCAAAAAAGGCGAACGCCTCACGCGCGCGAAGCGTTCTCAACCTGGCTAAATCCCATATGCAGCGCGGGGAATGTCGACGATATGAACGCGGTCAGCTCGCCTTAGCTGCGGCCTTTCGCGTCTTGGCCGCTTCCTGCTTCTTCCGCGCCTTGCCCTGCGCCAACAGCTCTGTCGGCGTTATCTCGGCGTTCAATACCTTGGCTTTCAACTCTTCGAGCCATGCAGGTATCGTCTCGGCTCCTTTGCCAAGGATTTTCTGAATCACTGCCTCAACAGCCTCTTGTCGTTCGACTTCTTCGACGCGCGCGGCGTAAAGCCGCATCATGCGGGCGACGATTTCCGGCTCCGAAAGGTCCGTCGGAAAACCGTAAGCCTCTAGAACCGCCTTATCGTTTGCCTTATGGGCTCGCCTGAGCTCCGCGGGCATCGAAGTTTCGTCATACAGGTCCGCCAAGCTTGAGTCAGGATAGAGTGCGCGGGCATCAAGAATCGCTTGCGCGGTCTTTTCAATCTTCGAGCGTTGCGCCTCAGTCGGTTGGGGCCACACAAAGGCGTTGTAGGCAATATCTACCGAGTAGCTATAGTCGCTTTTAAGCCTTCCTGAAACCGTGCGCATCCAGCCCATATGAGCGGATGAGTTCAACACGCCGAAGTGATAGAGCGTCGCATTCGGCATCAAACGAAGTTTGTTGGAGCAAAACTTATTCGGCGTCATGAAGCCAAGTGGAATGTAGCGACGTCGCTCCGACGAAACTTCAGGAATCACTATGTAATCCGACGCGGGCATGTTTTCTGTTTGAAAACGCGTCGGACTATCGGCAAGCTTCACGGTTGAAGCCCTTGAGCTACTCAAGCGAAACTTTCTTACCCCTTCAATCCGCTCCATACAATGAGGCAACCGCCGCAATTGTGCAGGTGAACAATTACCTAGCCACAGACAATATCGAGGCCGACGGTTAACCTAAGAACCGGGTGAATGTAGCACTACACGCTCGGTACGATTTGGGATCGGTAGGCGTTCAAGTCTAGCCGCGCAGGTGCCTTGAGCTCGTACGCCACTTTGAATAGTTGCCGAACATTCTTGTTCGGAGTCTCAATGATGAGGTTGTTCTTCTTATCCCTCATGCACATGAGGGACTGTGTTTTGCCGAATAGTTCGGTGAGTGAAATTCCTGTCTCAGCGAGGCGTTTACGCAAAGAGAGCACGACAATCGTGTTGATGATGTCGGAGAGAATCTTGCCTCGTACCGTTTGGTCGGTCCATTTTCGCAGCGGCAGCAGATCAAGATAGGTCTTGACCGTCTTGAAGACGCCTTCAATCTCGGTCCGGCCAAAGTACTCATCAAGTAGCTCGTTCGGAGGTAATTCACGGTTTGAAACTAGAATGAAATAATCGCCTCGGATAGCCTGCCAGTCCCTTTCACGTCCGGATAGTGATGAAAATTCGTCTGGATGGGCATCATGAAAGTCTCCATAGGCTTTCATAGCATTCTGACGGTCGACATATACATACGCATAAGTCTTGAATCCGAACAATTTGATCTCTCTTCGAACTCCGAAGTAATCGTGCCCTCGCGACCGGAAGTCATGATCGTGGTGCGCCATAAAATCCTGATTGAGATTGTAGAGTTCTTCGAATGGGAAACCCTTTCGATTGGGCATGCGGCCGATCATGGACTTCTCCGTACCGATGTGGCACATCCCGATCATCTCTTTTGAAACGTAGCCTGCATCCACTACGAGCGAGTCGACTTCAATGTCAAGTGCAGCGGCAACCTTATCGAAGACGGTGCGCACGGTGCTGACGTCGAGCAGGTTTCCGGGAATGATGTCATACCAAACCGGCAACCCCGTCAATTCGTCAAGTATCAGAACGAGTCGCATCTGAATTGAACAACCTTTGAGCCCGTGGCTGCAGAGGGCGTTGAAAGGGTTGTCGGAAATGTCGTTGGGCAATGAAGTAGAGTCGACGTAACACCCCCTACCGAATTTTGGGTTATTTTCCCGCATGGCAGACACATAAGCCTTGAAAAATTTCATCTTAGCTTCATCAGCTCCCATGAATCCGAAAAAGACGGAATCGGATTTCAACGAAATTAGTGGAACTTCCGGAATCAGAAAAGACGCTACTGACTTCGCGATGAAATCATCACAGCTGATTCTGCTGCCATCCTTGAGCACGCCGTGAAGAGTGTGGGCAAGCAGTCGTTCGTATTGAAGCTTGTCGGGGAAGACGGTCTGAAGGATTGAGAGAAATCCAGATTTGTGTAGAAAATGGAGAAGCCCGTAGACATCCCCGAAGACAACGTGGACTGATGGCGTGAATGTGATGCGCGAATCCGTAAGACGTGCGTCATCAGCTTCGACTGGTGTGAATGCATCCATATCTGCATCGTATTCAACGAGACCGCGCGTCTTGGAGAGAAAAATCCCCTTGCGCTTGGATTCGAGCAAAACTACCGCTCCCAAGCTTTCCCGCACGGTTTGCTTTGAATGCGCCCTGCCCTGAGAGGGAACGTACTTGACGTCCACGATGGACGCGGAGCCGCTGACGATGCGATGTTGCTCGTCATAGACGATTTTCTGCGTTCTGATGAAAGGCATACCAGTCTAGAATGTGGTGTTATATAGCACTACATTCTAACATGAAGTTCCCGGCTATTGGACCCGAGAACTTAAAAAAAATCCTATGTAAACAGAGAAATGAGCTCAACTCAAAGTTGTTGTGGTACTTTTTCCAAGTTCTTAGGCTAAAAGAGTGCGGCGTCCGCCCGCGTGGACCAACGCAAAATCGTCTCGCCGACTGCAACAAAGCAGTTAAAATAGCCGCTTCCTGCGTACGGCATCGAGTCTTCGGGACGCGGAGTATCGAACGCATGCCGGCCCATCCACAGATCAGCACTGCGACGGCATTTAAATTTTATGCAATTAGACAGCGTTTTACCCCCCCCCCCATTTACCAAAATGGGACATCCTCAATCGGAACAATCATTTACTGACGGCGACTCCCATTGCAGTCTGCGTCTCCCTTGCACTGCTTGAGTTCACTCCTTCAGCGGCAGTCGCCCGCGTCGCCGAGGCATTTTATACCTCTCAGACCATTAACGAAGACAAAACCTACGTCTTCAAGGAGACCGACAACGTCGATGAGGTTCTGCAATTCACTCCGAGTGGCACCACCGACCTGAAAGTGGACTTCAAGGGCAAGCTCACGATCAACGACGTCGTCAACTACACGACGCTCTATGCCATCCGCGCCTCAGGGTCGACGTCCCAAATCGTCAAGCTGTCGTTTCAGGACGTCGACATCTCGCTCAAAAACACCTACGGCACCGGCATCACCAACGCCGTCTGGACCTACGGCGGCTACAACCCGCTCCAGCCGGACCCGCCCAATCCCGCGAACGCGAGTCCGGTCACCATCAACGGCACGCTCAAGCTCTCAGCGGAGGGTACGCACCGCGTTCAAGGCGTCGTGTCCGGCTCCGACTACGAAGGCAATTCCTACGAGCACGGCTTAATCACGCTCAAGGGCGACAGCGCCATCACCATCATCCAGCACAGCGCCGAAGCTCAACGCTCCGACTCCCGCGCGAGCGGTCTTCTAGCCTACGACGGCACGATTGTTTCCAAAGGCTGCTCCTCCATTTCCGTCACCTCCGACCTCAGCTACTGGGACATCAACAACGTCATCGCCGGCGTCGTGAGTGACGGACAGTCCTCTCTTTCGGAAGTGGATCTGAATGAATCCGAGATTCAGGTGAAGCACACCAACAACGCCGTCAACCACAATCTCTACGGCATTGAGGTGAATCTCTACGGCAGCGCCTACCAGCCCAAAGCCCAATCCGTTGTGCGGATGAAGGGCCCCACGGCCATCACCCTCTCAACCAACAACAAATCCAACGCATACGGCATCGCTTCGTTTGCCGGATCGGTGACGGCCTCCGACCACGTGTCGGTGACGCTCGACACCTCTCAGGAGGGCATCGGCGGCGTCAACAAGTTCTACGGCGTCTATTCGTCGAGCGGATACAGTACGACGCAGAACTCCATGGTCACTCTTCAAAACGGTCTCTCCGTGCAGCTTCCCGACGACGTCCGCCCCGGGCGAGACAACATCTTCGCCATCTACGCAGGGCCCGGGACGACGAACACGGCGTCCGTGGTGGTCGCCGCCAACGGCAAGGCGAGTCAGATCGAAGGCAACCTCCTGAGCGACCGCAACGGCACCATCGACCTTGCGCTCTTGGGGAACGATTCCTACCTCACCGGATGGAGCGACAACAACGCGAATCAGGGCGGATCAATCCGCATGAAGGTCCGGGACGGCGCCGTCTGGAACGTCGTCTCGAGAATCACCTCGAACAACGCCTACGAAGCGAAAAGCTCGGCCGACTGGCTCGACCTCACCGGTGGCACGCTGGACATGACCTACGCGACAGTCCAGAAGAAGACCAACTGGGAGGGGGCGGACCACAGGCAGCACCTCACCCTCACGGACACTTCCGAGAGGGGCGGCCTCACCGGCACCGGCGGCACCATCAAGATGGACATTGATCTCGCGCATGAGACGAAGACCAACCTGCTCCTCGACCAGATCGAAGTGAAGGGCAAGGCCGAAGGCTCCTTCACGGGACTCGTCAACTTCGTGGGGGGCCTCTCCGACGTGGCGGGCGACAAGATGCACAGCGCCAACTGGCTCATCAAGCAAGGTTCGGGCAAGATGACGGTCGACGGCAAATCCGCCGGCAACGGCGGCATGCAGACCTGGTCCCTGAAGTTCTTCGAAAGCGAAGCCAAGCTTCCCACTACGCTGGAGGAGGCCGAAGCCGCACCCACCACGAGCTCGGGCAACGAAGGCTACTGGTATCTGGTGCGCAACCGCGTGGACGACACGAACGTCCCGCCCGAAGGCGGCGAGCAGGTGAACGTCGGCACCTCAACGGGCCAGGCGCTCTCCTGGGACGCTGAGATCGAGGACCTGCGCATGCGCCTCGGCGAAGTCCGCTACGGCGCGCAGGACGGCGCCTGGGCGAAGGCGAACTTCTCCAAGGACCGCGCCTACGGCGCCGGACGTCACGGCTTCCGGCAGGAGACGAGCGCCGTTCACGTGGGCGTGGACCACCTGGTCGCGACGGACGAGCATTCCTCCTGGCTCGTGGGTGGAGCGTTCCGCTATGCAAACTCCGACCAGGAAGGGTTCGTCGACGCCAACGGCGGCTCGGGCGACCTGGATCAGTACTCCGTGAAGCTCTACGCCACCTGGATGCATGAGAACGGCGCCTACGCCGACCTCGTTCTTCAGACGGGCTACTACGAGCAGGATCTCGAGGGCATCGCCAACGACGGCAGCACGCGCTTCACCGCCTCCTACGACACGTGGGGCTTCGGCGCCTCCGTCGAGCTCGGCCGCATGTTCACGCTCCATCAAGACGAGAATGCCGACGACCGCCGCTGGTGGAGCCACTGGTTCCTTGAGCCTCAGGCGCAGCTCGCCTACTTCAACGTGCGCGGCGCCGACTACACGACCTCGACGGGCATGAAGGTCTCGCAGGAAAACGCCGACTTCCTCACGGGCCGGCTCGGCGTCGTGCTCGGCAAAAAGGTCTTCTACGGCGGACTCGACGACCTCGAGAAGCGTTGGTTCCAGGCCGCGCTCATGGGCGGCGTCAAGTACGAGTTCCTGGGCGGCCAGGGCCTCACGATCACGGGTTCGGACAACACCCGCGTCCACGTCGACGCGGCCGACATGGGCGGCGCACGCTGGTACTACGGCTTCATGGCGGACTGGCAGCTTTCCGACGACTGGCGGCTCTACGGACAGGTGAGCCGCGAAGAAGGCTCGAACTACACCCGCGAGTACGACGTGCACTTCGGCGCGAAATACCAGTTCTGATCAAAGGAGACCATCATGACAATCCGCTCCAGCCTCATGACGGCGCTCCTCGCCGCCGCATTCACCTCTCCGGCCGCTTTCGCTCAGTCCGACTGCGTCCTCTCGGTCGAGTCGGCCGCCTACGTCGTGGACGTCTCGGGCTCGATGATGCAGAAGTTCTCCGTCGAAACCTCGGACGGCTCGAAGAAGGACTTCCAGAAGCTCACCGCCGCGAAGGACCTCGTCGCCCGCATCAACCGGGCGGCGAATCCGGAGGCGAAGCTCCCCGTCTCGCTCTTCACGGTTGCGCCCTATACGGCGCAGCTCGCGCTCGACCTCCATTCAGCCAAAGACCTTCAACAGGCCCTCGACCGTCTCAACCCGAAGCTGGAGGTCTTCGGGCGGCCGACCTGGATCGGCCGTCGCGCCTCGGAGCGCTTCAACGAGGCGGTGGGGCGCCCGCAGACCGTGATCCTCTTCACGGACGGCGCGTTCCAAAAGGACCGCCTCGACCCGGTTGAGGCCCTGAATAGCTTCCATGCGGCGAACCCCGACTCCTGCATCCACTTCGTCTCGCTCGCCCAAACCGAGGAGGAGAAGGCGGGCGTCGAAGCGCTCTCGGGCGTCATGCCCTGCTCCAAGACCGTCCGGTTCGCGGACCTCGTGAAGGACGAGAAGGCCTTCCAAAAGTTCGTCGCCGACCTCTTCCCGCTTCAGTGCCGGGAGCCCGAGAAGGCTCCTGCCGTCGTCATCAAGGGCGTCAACTTCGACTTCGACAAGTCGACGCTCACGCCCGAGGCGGTGAAGCTCCTCACGCATGCGCTCGAGGTCATCCGGGCGCGCGGCGCGGACGAACCCGTCCGCATCGTCGGGTGGACGGACTACTACGGGTCGGACGCCTACAACAAGGGGCTCTCCGAGCGCCGTGCAGCCGCCGTGAAGGTCTTCCTCGTCGAGCACGGCGTCGCGGAGAACCGCATCTCCGAAGCGGGCCGCGGCAAGTCCTTCAAGTACACCAACAAGACGCGTCACGGCCGGTGGCAGAACCGCCGCGTGGATCTGATCCTCGGCGACGGTGCGCTCGTGTCTGAAGACGCCCTGTAAGTCTCCCGCGGAAGACGACGCAGGGACCACGCGGGTGGGCCGGAAGGGAATCCTCCGGCCCGCCCGCGCTTTATTTTGGGGCGCTTGGATGGGCTTCGCCCTCAGGCGCTCCGCGCGAGCGCGTCCATCAAGCGCGCGAGCACCATGTCGGGCATGGGGGCGAGCCCCATCCGGAGCGCGGCGTCAAAGAGCGACCCTTCGGGGGCGGTGTCCGGCTCGACGCTTCCGCAGAAGAGCCAGAGCCCCGTGAAGCGGTCTCCCGGACGCACAGCGCCGAGGCCGAGGAGGTACTTGAAGGCCTGCTCGAGGCCGTAGTGGGCGGCGACCGTCGAGAGCTTCGAATACTTGCTGTCGGCCACGGCCCAGGCCGAGGCGCCTCCGCGGTCGTAGGCGAGGACGAAGTCCGGGCTGTAGTAGACGCTCTCAAAGCGCTCGAGGCGCGACGCGCCCCCTGCATCATTCGTGCGGATCGACCACCCGGTGGTGCGCATGAGCCCGAGACCGTTCTCGGGGGCGTGCTGCGCGCCGTAGAGCACCGGCTGATACCAGACGCGCACGCGCTCGTCGCCGCGCCGGAAGGTGAAGGTGTTGAAGTTCGCCGCAAGCGCGTTGCGGTGGTACGCGGGCCCCGCGCCCGTGTAGGCGAAGGCTGCCCCTCTAAGGTCGAGGAGAAGCCGCACGAGCGTGAAGTATTCGTAGAGCCGAGCGCCCCTCGTGCCGGCAAGGCACCGCACGAGGCGCTCGAGGTCGAGGGGTTCGAGGAGGAACCACTCGCGCATGAGTCCGTAGACCAGCCGGTACTGCGCGGTCTCGAGAAAGGCGGGCGTCGCTTCGGGAAGCCGCGTCAAGGGCGGAGGTGAGACGCCGACGGCGCGCCGGTAGAGGTCGCCCAAGCGCCTCAAGGTCCGCTCGGCCGCGAGAAGGCGCTCGTGCACCCCGCTCACGGCGAAGGCGCCGAAGACCGAAGGCGCGAATCCGTCGGCCCCCATCGGCGCCCCCGGGCGGCCGCCCGCCGCCCCGAGGGCGTTGAGCCGGCGCGCGAACGCCCCGGCCTCGTTCGCGAGGAACCCGGGGAAGGCGGTGACGGCGGCGTTCTCCATCGTTTCGCGGCTTTCTTCGGCGCCCATCACCAACGCGTGGCGCGGCATCCAGCGCCGGCCCTGCGCTCGGAAGCCCTGCCCAGGGCCCACGGCCTGGAGTTCGTCCGGGTGGGTCGCGATCCAGCGCGCGCCCTCGGGCGTCAGCTGGCGCAGCGCCTCGACGCTGCGGCGCGCCGGTGCCACCACGAGTCTGCAGCGGGCGTTCTCGCGGAAGTAGGCGTACTGCCGCTCATAGAGGGCCGCGGTCCCTTCGAAGATCCGCAGGCGCCACTCGAGCCCCCCTTCCTCATCGACGTCCGTGAAGAGGAGTTCGTCCGAACCGAAGAGCTCCGAGCCCTCCTCGGCCACGAGGCGGCTCATCGCGAGGAGGTTGTCGGCGGCGGGGCCGGGCGGGAGGCGCACCTGGATGGGTTCGGCATGAAGCCGCGTGCGGCCACCGCCCGGCGTCGCGAAGAGAATCGAGATGCGGGCGATGCCGACCACGTCCGCAAAGGGGCGTTCGGCGGCCTCGGGCCGGATCACCCAGCCCGCGTCCGTGCGGAAGACGTCGGCGGCGACGAATTCGTCCCCGACGTAGAGGTTGACGAGCACCTGCCCGGTTCCCTCAAAGCCCGACAGCCCCTCGACCACCGCGCCCTCGATGAGGAAGTCCGGACGGTCGTCGACCTCGAGCGCGGGCGCGCCCGAGGCGAGGTCTTCGGGCCACACCGGACGCTCCTCGGGCGTGAGGGCGAGCCTCACGGCGCCCGAGCGGGCGCCGATCAGAAGCGTGGGGATGCCGCAGGCCATGAGCGCGCCGAGCCTTTAGAAGAACCGGTAGCAGTCCATGGCGTCTTCGCCCGAGGCGACGACGCTCCTGAGGCGCTCCGCGGAGCGCTCCAGTCCGCGCTCGGCGAGGAGCGCCAAGAGCGCGTCCAAGCCCTCGCGGTAGCGCCCGCCCGTGCCAGAGATGCGCGGAAGGACCTTCTGCATCACGGCGAAGTCCACGGCGTCCACCCAGGCGGGCTTCTGCGCCGCATCAAAGAGCGCGGCAGCCGCGCCCACGTAGCCCTCCACCTGACGGCGGGAGCGGGGCGAAAGCCGGATGCCGAGCGTCTGCGCGTGGCGGTCCACTTCCTCGAGGAGCGCGCGCACGTCGCCCGCCTCGCGCCCGAGGGCGCGCGCGCCGAAGACCTCGGTGAGGTCCTCCCAGGCGACCATCGCGTTCTCCGGGCGCCCTGCGGGAGCGGAGCGCTTGGCGTCCAACTCGACGAGCTGCGGGAGCGTGATCACCGCGGCGCGGTCGATGAGGCGCGGCGACAGGGGCTCGGTCGTGCTGTCGTTGTTGATGGTGGCGACGAACCTCAGGGTCGGCGGCACCAGGGTTTTCCCCTTGTCCCAGAGCGACACGGCGACCGGGCCGTCCAACGCCTTCTCCGTCTCGTCGCAAAGCCGCATCCAGTCGGACCAGTAGTACTCCATGGGCGACAAGTTCGCCTCGTCAAGGAGCATGACCGCGGGCCAGCAGGAGCCGAACGCGGAGCGCGCCTCGGCGTCGAGCGTGCGGATGAGCGACCACCGGTCGGGGTCGGGCGATTCGAACCGGTTCGAGAGCGGATTCCAGTAGCCGATCAAGTCGCGCTTCGTGGTCCAGCCGTATTCGACGGGCACCTCGACGAAGCGGGATCCCGTTTGGGCGAGGTCCGCGGGCATGCGCTCGGGCGTGAGGCCGAGCGACCCGGCGATCAGCCGGCAGACGGAGGTCTTGCCCGCACCGGGCTCGCCCGCGAAGACCGTGAGGAAGTTCTGCACGACCGAGAGGTAGAGATTGAGCACCATGTTGCGGTCGTAGCGGCGCACTTCGCGCAGACGCGAGACGAGGAGGTCGGCGAGCTCCCGCCCCTTCGGGGGCTTCGCCGCAAGGCGCCGGCGCGTGAAGACTTCGCCCACGAAGGGCGGAAGAACGATCTCCGCCGCCGCGGTCTCGGCGCGGCCGAGCGCGGCGCAGAGCCCCGCGTCGGTTTTGAGCGGCGCGACGAGCGGATCGTCGGTCGTGAAGGACGAGAAGACGATCGACATCCAGCTCGAGACGTCCGACGCGAAGGCGTGTCGGGCGAGCATGCGCGTCACTTCGTCGCGCAGCCACCAACGTCCCTTGACGCTCACAGCCTTCACGTGGCGCTTCAGCTGCTTCTGGATGCGGTCGCGCTCGGACTGCGTCATGGCCTCGAAGGCGAAGCGCAGCAGCTTCATGTAGTCGTCGAGAAAGAGGCTCTCGGAGGGGAACTCGAGCTTTGGGAGAAACGCCCGGAAGTGGGCGCGCTCCGCTTCGAGGCCGTCGGAAGCGGTGTCCTGATCCGGACTCTGCGCCGTACCCTGCATCAAAGCCGAATCCCCACCGGCGTCCTGGGAGCCTCTCTGAGCGCCCCATGACGCCCGAGCGCGCCTGACTCAGGGGCGAAACCAATGCGACGCCCTTCAGCCCGGGATCGCGCGGATGAATCATCTTCATGCATGCGGAGTCCGCACGGGCGGCTGACGCTTCGCCAGCCGCGGCCTCGGGGGCGCCCCGCCCCCCGTCCTTCTCAACCATGTTCTTCTCCTCGAGCTCACGATGCTCCGGTGTGTCGCGGCCTGCGCCGGCCGAGGGAGCGGCGGACGCTTCCTGCGCCTCAGACGCCTCAGCCGTTTCAGAGGCCTGCGCCTCTCCCGACGCCGCCGCAGATTCAACGGATGCGGCGGACGCCCCGGCGCCGTCCGGCCTGTCCATGGGGTGAGAGACTTCCTGCGTCTCCTGCGAATCCGGCGCCTCCTGCACTTGAGCCTAAGAACCGGGCGAATGTAGCACTACACGCCCGGTACGATTTGGGATCGGTAGGCGTTCAAGTCTAGCCGCGCAGGTGCCTTGAGTTCGTACGCCACTTTGAATAGTTGCCGAACATTCTTGTTCGGAGTCTCAATGATGAGGTTGTTCTTCTTATCCCTCATGCACATGAGGGACTGTGTTTTGCCGAATAGTTCGGTGAGTGAAATTCCTGTCTCAGCGAGGCGTTTACGCAAAGAGAGCACGACAATCGTGTTGATGATGTCGGAGAGAATCTTGCCTCGTACCGTTTGGTCGGTCCATTTTCGCAGCGGCAGCAGATCAAGATAGGTCTTGACCGTCTTGAAGACGCCTTCAATCTCGGTCCGGCCAAAGTACTCATCAAGTAGCTCGTTCGGAGGTAATTCACGGTTTGAAACTAGAATGAAATAATCGCCTCGGATAGCCTGCCAGTCCCTTTCACGTCCGGATAGTGATGAAAATTCGTCTGGATGGGCATCATGAAAGTCTCCATAGGCTTTCATAGCATTCTGACGGTCGACATATACATACGCATAAGTCTTGAATCCGAACAATTTGATCTCTCTTCGAACTCCGAAGTAATCGTGCCCTCGCGACCGGAAGTCATGATCGTGGTGCGCCATAAAATCCTGATTGAGATTGTAGAGTTCTTCGAATGGGAAACCCTTTCGATTGGGCATGCGGCCGATCATGGACTTCTCCGTACCGATGTGGCACATCCCGATCATCTCTTTTGAAACGTAGCCTGCATCCACTACGAGCGAGTCGACTTCAATGTCAAGTGCAGCGGCAACCTTATCGAAGACGGTGCGCACGGTGCTGACGTCGAGCAGGTTTCCGGGAATGATGTCATACCAAACCGGCAACCCCGTCAATTCGTCAAGTATCAGAACGAGTCGCATCTGAATTGAACAACCTTTGAGCCCGTGGCTGCAGAGGGCGTTGAAAGGGTTGTCGGAAATGTCGTTGGGCAATGAAGTAGAGTCGACGTAACACCCCCTACCGAATTTTGGGTTATTTTCCCGCATGGCAGACACATAAGCCTTGAAAAATTTCATCTTAGCTTCATCAGCTCCCATGAATCCGAAAAAGACGGAATCGGATTTCAACGAAATTAGTGGAACTTCCGGAATCAGAAAAGACGCTACTGACTTCGCGATGAAATCATCACAGCTGATTCTGCTGCCATCCTTGAGCACGCCGTGAAGAGTGTGGGCAAGCAGTCGTTCGTATTGAAGCTTGTCGGGGAAGACGGTCTGAAGGATTGAGAGAAATCCAGATTTGTGTAGAAAATGGAGAAGCCCGTAGACATCCCCGAAGACAACGTGGACTGATGGCGTGAATGTGATGCGCGAATCCGTAAGACGTGCGTCATCAGCTTCGACTGGTGTGAATGCATCCATATCTGCATCGTATTCAACGAGACCGCGCGTCTTGGAGAGAAAAATCCCCTTGCGCTTGGATTCGAGCAAAACTACCGCTCCCAAGCTTTCCCGCACGGTTTGCTTTGAATGCGCCCTGCCCTGAGAGGGAACGTACTTGACGTCCACGATGGACGCGGAGCCGCTGACGATGCGATGTTGCTCGTCATAGACGATTTTCTGCGTTCTGATGAAAGGCATGCCAGTCTAGAATGTGGTGTTCTATAGCACTACATTCTAACATGAAGTTCCCGGCTATTGGGCTCGAGAACTTAAAAAAATCCTATGTAAACAGAGAAATGAGTTCAACTCAAAGCTGTAGTGGTACTTTTCCCGAGTTCTTAGGGTTAATGAACTCTTTCGCCCCGTAAAACTCTTTGAACAAGTCTTTGGCCTCAGGCTCCATCTTGAGAAAATCGGCTTTCTCTTCTTCGGTGAAAAGGTAATTGCCGTCATCAATTGGCTGATTCCCCATGCCTATCTCTGGCACGTCGCAGAGCGGTCGGCTACGACTGCTAGCAACAATGTCTTCGCCGTCAATCAAGTAGGCGTTGATATGCGCCGCGAGCGTCGCATGATCGTCTTCAAAGATGATTTTCTGCGCTGGGGAATCGCTGTAGCTAAAACCAACAATGACGCAATGAACGTGTGCTTTCTCCGTCGCTTCGCTATCCCAGATAAACGTCCGCCATGCGAAGTCAATATGCGCACCGCTTTCGAGCAATGGAGCCCACAGATTGGCGACTGCAGTCCCTTGCGTTAGAGAGTTTGTTGCGACAAATGCCGCCCGAATGCTCCGACTTCCCTGCATCAAGTCGCAGGCTTTCTTGAACCAGCTCCCTACGTAGTCAATGTCCCCCGCGTTTTTCCAGTTATCGCCGAAGACTTCAAGTAAGTCCGCTTTTTGTTCCTTGCTCATGAAGCGCGCACCTGAAAACGGCGGATTACCCATGATGTATGAAAGCTCCGTCGGCTCGACAATCTCCGCCCAGTCAAGCCGAAGTGCGTTGCCCTCATGGATATTCGTATTCGTCTTGAGCGGGAAGAACTCCAAGGTTGCGCCGATGATGTCTTCGGTTTCCTTGAGCATTTGGCTCTCAGCAATCCACAGCGCCGTCTCAGCAACAGCGCAGGCGAAATCGTTGATTTCAATCCCATAGAACTGACTGATCTGCACCTTTACCGGCGAAAGCGCACCGCCGAAATCGAACTGCCCCTTGCGGGCGTTCAACTCGAGAATCACCTTGTTTTCTAGCCGCCGAAGCTTTATGTAGGTCTCTGTCAGGAAGTTGCCTGAGCCGCATGCCGGGTCAAGAAATTTGAGCGCACCGAGCTTTTCCTGAAAGGCCCTCAGCTTGCGCATTTTGGCCGCCTGATTCCCTCGCATAATCTCGGCGAACTCTTCCTCAAGCGCATCCATGAAGAGCGGCTCGATTACCTTGCCGATATTCTCAACGGACGTGTAATGCATGCCGCCCTTGCGGCGGGTCTCTGGATTGAGAGTTGATTCGAAAACGGCGCCGAAAATCGTCGGACTGATATCCGCCCAGTTGAACCCCTCGCTTGCCTCAGCCAACAGCAAGTCTTTCAACTCTTGCGTAAATTGCGGTATACGCACAGATTCGTCGGAGAAAAGGCCGCCGTTGACGTATGGGAAGTCAAGTAAAGCGGGCAACTCATCCGGGTCTCGCTTTTCTTCGGGCGTATCCAACACGCGAAACAGCGACTTGAGCGCCAAGCGCATGTCTTCCGGGCGACGGTCTCGCAGATAGTCATGAAACTGCGTTTTCGTCTTGAACAACAGCGCATCCTCGGCGTAAAGACAGAAAACGATACGCACGCAGAGCTTGTTCAAACTCACCTGCACTTCCGGCGAATCTTTGTCTCGGTACTGCGCCAAAAGCCCGTCATAGAGCTTGCCTACGAGCTCACCGGCCGCAACAGAAAGCTTCGTCTCTGCCTTAATTGTTTCCGCCGCACTGTCAACCAGAAAGCCAAGGCGGTAGAACTCTGTTTCAAGGTCTTTGAGTGCAATCGTTACCGGTAATGCGTTCGGATTTTCGTCATCAAGGTCATGAATTTCGAACGTATCGAAATTGCAGGCAATCACCCAGCGGGGCCGGTTCTTCGTAGTCAGATTGTCTGCGTAGCGCTTGCCTTGCTGAAACGGCGTGAGCATGGAGCCGTCGGACTGCTTTTGCGCTTTGTCGAGCGCATGATTGGAGCCCTTTTGTTCAATAAGCACGCGGGTTGAGGGAATCCAAGCATCGATAAAGCCCAGCCTGCGCGCGGGGACTACGCCGCGATTGAAGACGGGTTGCTCGAAAACCAAAAGCGTCTCTGGATTCTTGACGCCGAACACGTCCTTAAGGAGAGAAAGCCAAAATGCTTGAGTCTCGCCCTTCTCGTAGCCCTTTCCGACCCAAGTTTGAACAAACTTCCGTGCGCCCTTGCGCTGATCCGCTGTATTCATGTTGCCTGCGGTATGGTTTCCCGTCCGCGTCCGTCCATTGCCGTTCAAACCATCAATGCTATCAGGCGAAGCTGGGCCTCAGTCGAGCAGCAAAAGCGGGGCAGTCGGCCGCGATGTTCATGCCAATAGAGGAAAGCGGCCAGCGCTATGCGAAATCACTGTCAGCAAAAGGGGGTGCTAAAACAGCACACGCCTTTTTTAAGGTCGTCATAATTGTCAAAACTTTCACGTGCGCAGACTGCCGTAAGCTCGGCGGAAAGGTGCTCACTACCTTAAGAACCTCAGGTTTCCTCAGGCTCCTCGCGCGCGCGTGCGCGCGGATTGGGAAAGAAAAGGCGTTCCTGCGCGTGCGAAGAACCGTGAACACTTTGAACAGGCCATAAAAAGGGTAAGCAGTCCCTCGCGCGCGCGGGCTTAATTAAGGGAGTCGTGAAACACGACACCCCTACCAAGCCAGCCCCTCGCGCGCGCGGATTGTTCTAGAAAGTCCCACTATCAAAGCATCGATCTTTCGTACTTTTCTCGGCGTTCGCTTCGTTAGCCGCAAAGGTATGGCCTTGTAAAGGGCTCCGACCACTTTTGCTCAAATTTGCGCTAAAGGCTCTGATATTAGCTTTTGTTAGCTTCCGGCCTGGACGGCCTTCTTGCCTACAGCCATGAGCCTCGCAGCGCATCGAAAAATCCCTGAAAAATCACTATCGCCCAAAAGGGCGAATTCAGGGAAAACCCCTGCAGAGTACTTTTTCACGCTCTCGGCATGGGCCATGACTTCTCGAAATGGATCAAATTTCAGCTCTAAGCAGAGGTAACGGTGCCATGAACTATCTATCCCACTGAAGCCGAGAGGGGATCGCTAAAAAATTAGCGAACGACGCTCCACACCTTCCCATCCCGCGCGTTCGGTTAATTCTTACCAGTTGCAGCCTCCGACGCCAAAGAGAGCCCGTCAAACGTTATGTTAAGCAGGATCAGGCAATTTCTATCTTTCCATGCTGTGACATTATCAGTCGCAATCATTTCAAAAAAATTCCCAGAATTCCCAAAAATTCCCAAAGGCAAAACGCCTGCGAACCTTACTCGCAGTAGACGTTCCCAAAATTCCAAAAATTCCCACGATGAAATTGATTCGTCCGACTCAGCCAGACTTTGCCCCTGTATTCATGGAAATTATGAGAGTTAGATAGTGGATAGGTAAGGTTGTAATAACTATAATGTTACATATATATGTAGTAGACATTTAGATATATTAGATATGTGTATATAAGAGATTCAGGCAACAAAAAACCCCGCTAAGCATCATGCTTAAACGAGGTTTCAGCATTGGCGGCATCAGCGGTTCTCCCCAAACTCCCGGAGACTAGCTCCGGGAGGTCCTGATCTGACGCAAAGCCGACTTATTTATTCTTCCTAATTTCTTGTTTTTATTTAATAAAAACTTGACAAGCTTTTGCTTTGCCTTTATCATAG
>ENA-UERC01000290-UERC01000290.1-human-gut-metagenome-genome-assembly--contig:-NODE-290-length-39165-cov-7.428111_pt1 | contig 39165 bp, 30 predicted proteins | sample MGYA00242955_ERZ507955 | MGnify/ENA primary metagenome ERZ507955 (study PRJEB26167, sample SAMN06115394) | human gut metagenome | host: Homo sapiens | place: China:Hubei | collected 2016-04-27 | study... | reverse complement strand
TGGTGCAGAGGTGGATATTCGTTCCGGTGCGGATGCGGTCACCGTGGAAACGGTGCTGCGGGTATTAAAGTCATGCTGAGCGACTTTACCGGAGCGGACAAGGTGTATATTGCATGTGGCTACACAGACCTGCGACGTGGGATTGACGGACTGGCAGCCATATATGAAAAAAGGTAAGCGCTCAACAACTACCCGCCGTAACTGTCAAAGCTGTGCCCGGATTGAAAGGCGTTCTCTAATATGAAATAACACTTCCACATGGTAGCAGATAGTATATGGGGCTAGCGTAACAGTATAGAGAAGTAAATATCACAAACAATGTTGTTTTTTCTGGCTTCCAATGTATCACCTCTCTCTGGCCTCACTGGGAGCCACGCTCTTTTTATACGCTGTCAGTTTTGTCTCTTACTATTGAAAGCTTTGACCGCTGTGGAGCGATTCCATTTTATTCAATAAGGGGGACGGTATTCAAATAACGGTCTCCTAAATTTTAATATAGATTTAAAATAGAAACGAAATCACCGAATTGTAAATTCTGAATTTCTGTGATACAATTTTTAATACGAGAACCGATCAACTAGAATTATGGAGGCTGGAATATGAAATTACAAGTCATACCAATATGCATGACTGCACTGTTTTTATGCATTTTGTGCGGATGTAAAAATCAAGGTACGCCCTCTGTAGTACTGGAAAGCAGGATAATAGAATCTACTGCAGCGGCGGGAACCACAGATCTTCCCCAGAATGCTTCTCAAACGGAACCAATCCAGGATGATGTAGAAGCGCATCCTCACTATATCGCAGAGAAGGGAAAGATTGATTTCCGCTATGCGGATATTCAGGATCTTGAGTTTCAGACTTTATTGGCCACAACATGCGCATGGGTTACGATCCACGAAGATGGCAGTATGGAAGGTGTATGTGACCTGGTACTTTCGGGAGAGAACGGGGAAGACGCTCCTCTAAGTCGGGTTTATAATTCGTTTGTAGGCCAGCTGGAGAATTTTCAACAGGATAGCCCCTATTTGGTAAAAACCTGTATTAAGAATCTGTCCCTTGCTGAAGTCCCTGAAGTCATACAGGTTCCGATAAAGCCTTTGGAAAACGAGTATGGGGATTTGAATGTTGGAGACGAAATACAGATTTTTTTACCTGGTGCGCCGGTTCCTGCACTCCCAGAGAGTTTTCAGCGATTATACCTTGAAAATGGAGAGTTTGACGACTATCTCTTTTATGATGTGAATACGGAATTTGGCTTTCTTCCTGTAAATGATAAGCCTGAACTTCACAGAAAGGTATTAAAGGCAATGAAACAGGCAGAAATGTGCTACCTGGAATGTGAGAAAGAACTTTCAGCGAACAGGAATTTGTCTCAGGCTGATATAAATTCGATTATCCAGCAGGAATATGAAGCTTGGGATCAAGCATTGAATGAGGTTTGGGGAATTTTAAAGGAAATCCTCCCCAGGGATAAGATGGATGCCCTAACACAGGTGCAGCTGCATTGGATTGCAGAAAAGGAGGCAGCCGCTGAAAAAGCCGTTGAGGAAGCTGGTGGTTCCAGTATGGCGATTACCGCCTATTACGTAACTGCACAGCGGTATACTGAAGAACGGTTGGATGAGTTGAGTAGCATTATCCTGTTAAATCTGTACCCGGAAAGATAAAGTAATCTTGAGGGGATATGTCCGATTATACAACAGGAGGATGGGCTCTTATGAAAAAGTATTCTTTATCCTGTCAAACAAGGAGGATTCTAAGGGAAGTGTAAATGATACATACTTGGCAGCGTGGAATAATATGCCGTCTCGACGTCCTAACGCCTTGTCTGCCTTCCTCGGTAAACTCACTCGTTATATATCCCTTGATCGCTGGAAAGCCCGCAATGCCCATAAGAGAGGCGGCGGGGAAGTTGCCTTGAGCTTGGATGAACCGGAAGAATGCCTTCCCGGCGGAGAAAACCCGGAAAAGATATATGCTAAAAAAGAAGTCCTATACTGTGTCAACAGTTTTCTGGAAGCTTTGACAGAAACGGAACGGAAGGTTTTCGTGTGCCGCTATTGGTACCTGGATAGCACGCAGGAAATCGCCGACAGATTTGGTTTTTCGCAGTGCAAGGTCACCGCCATGCTTCATAGAATCCGATACACAGAAAGCGACCCAGACAATTTGTTTAATACTAATGAATGGAGTCGAATTTAATATGAAGTATTCTGTCAGAATAATTGTACTTATTTCCATGCTCGTTCTGGCCCTGTCGGGCTGCCGATCCAGTAGCCCCGGCTCACCAACGACAACAGAACCTGGCGAGTTTGCTTTGGAGGAAACTTTTCCGAATCTTGTGGATCAAAATGCAATTTCTTATGTGGGTGTGGATGGCTTTTTTGTGCCATTATCCTGGGTTGCAGAGGGACACCAGCTGCTCAGCGGTGACATTGGTCCCGTCTCCGTAGCATCGGAGAATCTACTTCGTGAAGCACCTCCCGCGGAAGGTCTAACGCAGATAGAGGCACCGGAAGAAAGCGCACTTGGCCCGATTGCATCCAACGGAACGTGGAACTTTTTTCCGGATGCGGCGCAGTATCATACCTACGAACCGGATAGCCAGCCGAACCAGCAAGAATGGACAGATTATTTTGAAGAAAAATTGGCTGCGCTGGGATATGACGGCCCTATATTGATCCGGCAGTCAGTCCGCTTTCAGGGCGCATCCTCAGAAGTGGCGGTGGTCACTGCCAGCAATATCACAACAAACGGAGTACAGGCGTTTTTAGAGGGTGCGTCTATTTGCCAGACGGAAAAGCCCGCAAACAAAGTGCCAGGTTTGTATATACTTACAGCACTGTTCGTCCAGGGCCAAGAGCCGCTGGATGTGTATCACCAATATGAGGAGATTTCGCCATTTGTTGGGGCAGATTATCTTCCGTGGAACCGGGATACCAGCTTTATGCAGGCGTTTTCCGCCTTTCAATTTGACGATGAGGGGATTATGACGTCATATCCCATCTATATGGATATGACCGGGGAAGCGCGGCTGCGGATCATGGAGGCCCAGCCTGCCTTCCTGATTGCGGATATTAATGGGGACAGTTCATCAGAAGTGATTGCATGTATCAGTGCACCCAGTTCCCTGATGAGTTGGTGCAAGGTATTTACTTTCACATCCGGTTTCCCGGAGGAATATCTTCATATTTCTCTTAATTAAGCAGGATCGTTGATGAACCAATTCCGAAGGCGCATTCGGCATCCAATAGCAAAAAATAAGGCTTTCCGAGCACGAACCGGAGGATGAATAAGCAAGGTCGCGTAATTACGGGGGGGAGCGACACATATTTGTGCTGTTTCTGCTGACTTATATATTGGAGGGAGCATCTTGAAATTCGTTCTGAAAAAATGCAAAAGAGAATTGGCGCTTTTTCTGATTGCCACTCTGGCGTGGACGGGAATCAACGTGACGCAGGCGTTTTTGTTGGAGTATATTTCCGAAACGGCATTGGAAGGGCTTTCCGGACGTCTGGCGTTAATCGTTGCCTGGGCGCTGGGGTATGTGATTCTGGAGGCTGCACTGGAGTTCGCTTTCAGCTGGACCGAATTGAATGTGCGTTCCAAAACCTCCGCGCTGCTTCGCAATGCATTACTGGAGCGTATCTTAGCGTGCAGCATTGAGGAAAAGGAAAGCAAGGGAGACGGCTATTATCTCGCCATGATCAATGACCAGGTAAGCGAGGTGGAATCGGACTATATCGGGGCGCTGCTGGATGTAGTCTGCCAACTGTTCTTCCTGATTTTTGCGTTGGCGGCTACGACTGCCATTCAGCCCACTATGACCCTGATTGTCATCCTGTTGTGTATTCTGCCGTTGGTGGTTCCAAAGCTTTTCACCAAGCGGTTGGAATTCACCAGGCGGGATTCCGTGGCGGCGAAATCCCGGTATATGGACCTGCTGAATGAGCTGATGGCAGGCTTTACTGGACTGAAAATCTTTGGCCGCAGCGCGGATGTCTCCCGCTACCATGGAGAAGCCAACGAGGATACAAGGAAACGTGTTCTGCGGGGCAGGGTATGGCAGAGAATGTCCATGTCTGCCAGCTACGGCCTGGGCAATTTGGTCGTTCTGGGTTCCTGGGTTTTCGGTGTGATCTTTGCTGTTTCCGGGGCTGTAACGGTACCGGAAATGATTGCACTGACCAGCCTGATGAACCTGGTTGCGGGGCCTTTTCAGATCATCAGCGAAAACTATTCCGCAATTCTGTCCGGCCGGGCAGTGGCAAAAGACCTGGAGGCTTTTTTGGAAAGCGGAGATCATAGATTGGGCAGCTGCAAGTCTGACGCAGAGAATGTTTCGTCTGTTGTGCTTTCCCATGGCACCGTGATCCGCAGCGGCCGTAAAATTTTGAATGATGTGTCTATCGGGCTGGATGGGGAAAAGAAAATCTGCCTGGTGGGTTCCAGCGGCAGCGGAAAGAGCACGCTGCTTCGCACCATGGCGGGCATTTTGGAAATGCAGGGCGGGAATCTTGCGGTCAATGGGGAAGATGTTACAGAAAAGCCCGGCCTGACACACAAGGAGCTCCTGTACCTGACCCAGGAGACAACGATTTTCTCTGCCTCTATTGGGGATAATGTGTCCCTGTTTCGCAGGATGCCGGAGGAAAAGTTGAAATCGGCCCTTCTGCGTTCCGGGCTGGGAGAATGGTTCCGCGGCACCGGGGGATGTCTGGACAAGCTTCTGGAAAAGAATAGTGTCAAACTCTCCGGCGGCGAACAGCGGCGGTTTGACTTTGCACGCATTCTGGCGGAGGATGGGAAGATCCTTTTGTTTGACGAACCTACTGCGGGGCTGGATGCCGCCAATGCCCGGAACATCATGGATCAGATCGCCGCCATGGATGGCCGAATGATCCTGGTTGCGACCCATGATTTGGAGGAAGAGAATCTGCGACGGTTTGACGAGGTGTATATCATGAAAGAGGGCCGTGCGGTTCTTCACGGCACACCAGATTTCGTGCTTGCCAGCGAGGCGTATCAACGACTGAAGAAAGGGAGCGACAGAAAATGAAGCAGGGGAATGTTTATATTTTTAGCAGACATTGACCTTCCCCAAAAAAATTGCAGACAATTTAGAGGTTTGGACGAAATGATAAACTGCAAAATCCCCAAAACCGCCGTCATCGGAATGACAGCGGTGCTGTTGCTGTGTGGGTGCGCAGGGCAGAAGGCTCTTGACGCTGAGCCTCCAGCTTCTGCACAGGAGGTATTGGAGGAAACCGCAGAGGGAGCGGTGGCAGAGTGCATCACAGAATTCCATGGCACGATCACAGTCAATGAAAAACCAGAACCTGGTGACTTGTATTACTACCAAGAATCAGAAGACGAATATTTCTATGAATTGGATGTTGGCGGACAATCGTTAACTGTTCCTATGCGGGATGACCTGCTTCCGTCTTCTCTTAGCGGATTTGAGATATGCGATGTGAACCAGGATGGCAAGGATGATATCCTGATTAACCTGGGTATTTATGGAAAAGCAAGGCCTATGGATTGCTTCCTCTGCACAGAAGAGTCGGATTTTATCCGCATGGATGATTTCACGGAACTGTTCATACCTGTCTGGAAGCCTGCTTCTGGTACGATTCTGGACTGTGGAGGCGCTGGCGATACGTATTGGATGAAGAGATACAAGGTTACCGCCCCTCTCCAATTCGAGAGGGGCGGTGTGGTTATTTGTTACAGCAGCCGTTATCGGGCTGGCATCTGGGCTTGCAGTCGCAGCCCTTGGGGGTGAACTGGGCGGCAGGGAAGGGGATGCGGCTGAACAGCTCGCAGGGGTCTTCCGCGCAGCCCGGAGAGTCGCAGCACTCCTTGGTGGGGATGCTGTAGTCCATAACGGGTACGATGAGCTGTGCGTCCCGTTCCAGCCGGACGATGGAGAACTGTCCCAGGGTCACATAGAGCCGTCTGCGGTCTCCTTGCAGTACCAGGTCCTCATCGAACATGGTCTTCACCCAGTCCGGCATCTGCATAGGACAGTCCCGCCCCCCGCACTCACAGGCTTCCCGAACCCGAGAGCTGAGCACCATGGGATCGAGCGCTTCCACCACAGCCGTTGGCCGGTTGGTCAGGTTTCGGGTGATGGCGTCTGCCGTGCAGGGGCGCAGGTCGCTGCGGTAGATGTGGGCGCAGCTTTCTTCACCGCAGAGGACGACCCGTTTGGTAAAGACGGCCAGGCCGCAGAGTGTTGCCGGGCGGTTGGCGCCGATGATGGTATCGGCCAGGATGCGGTAGTAGAAGGTAATGTCTACGCAGTAATGATTCCGGTCGAAGGTCACGGGCTCCACATCTATGTAGGTGCTTAGGAGCTCGGCGCAGCGGACCCGGGTGTTTGCGGAGCCGTCCAGAGCCCGCTGGGAGCCCGCGGTCAGGTAAACGGGCAGGTCCTCGATACAGTCTTTGTCCCGACAGGAATCGGTGATTTTCCGGGTGTGAATGGACATTGCCTGCCGCAGCTCATTGGGATTGCAGCGCAGGGTATCGGTGCATTGATCGGCCATGAAATTCCCTCCTGAAAGAGGAGACCCCGATTCGTGAAAATCGGAGCCTCCGTAATTTTTTCTCTCAGGACAGTGTATGCACACAGCAGAAAATTGTTATTGGCTGAAAAATTGCGGGCAGAATTTGCAGCCCGTGGCTTCCCGGATCGGGATGGGGTGCCTTTATCTCCAGGAGAAGCGGTAAACCGTCTCGCTTACATAGCGCTTCCCTGCGGGGACAATAGGCTTTTTCCACTGGGGCTTGTTCAGAGCATCGGGGTAGAACTGGGTTTCCAGGGCAATGCCGCTGTGCTTGCCGTAATGAACGCCGTCCTTGCCGGTCTGGTCCAGGTAGTTTCCGGAATAGAGCTGAATGCCGGGGCAGTCGGTATAGACGGACATACTGCGGCCGGATTCCGGGTCCGTCAGGGTGGCGCAGGGGTTGCAGAAGACCTCAAAGTTGTGGTCGTAGCCCCCCTGCAGGTGCAGGGGCTCGTAGTCAGCGTCCAGGTCCCGGGAGATGGGCTTGGGAACCCGGAAATCCATGGGCGTGTCTGCTACCGGGCACTCTTCTCCGGTTGGAATGTTCTGCGCATCGTCGGGGCAGAAGTACCGGGCGGGCATGGACAGAAGCTGATGGACAGCCTTTTCGGGATGCTCCTGACCGGCCAGATTGAAATAGCTGTGGTTGGTCATATTGAAGACGGTCTCCCGGTCGCTGCGGCCTTCATAGCAGATGTGCAGGCCTCCCTCTCCGTCCAGACGGTAGGTCACCCGGATATGGGCAGTGCCCGGGAAGCCCTGGTCGCCGTCGGGGCTTTCCAGGGTAAGCGTGACGGAATCCTGCTCCAGATTTGCCAGGGTCCACAGCCGCACATTGTAGGGGTGGGGGCCGGAGTGGAGGTTGTTCTCTCCCTCGTTGGGGGTCAGAACACAGATTTTTCCGTCCAGCGGGAAGCGGGAGCCGGCAATGCGGTTGGCATTGCGGCCCACGGTGGCCCCCAGAAAGCCATCATTGTCCACATAGGCCTGGGCATTGTCATAGCCCAGAACCACGTCCTGAACCGTGCCGGAGGCATCCGGGACCCACAGCTGCACCAGGGTGGCACCCAGGTTTGTGATTTTGGCGGTGAGACCGCCGTTTTGGATGGTATACAGGCAGGCTTCCTCGCCGCTGTGCAGATTGCTGAATTTCTTTTCCATGAAAATGCTCCTTTTTACTTTCTGCCGGGAACAGTCGGAATTATGTTAAGACCATGCAACTTCATTGTACTATATTCTTTTCGGAATTACAATGCTTTCTTTTGGCCGGATGGACAATTTGGGAACATTCCGGTGGGAATTGCACTTTGGGGGCATCCGGTTGACTTTCGAATTATTCCTCGTCAAAAGCGCAACCACAACATTTAGTGGTCGGCGCTTGACAAAACCACAATATGTAGTATAATGAGGCAACGAAGAGAAAAAACACAAGGAGGACCGCACGATGAAGATCATCAAGCGAAACGGCACAGAAGTCGTTTTTGATATTGAAAAAATCAATAAGGCTATTTCTAAGGCCAACAATGCCGTTGAGGAAAAAGTGCGCCTGACGCCTGTTCAGATCAGCCGCATTGCCGAGAGCGTCACCGTTTCCTGCGAAGAAATGGGCCGCAGCCCTTCCGTTGAAGAGATCCAGGACCTGGTGGAGAAATCCATCATGGCCCACGGTGCTTTTGAGGTGGCGAAAGAGTATATCACTTACCGCTATACCCGGAACCTGGCCCGCCAGTCCAACACCACAGACGACCGCATCCTGAGCCTCATCGAGTGCAACAACGAGGAGGTCAAGCAGGAGAACGCCAACAAGAACCCCACCATCAATGCCGTCCAGCGGGACTATATGGCAGGCGAGGTGTCCAAGGATATCACCAGCCGCATTCTGCTGCCCCGGGAGATCGTGGCGGCCCATGAGGCGGGCATCATCCATTTCCATGACTCCGATTACTATGCCCAGCATATGCACAATTGCGACCTGGTGAACCTGGACGATATGCTCCAGAACGGCACTGTTATTTCCGGCACCCTCATTGAGAAGCCCCATTCCTTCTCCACTGCCTGCAACATTGCCACCCAGATCATTGCCCAGGTGGCCTCCAATCAGTACGGCGGCCAGTCCATCTCCCTGACCCATCTGGCCCCCTTTGTCCAGATCAGCCGGGAGAAGATCCGCCGCAGCGTGGAAAAGGAAATGAAGGAATTTGGGGTTGCGCCCAGCGAAGAGGCCATCTCCAAGGTGGTGGAGGATCGGCTCCGTGACGAGGTCCGCCGCGGTGTCCAGACCATCCAGTACCAGGTGGTTACTCTGATGACCACCAACGGCCAGGCTCCCTTCATTACGGTTTTCATGTACCTGAACGAGGCGCGGAACGAGCAGGAAAAAAAGGACCTGGCCATGATCATCGAGGAGACCCTGCGCCAGCGCTATGAAGGCGTGAAGAACGAGAAGGGCGTGTGGATCACCCCGGCCTTCCCCAAGCTGATCTATGTGCTGGAAGAGGACAACATCCGGGAGGATACCCCTTATTGGTACCTGACCCGTCTGGCTGCCGAGTGCACCGCCAAGCGGATGGTGCCCGACTATATCAGCGAGAAGAAGATGCGGGAGTACAAGCTCTCCAAGGGTGAGACCCCGGGCAACGGAGATGTGTACACCTGCATGGGCTGCCGCAGCTTCCTGACCCCGGACCGATCCGGCAACGGCTGGGACAATGTGGCGGGGGCCAAGAACTATGAGCCGGGCAAGCCCAAGTATTACGGCCGGTTCAACCAGGGCGTTGTCACCATCAATCTGGTGGATGCGGCCCTGTCCTCCGGCAGAGATGTGGCCAAATTCTGGGAGATCTTCGAAGAGCGTCTGGAGCTGTGCCACAAGGCGCTGCGGTGCCGTCATGAGCGGCTGAAGGGCACCCTGTCCGATGCGGCCCCCATCCTGTGGCAGTATGGCGCTCTGGCCAGACTGCAAAAGGGAGAACCTATTGACAAGCTGCTCTATGGCGGCTATTCCACCATCTCTCTGGGCTATGCGGGACTGTATGAATGCGTCAAGTACATGACCGGCAAGTCCCACACGGATGCCGAGGCAAAGCCTTTCGCCCTGTCCGTCATGCAGAAGATGAATGACAAGTGTGCCCAGTGGAAGGCGGCAGAGAACATCGACTATTCTCTGTACGGCACCCCTCTGGAATCCACCACCTATAAGTTCGCCAAGTGCCTGCAAAAGCGCTTCGGCATGGTTCCCGGTATTACGGACAAGAGCTATATTACGAATTCCTACCATGTCCATGTGTCCGAGCCCATCGATGCCTTTACCAAGCTGCGCTTTGAGGCCGAGTTCCAGCAGCTGTCTCCCGGCGGTGCCATCAGCTATGTGGAAGTGCCCAATATGCAGAACAACATCGATGCCGTCTTGGAGGTCATGCAGTTCATCTATGACAACATCATGTATGCTGAGCTGAACACCAAGTCCGATTATTGCCAGGTCTGCGGCTACGACGGCGAGATCGAGATCAAAGAGGATGACCACAAGCTGGTCTGGGTCTGCCCCCAGTGCGGCAACCGGGACCAGAACAAGATGAATGTAGCCCGCCGGACCTGCGGCTACATCGGCACCCAGTTCTGGAACCAGGGAAGAACCCAGGAAATCAAGGACAGGGTCCTGCATCTGTAAAATTTTACGGAGCGGCAAACTGAGCCGCTCCGTACTTTTATACACTTTGGTTAGTTGACGCTAACTTTAAAAGATGCTATAATGCGGTAAGAAAGGTGGAATGCAATATGGTGAAAACCGTTGTAAATGTAGACGGCATGATGTGCGGAATGTGCGAAAGCCACATTAACGATGCCATTCGCCAGGCTATGCAGGTGAAGAAGGTGACCTCCTCCCACAGTAAGGGGGAGACGGAGATCCTCAGTGAGGATGCTTTGGATGAGGCCGCCGTGCGGGCCGCCATTGAAAAGACCGGCTATACGGTAAAGGAGATCCGGTCCGAGCCCTATGAGAAAAAGGGCTTCTCTCTGTTTCACCGGAAGTAAGGGGCCGGGATTTCCTATGGGGCAGTTAAGAAGGCGTGTCATTGCAAACCAGTGACGACGACTTTTTAACGGCCCCATTTTTCTTGCGTCTTTTTCAAAATTTGTTATACTAAGGAAAAACCATCCGGGTGTTTTCTGCGACTGTATAGGTGAAGGGCCCAAAAGAAACAAGGAGGGATGCACATGGACGATCAGGCCATTATTGATCTCTATTGGGATCGGTCCGAGGAGGCCATTGTACAGACGGACAAAAAGTACGGAAAATACTGCTTCACCATTGCCAACCGGATTTTGGAAAACCCGGACGATTCCGAGGAGTGCGTCAGCGATACATACATGAGCGCATGGAACCGGATGCCGCCGGTGCGGCCTCAGATCCTGTCCGTTTTTCTGGGCAAGATCACGAGGAATATCTCCGTCAGCCGCTGGCGGAAGCAGAGCGCGGTCAAGCGCGGCGGCGGTACTGTGGCTGTGGCGCTGGAGGAGCTGGAAGCCTGCACGCCCTCTTCCTGGGACGTGACCCAGGAGATGGAGCGGAAAGAGCTGGAAGCGCGGCTCCGGGACTTCTGCGGCGGACTGCCAGCCCAGGAGCGAATCGTATTTCTGAAACGCTACTGGTATGCGGAATCCCTGGGGGAAATCGCCGCGGAAACGGGCCTGAGCCAGTCCGCGGTCAAGTCCAGTCTGTACAGGTCCCGGAAAAAGTTGGGAGCCGTTTTGAAAAAGGAGGGCCTTTATGAAGTCGGTTGATCTGTTTTCCATGCTGAATACCCTGCCGGATGCCTGGATTCAGGAGGCAGAAGGAACGATGGCCAGACAGAAAAGTGGGCGCGGCAGAAAAACGATCCGTTTTCTGCTGATCGCCGCCTTGGTGGCCTGCCTGGGTGCTACGGTTTACGCGGCCATTGCCAGGAATCTGAACTGGACTCCGGAGCAGCAGAAAGCACTGCAGGAATATCAGGAAATGAAGTATATCGGTGTCGCATCCAAGAACTGGGATGTCTTTGATGTGGTTGTGGAACTGTCGGCGGAGTTGAAGGATGATGGAAAACTGAATATCACGGCGAATCCCTGGTCGACCAAGACAGGGGAGGATACCTACGGCGAAAACACGGAAAAGGCTCTGGAAGCAGGGGAGGAATACTGGCTTGAGAAGTGGGACGGGGAAGCGTTTCAGGAAATGCAAACCCTGTCCGGAGCACCCTGGCAGGTCTCCCGGCAGTCGCTCCCTGCCGGGGAGAATACCAGCTGGACGGTGGATCCGGTCCGGATGTACGGTCAGCTGGAGGCCGGCATCTATCGGGTGGGCATGATGCTGAACACCCCGGAGCACCCGGAAAACACCATGGGCGCCTATGCCAAGTTCATCGTCTTCAGCAATGACATTCAGGGATATATGGATGACTTTGAAAAAGCTCTGGCGCGGCTGAAGGCCAGACAGACCCTCCACATCCGCAGCGAGAGCTATTATGCAATGGATGACCAGGATCTGGCCAAAGACATATGGTGGGACAACGGCAACTTCCTTGCGAGAAGGTGCAGCTACATTCATGGCCTGCATCAGTTCCAATGGGATCGGGCGGAGTTGGAATGGAACGGGCAGCTCTACAGCCTGATTTGGGGCAGCGAGGAAATGGACGGCCCCCCGGCAGAAATGGAAGCCGTATATTACGACGCGTCAGACTGTGTGAAATTGGCACTGTCAGTCACGGAATCCTTCCTTTACAGGACAGAGCAGGCGGCAGCGGACGGAGATACGGTGATTTTCCGGAAGGGCCCCTTTGAATTTTGGGGCGGTGTGCGCGAAGGTGCGGAGCTGCGTGTTCAGTATGACGCCGCGGGAGGGATCCGGAAAATAGATTATATCTCCGAGCAGCAGACGACTGCCATTGAGGTTATGGATGAGACTCCGGAACAGATTGCCGAAGCCATCGCCTCTGTGGATATCCGGACTCTGCCCGCCTTCTCCTATGCCGAGGAGCTGGAGGCCATAGAGGCTATGGGCTACGAAATGCGAACCCAGGGCTTTGCGGGCACACAGCCCCAGGCGTCGCCGGATCGGGACACCATCCTGAAGCAGGCACAGAAGGAAGTCGCGGAGAAGGACTTTAACGTGTTTACGGTCTCCTACGATGAGGGGACGCGGATGTGGAAGGTGGAATGTATGTATTCCTCGAACAGTGAACCCTACGAGGTGATCTACCTGGACAGCACAGGCATCCCAAAGCTCCACGCCGTCCGCCCCCCTCGGGAGGACTACACCACTGAGGAGTTGCCCAAGCCCCAGCAGTGGAAGCTGCTGCAATAGAAATCAGGGGCCGCTGCCAAAAGCAGCGGCCCCGTGCTCAATCATCCCACATATGTTCTTTTACATAGGCGTCCATTTCCTTTTCATAGCGGAAACGGACGTTTTTCATGCTTTCACCCTGTAAAATGGAAAAATAGGCCTCCTGATGGATGGCGCATTGCTCCGGGTCGCCGGTAAAGAGATTTTCCGCGGTCATCAGGGCAAAGGCGGCGTCCGGGTATTTGGCCCGAAGCCTGGGATCCTCCCGGGCGGTGCGGAGCTGCGCCATGCCGGGAATCTTCGAAAAAACATCTGCCTCTAACTGGTAGAGAGGAAGAGATACAGATTGCGATACAGCCATTTTTCAAACCTCCATTGTAGACCGCCCTGCCGCAAAGAGAACTGCGCCGGGGCAGCCGAAACGCGCTGTGTCGGATTATAGCACAGCCCTCCGGCGGGAACAATAGGCGATTTCCACAGAAAACCGGGACGAAAATCCACAACCTTCCCCCTTGACAGGGCGTATCTTTGGGAAAGTACCGAAAGAGGGGGATTTCCGCAAGAATTTGGGAGGAAATGAAAAAGGACTATGAGAAAAAGCATCCGGAATTGCGAAAAATGGTTGATTTTTTGTTGAAATATGCTAAAATAAATAGGAAATTTTTGTGAGAAATACATGAGGAGCATTTTGAAATGAACAAGGATTTAACCGTTGGTGCGCCGGATAAGGTGCTGCGGCAGTTCTGTATCCCGCTGCTGGGCAGCATCATCTTCCAGCAGCTTTATAACATTGCCGACAGTCTGGTAGCCGGAAAATTCATCGGCGAGAATGCCCTGGCCGCCGTGGGCAACAGCTACGAGATCACCCTGATTTTCCTGGCCTTTGCCTTTGGCTGCAATATGGGCTGTTCCGTCATTGTGTCCCAGCTGTTTGGCGCCAAAGACTATAAGGGCGTGAAGACGGCGGTCTACACCGCCAGCATTTTCAGTGCGGCGGTATGTGCGGCGCTGATGATCCTGGGTGTCACCTGCTGTGACGGCCTTCTGCGGCTGATCCGCACCCCGGAGGAAGTCCTGGCGGACTCTAAGCTGTATCTGGACATCTATGTCTACGGCCTGCCCTTCGTCTTCTTCTATAACATCTCCACCGGCATTTTCTCCGCCATGGGCGATTCCAAGACACCCTTCTATTTCCTGGCGGTCTCCTCTCTTTCCAATATTGCCGTGGATATCCTTTTTGTCAAGGCGTTCCGGATGGGGGTAGCCGGTGTGGCCTGGGCAACCTTCCTGTGCCAGGGCATCAGCTGTGTGCTGGCGGTCATTGTAGTGGTCCGCCGGCTGGAGAAGGTCTGCGCCGGGGAGCAGGCCCCGCTGTTCGATGGCGGCCTGTTGAAGCGGATCGTAGTCATTGCCATTCCCAGCATTTTGCAGCAGAGCTTCATCTCCGTGGGCAATATCATCATCCAGGGCCTGATCAATGGCTTTGGCCCCGCAGTCATGGCCGGCTATTCTGCGGCCATCAAGCTGAACAGCCTGGTGATCACCTGCTTCACCACCATCGGCAACGGCGTTTCCAATTACACGGCGCAGAATATCGGCGCCGAAAAGCTAGACCGGGTGCGCCAGGGCTTCCGGGCAGGGCTGAAAATGATCTGGTCCTTTGCAGTGCCCCTGGTGCTGATTTATTTCCTGGGCGGCAAGTATGTGCTGCGGCTGTTCCTGGACGCGGATTCGGACAAAGCGGCAAAAACCGGACTGATTTTCCTGCGCATTGTCTCGCCCTTCTATATGGTCATCTCCGCCAAGCTGATTGCCGACGGCATTCTGCGGGGTGCGGGACTCATGAAGAAATTCATGGTGGCAACCTTTGTAGACCTGTTCCTGCGGGTGATTCTTGCCTCTGTTTTCAGCCGGACGGCTCTGGGAGACCTGGGTATCTGGGTTTCCTGGCCTGTGGGCTGGGTTGCTGCCGCTGTGATTTCCCTGTACTATTACCGCACAGGCCCCTGGATGGAAAAGCGGCAGGAGCCGGAATTGGAAGAAAAGGCATAATGAAAACCGGCTGCCCGCGGGCAGCCGGTTTTGCATTAACCGAAGGCGATGTTCAGAAGCTTTTCCGTTTCCTCGTAATTTCCCCAGTAGTCTACTACGCTGTAGCTGTTGGGGTCGTCCCCATAGGGATGGGTAATACGAAGAGCTCCGGTGAGGATGCACAGTACGCGTTTGCCCTGATATTCGGCGGTAACGGCCATATCGGCATAATCGCCGGACACGGAAGTGAGGCCGCCGGTGACCCGGTCGTCCTGGGCAATGCCATGGTATCCTGTGGGATTGCCGACCAGAAGGGCATTGGTGGAATAGACAAGCTCCTGCGTGGCGGGAACCGTGTAAGAGGAGGCGCACCAGATCTTGTTCAGCAGCGGCTCTGCAAGCATGGCGTTGATCAACTTGGCAAGGTCCGTAACGGAAAGACTTCCAAAGTTCTGACCGGAGATATCGCGGAAATAGGGATCGTTTCCGCAAATGCTTTCTGCCGCCTCGTTCATTTTTTCCACAGCCGCAGTCGTGCTTCCGAAAATACCGCAGGCCAGCGCATAGGCGGAATCCTGCTGGTTGAACAGAAGCATTCGATACAGATGATCCTGCACGGTCAGTCCGTGCAAAACTTCATCCCGGAAGCCGGTATAACGCCCGGTGCGGGGGGCATGCACATCGATAACGGTATTTTCCGGGTCAGGAACCGCCTGTACTGCGGCAATGGCCAGCGCAAGTCGGCACCAGTCGCCTGCATTGTACGCAGAATCGTTTCTGCCCCAGGAATAGAGAATCTGGCTGCTGTCCATATCGAGGACAATGGCATTGGATGCGTTCAGGAATTCTTCATTGGAGCCATCCCAGTTCAGGGCCCATTCTTTGATACAGCCGAGTATTTCATCGCCGGAGAAGCCGAGAATTCGCTCGTTCCAGGACCCGTCGGCATTGTACAGATCAATGCCCTCCTGCCCGCTGCGGATAACAAGAATTCTTCCGTCATAGCCGGTGATCCGGCAGCCTGTGTCGATTTCCTCCGGCCCGGGAATATCGCCGCTGTCTTTTGAGATGCGCCAGGCATCCGTGGAGTTCAAAAGTTCTGAAAGCTGACCTGCATACCGCTGGCCTGGATGCGGTCCGGCTGAAAGCACTCCACCTGTTTTGGAACGGCGAAGAAACGCAGATCGTACAGGCTTTGCAAAAATTCGGAGGATTCGTGCATAAAAGTGTCACTGTGAAAGTCTGTTTCCCGGAGATTCTCCCGCAGAGACTCCGGAATATCCTCCACGGCTTGGATCACCTTCATCGCACCATCCAATTCTCCAACGAAGAGATAATTGGGCTCTGCAATGCCGTCGTACAAGATGGCAAAGGCCCACAGTTTGTCGTTGATGCGCCGCCAGGAATCAATGGCTGCCGGGTCATGGACGGAAGGGTAATAGAGTTCCTGCTGCTGGACATAGACGGCGGTGTTTGGGAAGTAGACGAGTTTGGCATATTCCTCAAAGCTGCCGTGCTGACAGGTATCCAGATATTTCTGCATGAAATCGGTTGCCGCCTGTTCTTCCGGGGTCATGCTTACAGCCTCTGTTTCCGGAATGCTGCCATTGTCATCCGGGAGCGTGCGCTCGCTGCTTTTTGGATTCGTGGCGAAGCACAGGATGACAACCAGCGCTGCTATGAGTGCGAGGAGCCCTGCCCATAGTCTGGCATTTTTCTTTTGAAGGAGGTTCTTGATTCGTGCCTTGATGCTGTTCTGGCTGAATGCTACCGGGCATACCGAAAAGCTGCCCTTCGGTGCGGCGCACAGAAGCAGGGTGCAGGCGTAGTCCTTTCGCTGCCGGTCATCCATTCCCTTGACGGCTCGCTCATCACAGGCCATTTCCAGGTCACGGCAGAAGAGAGCGTAGGCGGCCCAGACCAAAGGATGGAACCAATAAACACTGAGCAGCAGGAATCCCAATAGCTTCCACCAGGCGTCTCCATGGCGCAGGTGTGCCTGCTCATGGGCCAATACATAGGGTTTTGCCGCCGGACTTAGGCTCGAGGGCAGATAGATGCGTGGGCGGCACAGCCCAAGAACAAAGGGGGAAGAAATCTCATCGCAGATGTATATGCACCCATCCTGCCGCAGGCTGACGGAGAGCTTTTTCCGCAGACGCAAATAGCTGATCAGACCATAGGAAATCATAGCCGCCATGCCCAGAAGCCAGACAACGGTGCAGATACGGAAAAAGACATCCAGATCACCGAGGCCGGAGGCTGCGGGCGTTTCCAAAGCACCTGGGGAAGCGGAACTGCCCGTCTGCGGCTGGGTGGCTGTGGTAGGAGCCGCGCCGGTGACCACGTGGGGCGCTTCCGTGGCCGCTGGTACAGAAATTTCGTTTTCAGCCTGTAAAATCGAGGGATCGCGTTGCAGGGGTGTATTTATTGTGGCCTGAGAGGAAAGCGGCTCAGCACTGGGAAGCAGGCTCCATGGGCTCTCCGGGGAAAAGGGAACCGCAAGCCGCAGGGCAACCACCGCCCAGAGCAGCAGTTGAGGCCCTTTTGGCAGCTTTCGGAAAAGAAAACGAAGCCCAATGACCGCCAGAATGAGAAAACCGACGCGAATGCTGCGGTTGGCAAGATACAGAAATACCTTTGTCATGTCTGTCCCTCCTGTTCAAACCGGTCGATCAGGGCACGGATATCGGCAATATCTTTTTGCGACAGCGGTGCTCCCTGGGCAAAGGCTGCGAGGAAGGCGGGGAGGGAGCCGGAGAAGGTGTCTGCCACGAACTGCTTGCTTTGCCTTGCCTGGTAGTCCTGACGGGATACCAGTACGGTGATGGTGCCTCTCTGATTCTGAAAAAGACCCTGCTCGCAGAGCTTTTTCAGCACCGTATAGGTAGTGGATTTTTTCCATTCCAGCTCCCGGGCACAGAGCTTTACCAGTTCCCCGGAGGAAATGGGGGCGTTCTCCCATATGAGCTCTGCAAACCGAAGCTCTACGGGACCGAGCTTGCGTTCTTCCATAAGAAATCATCCTTTCTGCAAATGGTCTATCGCTCATCGACCTGCTGTAAGTCTATCATGAATAGACCAATCCGCCAAGAGAAAATGTGCAAATTAAGGATATCTTAACGATTGTTCCCCATAAAAAGACAGGAGCGGCCTTTGACCGCTCCTGTAAAAATTAGTAGATATCGTCCATATATCCGGACAAAGCGTAGGGCTCCTTGGAGATCACTTCGCCGGTTTCCTTGTCGATCTTGCTCATATAGGTCCGCACATATCGACCGCCGACGGTATAGGACATTTCCACATTGTAGTCCCGGGTCTCCGTTCCGAGAATGGAGATGCGGACATAACCGTCGGATTCCTCTGCCTGGATCTTCACAGGCATGGGGGAGTCGTTGCGGATCTTCAGATCCGCGAAGCCCCAGCTGACAGTGGCATCCATGCCCAGGGGAATGTAGCTGACGGGATAGCCGTGGTTCCGCCGTTCTACGATGGTCAGCTCGGAATAGACGCTGGCCAGGTACAGGGTAGAAGACACCTGGCAGATGCCGCCGCCCGGAGAATCCACCAGCTTCGTGCCCGAGTAGGCAGGGGCAGGCAGCCAGCCCAGTTCCTTGGTTCTGGGGCCCAGAGCTTCGTTGTAGGAGAGCTCCTGCCCGGGCTGAAGCACCAGCCCGTCCAGCATCCCGCAGGCCTTGCGCAGATTGCCGTTGCGGTTTTCATTGTCCCCGTGGGGTGTCTCGCAGTGACCTAAGACATCCTGAAAATAGGCGTCCTCGTCGGCAATTTCGGGATCGGTGTAGTGCAGGGAAATAAGGGTGCTTTCACCATAAGCCAGATTCTGGAACTGCTGCTTGGCCTCTGCCAGATCAAATTCATAGCCATGTACGCCGGGGATGACCTGGTAGCTGGTCAGATCCACGCTGGGATTTTCGGGAGCCAGCCGGGTCTGTTCCCACAGGCCGTCCAGGTCCGGGGATACGGGCTTTTTGGCGGATACGGTACCCTGATAGCTGACTGCAAAGCTGCCGGTATTGTAGCCCTCCAGAATTTCGTTATACAGGGCATCCGCATCAATTTCAATGCCGGGGTAGCCCCGGAAAAGGGTTACCGTCTGGCAGGGGGTGCTTTCGTCATAGTTCGTTACGTCCGGGGCTGTGCCCTGAATGGTATAGCTGCTGTCCTGATAGAGCTGAGCGAGCTGCTTGGCATAGCTGTCAGCGACGGATCGGATGGCGGCCTCGTCCAGGCCCAGGTAGGGCAGCAGCGACATGGTGCGGGAGCCGTCCAAATCCGTCCGGCCAAGGGCATAGGCGGCTTTTACGGCCGCAGCGGCATCCAGCTTTGCATGGGATTCCTCCGGCGAGATAAGCAGGGAATTGGCGGGGTAGCGGATATTCAGCTTTTCCAGCACGGTTCCAGCTTCTGAAAAGTTGATCTCCATAGTCTTCTGCGAAAATCGCTCGCCAAAGGCGGCTTGCAGGGCCTTCTTTGCTTCTCCTTTTGTCAGACCGCCGATTTCCACGCCGCCGACGGACACATCGGAGACGATTTGCCCATTGTATGGGTCCATAATACGGGTAACGGCCGGAATGCCCAGGGCACAGGCCAGGGCCACAGCGGCAGCAATGGCAGTGCCAATGCCCAGTTTTTTCCAGAAGCCGCCTGTTGTTGGCGGCATTTTCTTTTTGCCGACTTGCGGCTTTTTGGGCATTGGAGCATCCTGGGGGGCCTGCGTTTCCTGGGGCTCCGGTTCCTCCAGCAGTGCATTCAGGGAGCGCAGAAAGGCCTCGTCGTCCTCTTCAAAAACATGGGGTTCTTTCTCCATGGAAAATCCTCCTGTAGGTTCCATAAGTTACCATAATTATAGCATGGTTTTTCCGGGGACACAATATAATATTTCTTTAAGACAGAAAGATATCAGCTGTTGCAGCAGCTTTGGTATTTGGCGACGAAGGCCTTGGCCTGCTTCAGGCTGTCGGGGCCGACGGAGAGCTTCAGCTTCAGCGTGGGCTCTTTGGCGTTGGCCAGGAAGACTACTCGGGTCTTGTAGTCCGCATCGGAGCACAGGCTGCCTACGGCATCGAAATTCAGGCTGGTGAGTACAAAGAGAATGTCTCCGCCCTTCTGCTTGATGTCCTTAATGCCCAGCTTCATGGCCTGGGCCCGCAGCAGGGCAATGTCGATGAGGTTCAGCACGCCCTTGGGCGGCTCACCGTAGCGGTCCACAATTTCGTCCAGAAGATCGTCCGCATCCTCCTGACAGCGAATGGCGGCCATACGGCGGTACAGGTCCATCCGCTCCTCGCCCCGGGACACATAGTCCTTGTCCACGTTGGCGGTGACGGTCAGGTCGGCGGTGCATTCCGGTGCCTTGGGGGCCTCGCCCTTCTCCTCCAGAACAGCTTCGTCCAGCAGCTTCAGATACATATCGTAGCCGACGCTCATCATGTGACCGGACTGCTCGGCACCCAGCAGATTGCCTGCACCCCGAATTTCCAGATCCCGCATGGCGATTTTGAAGCCGGAGCCGAACTCGGCAAAGTCCCGGATGGCGGAAAGCCGTTTCTCGGCGATCTCCGTCAGGTTCTTGTCCGGGCGGTAGGTGAAGTAGGCGTAGGCGTGGCGTGTGGAGCGGCCTACCCGGCCCCGGAGCTGGTGGAGCTGGCTCAGGCCGAAGCGGTCTGCATTTTCAATGATCAGAGTATTGGCATTGGGAATGTCCAGACCGGTTTCAATAATGGTGGTGCACACAAGAACCTGAATGTCTCCCTCGGCCATGGCGGTCATAACCTCTCCCAGAGCGTCCTCGCTCATCTGCCCATGGGCCACGCCCACCGTCAGGCCGGGAATGCGCTTTTGCAGGGCACTGGCGCACTGATCGATGGTCTCCGTCCGATTGTGCAGGTAGAAGACCTGCCCGCCCCGTTCGATCTCCCGGCGGATGGCATCGTCAATAATGGCGGTGGAGTATTCCATGACATAGGTCTGGACAGGGTACCGGTCCGCCGGGGGTTCTTCGATGGTGGACATATCCCGAATGCCGGACAGGGCCATATTGAGGGTACGGGGAATGGGGGTGGCGGACAGCGTCAGCACATCCACACCTTTGGAGATCTCTTTCAGCCGCTCCTTGTGGGTTACACCGAAGCGCTGCTCCTCGTCCACCACCAGCAGCCCCAGATCCTTGAATTCAACGCTTTTTTGCAGAAGCTTGTGGGTGCCGATGATCAAATCCACATTGCCGCTGCGCAGTTCCTGCAAGGTCCGCTGCTGCTGCTTTGGCGTGCGGAACCGGCTGAGCACGTCAATGGTCACCGGGAAGCCCCGGAACCGGGACACGGCGGTCTGGTAGTGCTGCTGGGCAAGCACCGTGGTGGGCACCAGAATGGCCACCTGCTTGCCGTCCATGACCGCCTTCATCACGGCCCGCAGGGCGACTTCTGTTTTGCCGAAGCCCACGTCACCGCAGAGCAGCCGGTCCATGGGAATGGGGGACTCCATATCCTTTTTGATGTCCGCAATGCAGCGCAGCTGGTCGTCGGTTTCGGGATAGGGGAAGTTGTCCTCGAATTCCTTCTGCCAGGGGGCATCGGCGGAGAAGGCATAGCCGGATTGCCGTTTTCGGGCGGCGTATAGCTGAATCAGCTCCCCGGCCATATCCTTGGCGGCCTTTCGGGCCTTGGCCTTGGTTTTCTGCCAGGCGTCGGAACCGATTTTGTTCAGCTTGACATTGGCGTTTTCTGCGCCGCCGCCGATATACTTGCTCACCAGGTCCAGCTGGGTCGCCGGGACAAACAGCGTGTCAGAGCCCTGGTAGGCGATTTTGATATAATCCTTTACCGCGTTATCAACCTTGATCTGCTCCATGGCCACGAAGCGGCCAATGCCGTAGTTTTCATGGACCACCAGGTCTCCGGGGGTCAGGTCCGTGAAGGAGTTCAGCTTTTGCCGATTGGTGGCGGTCTTCTTGGCAGAGGAGCGTCGCTTGGGCTCCGTCTTTGCAATGAGCTGCCCCTCGGTCAGCACGGCCAGCTTGCTGAGCGGATATTCCATACCGTAGGGCAGGGTGCCGTCTGTCAGCAGGATTTGTCCGGACTTCGGCAGGGTGTTCAGCGGAATGGCCAGAAAAGCGGAGAGATTCTTTTCCCGCAGCAGCTGCTGCATCAGCTCCGCCCTGTGGCGGGTGCCGCAGAGCACCAGGGTGCCGAACTCCATTTTCTGATAGTGGGTCATATCGCTGACGGCGGCATCCAGGTTGCCGCCATAGCTTGGCAGCTGCTTGGCCGTTACCGGCAGCAGCAGAGAGGGGGCTGCGTCCTCCGGATAGGCGCTGCCGCCGAAGGCGTCAAAGTAGACGGCGGTACGGCCCCGCAGCCCGGCAGTGAAGTCCTCCCACTGGGCAACGTAATCGCACAGCTCTCCGGCCACCAGCCCTGTTTGCAGCAGGCTGTCCAGCTGCAGTCCCATTTCTTCGGTCCTGGTTTTGGCGGCTCGCTGCAAATTGGCGTGGTCGCACAGAACCCAGAGGGCATTTTGGGGAGCATAGTCCGCTGCCGTGGCCACTTCCGGATAGATGAGGGCCATATATCGGTCCGCAGTTAGAGAATGAACGTCATTTTCCAGCTTTTCGATATCCTTTGTCAGGGTGTCGATCAGCGGCACATTCAGGTTTTTCCGCCGCTTTTGGCGAGAAAGAAGGTTTGTCAGGTCATGGAGCAGCCCTTCCTTTCCCTTAGGATGCAGCCCTGCCAGGGTTTCTCGGGTGGGGAGAATGCGCATGGCGGTCAGATTATCGCTGCGGCGCTGGGTATCAATGTCAAAATAGCCCATGGTGTCCAGCTCGTCGCCGAAGAATTCCAGCCGGACGGGATTGTCCTCTCCGGGAGAGTAGATATCCACAATGCCGCCGCGGATGGCGAACTGGCCCACGCCCTCCACAATGCCGCAGCGGCTGTAGCCTGCAGCAACCAGACGCGCGCTCAGCTCGTCCAGAGGATACTCCTTGCCGATTTCCAGAGTGAAGCTGGCCTCGTTCAGAACATGGGGCGGCAGGGTCCGCAGACTCATGGACTCCCAGGTTATGATCTGAATGGGGGTCGCACCGGCGGCCAGATCATAGAGCTGCCGCAGACGCTTCTGCTCCCAGCTGCGGGAGACAACCGCTGCGTCATAAAAGGTCAGGTCCCGGCCCGGCAGGATGGGGGCGGTCAGCCCCAGAAAGCATTGCAGCTCCTCTTGGGTCCGGCGGGCAGCCATATCGTCCTGGCAGAGCACCACAATGGGCCGGGCGGTATCCTTGTGCAGCCCGGCAATCATATGGCTCCGATTGATTTGCCCGATGCCGGTGACGGCGGCATTCCGGTCATTTTTAACAGCCTCAATGAGGGAGGCGTACTCCGGGATGGTCTTCAGCAGAAAAAGCAGGGGTTGTTCCATAATGCACCTCATTTGGGATAAAATGTCGCAACGCGGCAAAGCGGAAAGGGAAATTTTCCCTCTCCGTGTGAATGACAGTTTCCTCCAGGGGGATACCCTGGAGGAAAAATGTGTGTTTAAGGATGGCTGCCGTTGTAGCTGTTTGCAGCTTCGCTGACGCCTGCATCCAGAATGGTCAGTGCAGCCTTTGCGCCGTTCTCCAGAGAGACGGCAAGGGCCTTCTCTTCGGAGGCGGAGAAGCTGGACAGCACCCAGTCCGCCAGGTCGAAATCCGGGTGAGGCTTTGCACCCACGCCGATTTTTACCCGGGGGAAGTCCTGACTGCCCAATTCCTGAATGATGGATTTGATGCCGTTGTGCCCTCCGGCGGAGCCGCTGGGACGAACCCGCAGCCGCCCGGGCTCCAGGGAGATGTCGTCAAAAAGGACGATGATCCGCTGGGGAGGGATCTGGAAATACGCGCTGAGCTGGAGTACCGATTTGCCGGACAGGTTCATATAGGTAAGGGGCTTGAGAAGGTAGACCTTATTTCCGTGATAGGTGGTCATGCCATAGAGTCCCTGGAACTTGCCCTTGTCAACGGTGCAGTTCAGCTTATCGGCCACAATATCCAGACAGCGAAAGCCGATGTTGTGCCGGGTCCTGGCGTATTCAGGGCCGGGGTTGCCCAGCCCTACAATGAGCCATGTGTTTTCGGAGGACATCAGAACAGATCGGCAATGGAGGTGCCGCCGTGGACGTGCTCAATGGCACGGGCGAACACATGGGAAACATCCAGGAATTTCAGCTTGCCGCTGGCAGTATTGCGCACCTCGGGGATGGTATTCAGGAAGACCATCTCCTTGATGGGGCTCTCCTCAATGCGGTCGTAAGCGGGGCCGGACAGCACGCCATGGGTAGCGCAGGCGTAGACCTCTTTGGCACCCTGCTCGGTCAGCGCCTTGGCGGCGTTGCACAGGGAACCGGCGGTATCCACCATGTCGTCAAACAGAATGCAGGTCTTGCCCTTGACATCGCCGATGACGTTCATGACTTCGCAGACATTGGCCTTCTGGCGGCGCTTGTCCACAATGGCCAGGCCCATGTGGACCTTGGCAGCAAAGGCACGGGCGCGGCCCACGGAGCCAACGTCGGGGGAGACGACCACAAAATCATCGTGGTTGTACTCGGTTTCGGGGAACTTTGCGAGGTAGTAATCAACAAAAGTGGGGTTGCCCAGCAGGTGATCCAGAGGAATATCGAAAAAGCCCTGAATCTGGGCGGCGTGCAGGTCCATGGTCAGCACGCGGTCTGCACCGGCGGCAGTGATCATGTTTGCAACCAGCTTGGCGGAGATGGGATCGCGGCTCTTGGCCTTGCGGTCCTGACGGGCATAGCCGAAGTAGGGGATCACGGCAGTGATTCTGCCGGCGGAAGCACGGCGGCAGGCGTCGCACATGACCAGCAGCTCCATCAGATGATCGTTGACAGGCTTACAGGTGGACTGAACCAGGAAAACGTCTGCTCCGCGGACGGTTTCCAGCAGGCTGACGGAGGCTTCGCCGTCGGCAAAGGTCTTCACCTCTGCCTTGCCGAGGTCTACCCCCAGATCCTTGCAGATATTCTTGGCGAACTCCGGATTGGAGTTGCCGCAGAAAATCTTGATGTTCTCTCCGTACGTAATCATCAATGATTTACCTCGCTTAATATATTCTATTTTTTCATCCGGCTCCCGGACAAGGTTCAAGCCTATTATAGCATTATCCTATCCGCTTTTTCAATAGATAAACCATCGAAAAAACATCCAAAATTCCGAAGCGCCCTTTGGGACCCTTCTGTCAAACCGACGATTTTCTATCTTTTTCGACTTCCAACCGGGCACATGCTGCGAAGATGGGCAGGTGGACCGGGTTCATAAGCCCGTACTCCATGGTGCTGTAGAGCGCTCCGGCGAAGGCAACCGCGACGATGTCCCACCGTCCGGCTTTGGCGGCGCGGTATAGGGAAATAAGGTTCAGCCCGAAGTACAGCACAGTGGGGATCAGCCCCATGCAGATGGGGGCATAGGCATACAGACTGTCCACAGGGTCCCAGCGGAAATGAACCTGCGCGCCGAACAGCTTCACGCCAAAGCTGCGGAAAGCCGCCGAGGAGTAGGCCAGCCGGTCGGACAGCAGCGCATTGCAGGTGGAGAAAAAGTCATTGTCTTCCTGATAGAGCAGCGCCAGAGAAAGAAATGCGGCGATCCCCAGCAGGTATAGCCCCAGACAGAGAGGGACACTCCATTTTTTTGAGGAGAGCCAGGGGCCGAACCGGAACGCGATCAGGCACAGCGCGATTGCGGCAAGAGAGGAGAGCAGCGCCGCCTTGGAGTCCGTCACCCCAAAAACGCAGAACGCAAGCAGCACGGAAATCAGACAGGACAGCGCCCGGTGGCTCTTTCCCGGGTTGTACAGCAGACCCGAAAAAATCAAGAGCAGTGTCCAGAAGCCAAAGGTATTGGGGTGTCCAAAGCCATAGCTGTGCCGCGTTGCTCCAAAGTTGATGGCTTCCCAGCGCGTTGAGAGGGTGTCTTCCAGAACTCCGGCGCCCACAAGCAGAAGATTCAGAAGCAGGGTGGCGGAAAAGAACCAGAAGAAAAAACTACACAGTTTGTCATAATCCTGATCTTTTGCACTGAATACCAGCAAAAAGCAGCTTAAAAAGCAGCGATTTCCGCTGTAAACAGTACCAAGACCCACAAGCAGCAGGATAAGACTGATGCCCAGCAGTTCCCGCAGGGTATGATTGTCCCAGACATAGATTTTCAGTGCCAGAATGCCATAGGCGCAAAGAGAGGTTGCGAGTATGAGCGGCCGCAGCGCATTGACGGTTTCCGGGGGAAAGTGCCCCAGATAGACCGGGATGAGCAGGGCCAGAAGACAGGCATCCCAGAGCCATTTTGGGAAGGCCCGCTTTGGGGAGAAGAGAATGGAGTTGGGTTTCAAATTCATAATTGCCTCCGTGAAGCGATATGGTTTTATTATAGTCTATGGGGCTTCCAAAGTCAACGAATTCCACAATACGGCAAAAATGCCCAGATGGCAGCACTTTTTCACAAGGATACTCTTGATTTCACGGTGCGGATTTGGTAAAATAGCAAAAGATCGGGAATAAGCCCTATCAAAGTTTAAAATGTATAAGGAGAGATCGCTATGGGTCTTATCAAAGCTGCATTGGGCGCAGCCGGCGGTGTCCTGGCTGACCAGTGGAAGGAGTATTTTTATTGTGACGCACTTCCGGAGACGGTGCTGGCGGTAAGGGGCAAGAAGCGGGTCTCCTCCCGTTCCTCCAATACCAAGGGCAGCGACAATGTTATTTCCTCTGGCTCCGTTATTGCGGTGGCGGATGGCCAGTGCATGCTGATCGTGGATCAGGGCAAGATCGCGGAGGTTTGCGCCGAGCCCGGTGAATTTGTTTATGACGCTTCTACAGAGCCCAGCGTTTTCTCCGGCGCACTGGGCCAGTCCGTGAAGGACAGCTTTGCCGCTATGGGCCGCCGCTTTACCTTCGGCGGAGATGCGGGCAAGGACCAGCGTGTCTACTACATCAATACCAAAGAGCTCTTCGGCAACAAATACGGTACGGCTACCCCTGTGCCTTTCCGGGTCGTGGATCAGGATATCGGCTTCCGTACCCAGATCTCCATCCGCTGCTTCGGCGAGTATTCCTACCGGATCTGCGATCCGATCCTCTTCTATAAGAATGTGTGCAGCAATATCACCGATGAGTTCAAGCGGGACCGTCTGGACAGTATGCTGAAATCCGAGCTGATGACGGCGCTGCAGCCTGCCTTCGGGAAAATGTCTGCCATGGGCATCAGCTATACGGAGCTGCCTCTGCATACCATGGACATTGCCAATGCACTGAATGAAGTCCTGTCCGAGCAGTGGCGGGGCAAGCGTGGATTGGAGGTCGTTTCCTTCGGCGTTTCCTCTGTCAGCGCCACCGAGGCGGACGAGAAGCGGCTGAAGGATATGCAGCAGTCCGTCTTCCTGGGCGGCGGCAACGCGGCGGCCGGCAGAATGGTGGATGCTACGGCCAACGCCATGGAGGCTGCAGCCAAGAACACGGCGACAGGTCCCATGATGGCCTTTGCAGGCATGAATATGGCGGGCTCTGGCGGTGCGGCCAATATGCAGGGCTTGTTCCAGCAGGGCGGCGGTACGCCTTACCAGACCCCTGCCGCCAAGGCGGCTCCTGCGGCCCAGGGCTGGAAGTGCCCCAGCTGCGGCACGGAGGCCACAGGGAACTTCTGCCCGGAGTGCGGGGCTAAGAAACCCGCTGACGGCTGGACCTGCAAATGCGGCGCGGTGAACAAGGGCAAGTTCTGCACCCAGTGCGGCGCTAAAAAGCCGGCAGGGGAGCCCCTGTACAAGTGCGATAAGTGCGGCTGGGAGCCCGAGGACCCCAAGCATCCGCCCAAGTTCTGCCCGGAATGCGGCGATCCTTTCAATGACGAGGATATTGTGATTTAAGGTTTGCGGGGGCCGGACTGTCCCGGCCCCCGCGTTCAAAAGAAAGGGAGGGGTTTCATGCCCAGCGAAGTTATCAATTACAAATGCCCGGCCTGTACCGGTCCGCTGCACTTTGGCGAAACCTCCGGAAAGCTGGAATGCGATTACTGCGGCAGCTCTTATACCCTGGAGGAGATCGAAGCCCTGCAGTCCGCCAATGCGGAGGATGCGGAAAAGGCCTTTGCCGAAGCGGAGGAGCAGATCCGGCAGGACCAGAACGAAAGCTGGAACCTGTCTCAGGCAGGATCGGAGTGGGGCGAGGATGCCGAGAAGCTGCGCTCCTACAGCTGCCCCCAGTGCGGTGCGGAATTGCTCTGCGAGCAGACCACGGCGGCCACCTCCTGTCCCTACTGCGGCAATCCTACGGTGATCCCGGGCCAGCTGGCCGGTGCCAAAAAGCCGGACTATATCATCCCCTTTGCCAAAAGCAAGGAGGATGCCGTGGCGGCGCTGAAGCGGCACTATCGCCGCAGGCCGATCCTGCCCAAGGCCTTTGCCAATGAAAACCACCTGGAGGAGGTTAAGGGCGTCTATGTTCCCTTCTGGCTGTTTGATGCCAAGGTGGATGCGGATATGCGCTTCGATGCCACCCGGACCCACAGCCATACCACCAGCAATGAGATCATTACGGAGACAGACCATTTCCTGGTCCACCGCCAGGGCAGCTTGGAGTTCGAGAAGATCCCGGTGGACGGTGCCTCCAAAATGCCGGACAGCCATATGGATGCCATTGAGCCCTATGAATATAAAGAATTGAAGCCCTTCCAGCTGTCCTATTTGCCGGGCTTCTTTGCGGACAAATACGATGTGTCTAAGGAAGACAGCATCAAGCGTGCCAAGCTCCGCTGCGAGCGCAGCACGGAAAATGCCATCCGCAATACGGTGCTGGGCTACGAAGGCTGCGTCACCACGGGCAAACGCATTCAGGTCCACCCCGGGGAAGTGAAGTATGCTCTGCTGCCGGTGTGGCTGCTGTCCACCCAGTGGAAGGGGAAGAATTATCTGTTTGCCATGAATGGGCAGACGGGAAAGCTCATCGGTGACCTGCCCATTGATGCCAAGCGGCTCTGGAGCTATATTGCCATTGCCTTCGCCGCAGGCACAGCCCTGCTGGGCTGGCTGTTCTTATAAGGAGGAAGCATCATGAAGCAGAGACGTTTTTGGGCAGTCCTCCTGGGAATTCTGCTGCTGATTTCCGTGACGGTGGCCGCTTCCGCCGAATCCGGCGGCAAGCTGCCCTATGTGACCGATGCGGCCAACCTCTTAACGGATGAGCAGCATATGGCATTGGAAGCCCGGGCGGAGGAGATCAGCCAGACCTATTCCTTCGGCATTTACATCATCGCAGTCAATGACTATACCGATTATTCCAGAGAATCGGATCTCTGGGACGCTAATGCGGATATTTACGAGACCTACGATCTGGGCTGGGGCACGGAGAAGGCAGGCGCTTCCTTCATGATCAGCATGGCGGAACGGGATTTTTGTCTGCACTTTAATTCGGACCGGGCGAACTATGTTTTTTCCGAGGCAGGCCGGGATGCCATTGAGGATCGCGTCATTCCCTATCTCCATGACAATGACTATTATGGTGCCTTCAATGAATACCTGAACGCCTGCCAGGAGTACCTGGAAGCGGCGGAAAACGGAACCCCCATTGCCCAGGGACAGCCCAGCCGCAACGATGCACAAAAGAGCAAGGGCTTTTCCATCCTGTTCTTCCTGCCGGGGCTTTTCGCGGCGGGCGTTGCAGCGGTGTGCCTGGTTGCACCTATGCGTTCAGCAGGGGTCAGGAGCCAGGCAGACGACTATACGGTTCCCGGGTCCATGCGCCTGACCCGCCAGTCTGACCACTTCCTTCGCAGAACCGTCACCAGGCAGCCGAAGCCAACGGAGAACCGTTCCTCCGGCAGTAGCGGCGGCAGCGTTACAACCAGCCATTCCACCGGAAGCCATTCCGGAAGGACCGGGAAATTTTGATAAAAAGAGCGCCTCCGGGCGCTCTTTTTTCGTGAGAGCGGGGCTTTGACATTTGATATATCCGGATGTATAATACCTCAGACCATTGTTTTTTGAGAGGAAGCTGTAAAGATGCGTAGAATTCAACGGGATATGCTGCATGGGCCCCTGGCTCTGCCGATCGTCTCCTATGCCGTTCCCATTATGCTGACCAGTGTGCTGCAGCTGCTGTTCAATGCCGCCGATCTGATCGTTGTGGGCAGATACTGCGGCAGCATTGCCGTGGCAGCGGTTGGCTCCACCGGCGCCATCATCAACCTGATCATCAATCTGTTTTTCGGCCTTTCCGTTGGCGCGGGCGTTGCCGTGGCCCATGGCATCGGCAGCCGGGAAGAGGAGACGGTGTTCCGCACCGTGCATACCGCACTGCCAACGGCGGTGCTCAGCGGCCTGTTCCTGACGGTCATAGGTGTTCCGTTTGCTGCGGACATCCTGGAGGCAATGTCCACGCCTGAGGATGTGCTGCCTCTGGCCACCAAGTATATGCAGATCTATTTCCTGGGCATGACCTTGAATCTGGTCTATACCTTCTGCGCATCCATGGTCCGTGCCGCAGGAGACACGCAGACGCCCTTGCTCATTCTGTCTGTGGCAGGTGTTTTGAACGTGATCCTGAACATCGTGTTCGTCAAGGGCTGTGGCATGAACGTAGACGGTGTGGCCTGGGCAACCATTATCGCCCAGGGCCTGTCTGCTGTGGCCATTGTTTATGTGATGACCAGACGAACCGATATGGTCCGGCTGCACCTGAAAAAGCTTCATGTTTATAAAGAGCCCTTGCTGAAGATGCTGCGCATCGGCATTCCGGCGGGTATCCAGAGCTCTATGTTCTCCGCCTCCAATGTGGTGATCCAGTCTGCGGTGAACTCCTTCGGCGCCGTTGCCGTCTCCGGCAATGCAGCCGTTGCAAATCTGGAGGGGTTTGCCTATGTTATTGAGAATTCCTTCCACCAGACAGCAGTGAACTATGTGGGCCAGAACAGTGCAGCCGGTCAGTTCGACCGGGTGAAGAAAATCTCTAGGCTGTGCATCCTCTATGCGGTGATCGCAGGCATCATCACAGGCGTGGGTATGAACCTGTTCTCCAGACAGCTGCTGGGCCTGTACATTACGGATTCTGAGGAGGCCATCGCCATTGGTGTGACCCGTATGGTCATCACGGTGCTGCCTTACTTCCTGTTCGGCATGCAGGATGTGGTCACCGGCATCCTGCGGGGATTGGGGGCCTCCTTCCTGTCCATGATCATTACGGTGCTGGGCATCTGCGGCATTCGGATTCTATGGATCTACACCATCTTCCGCATCCCTGCATACCATACCCAGCAGTGCCTGTATATTTCCTACCCGCTGTCCTGGGTGCTGACCTTCATCGTCCAGATGATCGCCTTTGTGGTCGTGTTCCACAAATGTGAGCGTCAGGCGAAAATGACTGTAGAAGAAGCATAAACTGCTTTTCAAGTCGGATATCCAAATAAATCAGAATTTGCGGAGAAAATTATGAGCGACTTCAGCATTCAAGAAATGCTTGCCATGCAGCGTACATTGCAGGAAAAATATAAGGATAAATGGGAAGCAATTCGTCCGGAAGCAGGGAAACATAAATTGCTATGGATGGTCGGGGAAATAGGCGAAGTCGTAGATATCGTTAAGAAGAACGGTGATGTGGAACCGCTGGAAAACAAGGATTTGCGAAAGCATCTTGTAGAAGAAATGGCAGACGTTTTAATGTATTACAACGATGTCCTTCTTTGTTACGGAATCAGCGAAGAAGAACTGAAGGAAGCCTATACGACCAAGTTCGAAAGAAATATGAAACGCTGGTAACACGCGGTTTGCCGGGATGAAAAACGAATAGACATAAGAATCCGACCGATGATCACACCGGTCGGATTCGTTTCATTTACGGTCATTCCGCCTTCTGCGGCGGCGGTTTTCAAATGGTCTGCGTTTTTATACGGTTCTTGCCCACTCTGTGACCAGCAGGCCGGGAACCATCCAAATGAGCTGATAGAGCAAAACCTTTTCAGGGGTCAGGATCTCTACGCTGCCCTGGAAGGCCAGAGCGAACATGATGAGAAGCCCCACAATACCCCCAAGAATGTGAACGATCAGGCCCAGGGCGCAGGCTTTCCTCAGCGCGTTGGCGCCGGTGACAGGATAGACCAGACTGACCAGCTCGTCTCTTGTAGCAAGAGCCAGAACTTTGTCCTCCGGGTCCGGATGACGCTGAGACAGGGCCGCTTTGGTTGCCCGGTCCGGGAAAATCATCCGCCGGGTGTTGACGGAGAACTTGCTGTGCAGGAATTCCGCGGTCAGCATAAAGTCATCGGTCAGCATGACGGGCTGGAGCTTCCGGGAGCCGTTGAGGGAGGTGAGACCGGCGGAGGTGGAGCGCATCTTGGCATAGGAAATGGCCACAACTGCGCTGAGCTTTCCGTTGATGGCCATATAGACGGCCTGGGCAACGGTCGTGCCCTGGGGGATATCAACGTCCATACTCTGCAGGAAATCCAGACTCCCCAGCAGCACGGCTTCCCCGCGGATGATGCCGCCGACACCGCCGACACCGTAATCCCGAAATTCGGTGACGGGGTACTCGCTTCCGCCCCGATTTTTCAGCATGTTCCGGAACAGAGGTACCAGACCGCCGCCGGAAGCACCAATGAGGGAGGAGGCATAGGAGAGGATCTGCTCGGGCTCCCGGTCCCCATAGAACTTGACGCCGTTGAGCTTGGTAGAGCCCAGGGGGAACAGGTCTTCGTCCTTCAGCGGGAAGCAGGCCTTGCCCCGCAGCCCCACAACGCCCTGCCAGCCGCAGAGCACGGAGCCGACCATGTGCAGCCGGTTCTCCAGAATGGCGGTGGGGCGGGTCAGCGAAACAAAGAAGCTGGCAGGTACGGCGGCAAACAGCGAGATAGACAAAACCTGAAAGGCCAGACTCTCGTTATAGCGCATCCCTGCAAGAACGGCCAGACCAATACAGGCGGCCATAGCCAGCAGGCAGTAAATACTCTGAATCGTTTCGGGTGCAGAAGCTTTGGTATAGGTATTTGTGAAGTCGTCTACATCGCCTTCCCCCCGCAGCAAGACGGGCTTTCCGTCGATATAGTCCTTTTCTTTGACAATGCTGCGCAGATGGGTGGCTTTGCGCAGCGTGTCCATTTGCAGGGTCTCCGTGGAACGGCGGTGATACCGGCCGAACAGTGCAAAGGTCATTTGCAAGGCAAATCCGGAGCAGCAGGGCACCCGCAGCTCCTGGAGGCAGTAGTAAGCATCCACGCAGCAGGCGATCAGGGTGAAGCTCAGGAAGGTATTTATGGTAAAGCGGCCGTGGAGAAGTTCGCCCAGGCCGTCCAGAAGCTGATGGCAGCCAAGCAGAGCGGATATAAACATCGCCAACACCTGCGTAAAAATCACAAACCGCAGCCGGTTGTCCGGAACCATGCCCATAGAGAACATGACGGCAGACCCGGCGCAGAAGGCCACTACCAGCAGATTCAGCACAATGGCGATCTGCAGGCTGAATACGCCCTGATCGGAAAGCTCGTAATACCGTTTTTCCGGACCGGCAATGAGTTTCCGCTTCAGTTCCCGCAGATCGCTGCGGAAGGGAATGGGCTCCTGGGCGGGAGCAGCCGTCTCCGGTTCCGCAGCTTCCTCGGCTGCGGCTGCAAGAGGCTCCTCAATGCGTATGGTCTGCTCTGCGCCGGGTGCTGCCGCTGCCTTTTCCGCGTCTGACGGGGCCGGGGAAAAAATCCTCGTTTCGGAAAGGGAAGCGGGCTGCTCTTCGCCCGGCTCTTCGCCGAAATCCTGAAGGATCTGGCTCAGCTCCTGGTCAAAAGCCTCAATGTCCCCGGTCTCCGGGGCAATCCCGGGGGCGTCTTCCGGAGGGGCATCCTCGGGGTCGGTATGAAATTCGTTCAGAATGGCGTCCAGGTCAAAATCCTGGAGCTCGTCCAGTTCTTCCTGGTCGCGTTTTTCTTCGTTGTCCATAGGGTCCTCCAAATGGGTCATCCGAGGCGCTGACGCACGGCCTCATATAATAGAATGGAAGCGGCGGCGGAAGCGTTCAGAGAACTGATCCTTCCGGCCATGGGAATGGAGACGATGACATCGCAGTTCTTCCGGACAAGTTGGCTCATGCCCACGCCTTCATTGCCGATGACGATGGCCGCAGGGCCCTTCAGATCGGCCTTATACATGGGGATGGCCCCCTCGGCTGCGGTCCCGTAAATCCACACGCCCTTGTCCTTCAATTCCTGCATGGCTGCGTTGATGTTGCTGACTCTTGCCACCTTCATGTACTCCATGGCACCGGCAGAGGCTTTGGCGACCGTTGCGGTCAGGCCGACGCTGCGGCGCTTGGGAATAATCACACCGTGGGCCCCGGCGCATTCGGCGGAACGGAGAATGGCACCTAAGTTGTGGGGGTCGGACAGCTCGTCGCAGATGACGATCAGCGGGGCTTCTCCGCGGCTGGCGGCTTCTTCCAGAATGTCGTCAATGGAATAGTATTCGTGGGCGGCAGCCAGAGCAATCACACCCTGGTGGGACCGGGTGAAGGACATGGCGTCCAGCTTCCGGCGGTCTACAGGCACAATGACGGCGCCGGCCTCCTTGGCCTGGGCGGCCAGACGCTGCAAACTTTTGTCCGTATCGCCGGAGGCGATGAAAAGCTTGTCAATGGTCCGCCCGCTTTTCAGGGCTTCGGTGATGGCATTGCGGCCTTCCAGCTGGCCCTCGGTTTCCTCTGCGGGCTGCTGGGCTTCGCTTCGCTGCGCGCGGCGATTTCCGCGGTCATTTCTATCATACATATCGGTTCATCTCCCGTTACAGTTCATAAGTATTTGAAACAATATTCTGTATTATAGCAGATTTTTTTCCGTTCCACAACTCTTATTTTTCAAAATAGACGGGGAATGGGGCATATTCACAGAAAATTTACCCCAAAGACGGGAATCATTCGTTGCGTACAGTGCAAAAATGTGATATGATACCCTGTAAGAACAGCCCTGAGGAGGCATAGAATCGAATGAGTTATGAACAAAAGGACGAGCCCAACGAAAAAAAGCCCGGTGGGAACAATCCCAAGAAGAATTTCTGGACGCCGCTGATCATTGCGCTGGCGCTGGTACTGCTGTTTGGCTGGATCTATAATATGGTGTCCGACAGCCAGTATACGGAGACGACCTATGCGGATTTTTACACTGCCATGGAGAATCATCAGCTGGCCGAGGTCCAGCGCCGGGGCAGCCGCATCTATTACCTGACCAAGGAAGAGGCAGCCAAGCCGGCCACCGAACAGAAGGCCTGCTATACCGGCATGCCATCCGGCGACTGGCTGTCTATGTATAATGAGCTTGTGGCCCAGGGCGTCATTTCCGATTGGCAGGTCCAGGAAGACAACTCCATGATCATGATGATCCTGTACTATGGCATTACCTTTGCCATTCTGTTCCTGTTTATGCGCACCCTGACCAAGCGAATGGGCGGCGACGGCATGATGGGCGGTTTTGGCAAGAGCAAGGCCAAGGTTTATATGGAGAAGCAGACCGGCGTCACCTTTAAGGATGTGGCCGGTCAGGATGAAGCCAAGGAATCTTTGAAGGAGATCATCGACTTCCTGCACAACCCCCAGAAGTATGCCGAAATCGGCGCACGTCTGCCCAAGGGTGCACTGTTGGTGGGCTCTCCCGGTACCGGCAAGACATTGCTTGCCAAGGCTGTGGCCGGTGAAGCGGATGTGCCTTTCTTCTCCATCTCCGGCTCCGACTTTGTGGAGATGTTTGTGGGCATGGGTGCAAGCCGCGTCCGGGACCTGTTCCAACAGGCGGCCAAGGTGGCGCCGTGCATCATTTTCATTGATGAGATCGATGCGGTTGGCCGTGCCCGTGACAACCGGTACGGCAACAATTCCGAGCAGGAGCAGACATTGAATCAGCTGCTCAGCGAGATCGATGGCTTTGAACCCTCCAAGGGCATTGTCTGCCTGGCTGCCACCAACCGGCCCGAGATCCTGGACAAGGCCCTGCTGCGTCCCGGCCGTTTTGACCGCCGGATCATTGTGGACCGGCCCAATTACCAGGGGCGTCTGGATACGCTGAAGGTCCATACCCGGAAGATCAAGCTTTCCGAGGATGTGGATTTGAAGAAGATCGCCCAAGCCACTGCCGGCGCCGTCGGTGCGGACCTGGCAAACCTGGTCAATGAAGCGGCTCTGCGGGCCGTGCGGATGGGCCGGAAGGCCGTCAATCAGGAGGACCTGCTGGTTTCCTTTGAGACGGTCATAGCTGGCTCCGAAAAGAAGAATACCGTGCTCACCGAGACGGAGAAGCGGCTGGTTGCCTACCACGAGGTGGGGCATGCCCTGGTTTCCGCTCTGGAGAAGCACGCCCAGCCTGTTTCCAAGATCACCATCGTGCCCCACACCTCCGGCGCGCTGGGCTATACCATGTACCTGCCTGAGGAGGAGAAGTTCCTCTCCACCCGGGAGGAGCTGGAGGTGGAGCTGAAGAGCCTGGTGGGCGGCCGTGCTGCCGAGCAGCTGGTCTTCGGTGCCCAGACCACCGGCGCGGCCAACGATCTGCAACGGGCCACCTCTCTGGCCCGGAACATGGTCAGCCAGTACGGCATGAGCAAGGAACTGGGCCTGATGACCACCGCCTCCGTGCAGAACAGCTATCTGGACGGCCAGGCCTATATGGACTGCTCTCAGGATACGGCAGCCCAGGTGGACAAGGAGGTCCAGAAGCTTCTGGATGGCGCTTTCGCCGACGCAGCGAAGATCTTGCGGGACCACCGGGCGCTGCTGGATGAGATCTCCGAGTATCTGCTGGTCAAGGAGACCATTACCGGTGAGGAACTCATGGCCTATGTGAACGCGGAAAACGGGGAAAAGCCCGCTGAGGAAGAAAAGAAAGCGGAAGAAACGGAAAATCAGTAAATCGAGAAAGAGAGCGGTGTCTGAATGATGAAAAAGGCGCTTTGTGTTCTGCTTTGTGCCGCACTGCTGCTGGGGCTGCCCTTCGCTGCCGGTGCAGAGACGGCGGAGGCTGTTTCCTGGTCTCTGGAGGGAAATGTGCTGTGCATTTCCGGAGAAATAGAAGCAGCGGAGGTCTATCCCTGGGCGGATGCGGCGAACAGCGTGACGACCCTGCGCATCAGCGATGGGGTCACGGAGATCCCTGCAGGCGCTTTTCGAAATTTCGTGGCCCTGCAGTATGTGACCATCCCGCAAACGCTGCGCTATATTGGCGACAGTGCTTTCGAGAACTGTGCGCTGTTGCGCTGGGTCAGAATGCCGGACAGCCTGATCGGCATTGGCGAAAGGGCCTTTGCCGGGTGCACAAAGCTGTCCGCCGTATATCTGCCGGAGCGCGTAGCCTGGATCGGCGACCGGGCCTTCGATGCGACGGTCGTGGTGAATTGCAGTGCCAATTCAGCCGGACAGGACTATATCGCGGACAACGGCGGTACATATCGGCAGACCGGGACCCATACCTTGGCTTCTGCTAAGGGAAACTGGGGGAAAAACGGCATCTGGACCCTGGAGAATGGGACGTTGATCCTGTCCGGAAGCGGCGAGGTGACCTGCGGTGCGGACGGCCGCTATCCCTGGGATGCCTACCGGGCGGATATTCAGACCGTTGAACTGGGAGCCGGAATTACCGCTTTGGGCAAGGATGCCTTTGCACTTTGCCGAAAGCTGGAAAAAATCACCTTTCCGGCATCCATTGAAACCGTGGATGAGGCGGCATTGGACGGTCGGGCAGAAATTGTCGGCTATGCCGGAACCGCTGCGCAGACCTTTGCAGAAAACCGTGGGCTGACCTTCACGGCCGTTGAAGCCGGGGAGAAGCCGGAAGAGGCCGTTCCTGCCGAGACCGTCGGAGAGGATACTGCACCGCTTGCCGCGGGAACGGAAGAGAGCGCTCCTGCGGCAAGCGGTGCGGAAGAGCGGATTCCCGCTGAGACGGAAGCAGCGAAAGAAACTTCCGGCACCGAGCCGGAAGAGACGGTTTCTGCCGAAAGGGAACCGGAGACTGCGCCCGTTGAACCGGAAGTGACGGAAGCTGCCGATACGCAGCCGGAAAATCAGACCGATCCCACCGAAACCGGGGCGGCTGAGGAATCCACAGAGCCGACGGAGGAAACGCCTGAGGAGCCGAAAAAGGAGCCGGTGCTCTCTGTAGAGACCGTTACAGCCCAGCCGGGACAGACAGTGCAGCTGACCGTTTCCCTTACGGATAATCCCGGCCTTTGCGGATTGTATTTCGGCATTGATTATGACCACTCCAAGCTTACCTTGGAAGACTACAGCTGTCCCAACGAAAGCTTTGCCCAGGGGGACTGGATGGTAGGCGTTGGCCAGGAGGAGCGGGCTGTCTGGCTCCAGCCGGATCTGACGGAAGCAGAGGGGGAGATTCTGACGCTGACCTTCCGGGTGGCTTCCGATGCCGGGACGGGGGATATTGCGGTATCCCTGACAGATATTACCGGAGTGGATGACCGGGCGACCAGTGTGCGCATTGCCGGAAATGCAGGCGGCGTCACGGTTGCTCTGGGCCTGACAGGCGATATCAACGGTGACGGAAAGGTGTCCTCTGCAGACCTGCTGCGGCTGCGCCGCTACCTGGCGGGGCAGGCCGTGACTGCGGAGACAGGAAACGCGGACCTGAACAGTGACGGCCGGGTAGACCTTCAGGACCTGATGCTGCTGCAAATACTGCTGACAGGAAAATAAAAAAGAGAATATGCAAAAATGGGCGGCCCCAAAAGGACCGCCCATTTTCGCCTTCTGCATAGCAAAGCGCCGCAGCCCGTAAAACAGGAAGCTGCGGCTCTTTGGCACCCCAAATTGGATTCGAACCAACGACCTTCCGCTTAGGAGTAGGCACGGAGTATTGGCCACGCACACGATTTGTTCAGAAATCATACTGTTTTGTGGCCTGATATGCCGTTTTTATAACCGCAATTGTTTGCCTATGTGATGGCGTATACGATGCTGTACTGGGTACTCTGTTAGCAAGCTGTTAGCAGGCCCCCGAAAAACCGACGTTTGGTTGGTTTTCCGATTCATATTTGTTGGTACGTTGTTGTGATTCGACTGCTTGCGTAATACTATAACGTTTACCAATCTATGCTGGCATACAAAATTTTCTAAAAACAAAATCTGATCAAACATGTTCCTGCCATTTTCTGTTATAGTGTGTACTAGTCTGTATGGTACATCTGCGCAATCACACCT
>ENA-UERC01000288-UERC01000288.1-human-gut-metagenome-genome-assembly--contig:-NODE-288-length-39225-cov-7.186216_pt1 | contig 39225 bp, 34 predicted proteins | sample MGYA00242955_ERZ507955 | MGnify/ENA primary metagenome ERZ507955 (study PRJEB26167, sample SAMN06115394) | human gut metagenome | host: Homo sapiens | place: China:Hubei | collected 2016-04-27 | study... | reverse complement strand
TATCCCTCCTTTTTATGATAAAATAAAGCTTACTTTATTTTATCATTACTTTTTCTGAAAAGCAATCTTGTCCACTTCAAAATTTAAGATAAAATAAAGTCTATTTTATTTTGTCATAACTTTTCTGGCTTTAGCGAAGCGTAAAAACAATGTGCTGTCAATTACTTTGAGGCAGTATATAGAAAGAGAAGAATAAATCGCATCTAGTCTTTCACTTTGTCACAAAAAAGTCACAAATTTTTCTTGTTTAGATATAGATGAATATTTGCTCATATGTTATAATAAACAAAGAGGTTGAAGATTGTTTCGCTTAAAAACGAAGCTGACAACTTGGCAAGTTACTGACCTCTATTTATTTTTTTCTTCTATATATGAATAAATGATCATGCGATAAGCAAAAGGAAAAGATGTATAAACCTAAATTACAGGAAAGGCGGTATTTTTATGAAAGAAGTTATTCACGAGCATCAACAAGCTGATGCATGCTGCTGCGGTCACGAACATGAACATGACGATATTGAATCGGACGTGAAGGTTGTACCCCGTGATAAAAAGCCTACCTTAGATAAAGGCAATACGCGCACTTATTTAGTGCAAAATCTTGACTGCGCTAATTGCGGCGCTAAGATTGAACGCGCTTTGAACGAGATGGAAGAAATAGACAGCGCTGTTTTAACCTTTACTACCAAAAAGCTGCGTGTTACCGCTAAAAGCTACGATAATCTGCTGGCGAAAATGCAGGCAGTTACCGATAAGGTGGAAGAAGGCGTAGTGCTGGTTGAAGCAGCAGGCAAGCCCGCTTTGGCTCCGGAGCTGGAAGAACGCCAAAAGGCAGGCGGTATTTTTGCCGCGCTTAGCGAAAAGCAAAGCCTAATCGAAATCTTTTTAGGCGGCGCTGTTTTTATCGTTACCGAGTGGCTGGGGCTGATTCCCGCAGCCTATCACATGTACTGCCTAATTTTTGCCTACATTTTATTAGGCGGGCGCATTGTGCTGACGGCTTTAAAAAATATCGTTAAAGGCAATGTTTTTGACGAAAACTTTTTGATGACCGTCGCAACCTTAGGCGCTTTTGCCATTAAGGCGTGGGAAGAAGCTGTCGGCGTTATGTTCTTTTACCGTGTGGGTGAATATTTTGAGCAGCGCGCCGTAGAAAGAAGCCGCGGCCAAATTATGGATGCCGTGGATATGCGTCCCGAGGTGGTCAATCTTTTGGTAGGCGAAGAGGTCAAGGTTATTCCTGCCGAGGACGCTCATGTAGGCGATATTCTTTTGGTGCGCGCAGGCGACCGTATTCCTCTGGACGGTGTAGTAATTGAGGGTGAAAGCCTGGTAGATACTTCGCCGGTAACTGGCGAGCCCGTGCCGGTAAAGCGCGGTTATGGCGACGAAATCATTTCCGGCTGCGTCAATACCAGCGGTATGCTGAAAATTCGCGTGGAAAAGGTACTGGCGGAATCTATGGTAACGCGTATTTTGGACAGCGTGGAAAACGCCGCTGCCTCCAAACCCGCTATCGACCGTTTTATTACCCGCTTTGCCAGAATTTATACGCCCTTTGTGGTAGCTGCTGCGGTGCTGACAGCTGTTGTACCGTCGCTGGTAACCGGCGAGTGGGAAAAATGGCTGTACACGGCGCTGACTTTTCTTGTTATCAGCTGCCCCTGCGCGTTAGTGCTCAGCGTGCCGTTGGCGTTTTTCAGCGGTATCGGCGCAGGCTCCAAGTACGGTATACTTTTTAAGGGCGGCGCGGCTATGGAAGCGCTGAAAAATATCGCTGTGGTGGTAATGGATAAAACCGGCACGGTGACAAAAGGCAATTTTGCCGTGCAGGCGGTCAACGCAGCGCAGGGCATCAGCGAAGAAACATTGTTACAGCTTACTGCCGGTGCCGAAACAGTTTCCACACATCCTATTGCCGCCAGCATTGTGGCAGCGGCTAAGGAGCAGCATTTAGCACTGCTTCGTCCTGACAGCTTTGAAGAAATTGCCGGGGAAGGTCTGGTTGCATTTTTTGGCCGGCGCCGCGTATTGTGCGGCAATGCTAAGCTGCTGGCGCGTTATAATATTGATGTTACAGGCTACGTAGCGGCAACCAGCGGCAGCGAGGTGCTGGTGGCTGACGGTGCAAAGTACCTTGGTCAAATTATTATCAGCGATACCATAAAAGCCGACGCTCAAGCTGCCGTTGCCGCCTTGAAAAAGCAAGGTTTAGTAACTGCCATGCTCACCGGCGACGCTAAACGTGAGGCCGAGGCCGTAGCTGCCGCTGTAGGCATTGACGAGGTAAGAGCGCAGCTTTTGCCCCAGGATAAGCTGACGGAGCTGAATCTGCTGCGCAATAAATACGGCGCCGTAATGTTTGTGGGCGACGGCATCAACGACGCGCCCGTGCTGGCAGGCGCCGACGTAGGCGCAGCTATGGGCAGCGGGGCGGATGCAGCCATTGAAGCGGCGGACGTAGTTTTTATGAACAGCGAGGTGCAGGCAATTCCCCAGGCGGTGGCTATTGCCAAAGCAACGGGCGCTATTGCTTGGCAGAATGTTATTTTTGCTTTAGCGGTCAAGGTAATTATTATGACGGCAGGATTGATGGGCTATGCTTCCATGTGGGCGGCAGTGTTCGCAGACACCGGTGTATCCTTGCTGTGCGTGCTGAACTCCGTCAGAATTTTATATAAGAAGCTTTAAAAGCGGCATAAAATAAAAGCATCAGCGAGTTTTTGCTGATGCTTTTTTGCTGTCTTCATTTATAAATATGTGTGCCTATGGAGCTATGCGGTAGGCAGTGTGCAGCGTAAAATTTTGTAGCGTAAATTTACAGTCGGCAAGAAAAATTTTTGTACATTATTTTAGCCGTAAGCGCGGAAATAGGCGTATTTCTCGCGTTTAGAGTGGCAAAAAAACGCACTTTGTTATATAATAATAAAATACGAGTGTTTTTGCTTGATGCTTGCAAATTTTTTGCAAATTATAGCTTTACAGCGGTCTTGCTCTCTTGCAATACCGTGAAAATACTTCTATAATATTATTATGAATTCATACTAGACAAATGGGAATTAAATGGCTGCCGCTTTGGCAGGCGATTGGAGGATAAATATGGCTGAAGAATTATTACAGGTGCGGAATTTGCAGGTTAATGTAGAGGACAAGCAAATTCTTCATAGTATTGATCTTGATATTAAACCGGGTGAAACTCACGTTTTGATGGGACCTAACGGCGCCGGTAAATCTACCTTAGGCTATGCCCTAATGGGCAATCCTAAATATACCGTGTCCGGCGGCACGATTTTGTTTGATGGCGAGGATATTACCAAAATGTCCGTGGATAAACGCGCGCGTTTGGGTATGTTTCTGTCCTTCCAAAATCCTTTGGAGGTGCCGGGCATTAGCCTGAGCAGCTTTTTAAAGACCGCTTTGGAGCAGCAGCGGGGCGTGCGCATTAAAGCGTGGGACTTCCGCAAAGAGCTGCGTCAGGCAATGGCGCTGCTGCAAATGGATAATAAATATGCCGAGCGTGATTTAAACACCGGCTTCAGCGGCGGCGAGAAGAAAAAGGCGGAGATTTTGCAGCTGTTAATGCTCAATCCTAAGCTGGCGATTTTGGACGAAACCGATAGCGGATTGGATGTTGATGCTGTAAAAATCGTTTCTCAAGGCATTAAAACCTTTCAGGAGCACCGTAACGGCGCGCTGCTGATTATTACCCATAATACTAAGATTTTGGAAGCCTTGCATGTAGATAAAACGCACATTTTGGCTCGGGGCAGCATTATTAAAAATGCAGGGCCGGAGCTGGTAGAGGAAATCAGCAAGCACGGCTTTGAGCAGTTTTTGCAGAAATAACTGTTGACGGAGTGAACTATGGAAGAAAAAACCTATGTTGAAGATATAGACAGAAGTCTTTATGACTTCCGCAATGAGGACAAAGACGCTTACCGCATTGAGGAGGGCCTGACCCGCGAGATTGTCGAGCAGATTTCCCGCGAAAAGCACGACCCGGAATGGATGCGCCAGTTCCGTCTGCAATCCTTAGAAATTTATAACGCTTCCCGTATGCCCCAGTGGGGGCCTTCTATTGAGGGCTTAAACATGGACAACATTGTTACCTATGTGCGTCCAAATACCACTATGCAGGGTAAATGGGAGGATGTTCCCGAAGATATTAAAAATACCTTTGAGCGTTTGGGTATTCCTCAAGCCGAGCAGACCAGTTTGGCAGGCGTAGGCGCTCAATATGACAGCGAAATAGTTTATCACAATGTGTGCAAAGAGGTTGAGGAGCAGGGCGTTGTTTATACGGATATGGAAAGCGCTTTAAACGGACCTTATGCAGAGATGGTACGAGAGCACTTTATGAAGCTGGTGCCTCCTACGGACCACAAATTTGCGGCGCTGCACGGCGCTGTTTGGTCCGGCGGTTCCTTTGTGTATGTACCTAAAGGCATTAAGGTAGCTATTCCTCTGCAATCCTATTTCCGCCTGAACGCTAAGGGCGCAGGCCAATTTGAGCATACGCTGATTATTGTGGATGATGGTGCAGAGCTGCATTTTATTGAAGGCTGCAGCGCTCCCAAATACAATGTTGCCAATCTGCATGCAGGCTGCGTAGAGCTGTTTGTTGGCAAAAAAGCCAAGCTGCGTTACAGCACCATTGAAAATTGGTCCAAGAATATGTATAACCTTAATACGAAACGTGCTTTAGTTGCTGAAGGCGGCACTATTGAGTGGGTCAGCGGTTCCTTTGGCTCCCACGTATCGTATTTATATCCTATGAGTATTTTAAACGGCGCGAAGGCTCACAGTGAATTTACCGGCGTAACCTTTGCGGGCCACAGCCAAAATCTTGATACCGGCTGTAAGGTAGTGCATAACGCGCCCCATACAACAAGTATTGTTAATACTCGCTCTATTTCTAAGAGCGGCGGTATCAGCACCTTCCGCAGCAGCGTAGTAGTTACCAATAAGGCTAAGCATGCCAAGTCCTCTGTTTCCTGCCAAAGCCTGATGCTGGACAATATTTCTCGTTCCGACACTATTCCTGCTATTGACGTGCGCACGTCTGACGCGGATATTGGACACGAGGCAAAAATCGGCCGTATCAGCGACGACGCGGTATTTTATCTTATGAGCCGCGGTATCAGTGAGGAAGAGGCCAGAGCCATGATTGTCAGCGGTTTTGCAGATAATGTTTCAAAGGAGCTGCCGTTGGAATACGCAGTAGAAATGAATAATTTAATTCGCCTGGAAATGCAGGGCAGTATAGGTTAAGTTATGCTGTCATGTGCTTGCTGCAAGGCAAAATTTTTGCCGCGCACGGCATCTGACAATTTAGACTGCGCCTAGAAGGAGAATTTTTTCATGGATAATTTAGATAAAATAAATTTAATCGTCAACCGCCTGCCTGCGCCTACCTGGAACCGCCTGCGCATGAACGAAAGCGCGCTGGAGGCATTTGCTCCCCAGGATAAGTGCGAGCCTAAGGTGGCTTTGCAGGGCGGTGTTTGTTTGAATAAAAAACAGCTGCCGCGTATTCCCGGCAAAAATTGCTGCGGCTGTGTGCAGGCTGACGCTTGCCCTGTGCACGGTATTGATTTTGCCGCCATGCCCACGGGTATGGGCGAGGAGATGGTGCGTTTAGGCGAAGGCCAGCGCATCCATTTAGTTGCCGATGCAGGCAAAAGCATCGCTGCCGTAACGCTGCGCTATGACGATGGTAAAAAATGCTATAACACTTTAGAGATAGAAGCTAAGCCCAACAGTGATTTAACCGTATATATGACGTATATTTCCACTGCTTCGGCTAAAGGTACGGCGGTGGTGCGGACTAAAATTGCCGCTGCCAAAAATGCCAAGGTGAAGCTGGTGCAGGTACAGCTTTTAGGTCACGAGTTTCTGCATTTGAACGATGTTGGCTGCAATTTGGCTGAAGACGCACATTTTGAAGTGCTGCAGCTGCAGCTGGGCAGCGCTAAAATTTATAACGGCGTGCGCGCAGAGCTGCTTGGCGACGGTTCCTGCTTTGATGCTGCCATTGCTTATTATGGCCGTCAGGCACAGCGTCTGGATATGAATTTTATTGCTAATCATTACGGTAAAAATACTACATGTAATATGACTGCCGACGGTGTGCTGCAGGAAGGTGCGTTTAAGATTTACCGCGGCACCATAGATTTCAAAAACGGCAGTGCCGGAGCTATCGGTGACGAAAAGGAAACCGTGCTGCTCTTGAGCGACGACGTGGTGAACCAGTCCATTCCGCTGATTTTGTGCAGTGAGGAGGACGTGCAGGGTAATCATGGCGCCAGCATTGGCAAGCTGGATGAAGAGCTGCTATTTTATCTTATGAGCCGCGGCTTTAGTGAGTCTGATGCTGTTGCTATGATGGCTAAGGCAAAGATTGAAAGCATTTGCCGCCGCATTGATGATGAAGAAACTGTGCAGCTGGTGGAACGCTATCTGGAAGGAGTAATTGCCGATGCTGAATGAAAAGGAATTACTGACACAAGATTATAAAAAAGATTTCCCTCTATTATCCCGGCTGGACGTGGCTTATTTAGATAATGCCGCTACGGCGCAGCGTCCCTTAAGCGTAGTAGAAGCCGAGCGCAGCTTTTATTTGCAGCATAATGCTAATCCTTTGCGCGGCCTGTATCAACTGGCTATGGAGGCTACGGATGCTTACGAGGATGCCCGTGTTGCTGTGCAGAAATTTATCAACGCTAAGTCGGAGCAGGAAATTGTTTTTACCCGTAATACTACGGAAAGCCTAAATTTAGTTGCTTATAGCTATGGCCTTAGCCATTTGCAGGCAGGCGACGAAATTGTGCTTACCATTATGGAGCACCACAGCAATATGCTGCCATGGCGCATGGTAGCTGCCCAGACAGGAGCCGTAGTAAAATATTTGGAGTGCGATGCTGACGGCCACATTTCTGATGCAGCTATGGAGCAAATGATTACGCCTAAAACGAAAATAGTGGCTATGGCGCAGATTTCCAATGTTTTAGGTTGCTTAAATCCCATAGAAAAGGCTATTGAGCTGGCGCATAAGGTAGGCGCTGTGGCAGTTATCGACGCTGCCCAGAGCGCGCCTCACATGGCGATTGATGTGCAGAAGCTGGATGCAGACTTTTTAGCGTTCAGCGGTCACAAAATGTATGGGCCTATGGGTATCGGCGTGCTTTATGGCAAGAAAAAGCTTTTGGAAGCCATGCCGCCCTTTTTATACGGCGGCGAAATGATTAGCTGGGTAAACCGAGAAACCCAGGAATACGCGCCGCTGCCCCATAAATTTGAGGCAGGTACGGTGAATGCCGCAGGTGCGGCAGGCTTGCACGCCGCTATTAACTATATCAACAGTGTTGGCTATGATGTTATAGAAGCCAGAGAAGAGGCGCTGACCAAAATAGCTTTTGAAGCCATGCAGAAGATTGAAGGCGTACATATTATCGGTTCTCCTCAATGGGAGGAGCATAAGGGTATTATAACCTTTACGATTGATGGCGTGCATCCCCACGATATTGCCGCTATTTTTGATGCTGACGGCGTGAATATCCGCGCCGGCAATCACTGTGCGCAGCCGCTTTTAGACCATTTATGCACGGGCGCAACAGCGCGCATGAGTTTAGCCTTTTACAACACTGCGGAGGACGTAGAGCGTTTTATCAACAGTTTGCAGACGATTAGGGAGAGAATGGGTTATGGCAGATAACAGAGCTTTTTATAACGAAATATTGCTGGATCACAATATGCACCCGGCGCACAAGCATGAGCTGCCTGATGCTGATATGGAAATGCGCGGCTATAATCCTACCTGTGGCGACGATATTACTATGAAGCTGAAAGTGGAAAACAATGTGGTAGTAGACGGAGCCTTTGTTGGCAGTGGTTGTGCTATCAGCCAGGCTAGTGCTGATATGATGCTGGATTTGGTTATTGGCAAGCCTAAGGAGGAAGCGCTGCGCTTGGCAGATATTTTCCTGCGCATGATTAAGGGCGAAGCCGCCGAAGAAGAAATTGACGAACTGGAAGAAGCAGGCGTTTTAAAAGACGTCAGCCACATGCCGGCGCGGGTAAAATGCGCTGTTTTAGGCTGGCACACTTTGGAGCAGATGCTCAATAAAAAAGAATAGTATTTTATAAGCAAAAAAATCAGCACCTCTGCTGCCGTTAAAATGTTTAGCGGCGGCAGAGGTGCTTTTGTTTTTGGATATTTAATCAGAGCAATAAGAAAAGCCTTCAGGCAAGAGCCTGAAGGCTTTGATTAGGGACTATAGAACAACGGTACTAATTATTTGCCGGGGAAGAACGGCCATACCATCGGGATTACAACCAAGGAAATTACGAAGCAAACGATGATCAAGCCAGTGCCTGCTTTAACGTAGTCCATGAATTTGTAGTTGCCAGGGCCAAGTACCAGGGTGTTCGGAGGAGTACCAACGGGGGATGCAAATGCGCAGGATGCTGCAACTGCAATAGCCATCAATACGGCACGGGGGTCAGCGCCCAGGTTTTTAGCAATAGCAATACCGATCGGGCACAGCAGAGCTGCGGAAGCGGTGTTGGACATAAATTGAGTCAGGCCGCAGGACAAAATGAACAGAACTGCGGTTACAATCATAGGAGACGGAGAACCGCCCATCAGGGATACGGTCCAGTCAGCAATCAATTTGCCAGCGCCGGTTTTATCCATAGCGGAGGATACAGGCATCATACCTGCGAACAGGAAGATGGTTACCCAGTCGATGGAAGCATAAGCTTGTTTTTCAGTCAAGCAGCCGGTCAGAACGCAAATCAAAGCGCCAACAACAGCAGCCATTTCCAGGGTGATACCTTTGATGCCAAGGCCCATTACCAGAACTACGGCAATCAGGATAACGCCGGAAACGATCATTTTCTTGTTATTGGTTTCGTTAGCTTCAATTTCTTGTTCGATTTCTTGGTCAGCGTCCAATTGAGCGTTCGGCAGCAAGTATTTACCAACGAACATCATGTACAGCATACCGCCAACAGAAATAGGAATACCAATCCAAGCGAATTCGAAGAAGCCGAAGGAAGGCAGACCAACGTTGCTCAGAGCGCCGGCAGCGATGATGTTAGGAGGAGTACCAACCATGGTGATGATACCGCCCCAACCGCAAGCAAATGCCAAAGGCATCAATTGACGGGAAGCAGGAATCTTAGCAGATGCGCAGATACCCAAAGCAACGGGCAGCAAGCAAGCTGCGGTACCAGTGTTGGAGAGGAATGCGGACAATACGGTACCTACGGTCATCAGACCAAACATCAAGGAGTTTTCGCCGGTACCAACAGCGCTAACTACTTTGTTGCCGATGAATTGAGCTAAGCCGGTGTAGAACATAGCGCCACCAACAACGAACATACCAGCAAACAGTACTACGGTAGAGTTAGACAAACCGGAGAATACTTGTTTTGCGGGGATCAAGCCGAGCAGGCCGCAAGCGATTGCGCCGCCCATAGCGGTAACTGCCAGAGGAATAAGTTCGGTTACGAAGAATAAGGCAACTACTGCTAACAGAATAAGACATTTTACTGCTTTAGACACGAGTAATACCTCCAATATAAAATTTTTGGGTATAACGGTGCAGACGTTAAAATTTGTTTGCAGTAAGGAGTTTATCAGATTGAGTCCCAAACAATAGGATAAAAACCTAGGACAAACGATAAAAATAACGGGTAACACTGTTAGCTATATTTTAGCTAACAATAATAACTTTGTCAAGAGTGTGAACTGCCTTAAAATGTAAAATACGATTAAATAGTTCATTATTAAACGCAAAATGAGTAGATTTAACAATAAAAAAGAAAAAATAAAGGATAATAACGATAACCATACTGTGAATAATAAGAAAATAAATAGCTAACTAAGATAACAAAAAATAATTTTGAAACTAAAGAAAGTGACTAAAATTTTTTTGATATGTTATAATAAAAAATGAGGTGAAGCATTATGCATAAAGGGCTTAATAAAGAAAAAATAGTTTTAGGAGCCATAGAGCTTTTACATAAAAATGCTTTTCAAAATTTTTCGGTGCGTACGTTGGCGGAGCACTTGGACGTTAAACCTGCTTCTTTGTATAAACATTTTAAAAGTTTTGACGAGTTGACTATTGCTGTGGGCTTAGAGGTTTATGAAGCTTTTAATCGTTTGCAGCAGCAGGTAAGCAAGGCTACCACCAGACAGAAGGCTTTGCTGAATTTATCTATGGCATACAGCATCTTTTTTCAAGAGCATCCTAACGCTTATAATTTACTGCTAATGTTGCCTAAAATGGAAAACAGTGAATTACATAAGATTTCCGAAAAATTTATTGAGCCTGTAAAAAATATTATCGAATTATATAAAATTGATGAAGAAAGTAAGCTGCACTGGCAGCGGATATATCTTGCCACTGTTGTTGGCTTTATTGTGGGGGTTGGTTCCGGTGTTTCTGCGTGTATTGCCGTAAATTCTGAAGAAAGTTATCGTATGGCGATTATGAACATTATTGCCGCTTTAGAAAGTATGGAACGCGAACAGATGGGACGGGCTGATTATTTAAAAATGAATATTTAGTTTAGAGGGAAAATTTACTGGACGGCGCGGCTTTTAAGCAAGCCGTCTTTTTATTTAATTTGTGATAGTTTTGTGTATAGCAGGGAAAAGAGCAAAAGCGTCGAAAGAATACATTAGTAATAGCTGGAGCCGTGATATTAACGGCAGTATAAAGATAAAATAATTTGGCACAAGTGAAAGGAGCAAAAAATGGCTAAACGAGTAGTAATTATCGGCGGTGTGGCAACGGGCATGAAAACTGCCTCCCGTCTGCGCCGTCGTGATAAGGATGCGGAGATTATTGTTTTGGAGCGCGGTCCGGAGCTTAGCTATGGTGCCTGCGGTTTTCCCTATTATATAGGCGGCGAGGTAAAAAGCTTTAACAGCTTTGACCATACGCCGCAGGGAGTAAAGCGCGATGCTGATTTTTTCCGCAAGGTAAAGGGTATTGACGCGCGTGTAGGCTGTAACGTGACCGCTATTGACAGAGTGGCTAAAAAGGTTACTTATGTGGAACATGGCGATGCGAAAGAATTGTCCTATGATGTGCTGGTTTTAGGTACCGGTTCCACACCTGTACGTTTGCCCTTGGAAAATGGAGACGCACAGGGCATTCATAGTTTTTGGTTCCCGTGGGATGTGCATGCCGTAGAAGCGGAGATTAAAGAACGTGGCGTAACTGACGTAGTAATTATCGGCGCAGGCTTTATCGGCATGGAGCTGGCAGAAGCATTTATTCACCGCGGTTTAAATACCAGTATTGTAGAAATGCAGGATAGGCTTTTACCGCAGCTATTGGATAAGGAAATGGCAGATCTTTTGCGCAGGGAGATTGCAAAGGAAGGGCTTAATCTGTATTTAGAAGAAAAAACGGTAGCCTTTGAAGCTGTTGATGGCATAGTGACCGCAGTTAAAACAGATAAACGCACTATTCCTGCGCAGCTGGTAATTGTGGCTGTAGGCGTGCGTCCTAACGTAGAACTGGCTAAGACGGCAGGATTAGAAATTGGGCCTACGGGCTGTATTGCCGTTAACGCATATTTGCAGACCAGCGACCCTGCTATTTACGCAGGCGGTGATTGCGCCGAAAATACCCACCGCGTAAGCGGCGCGAAGATTTTTACGCCCATGGGTTCCACCGCTAATAAGCATGGCCGTGTAATTGCCGATAATATTTGCGGCGACGCTATCAAATATCCTGGCGTTTTAGGTACGGGGGTATGTCGTATTTTTGGTGTTAGCGTAGGGTCTGTTGGCCTTAATGAACGCAGCGCGGCAGCTGCGGGATTAAAATTTAAGAGTGTAGTGGCTCCTGGTTTTGACCGTTTAGGCTATATGCCCAGCGCCGGTAGAATTGTTGTGAAGCTTTTGGCAGAGGAAGGTACGGAGCGCGTTCTCGGTTTGCAGGCGGTGGGTGCAAATGTTGATAAACGTATTGATACAATGGTTGCCGCTTTGTCCTTTGGCGCTACCTTAGAGGATTTATCTAACTTTGATATTGCATATGCACCGCCGTTTAACGGGCCCATTGATAATTTGGCCACGGCTGCCAACGTATTGCACAATAAAATGACAGGTCAAATGCAAAGCATCAATCCCAAGGATTTTGAAGCGCAGAGAGCAAAGGGCGATTATCTTTTTGTAGATGTGCGTACTCCGCGAGAGGTAGCTGCTAACCGGATTGCCGGTATTCCTGACCGAGTAAATGTGCCTTTAGATCAGGTAAGAGAGTGTGAGCTGCCTTGTGATAAGAATAAGGAAATAATTACCTCCTGTCAGATTGATTTGCGTGGTTACGAAGCAGAGGTTATGCTGCGGGCCAAAGGATATACTAATGTGAAAAGTCTTGAGGGCGGTATGAGCGGCTGGCCCTATGGCACAGAAAGAGATGCTAAATAGCTGCTTTAGTTGAATTTTAAAGGTTGAAATCATATTTAGGGAGGCTTATTATGAGCGAATTTAGTGAAAAAATGGGAATGGCGGCAGGCAACAATTTTAAAAGCGGCTTTAACTGCTGCGAGGCCATAGTAGAAACTTTCCGCAAGGAAGCTGGCGTAGAAATTGACGACAACGCTTTTCGCCTGTGCAGCGGCTTTGGCGGCGGCATTGGTCATGCCCGCGATTTGTGCGGTGCTTTGGCAGGCTGCACCATGGTTATCAGCACCCTGGCAGGACGCAATCATCCAAGCGAAAAACCGTTGGCAGAAATTTATCCTTTAACCTTGGAATTTCATACACGTTTTAAAGAAGCCTTTGGTAGCTGTGCCTGCGGTGATTTGATGCCTTATGAATTCAATACTAGGGATCACTTGAAAAATTGCTTGAAGCTGGTAAATAAGGTTGCGCAGCTTTTAGCAGTATATTTAGAAGAAAAGGCTTTATTGCCGCAAAATAAGAATTGCTAGTGCTGTTAAAATTTTTGGCTTTTATCTTTCTTAAAATATCGTAAACAATGTAACAACGCACGAGCAGAAAGTGGGTGAAGTATACTTTTTGCTTGTGCGTTGTTGTGCTTAGTGTTAAAATATACAGTATATCAAAATTAAAAGTAATTACTTGAAATGAGGGTGTTAAACATGAAATTTGCGAAACGTATGGATGGCATGCAGGCTTCTGAAATGCGTGAGCTGCTGAAATTAACTGCAAAACCTGATATTATTTCTTTTGCCGGCGGTTTGCCTGCTCCGGAATTATTTCCTGTGGAAGAAATTGCTAAGGTTTCCCATGATTTAGTATTAAAAGAAGGACGTCAGCTGCTGCAGTATGCAACTACCGAAGGCCGTCCGAGCCTGCGTGCGAAAATTGCTAAGCGCATGGCTGATAAATATAACACTATTGTTGATCCTGACGATATTTTGATTACCACCGGTTCTCAACAATGCTTGGACTTTGCCGGTAAGCTGTTCTTGGATCCCGGCGACGTGGTTCTTTGCGAAAGCCCGTCCTATTTAGGCGCTTTAAACGCTTTTAACGCTTATCAACCTAAATTTGTAGAGGTTCCTACCGATAATGGCGGCCTTCTGCCCGAAGAGCTGGATAAAATTTTGGAGACTACTCCGAACTGCAAATTTATTTATGTAATTCCTGACTTCCAAAACCCCACCGGACGCACTTGGTCCATGGAACGCCGCAAAGCATTTATGGAAGTTGTTAATAAGCATAACCTGCCGGTAATCGAGGATAATCCTTATGGCGAGCTGCGTTATGAAGGAGAAATTCTGCCTTCTCTGAAATCCTTGGATACTAAAGGGTTGGTTATGTTCTTGGGTACTTTCTCTAAAATCTTCTGCCCGGGCCTGCGTCTTGGCTGGATTGCCTGCGAGCACAACCTGCTGACTCAATTTGTCAAGATTAAACAAAGCGCCGATCTGCACACCTCTAATTTTGACCAAGGCGTTGCTGACGCTTATATGGACGCTTATGATTTGGACGCACATGTAAAAGAAATCGTTGCTTTGTACAAACACCGCCGCGATTTGATTTTGGAATCCATGGAAAAATATCTGCCCGCAGGTACCGAATGGACTCATCCGGAAGGCGGTTTGTTCCTGTGGCTGACCTTCCCCGAGGGCGTAAGCGCACGCAAAGTATTTGATAAGTGCATCGAAATGAAGGTTGCCGGCGTTATTGGCGACGCTTTCTATCCTAATCAAAAAACTGACCGCAGCATGCGTATCAACTACTCTAATATGCCGGATGACCGTATCGTAGAAGGCATTCAACGTATGGCTAAAGCTATTAAAGAGTGCATGTAGTAGATCAATTAGAAAGTATCATCTGTTAATTGATTTTAGTAAAATATAGAATTTTTGAAAATAGGCTTCGAGTAAATTCGGAGCCTATTTTTATAAGGGAAATTACTATTATGGAAAAATTTTCTGAAAAAATAATTATGGGATGAGAAATTTGTTGAATAATTTCAAGGAGTGATACAAGTGCGAAATTTTCATCTGGTAAAATTAAAACATGAAAAACCTTATGGAGAGGTTTCTACGGCGATTTTTGGCGTGGAGCAGGCTGCTAAGGTTTTGCATTTTCACCAAAGCTTTCCTGAATATAGTGTGACGCCATTGGTGAAGCTGGAAAATTTGGCTAAGGAATTAGGCATTAAAGAAATTTATGTAAAGGATGAAAGTTATCGCTTTGGCTTGAATGCGTTTAAGGTTTTAGGGGGTAGCTACGCTATTGCCCGGGAAATAGGTAAGCGGCTGCATTTAGCGGAGTATGAACTAAATTATGCAACTCTAGTATCGCCGGAGGTGCGTAAAAAATTAGGTGAACTGACTTTTGTAACGGCTACTGACGGCAATCACGGACGTGGTGTTGCTTGGACGGCGCGGCGCTTAGGTCAGCGGGCGGTAGTGTTCATGCCTAAAGGTACGGCGGCGGAGCGTTTAGAAAATATTCGCAAATTAGGCGCTGATGCTTCTATTACTGACGTAAATTATGATGATGCAGTGCGCATGGCGCAGCAGTATGCCAAGGTTCACGGCAGTGTAGTGGTGCAGGATACTTCGTGGGAAGATTATAATGAAATTCCTCAATGTATCATGCAGGGGTATACTACTATGGGCAAGGAAATTCTGCAGCAGCTTAAGGAGTATGGCGATGTAAAGCCGACGCATGTATTTTTGCAGGCAGGTGTAGGCGCTATGGCGGGAGCTATGGCAGGATTTATTGCCGATTACTATAAGGAGGCGCGGCCGCAAATTATCATTGTGGAGCCTAATAGTGCCGATTGCTTGTATCGCACGGCGCTGGCTAATAACGGAAAGCTGCAAAAGGTGGGCGGCGATTTACATTCGATTATGGCAGGGCTTTGCTGCGGTGAGCCGTGCAGCTTAGGCTGGCAGCAGCTGGCGGCTTACGCTGATTATTTTGTTTCGATGCCGGATAAGGCCGCCGCTTTAGGTATGAGGGTTTTGGGTAATCCATTACCCGGAGATACTGCCATAATTTCCGGTGAAAGCGGTGCGGCAGGCGTTGGCTTGCTGGCAGCAGTGCTGCGTGAAAAGCAATTACAAGAACTGGCTGCCAATCTTAAGCTAAACCTAAACTCCGTGGCTTTGTGTATCTCTACAGAGGGCGCTACGGATATAGAAAATTATCGCAGAATTATGTGGGAAGGCGCGTGGAGTTGGAACGATTAAGCGGAATAAATTTTTATATAAAAAAATAGAGAAGCTTTTATGGCATAATCGAAAAAACACTTGTCTTTTTTCAACAGATAGCATAAAATAAAGATGTAAATCTTATTGAAATTAAAAGGAGGCAGGAAAATGGGTAAATTTGAAATCCTTCAAACAAAAACAGGTGTAAAATTTAATTTAAAAGCTGGTAATGGTGAAGTAATTGCTACTTCTCAAGTTTACAAGGCAGAAAAATATTGCCGTAAAGGTATTGCCAGCGTGATTGCCAACGCTCCTAAGGCTGCTGTTGAGGATCAAACTGTTGAAGATTTTGCTAAGGAAAAGCATCCTAAGTTTGAAATCTATAAGGATAAGGCTGGTGAATACCGTTTCCGCCTCAAAGCAACTAACGGTCAAATTATTGCTACCGGCGAAGGCTACAAGGCTATGGCAGGCTGTAAAAATGGTATAGAATCCATTAGGAAAAATTCTGTAGATGCAAAAATTGTTGTCGTTGAACCCAAAGAATAATATCTGTGCATGAAAAAGGATGCTGTTCAAAAGAGCAGCATCCTTAATTTTATTTACCTACTAATTCAATAAGCACAAGCTCTGGTGCAGCTTCAGTGCGCACGGGTGGACCCCAAAAGCCGTAGCCGCCGCTGGTAATTGCTGTCAGCGGGCCAAATTCACTGCGTCCAAAATCCAAGGGATACATACACTTTGTGATGTAATGATTGGGAAACAGCTGACCTGTATGGGTGTGGCCTGCCACATAAAGATCGTAGCCTGCGCGGGAGGCAGCTAGCATTTTGCGGGGTTGGTGGTCAATAAGTATACTATAATATTTTTTGTTATCGCCGGATAACTGTAAAAGCGATTCGATAGAACGATTGCGGCTGAAATCGTTGAGTCCGGTGATTTTTATTTTTTCGTCAACAATTAGGCTTTGATCACGGAGTACGGTGATGTTTTGCTTTTCGACCATGCTTTGCCAAAGAGCGGGAGTATCAATATAGTCATGGTTGCCAAAGGCCATGAAAATTCCTTGTCGGGTTTGGATTTGACTTAAGGGGGCAAGTGAATTTTCTTCTAATACATAAGTAATTTTTTCGTCCAGTAAATCACCGGCAAGCAAAACTATATCGGGTTGTAGCTGATTGATACGTTGTGTTAAATTTTCAGCATAGCTGCGTCCTAAAATACGTCCTAAATGAACATCAGTTACGAGCACCATGCGATAGCTGCTGCCTTGGGGCAATTTTTCGGTGAAGATTTTTTCTGTGCGTACCACAGGGTGAAAAGCTCGGTAGCTGCCCCAAGCTACAAAAAGCAAGGAACAAGCCAAAAAGGCGCAGGCAATTTTAGCAGTGGGTAGCTGTAAGGAAAAAATTTTAGTGCAGAGCCAAATTATAAAATGAATGAGAGCAAAAATAAGGGTGTAATAACCGAAAGCAAGCCAAAGACCGTCCAGCCAGGCAGAAAATTTTACTAAAAAATGCGGCAGGAAGGGCGAAATAGGTCTGCTGAAAATAGAGTTAAGCGTCAGCAGTAGATAGGCAAGGCTGAAAGCAGCACTGCGTCCAAAAGGCAGATTGTAGCGATAATAAAGAAAACCAATGACGCTGAGCAGTAATTCTACAGTGCCGATAAAAAACATAATACGCATAATAAAAGCTCCTAAAATTTTGATTTATATTATTATGGCTCTTGCAGTAAACTTTAAGTCAAGAGTACAGAAGTGAAATATAAGTGAATACGCAGGCTTATAAGAAAAGCGCAGCCGAAACTGCGCTTATTTTGCGGTCGTTATTTATTTGGAATGGCACCTACACCGTCCAAAATAATTGCGGGACGATAGGAAAATTCCTTGATGTTTTCCAAGGTGCTGACACCGCTGAGCACTAAGCAGGTCATAAGGCCGCTTTCAGTACCGGCAACGATATCTGTGTCCATGCGGTCGCCAATCATGGCTGCATCCTGGGAGTGAACATCCAAAAGACGCAGACCGGTGCGCATCATCAAAGGATTAGGCTTACCCACATAGTAGGCTTGGCGGCCGGTAGCCAGTTCAATGGGAGCTACTAAAGCGCGGCAGGCGGGAATGATGCCAAATTCGGAAGGTCCGGTTAAATCGGAGTTGGTAGCGACTAAGCGAGCGCCTTTATTGATAAGCTGGCAGGCTTTGATAATCATATTATAATTGTAGGTGTTGGTTTCGCCGACGACAACGTAATCAGGGTTTACATCATTCATGGTAATGCCTGCGTCATATAAAGCGTTGACCAGACCGGGAGCACCGATAACATAAGCACTGCAGCCGGGTGCTTGGGAGTGAATAAATTTAGCCGTAGCCAAAGAGCTGGTATAAAAATGGCTTTCATCTACTTCCAAACCCATGCGCTCTAATTTTTGCTGCAATTCTTTAGGACTGCGCTCACTGGAATTTGTTAAAAATAAAAATTGTTTATCGTTTTCGTAGAGCCAGGCAATAAAATCCTTTACACCCGGCAACAGGCGGTTGCCGTGATAAATAACACCGTCCATATCGCAGATAAAGCCCTGTTTACTGCGCAGTGTATCTAATAGTTGTAAATTTTGCTGTTCCATAAGCATGTCTTCCTTTGGAATATTTTATTATTATAGTTTAATTATGAAAGAAAGCAGAGCTTTTTGCAAGTGTAATTCTGTAATTAAGAGCAAAAAACAGTTAAATATTTGTGAAGTTTAGGGAGAAATATAAGATTGGCAAAGCAGAAAAATGATAAGTATAATATAGTGCTTGACATAAGAAAAATTGCATGGTAAAATTATATATTTTTTGACTTTTATTAAAATGGGTGATACAATGTATTCATAGAGTTTAGAAAAATATTGATAAATTTTAGGTGGGAGGGTGAAAAATGTTTGCTGCAGGAGACCGCGTAGTTTATCCGCTGCATGGCGGCGCTATAGTTAAAGAAGTGCAACAGCGGATGCAGGATGGTAAGAACGAGGATTACTATATTCTGCAAATGCTTTTTGAAAGCATGACTGTCGCGTTGCCCGTGGCCAGCGCTGAGAAGCTGGGATTGCGCACTATTGGTGATGAAAGCACTTTGGCAGCCATTGAAGCCGTACTCCGTGACAATCCTGATGTGCAGGCAGTAAAAAGCATTTCTTGGAACCGTCGCTTTCAATTATATATGGAAAAAATTAAAAGTGGCAGCGTCATTGAAGTGGCAAAAATTTTTAAGCTTTTAATTTTATTGGAACGCAATAAAAAAATTTCCGTAGGCGAACGCCGCTTGCTGCACAGCACTAAGCAGATTCTTCAAAGCGAGGTTATGTTGATCCGTGATGTGGATGCGCAAAAAGCAAGCTGCTGGTTAGAAGATTGCTGTGGCGAATAAAATTATAGAGACTGTCCTGTTTTTAGGGCAGTCTTTTTTTGTCGCTTTTTTTCTGTAAAAATTTACAAAGACGACAAAATTGCTAAGCCTTATTGCTTGTTTTTTGCGCGTTTTCGCTGTATCATATAATAGATAAAATAGCAGGCAGAACTATTTGTCAAATTTAGGAGAAAGGAGGAGAAGCTATGTTTCGCAAATTTATTAGCCTTTCTATTTCGTTAATAATTATTATTACCGGACTCATACTTACAGATTTCGCTTTACCGTATATGTCGGAATACTTTGGCTATGATCTGCATGGTAACGGCATTTTTGGTATTACCTTTGCCAATATTATTTTAGCGTTGCCAAGCTTATTTGTGTTTTCTTGGTTAGCGTTGGTGCTGGCGCCGTTTATCACTAATTCTATTTTCAATTATGCGGAAATTTTAACCACTTCTTTGTCTAAAATTCCTACCAGCGATATTTTGGTCATGGTTTTTGGCATTGGCATTGGCTTGATTTTGGCAAATTTAATTGGCGGTCCTTTTTCACGCCTGCCCATTATCGGTCCGTATATTCCTATTTTCTTAAGCTTGGTGCTGGCGGTAGTCGGCGCAAAATTAGCTTTGCGTAAGCATAATGACATTGTAGGGTTTTTTAATCGAATTCCTACGCGTAAAGCTATTAAGCCGGAGGAAAAGCAGTCGGAAGTTATTTCAGGTCCGTTGAGCGACCGTTTGTATAGTAGCAATAAGCTGTTGGATACCAGCGTAATTATTGATGGTCGCATTATGGATATTATGGCGGCAGGATTTTTGGACGGACAATTGGTAGTACCCAATTTTGTGCTGGAGGAGCTGCAAAAGCTGTCCGATTCTTCTGATGGCATGAAACGTGCTAAAGGTCGCCGCGGTCTTGATTTAGTACAGGATTTGCGCATCAGCTACAAGGATCAGGTTGTAGTTGTAGACAATAATTTTGACGACATTAGCGAAGTTGACGCTAAATTGGTACGTTTGGCTAAGCAGGCTAATGCGGATATTATCACTAATGATTATAATTTAAATAAAGTAGCAGGAATTCAAGGTGTGAAGGTACTTAACATTAATGAGCTGGCCAACGCCATTAAGCCTGTGGTTATTGCCGGTGAAGAAATGAATGTTTACTTGGTCAAGGAAGGCAAGGAGCATAATCAGGCTGTTGCTTATCTTGATGATGGGACCATGATTGTGGTAGAAAATGGCCGTTCCTATATTGGCAGCAGCATTGCAGTAATTGTGACCTCTGTTTTACAGACGGCTGCGGGCCGTATGATTTTTGCCAAGGCTGCTCATTATAATTAAATAACGACATGATTTACAGACTGAAGCTTTGTGCTTCAGTCTGTACTTGAATATGGAGGAAATTTATGGAGAATTTGGTTGCTATTGTACCGGCAGCAGGTGCAGGCAAGCGTTTGGGGTTGGGTATCAACAAGGCTTTTGTGAAGCTTAATGGTGCGCCGCTTTTGGTGCATTGCCTAGCTATGCTGGAAAAAACGCAGATGGTGCGGCAAGCCATAGTGGTTTTGGCTCCTGATGAGGCTGAGGAAGGCGGCAAGCTGCTGGCTGCTTATCAAAAAAATTATTTTCCCAATCTCCCTTTTAAAATTGCGCAGGGCGGACGGGAGCGACAAGATAGTGTAGCTAATGCTTTAGCGGCTGTGCCTAAGGACGCAGAATATATTGCGGTGCACGACGGAGCGCGTCCTTTTGCCGGACAGGAGGTTTTTGCCAGAACCTTGGCGATGGCAAAAAAATATGGTGCGGCGATTGCTGCTGTGCCGGTGAAGAATACTATTAAAGTAGTGGATGAAAATGGTTTGGTAGTTGATACGCCGGTGCGCGCCGCTTTAAAGGCCGTGCAGACGCCACAGATTTTTCGCGCCGATTTGCTGCGCAGCGCTTACGCTTTTTTGCAGGCGCATCCGGCGGCTGTTACGGATGATGCGTCCGTAGTGGAACTTTTGGGGCATAAGGTAGCAGTGGCGGAAGGACGTTACGAAAATATTAAGGTTACTACGCCGGAGGATTTGGTGCTGGCGGAATATTTTCTCAAGCAGGAGGAAGCGAAATATGGAAAATAAAATTATCATGCCTCAATTTCGCGTGGGCAGCGGTTATGATGTGCATAAATTAGTACCGGAGCGCCAATTGATTCTCTGCGGTGTAAAGGTGCCTTACGAACTGGGACTTTTAGGTCACAGTGATGCTGATGTTGCTCTGCACGCTTTAATGGACGCGCTTTTAGGTGCGGCGGCGTTGGGCGATATCGGCAAGCATTTTCCCGATACCGACGAGCGTTTTAAAGGCGCCGACAGCATGAAGCTGACGGAGCATGTGGTAAAGCTTTTGGCAGCAAAAGGCTGGCAGATAAATAATGCGGACGTAACAATTATTGCGCAGCGGCCCAAGCTGGCGGCATTTATTCCGCAGATGCGCTCGCAGGTAGCGCAGGTGCTGCAAATTGACGAGGACGCTGTAAATGTCAAAGCAACCACTACGGAAAAATTAGGCTTTACCGGACGCGGAGAAGGCATTGCTGCCGAAGCTGTGGCTTCTTTAATCAAAGCTTAAGCAAAATTAAAAATGATTTTAACGCTTCAAGTGCTGTTGTGCTTGGAGCGTTAATTTTTTATAGCTTTTTACTTATAATTCTCCACTTTCTTTACACTCTTGTTAGTAAATTTGTTTCTTTTAGCGTCATCCTATGCTATAATATTAAATTGACAGACTATGCAATGCACGTCGCAGTTTTGCTGCGTCTGCTCTAAAAATTTTAGCAAGTCTGCTGATTAAATTTGTAAAACCATAACAGGATAATTCCTGAATAATTTTGGAGGGAGCATACAAGATGTGTTGTTGTTGTAATAATGAAGAAGTAAGAGTAAGATTTGCACCGAGCCCGACCGGCCCGTTCCATATCGGCGGCGCCCGCAGCGCTTTGTTTAACTGGCTGTTGGCACGCAAAACCGGCGGCAAGCTGATTCTGCGTATTGAGGATACTGATAGAGAGCGTTCCACTCCTGAGTCCGAAGAAAATATCAAAGCCGCTTTAAAATGGCTGGGTATGGATTGGGACGAAGGTGTAGATGTTGGCGGCGAATATGGTCCGTATCATCAAATGGAGCGTTTGGACCTTTATAAAAAATATACCGACCAGCTGCTGGCTGAGGGCAAAGCATACTATTGCTACTGCACCGACGAAGAATTGGAAGAAGAACGCCAATCCTTGATTAAAGAAGGCAAAATGCCCCGTTATATGGGCAAGTGCCGTAATCTGACCGAAGAACAGATTGCTCAATTTAAGGCTGAAGGCCGTAAACCGACCGTGCGCTTCCGCGTGCCTGCCGACAAACAAATTTTGATTAAGGATATGGTTCGCGGCAACGTAGTTTTTGATTCCAATAATATCGGCGATTTTGTTATTGTAAAATCCGACGGTATTCCCACTTATAACTATGCCGTTGTTATCGACGATGCTTTGATGCACATTACTCACGTTATTCGTGCTGAGGAGCACTTGTCCAATACTCCGCGTCAATGCCTGATTTATGATGCTCTTGGCTTTAAACAGCCTACATTTGGTCACATTTCCCTGATTTTGGGCAAGGATCATACTAAAATGAGTAAGCGTCACGGCGCTACCAGTGTTGACCAATATCGTCAGCTGGGATATCTGCCTGCTGGTATCAACAACTTCTTGGCGCTTTTAGGCTGGGCTCCCAACAGCGAGCAGGAAATTTTCAGCATGGAAGAACTGATTAAAGAGTTCTCCATGGACCGTGTAGCTAAAAATCCGGCAGTTTTTGATATTGATAAGCTGAACTGGATTAACCAACATTATATGCGTCAGCTGGATGCAGAAGCATTCTTTGAAGCAGCTAAACCGCATATGATTGCAGCAGGCTACATGACCGGCGAAGAAGAGGGCGAAAAGCTGGCTTGGCTGAAACGTGTTGTAGCTACGGCGCAGGAGCACGTTTCTTTCGCAGCACAAATTCCCGCTTGCGTAGAAATGTACTTTAATGATGAATTTAATTTTGAAAATGAAGAAGCAGAAGCCGTTCTGCGTGCAGAAACCGTTCCGACCGTTATTAAAATGCTGCTGGAAGAGCTGCCAAAAATTGAAAATCTGGACAACGCTGCTGTAAAAGCTTTGTTCAAACAAATTCAAAAAGCAACTAAGCTGAAAGGCAAAGATGTATTTATGCCTATCCGCGTGGCTTTGACGGGCAACCAGCATGGTCCGGAGTTGGCAGCAATGGTACCGCTGCTGGGAGTTGAGCGTACTACAAAAAGAATTAACAATTCTTTGCTCAAGGCAGGAGTAACCTTATAAGAAGAAGCGTCCTCAGTGCAGAAGAACTTTTGACGGCTCTTTTGAAGATAGGAGAATAATTATGACTATTCGCGTTTATAATACTTTGAATAACAGAAAAGAAGAATTTGTTCCCATGACTCCCGGTAAGGCCAACATTTATGTTTGCGGCGTTACGCCCTACAATCATCCTCATGTTGGCAATGCGCGTCCCTTTGTAACCTGGGATGTTATCCGCCGTTTTTTGGAGCATGAAGGCTTTGATGTAACTCATGTGCAGAATTTTACAGATGTTGATGATAAAATTATCAATACTGCCAATAAAGAGGGTGTGCAGTGGTATGATATCTGCAACCGTTACATTGATTCCTATTTTGAAGTAATGGATAAGTTGAATGTGCGCCGCGCTCACGTATATCCGCGTGTTTCCGAGCATATCGAGGATATTATCGGCACCGTACAAACCCTTATCGACAATGGTTATGCTTATGTAGTTGACGGCGACGTTTTTTACAGCGTAGAAAAATTCAAATATTATGGACAGCTTTCCGGACGTAATTTGGAAGATATGCTGGCAGGCGCTCGCGTAGATGTGGACGACCGCAAGAAAAATCCTATGGATTTTGCTTTGTGGAAATCTGCTAAACCCGGAGAACCGTCATGGCCCAGTCCTTGGGGCAATGGCCGTCCTGGTTGGCATATTGAATGCTCTACCATGAGCATGAAATATTTAGGCGAGTCCTTTGATTTTCATGGCGGCGGCAGCGATTTGATTTTCCCGCATCATGAAAACGAAATAGCTCAATCTGAAGGCTGCACCGGCTGCCATCCTTTCGTACATTACTGGCTGCATAACGGTTTTATAACTGTAAATGAAGAAAAAATGTCTAAATCTCTAGGCAATTTCTTTATGGTTATCGATATTCTGGAACATTATGATCCGGAAACTTTGCGTTTCTTCATTATTTCTACTCACTACCGCAGCCCGCTGGATTTCAGTGACGCTCGTTTGACAGAAGCGCAAAAGAGCTTGGCGCGTCTGCGCAGTGCTCAAGAAACCTTAGGTGAACTGCAAGCTATGATGAACGCCGGTCCTACAGAGGAAAGCTTGGCTCTGCGTGCTAAAGTATCTGAGCTGCGTGAAGCGTTTATGGAAGCCATGCGCGACGATTTCAACACTGCTTTGGCTATCAGTTATTGGTTCGCGTTGGCAAAGGAAATTAACGTATATCATAAAAATATTACCGACGCAGGTCAAAAGCCTGACGGTAAATTAGTCGCTTTGCTGGCAGATGTTTTTGCAGAATTTGCTTCTATTATCGGCGTTTTAGAAAAAACTGTTGCTCCTGCTGCTAGTGAAGAAGCAGGCAATAATAAAGAAGCAGAGCTTGTGGAAATGCTGATTGCTATGCGTCAGGATGCCCGCAAGGCTAAAAACTATGCTTTGGCAGATGAGCTGCGCAATAAATTGACTGCTATTGGTATTGTTTTGCAGGATACTCCTCAAGGCGTAAAGTGGTCTAAACAATGAGATTTGAGCAATATCAGCTGTTAAAAGAGCATGCGCTGGCAATGTGCGCGGCAGAAGGAGGTAAAATTCCCGATGCCAAGTGCATGAATCCCATTATTTTGGCGTATATAGGCGACATAGTTTTTTCTATGTATGTGCGTCTGCGCCTGCTGCCTGCCTCCGGACATGTGCGCGTGCTTAACGATTTAAGCATGAAAATTGTTTCTGCCGTATGCCAGTGTCAGGCTATGACAGAATTAGAGAGTGCTTTAAACGAAGAGGAAGCAGCGGTTTTTCGCCGTGGCCGCAACGCAAAGTCCACTGTTCCAAAAAGTGCGTCCGTGCATGAGTATCGCATGGCGACCGCTTTTGAAGCGTTGCTGGGATATTTGTTTTTAGAAGAAAGACAGCAGCGGTTGGAAGAACTTTTAGATGCTTCCTTTAGCATTATCAGTAAAAAATTAGTAAAGAAAAATTAAGTATAATTCATCTGAAAGGAGGATGATCTTTGATGACTATGCAGGTTAAGCTGGTGCGTTATACGCCGGAGCCGGAACGTACTGTGGCTATGAGCGCGCGGCTTTGCTATTCGCCTATTGGCGCCGCACAGCTGGAGGAGCGTATCAGCGACGAACAGGCCGCTAAATTAGTGCGCAAGCTGGTAAGCATGGGGCATTTTTCTACTTTAGAGCATGTAACCTTTACCTTTGCTATTGAAGGCGTGTCCCGTGTTTTAACACATCAGCTGGTGCGCCATCGTATTGCTTCCTATTCTCAGCAATCACAGCGCTATGTAAAGGAGCATGATTTTGAAACTATTATGCCCGGTTCCATTGCCAAAAATCCTGAAGCTAAGGCTAAATTTGAAGCTTTAATGACAGAAATCCAAGCTTTATACAACGAGTTTACCGAAGCCGGTATTTTGGCGGAAGACGCCCGCTATATTCTGCCTAACGCGGCAGAAACGAAAATAGTGTGCACTTTTAATGCGCGCTCTCTGCTGAATTTTTTCAGCCTGCGCTGCTGTACCCGCGCTCAGTGGGAAATCCGTGCACTGGCTAATAAAATGCTGGCAGAAGTCAAAAAGGTCGCTCCTGTTATTTTTGAAAATGCCGGGCCTACCTGCGTTTCCGAGGGCGTATGCCACGAAGGCACCATGTCCTGCGGTCGCTTGCAGGCGATTTTGGCGCAGAAAGCTAAAGAAAATTCCGGTAAATAAAGGAGGCTGCCTGTGACTCAGCAAGCAAATGAAGTAATTGCCGGACGTAATGCTGTTAGCGAAGCTTTAAAAGGTCAGCGTCCTTTGAACAAGCTTTATGTGCAGGAGGGCGCTCATGGCGGTAGTTTAGGTGAGCTTTTGGCGTTGGCAAAAAATAAAAGCGTGCCGGTAGAAAATGTCAAAGCAGAAAAGCTTGATAAGCTGGCCCCCGGAATGCGGCATCAAGGTGTAGTAGCGTTGGCTGCGCCTATTGCGTTTCAAACTTTAGACGATGTTTTCGCTAAGGCTGCTGCTAAAGGCGAAGCGCCATTTCTGCTGCTTTTAGATGAGCTGCAGGATCCGCAGAATGTCGGCGCGTTGATTCGTACTGCCGATGCTGCCGGGGTTCACGGCGTGCTGCTGCCGCGCCGCCGCAGTTGTCCCTTAAATGCTGTAGTGGCAAAAATTTCTGCAGGCGCTGTGGAATATGTGCCTGTGGTGCAGATAGGCAATATTGCTCAAACTATGGAAGAGCTTAAGGAACGCGGCTGTTGGCTGGTAGGTGCAGATATGGACGGTGTAGATTTTTATGCTGCCAATTTAACCGGACCGATTGTGCTGGTTATTGGTGCAGAGGGCAAGGGCTTAGGTCGCTTGGTAAAGCAAAAATGTGATGATATCGTCAGTTTGCCAATGCACGGCGGGGTTAATTCGTTAAATGCTTCTAATGCGGGAGCGGTTTTAATGTATGAAGTAGTGCGTCAGCGCCATTTGTTCCAATGAGGTGAAGTATGGGCGAATACCTAATTGTTGATGGATATAATGTTATCAATGCTTGGAAAGAATTTGCCCAGTTGCGTCAAACAAGCTTAGAACATGCTCGCGAACTTTTAGTAGCTGGCGTTAGTGAATATGCTGCTTTTAAAGGCTATAAAGCCATTGTAGTTTTTGATGCGTTGGAGGTTGCCGGTAATGCGGCAGTAGAAACTATTCACGGCATTCAGGTGGTCTATACCAGCGAAGGAGAAACTGCTGATTCCTGGATAGAGCGGCGTGCTTACGAATTAGGTCATGGATCGCAGAAATCCAAGGTTTTTGTAGTAACCAGTGATTATGCAGAGCAGATAAATATTTTAGGTGCTGGAGCCTATCGTATTTCCGCCAGAGAATTTCGGGAGGATTATAAAAAAGCTAAGCAGCAGATTGCCGACCGTCTGCGTATTCCGCGCGGTGCTTTAAACCGTAACGAGCTTGGCGGACGCATCAATGGTCATGTTTTGGAGCATTTGGAAAAAATGCGTCGTCGATAAAGTTGACGGCAAGAGCTTGACAGGATATAATAAAATCGTATTCTTATTACAGAACCCACATGGAGGACATGTATTTGATGACTACGGATACGGTAAATAAAAACGAACCGTATGATACTTTTGCAAAAATGACGGATGAGGAAATAGTTTCAGATGCTCAGCTGCATGATAATGTATTGGCGCAGGAATATTTGCTGCACAAGTACAGAAATTTTGTCAGAGCTAAGGCACGCAGCTATTTTCTGATTGGCGCAGAACGAGAAGATATTATTCAGGAGGGCATGATTGGTTTATACAAAGCCATTCGTGACTACAAAAATGATAAACAGTCTTCCTTTCGTGCCTTTGCGGAGCTGTGCGTAACAAGACAAATTATTACTGCTATCAAAACGGCAACTCGTCAAAAGCATATTCCTCTGAATTCATATGTTTCGCTTAACAAACCTATTTATGAGGAAGACAGTGACAGGACGCTGTTGGATATTATCAGCGGCGCACGTGTGGCTAATCCCGAGGATATGGTTATTAGCAGAGAGGAATTCAGCGATATTGAGAATAAAATGAATGATATTCTCAGTGATTTAGAGTGGAAGGTGCTGATGAGCTATCTGGACGGCAAATCCTATCAGGAAATAGCTTTAGAGCTTAACCGTCATATTAAATCTATAGATAATGCGCTGCAGCGTGTCAAGCGTAAATTAGAAAAAAATATTATCAGTAAGGGAGATATTACTGACTTAAGAACCGTTTACAGCGGCTTGTTGGCGATTGATCCTTATGAACGTTTTAAAAACAAAGATTATAAAAACTGATAATTATTGATAAATGTGTAACATTACGCTGCACTGTTGGGAAATTTTCAGAGCGGTGTATATTTTTAAAAGGATTTTAGAGATATTCAGCGAATATACTAGGTAACAATTTAGATTGAAATATTAACACTTAGGTGTCATAGGAGGTTTTTCAAATGAATCAAGTAGAAGAATTGTTGAAGGTTGTTGAAGCAGCGCAGGCTGACAAAGGGAATGTAGTTATCGTTACCGGCAAACCGGGCAGCGGCAAAAGCAAAGTGTTGCGTGAAGCTGCGGAAATCAAAAAATGGACTTATGTTGACTGCCGTATGCTGATTAGCGAGGAATTTTTAGCTATTCCTGCAGCAGATAGAGGCTTGTATGCTCCTGATATGTTTGCAGAAATTTTGGCTAGCTACAATGCCGACGTTATTATTCTCGACAGATTGCAGACTCTGTTCGTTCCTGTATTCCATATCAATACCGACAGCCTGATGCGTAAGCTGAGCAAAAAGTTCACCATTATTACCGCATGGCCCGGCTATTTGGAAAACGGCAATCTGTGCTACGATAAATTTGACGGCACCGAAGCTATCCGCATCAGCCCGGACGGCTTTAAGATTTGGAACGTAGAAGATTAATCTTTTTTCTCCTATTAAATTTGGAGGCAAAGTATGACTGAAAAAAAGCGTTGCTTTGCAGTGCTGACGGGCGGCGGTGATTGCCCGGGATTAAATGCCGTTATCAGAGCTGTAGTAAAGACTTTTTTGCAAAATGACTGCGAAGTTTATGGCGTATATAATGGCTTCAACGGTCTAGTCAATGACAATTTAAAAAAGATGAGTTATGCCAGTATTTCAGGCATTTTGCCCCGTGGTGGTACTATTTTAGGCACTACTAACCGTGATAATCCGTTTAAATTCGCCATTGAACAAGAGGATGGAAGCATAATCTATAAGGATATGCGGGAAAAGGTGCTGGAAAATCTGCGAAAGTATGATATTGAAGCTTTAGTTGTTATCGGTGGTGACGGCAGCCTAAATATTGGGGCGCAGCTGGCTAGAGAGTGTGACGTTAAAGTAGTTGGTGTGCCTAAAACTATTGATAACGATTTGCCTTGCACGGAACGTACATTTGGCTTTGATACGGCAATGGCAATGGCTACAGAGGCTGTGGACAGGCTGCATACTACTGCAGAATCACATCACAGGGTAATGGTTTTAGAGGTCATGGGTCGTTACGCAGGCTGGATTGCTTTGCATAGCGGTATCGCAGGCGGCGCAGATGTTATTTTGCTGCCGGAAATTCCTTATCAGCTGGACAGCATTGTAACTAAATTGCAGCAGCGCGTAGACGCTGGCAAAAATTTTAGTATCGTTGTTGTTGCTGAAGGCGCTAAACCTGAGGGCGGTGAAATGTCCGTTGCCCGCATGGTTAAGGGTAGCTTTGAACCTATCCGCTTGGGTGGTATTGGCGAAAAAGTGGCTCGCGAGATTGAAGAGCGTACAGGTATTGAGTCCAGATGTACGGTATTAGGCTATTTACAGCGCGGCGGTTCACCTACAGCCTTTGACAGAGTTTTATCTACCCGTTATGGCGTTGCCGCAGCGGAAGCGTGTCTGCGCGGCGAATATAATGTAATGGTTTCTTTGTATCATGACCAAATTGTAACAGTTTATATTCAAAAGGCCGCTTCAAAACCACGGCAGGTACCTGTGGATAGCGAAATTATTCGTACAGGACGTCAGCTTGGTATTTGTTTTGGCGATTAAAAAGCATCAGTTAATTTTTGATTCATTTAAAACGTATATAATAAGAGACAGTCAATACGGCTGTCTCTTATTTTTTCCGGCAGCAGCGAAAAATTTATGTGAGAATATACGTTAGCTAATTGCTTAATACTATAAAGTAGCGTATAATATTAAAGTATAGCATTTTTGAAAGGATGTTAATATGGATCAGTATCTTGTTGCAATTGTTGTTGGTATTGTTGAGGGTTTGACAGAATTTTTGCCCGTTTCTTCTACTGGACACATGATTATCGTAGGACATATGCTGGGTTTTGACGGTCCTGTAGCAGATGTTTTTGATGTTTTTGTACAGCTAGGTGCGATTTTATCGGTTATTTTTATTTATAAAGAGCGTTTTGCCCGCTTTTTCACCAAGGACGGCTGGAATATGCACAAAGGCTTGTCCGTATGGCATATAGCTGCTGGTATTGTTCCGGTTATGGGCGTGGCGTATGTTTGCTATCCTTTGATTAAAAAATATCTTTTTTCGCCGTTAACTGTTGCTATAGGTTTGGTTTTAGGCGGTTTATTACTTATGTTTGCTGAATATATGACTAAAGGTAAGGAAGCACAGTTAGTAGATGATGTGGATAAAATTACTATGAAACAGGCGGTGTGGGTTGGCATTTATCAATTTCTCTCACTGTGGCCTGGCTTTTCCCGCAGCGGCAGTACTATTGCCGGAGGACTTTTAGTGGGACTTTCCCGTCAGGCGGCAGCTAGCTACACCTTTTTAATTGCTGTACCGTTAATGTTTGTAGCCTGTCTTTACGATTTAATGAAAAATTTTCATAATTTAAGCTCAGATGATTTAACTGTGTTAGGAATTGGGTTTGTAGTTTCTTTTGTAGTTGCTTATTGGTCAGTGCTATGGTTTCTTAAATTTTTACACAAATATGATTTAACCAGCTTTGCTTGGTATCGCATTGCTTTGGCCTGCGTTACCTATTGGTACTTTTATTGCTGATAGCTAAATAAAAAACTCCGACTGTGTTATGCAGTCGGAGTTTTTGCGTCTGTGAAAGCTTTTATACAGCTTTGTTTATTTAGCGGCCTGGTAAATTTTTACCATATCCTCTTGGGTAAGCACCTTAAATTGTCCTATGGTGCGTGTGCCCATAAAACTGCATTTATAAGCTAATTCCAGAATTTGTTCGTCGGTCAGCTCTGCGCCGATAAGCTCGTGAATATTGGTAGGCATACCAATATGGCGGAAGAAGCTTTCCATAGCAGCAATTCCTTCTAAAGCAGTGGCTGCGGGATTAGTATAATTATAGGAAATGTTGAATACGTCAACAGCCAGTTTAGCAAATCTTACAGGATTTTCTTGGTAAACATAGCGTGCCCAGCTGCCCCAAATTGCTGCTAAGCCTGCGCCGTGAGCTACACCAAACATCCCACTAAGCTCATGCTCCAGCTGGTGGCAGGCCCAGTCGCCTAAGGTTCTGTCGCCGGTGACACCGTTGTGGGAGAAGGTACCGCTCCACATAATTTCTGCGCGAGCATTATAGTCAGTAGGATTTTTGAGGGCAATTTTAGCGTTGCGCATCAGGGTACGCAGTAAAGCTGTAGCTATATTATCTACTAAATCCAGCTGTTTAAAAGCAGGCGTAGTAAAATAACGTTCCAAAGTGTGCACGATAATATCCGTGCAGCCGCTGGCTGTTTGATAAGCGGGCAGGGTATATGTCAGCTCCGGATTAAGCAGAGAGAATTTTGCATAGCAGTAATCAGTGGTCAGACCCCGCTTGAGCATGCCTTCGTCTTTGGTGACTACGGAGGAATTGCTCATTTCACTGCCGGCAGCTGCAATGGTTAAAACTACGCCGATAGGAGCGCAGCCGGTAGCTTTTTTCTTGCCCGTATAGTAATCCCAAACGTCGCCTTCGTTGGCTAAGCCGTAGCCAATACCTTTAGCGCTGTCGATAACGCTGCCGCCGCCTACTGCCAAGATAAAATCAACTTTTTCTTGGCGGCAGAGGGCAATACCTTCGTTAATTTTACTCAACAGAGGATTGGGAACAACTCCGCCTAGCAATACATATTCTAAATCGGCCTCTTGCAAGCTGGTACAGATACGATGCAGCAGACCGGATTTTTTAGCGCTCTGACCGCCAAAGTGTACTAAAACCTTGTGAGCACCGTAACGCTTGCACATAGCGCCTACCTGAGCTTCAACATTTTTGCCAAAAAGTACCTGACTAGGTGCGAAAAATTCAAACTTTTCCTTTTTATCCATAATTATCCTCCTGAAAAATTTATTATTAAGCTATTGCTAACACAGTTAGTAAATTTTTATGGCTGTTTTCATTTTAGCACGGCGCGTTGTTTTTGTAAAATAATAGGCAGCAAAAAGGGAGAGATTGCGTCTAGCAGTACATATTTGTTATAATTAGTTTAACTAATTATAAGGAGCTGTAAAATATGCAATACATAGCCTGTTATGGCGATAGTTTAGTGCAGGGATTTCCCTTTGGCAATAAATATTCTTGGACAGCGGCAGTGGAAAAGACTGCGCCTATAAAAATGCTCAATTACGGTTTGTGCGGCGATTGCTGTGACGATATTCTTTTTCGTATGCGTCAGTATGCTTTGCCGGGATATGTGCAGCATGTATTGTTTTTAGGAGGAACCAATGATCTTTTGCAAGGGAGAAAATTAGAAAATATTTTAGCTCATTATAATCGGTTATTGGAGTGGTGTGCTGAAAAAAATTATCGTCTCTGTATAATTTTACCGCTGCTTAGCGCTGACGATTATTTGAATCGCCGCTTATGGGATTTACGCCAAAGCATTGGACAGCTTTATGCAGAAAAGGTTTTGCTTTTAGATTTGCAGACTGCTATAGGCTTGGACGCAGCTGCGCGTAAGGCAGCATATTTAGATGGCATACATCCTTTGGCTAAAACTTATGAAGCAATGGGAATATACGCTGCGCCCATTTTAGAAAAATGGCTGGCTGAAAAATATTGATAATAAATTTTTGTAGTACAATGCTTTTTCTCGCAAAAATAGAGAAATTGCTTTAATAATTTGAGAAATAATGTTTTGCATTTGGCGTAAGCTATGGTAAAATAGAGACAATATATTTTTATGGAGGTGAAACTGCCAGCTTCGCTTAAGAACGAAGCAGCAGATTTTTTTGGATTATCTTATAATACTGTTTAATGTTATCGTTGTATTATTTTTAGTTGCACTGAACGGTTTCTTTGTAGCATCAGAATTTTCTATTGTTAAAGTGCGGCCTTCGCGGCTTGACGCTTTATTAAAAGAAGGCAATCGTCGAGCTGTGTATGCTAAAAAGGTTACGGAGCATTTGGATGCGTTTTTGTCTGTAACTCAATTGGGTATTACTATTGCTTCCTTGGGTTTAGGCTGGATTGGTGAGCCTACGGTGGCAAAAATTCTGCATCCTGTGTTTGCTTTGATAAATCTTCCGGAGCACTTGGAGCATACAATTGCTTTTGTGCTTGGCTTTAGCGTTATTACTGCCTTGCATATTGTTTTAGGCGAGCTTGTTCCTAAATCGCTTTCCATTCAAAAGACAGAGCAAATTGTGCTGTTTGTAGCCTGGCCTTTGTTGATGTTCGACAAGCTAATGTATCCTGCGGTATGGTTTTTGAATCATGTGGCAAATTGGATTTTGCGCCGTATGGGTGTGGAAGCGGCCAGCGAAGCAGAAGAAGCACATAACGAGGATGAAATTCGTATTCTTATGGAAGAAAGTCATAAGCATGGTTATATAGATAAAACCGAGCTGACTTATTTGGATAACGTTTTTGATTTTTCCGACCGTCGTGCCAGCGATATTATGGTGCCGCGTACTGATATGATTTGTCTGTATTTGGAAGATCCGGTAGAAGAAAGCATTGAAACTGCTCTCAACGAGCGTATGACCCGCTATCCTATCTGTGAGGAGGATAAGGACCATATTATCGGCTTTTTGCATATCAAGGACTTAATGCGTTCTTTAAAAGACGGACAGCCAACGGATTTGCGCAGCTTAGCTCGTAATGTGCTCTTGGTTCCGGAATCTTTACCTATTAGCAAGCTGCTGAAAACGCTGCAAAAGCATCGTAGTCAAATTGCCGTGCTTATAGACGAATATGGCGGTACTGCCGGTATGGTAACTGTTGAGGATATTTTAGAGGAAATCGTCGGTGAAATTCAGGACGAATTTGACGAAGAACGTCCCGAAGTAGAGGATAAGGGTAACAAAAATTATTCTGTAGACGGTAAAATGCTTTTAGACGATATCAACGACTTTTTTGAGCTGCAGCTTGATACCGAGGATTGCGATACTATTGGCGGTTGGCTTTACGCGCAAATTGACTATCCGCCTAAGGTTGGACAAAAGGTGAAAACACCGGAAGCAGAATTTACTGTTGAAGAAGTTGCCAAAATGCGCATTACCCGCGTAAGAATTCAGCTGCTGCATGAACCGGAAAATATTCACGAAGAATTGCAGGAAGAATATCCTGACGATATTCAGCATATTTAACACAAAAGACCTGTTCCCGTTAGGGAGCAGGTCTTTGCTTATGCAATGTAAATTACATGTCATGGAAATGCATGCCAATATTGCTGTGACGCAGGAAATTTAGTGTAACTTCGGGGAAGGAAGCGTAACTGAGTACATCTTCAATAGGTGCGTTAGGAAAGCCTTCTTCTGCTAATTTTTCACGCAATTTTTTCATCTGCGGCGCAATATCATCAGCAGGACGGTGATCGATTTGCGGTGTATCGCCAATGGCAAGCTTACGAACAGTAGGATCAATCGGTCCTGGAGTACGTCCATATTTGCCTAAAATTAGATCCTTAACCTCGCGGGGGATCATCTTGTAGCGTCCTAAAGCTACGTTAAGTACTGCCATAGAACCAACGATTTGGCTGGTAGGAGTAACCAGCGGTGGATAGCCAAGTTCGGCACGAACGCGAGGCATTTCCTCCAGCAGCTGCGGATATTTATCGGCAACGCCCATTTCTTTCATTTGGTTGAGTAGGTTGGAAAGCATGCCGCCGGGAATTTGGAAGGTTAAAACTTTAGGATCAATAGGAATATTGGCGTTCAAATTAAAATCGGCAGTTAAATTTTTGCGGACGGTTTTAAAATAGTCAGCTAAATCATTAAGCTTAGTTAGGTCAATGCCCGTATCGAAAGGAGAGCCTTGCAGAGTGGCTACCATGGATTCAGTACAGGGCTGGCTGGTAGATTCTGCGAAAGGAGAAAGAGCAGTGTCGATAATATCGGCACCTGCTTCTACTGCTTTCAAAAGCGTCATGTCACCCATACCGCTGGTGAAGTGCGTGTGCAGATCAACGGGGAGTCCTACTTCGGTTTTCAGGCTGCGCACGAGAGTTTCGGCTGCATAAGGACGGAGCAAACCTGCCATATCCTTAATACAGATAGAGTCAGCGCCCATTTGCGCCAGTTCTTTGCCTAATTTAACAAAGTCGCTGTCTTTGTGGTAGGGGCTGATGGTATAAACGATACAGCCTTGTACATGAGCGCCGGCTTCTTTAGCTGCACGCATAGCACATTCTAAATTGCGGGTATCGTTAAGCGCATCAAAAATACGAATAATAGAAACGCCGTTAGCAACAGAGCGTTTTACAAATTCACGTACAACATCATCTGCATAATGATTGTAGCCAAGAATGTTTTGACCGCGCAGCAGCATTTGAATGGGAGTTTTTGGTAAATGTTTTTTTAGTGTACGCAGACGCTGCCACGGATCTTCGTTGAGAAAACGCAGACAGGCGTCAAAGGTAGCTCCGCCCCAAGCCTCCAGTGCGTAGTATCCAACATTATCAAGCTGCTCTAACGCAGGCTGCATATCTTTCATTCTCATTCTAGTAGCTGCTAAGGATTGATGACCATCGCGCAATACAGTTTCAACTATTTTTACTGCTTGTTTGTCCATAGTTCTGTCTCCTTACATATTTTATGGTATTATTATAACATATCCTATTGGATACTGTATACAAGAATGTGTGAAAAAATAGCTCCATCTGTAACTAGTTTTTGTCTAATTACAAATGGAGCTGTTTTATACGATAAGCTTTAATTGTTAGTAGGTTGTGTACTTACGGTAGGTTTGCCTAAAATTTCGTTAATGCGAGATTTCATGCTTTTATTTTTTTTGCTGGGTTTGGTAGATACTACTGGTTGTTTAGGTTCGTTATTAGTTTTGGTTTCTACCTTAGTTTTACTATCTGGTTGCTTATCCTTGTCAGCGTCTTGTTTGTCTTTATCGTCCTCGTCTTGTTTGATTTCAGGCTCGGCAGGAATACTTACACCGGGGTTGGAGAAGCCGCTGTGAGGAGTGGAGGCTAAGGCGTTGACCATAAATTCATGCCAAATAGAAAGAGGAGTGCTGCTGCCGTACATATGATTCATAGGCTTGTTATTATCATCACCAACCCATACAGCAGTACTGAGATCCGGCGTATAGCCTACAAACCAAGCATCAATAAAGGTATCAGTGGTACCGGTTTTACCAGCAGCAGGACGGCCAATACCCATACCGCCGGCAGTGCCGCGGGTAAGAACATCCTCAAGCATATTGGTAGTTAAATAAGCAGATTTAGCGTCAATAACACGTTTAGATTGAGTGTTTGCTTCATACAATACCTTACCGCTGCGGTCAACGATTTTGAGCAGGGCAATAGGTTTGCAATAAATGCCATTAGTGGATAAGACACCGTAAGCAGCAGCCATTTCTAAAGGATTAACGCCTTTAGTAAGACCGCCGATGGACATAGCAAGGTTAACATCGCTGTAAGCGCCGGAATCTACTAATGTGGAAATACCCATTTTCTCGGCATTATTGATAATTTTATCAACGCCAACTTCACGCGCCAGCTTAATAGTAGGAATATTAATAGAACGAGCTAACGCTGTGCGCAGACTTACTTTGCCGTGCCAAGATAAATCGGAGTTTTGTGGTTTCCAACCGGGAGCAAATTCTTCTTCCTTATCTTCAATGACGCTGGCAGGTGTAAAGCCATTTTGCATAGCAGTTAAAAAGACAAAAGGTTTAAAGGAAGAACCTGGCTGACGAACGGCTAATGTTGCACGGTTAAACTTATCGTTGCCACGGCCGCCGATCATAGCTTTAATATAACCGGTTTTGGGATCTACGGCAACTAACGCCATTTGCGGCTGAGTCAGCTTGTTGTTATCGGTATAATAGGAAGGCAGAAAATGCATAGCGTTTTCTGCTGCTTTCTGCATATCTGTATCAAGAGTGGTATAAATCTTCAAACCGCCCTTATACAGCGCATCCGCTCCTACTTCATCAATAACTTTTTGAATAATCATATCGAAGAAATAAGTTCTGGGATCATTTTGCGTTTTATGAGCATTGTTATAAACTATTTTTGTGGTTTTGGCTTGCTCGCCTTGAGCTTCATTGATAAAGCCGTATTTAACCATTTGGTCGATAACAAGTTCTTGACGCTTTTTGCTTTCCTGGGGATTTTCAAAAGGATTATAATAATTAGGACTTTTGGGAATAGCAGCTAAGCAGGCAGCTTCAGCGATATTAAGGTCTTGCACGTGCTTGCCAAAATAATACATAGAAGCGCTTTCGATACCATATGCTCCTTGACCGAAATAGATGCGGTTGAGATACATGGAAAGAATCTCATCTTTAGTGTATTTGTATTCCAGTTCTTTGGCAATGAAAGCCTCTTTAATTTTTCTTACAATAGAACGCTCTTGCGTAAGAAAAGCGTTTTTTGCAAGCTGTTGGGTAATGGTACTGCCGCCTTGTACTTCTCTGCCGCTTAAGGTAGAAATAAGCGCGCGGGCTGTACCGCGATAATCTATACCACTATGCTCGTAAAAACGATTATCTTCAATTGCGATAAAAGCCTGCTGCACATGCTTAGGTATCTTATCGATAGAAACGGGAATGCGGCGTTCCTCTGACAAAGTGGTATAGATAACATTACCTTTGTTATCGAAGAATTGGGAAGCTGCATCAGGAATTAGAGTTTCATCCATATTTGGTGGTGAAAAAAGGCTTGAAAAGCCATAAAGCACGGAGATGCCCATGACCATCAGGCAGATAATGCAAATGACTAAAAATTTAAGTGCCTTTAACATACTTTACCTCGTTATACAAAATTTAGCTGTTAATATCTATAATGATAGACAGCATCATTATTATAGCATTTTCAAAGAAGTTTGTCATATTTTTTGGGTGAACGGGTAGTGAAAAAAAGTAAAAAAATCTTAAAAAAGGTGTTGACAGCATTAGGACGCTGTGGTATTATATACAAGTCGACGCGATACGGCAACAAATTAAAGCCAAAATCGCTAGACAAAAAAGGATTTGGCAAAGAAGATGACAATTTATCGAAGCCAAAAAGATGAACCTTGAAAACTGAACAATTAACCTAAAAAAAGCGAATGTGCGGGTCGAGCGCGAAAGCGCACGACCAAGTCAAAATATTTCTTTTAATAATAAGAGCTAGATTAGTTCTTCAATACATTTTTATTATTGGAGAGTTTGATCCTGGCTCAGGACGAACGCTGGCGGCATGCCTAACACATGCAAGTCGAACGGAGAGTATCCGACACTGAGAGTCTTCGGTGGCGGTACGGCGATAAAATTTGCGGAGCAAATTTTATTACGCTCTTAAAAGCATGCAACACATGCGATAAGGAGCCAACACCTGAGGTTTTCAGTGTTGGATACTCTTAGTGGCGAACGGGTGAGTAACGCGTAGGCAACCTGCCCTTTAGATGGGGACAACATTCCGAAAGGGGTGCTAATACCGAATGTGACGGAACTTCCGCATGGGAGCTCCGTGAAAGATGGCCTCTACATGTAAGCTATCGCTAAAGGATGGGCCTGCGTCTGATTAGTTAGTTGGTAGGGTAACGGCTTACCAAGACGATGATCAGTAGCCGGTCTGAGAGGATGAACGGCCACATTGGGACTGAGACACGGCCCAGACTCCTACGGGAGGCAGCAGTGGGGAATCTTCCGCAATGGGCGAAAGCCTGACGGAGCAATGCCGCGTGAGTGAAGAAGGAATTCGTTCCGTAAAGCTCTTTTGTTTATGACGAATGTGCTGATTGTGAATAATGATGAGTAATGACGGTAGTAAACGAATAAGCCACGGCTAACTACGTGCCAGCAGCCGCGGTAATACGTAGGTGGCGAGCGTTGTCCGGAATTATTGGGCGTAAA
>ENA-UERC01000286-UERC01000286.1-human-gut-metagenome-genome-assembly--contig:-NODE-286-length-39397-cov-34.523398_pt1 | contig 39397 bp, 32 predicted proteins | sample MGYA00242955_ERZ507955 | MGnify/ENA primary metagenome ERZ507955 (study PRJEB26167, sample SAMN06115394) | human gut metagenome | host: Homo sapiens | place: China:Hubei | collected 2016-04-27... | reverse complement strand
CTGCGCAAGGCGCTGGCCGAGGTGCAGAAGGACTATGACTTCATCTTCATCGACTGCCCGCCCAGCCTGGACCTGCTGACGCTGAACGGTCTGTGCGCCTGCGACAGTGTGCTGATCCCGATCCAGTGCGAGTATTATGCGCTGGAAGGTCTGTCTGAGCTCATCAGCACCCTGAAGACCATCCGCAAGAAGTACAACCCCTATCTAGACATTGAGGGCGTGGTCTTCACGATGTTCTCCGGCCGCCTGAACCTGACCATGCAGGTCGTGGAGCAGGTCAAGAAGTACTTCGGGGCCAAGGTCTACAAGACCACCATCCCGCGCACCATCCGCATTTCGGAGGCGCCCAGCTACGGCCAGCCCATCAATTTCTATGAGCCGAAGGGCAAGGGCAGCGAGGCCTACATGGACCTCGCCATTGAGTTCGTGAAGAACAACCGCCCGCACGAGCCTGCCAAACGGCGCGGCAAGGGCAGCAGTGCACCCGCCAAACCGAAAAATGCGCTGGAAGAAGTAAAGCAGGGGGAAGTATAAGGAGATGGCAAAGAAAAGAGGGGGCCTCGGCCGAGGGCTGGAAAGTCTGTTCGAGGACGTTTCGCCCAGCTTTGAGCCCGACAATGCAAAGATCGAGACCCTGCCGCTGCGGGAGATCGAGCCTGACCCCGACCAGCCCCGCAAGACCTTTGATGACGAGACACTGGCCGAGCTGGCCTCCAGCATCGCTGAACACGGACTCATCCAGCCCATCGCGGTGCGGCCCAAGGTGTCCGGCGGCTACCTCATCGTGGCAGGCGAGCGCCGCTGGCGGGCCTGCCGGATGGCGGGCCTGACCGAAGCGCCGGTCGTCGTGAAGGACGTCACCGACGAGCAGGCCATGGAGATCGCGCTGGTGGAAAACCTGCAGCGCGAAGACCTGGACCCGGTGGAAGAGGCCATGGGCATCCGTGAGCTGATGACCCGCTGCGACCTGACCCAGGAGCAGGCCGCCCGGAAGCTGGGCAAGAGCCGCAGTGCGCTGGCCAACAGCCTGCGCCTGCTGAACCTGCCGGAAAACGTGCTGGAGCTGCTCAAGAGCGGTTTCCTCAACACCGGCCACGCCAAGGTCATCCTGGGCCTGCCCACGCCGGAGCTGCAGGAGCAGGCCGCGCAGATGATCGCCGACCATGAACTGAACGTCCGGCAGGCCGAAGTGCTCTGCAAAAAGCTGGCACGGCCCGCCAAAGGCCCCGCCGAACCGGCCCCCATCGACACGTTGCCGGTGGAGGTGGAGGAGAGCCTGAAAGAAGTGCTGGGCAGCGAAGTCAACGTCGCATACCATGGCGGCAAGGGCAGGCTGACGGTGCATTTCTATTCGGACGAACAGCTCCGGGCCTTTGCAAATCTGCTGGGCCAGTATCAACAATCATGCGATTGAGGGCGGGCTCCCGCCTTTGAACGGCACGGGGACGATGCGCCCCCGCGCGAATGAAATAGAGTAAGGAGAGTAAATCATGCTTGATATCAAATTTGTCCGTGAAAACCCGGACGCGGTCAAGGAAAACATCAAGAAGAAGTTCCAGGACGCCAAGCTCCCCCTCGTGGACGAGGTCGTTGAGAAGGACGCCAAGTACCGTGAGTGCCTGAAGGAGGTCGAATCCCTCAAGGCTGCCCGCAACAAGCTGAGCAAGGCCAACGGCCCGCTGTTCGGACAGCTGAAGAAGTGCACCGACGAGGCACAGAAGGCTGAGCTGCAGAAGCAGATCGATGCCAACAACGCCGCCGTCAAGGCCGACGCAGACAAGATGGCAGAGCTGGAAGCCGAGGAGGCAATGCTCGCCGCCCGCATCCAGGAGATCATGTACTCCATCCCCCAGATGATCGACCCCAGTGTGCCCATCGGCCCCGATGATACCTACAACGTCGAGGCACAGCGCTTCGGTGAGCCCGTCGTGCCCGATTTCCCCATCCCGTACCACACCGAGATCATGGAGAGCTTCGACGGCATTGATATGGACGCTGCAGGCCGCGTGGCCGGCAATGGCTTCTACTATCTGCTGGGCAACATCGCCCGCCTGCACGAGGCCGTTCTGGCCTATGCGCGTGACTTCATGATCGACAAAGGCTTCACCTATGTCATCCCGCCCTTCATGATGCACGGCAATGTGGTGCAGGGCGTGATGTCCTTCCCGGAGATGGACGCCATGATGTACAAGATCGAGGGTGAGGACCTGTACCTGATCGGCACCAGCGAGCACACCATGATCGGCCGCTTCATCGACCAGACCCTCGATGAGGCAACGCTGCCCCTGACCCTGACCTCTTACAGCCCCTGCTTCCGCAAGGAGAAGGGTGCCCACGGCATCGAGGAGCGCGGCATCTACCGCATCCACCAGTTCGAGAAGCAGGAGATGATCGTCGTCTGCCGCCCCGAAGAGAGCGCCGACTGGTATGAGAAGCTGTGGAAGAACTCTGTGGAGCTGTTCCGTAACATGGAGATCCCCGTCCGTCAGCTGAACTGCTGCTCCGGCGACCTGGCAGACCTGAAGGTCAAGAGCTGCGACATCGAGGCCTGGAGTCCCCGCCAGCAGAAGTACTTCGAGGTCTGTTCCTGCTCCAACCTGGGTGATGCACAGGCCCGCCGCCTGCACATCCGCGTCAAGGGTAAGGACGGCAAGACCTATCTGGCCCACACTCTGAACAACACCTGCGTGGCACCTCCGCGTATGCTGATCGCCTTCCTGGAGAACCACCTGCAGGCCGACGGCTCGGTCACCATCCCCAAGGTCCTGCAGCCCTACATGGGCGGCCTGGAAGTCATGGTCCCGACCCACAAGAAGGGCTGAGAGCTGACCGCACAGTTTTCCACAGCAATGCAATAAGATGTTGAAAACACCCCGCTTTACCGTATGCTGACGCAGACGATCGAGCGGGGTGTTTGCTGTTGATGGGGGACGATTTCTTCACGGCAGTCTCGCCTCGTAGACAGTCCTCGTACGGGAAACAAAAAATCCCCAATCCGAAGATTGAGGATTTTTTATGACCCGTACGGGAATCGAACCCATGTTACAGCCGTGAAAGGGCCGTGTCTTAACCGCTTGACCAACGGGCCTTATAAATACAGAGCTTCGCTAAAACCTCCGACATTCATCATCCACTATTGCGGACGACCGTCCCCCTTATCTTAGCGAAACTCTGTAACTTGGTAGCGGCAACTGGATTTGAACCGGTGACACTTCGGGTATGAACCGAATGCTCTAGCCAACTGAGCTATGCCGCCATATTTTGTTTGCGCACTTGAACGGTGCTTTATTATTATATCCAGAACTCGCCTGTTTGTCAACAATTATTTCTAAAAAAATCAAATTTTTTTCAGATCTCCGGTACAGCCCGAAAAAACGAGCGGCTGCACTGCCGCAGCCGCTCGAACATGGGGCGTTTTCCGTGCCGTCACTCCCGGTACTTTTCCATCATCTCTTTGAACAGGATGGCCGGGGACGGCGGAGTGTAGGTGATGGCGTTGGCACCGGCGGCGATGGTGGCCGAGATGCTCTCACCGGTCTTGCCGCCGCTGGCGATGATGGGGACATCCGGAAACGCATCGCGGATCTTCTTCACGATGCGGGGCGTGTCGGTGCTGCAAGCCACATTCAGGATGGACGCGCCGGATTCGAGGCGGGCACGGATGTCGGTGTCCGCTTTGGTCACGGTGATGATGACCGGGATGTCCACCACCCGCGAGACCGCCAGCAGATTCAGGTCGGAAATGGGGGAGTTGAGCACGACGCCCATGGCACCCTGGCTCTCGACGTCGCGGGCCAGGTTCAGGGTGCGCACACCGTGGGTGGTGCCGCCGCCCACGCCGCAGAACACCGGGATGTAAGAGGCCTTGATGATGGCGTCACTGATGGCCTGCTGAGGCGTGAACGGATAGACGGCGAAGACGGCGTCGGCATCGCAGTTGCGGATGATGGCGAGGTCGGTGGTGAAGACGAAGCTCTTCAGCCGCCGTCCGTTGATGACGATGCCGCTGGCCTGATAGACCTCCTGCGGCATTTTCAGGATGTTGTGGCGCAGGCGGCTCTCGACGTTGGGGGATGCTTTCTTTTCAGCTGCCATAGGGGGATACCTCCAGATGATTCCGATTTGATTCAAATTTGAATCAAATTATAAGAAAGAAGGCCCCGGAATGCAATGAACTGCCCGTAAACTTTATGAAAACAAAGATCACCCTCTCCGGGCAAATTCCAGAATGTCCATCGGCACGGCGGCCAGAGCGTCGGCTCCGGCTGCGGTAAGCTCCGCTTCGCCCCGGAAGCCCCAGAGCGCGCCCATGGCGGGCAGACCGGCGTTGTGGCCGGTCAGGATATCCACATCGCTGTCGCCCACGAAAAGGGTGATGGCAGCCTCTGCACCGAGGTCCTGCATCAGGGCATAGACGCCGGTGGGGTCGGGCTTGGTGGGCACATTCGGGCGGCTGCCCCGGACAAGCTCGAACCGACCGGTGCCGAAGTAGTGTGCGATGATCTTCCCGCAGAGCGGGTCTGCCTTGTTGGAAAAGACGGCGGTCTGGATGCCTTCGGCCTTCAGGGCGTCCAGAAGCTCCGGGATGCCGGGATAGGGAGCCGTCTTGTCTTCCTTGTGGGCATCGTACCGGGCCGTGAACTCGGCCAGCGTTGCGGCCAGCCGTTCGGGCGACCGGGCATCGGCGGGCGAAAAGCGCTCCACCAGCTTCGGGATGCCGTTGCCGACCATGTGCTTGAACTGCTCCACCGTAAAGGTGGGCCAGCCGTGCTGAGCGCAGACCCAGTTGCCTGCATCGGCCAGGTCGTCGATGGTGTTCAGAAGGGTGCCGTCCAGATCAAAAAGGATCGTTTTTATCATAAGATTCGACTTCTTTCCAAAAATTCAAAACATTTCTGTGCGTCCCGCCACGGGATGCTGCGCACCGTCAGCCGGACAAAACCGGGGAAGGCGACGGTCAGATCGGTGCGGTCTGCATTGACGGCCCAGGGCGACTGCCGGGCCGTCAGGCAGATATCCGGATGGAAGACGCAGATGCTGTGCAGATAGATGCCCCGCTGCCGCCGCAGGGTCAGACGCCCCTCCCGCAGCCAGACCCCCTCCCGGCGGTAGCCCATCGCGCCGCCCGCCAGCCCCGCCGCAAAGAAAAGGGTGGGGAACAGCAGGGTCACGGTCAGGCCGGGCAGGGTAGAGCGGGAGATGAGGGTGAGCAGGGCGCAGAGGGCAAAGGGTGCTCCGGCGGGAGCAAAAAAGATGAGACTGCGCTGTTCCGTCCGGGCCAGAAGGTCCGGCGGCATCCGAAATTCGGGCAGAAGCTCCCGGAAGAGCGCTTCCTCCCCGGAACGGTAAACGAAGAGCGGCAGCTCCGGGGAGCAGCTGCCCGCCGTCACGAAGACCGGCCAGCGCCGCATCAGCCGGGCAAAGGGGGAAAGGCGGACATCGGAAAAGCTGATCTGGTCGCTCTTCACCCGGCACTCGAACCGGTCCAGCCAGCCGCCGCGGCTGCCGATCTGGGTGCTGGTGTGCCAGACCTCGTAGTGCACCGTCTGCACAAAGCTGCGCAGCAGGCTCAGCCCCAGCAGAAAGCCGGAGAAGGCCAGCAGCCAGGCCGCACCGGCGGGCAGCCACCGCGCCGCCAGCCCGGCCAGAAAGTTGATCTGCGCAAAGGCCAGCTCATAGCGGTCCGGGCCCTGCTGCGTCTGCCGGATGGCCAGCAGAAAGAGCGCCAGCGTGGAAAGGCTGTTGGCCCCCAGCAGCCCCAGCGCAGCCCGCTCGCCGCCTTTGGGCCGGTGCAGGCTGGGGGCCTCGATGGGGAGCAGCAGGTCGGCCAGATGCTGCGCATCGGCCCGGCGGAGGCAGAGGGTCAGGGTGCGCTGTTTCGGTTCGCCCACAGGATAGAGCGTCACCCGGCTGGCCCCGGCCAGCCGGTAATAAAACGGCCGTTCGATGGTCAGGGCTGCCAGTGAAGCGCCCCGCACCGTCCGGTCGAACCGGAACAGGAGCTTCCAGTGGAGGCAGAAGGTGCCGCTTTCATCCAAAGACCAGCTGCTCGCGTGGAGGATGACCCAGCTCAGCGCACAGACCAGCAGAAAGAGGATGAGATCCTGCCGGAGCGCTGCCCGCAGCGCCGCCCAGTTGCGCTCAAACAGTACGCGGAGGAGCGGCACCAGATAGAGCACCAGTGTTTTGCGGAGGACCCGCAGGGCGGCAAAGGGGTGCAGACGATGTTCGGTCATGGGGCGTCCTCCGCAAGGGCACAGGCCAGCGCTGCCGCCTGCGCGGCAGGCACGGCAGGCACCAGCACCCGTGCGCCGGGAGCCGAGATGACCAGCACCGTGGCTCCGGCCAGCCGCAGCAGCGGCGAGCGGAACTGCTGGATGCCGGTCACGGCCCGGCGGGGCACCACCCGCCGCACCGGAAAGGCGATGCCGGCATAGATGGTCAGGGTGTGTTCCCCCAGCACGGCAGCATAGCTGCAGGCCCGCGCCCGCAGCAGGGCCATGAGCACGGCCCAGAGCAGGCAGAAGACCGCCCCGGCGGGCACACTCTGCCAGAAGGCGAACGGCGCAAGGAACAGCCCGGCGGCGGCTGCCCAGATGCAGAGCACCGCCCGGCCCTTGGGCGGGATGACCAGCGCCGTGCGGCGCAGCTCCCGCTCGGTCATTTGCCGCTGAGCCCCCACGCCTCGGTCAGCAGGTGGAGGGTGTCATCCTGCGTCAGGAGCAGGATGCGGTCCCACGGCAGCAGGACGGTGTTGCCGTGGGGGATGATGAGCTCGGTGTCGCGGGTGATGCTGACCAGGATGGCATCGCCGGGGATGGGGATGTCCATGATGGCCTTGCCTGCGTAGAGGAAGTTCTCCGGCAGCAGGATCTCATTCAGGCTGGCCGTGCCGCCGCCCAGCGAGAGCAGTTGGCGGATGGTGTCGGTCTCGATCTCCCGCTCCAGGATGTGGCTCAGGTTGTCGGTGCCGCAGACCACGGTGTCCACGCCGAGGGTATGGAGCAGTTCCCGGTTCTTGGGGTTGGAGGCACGGGCCACGGTGCGGCCGACGCCGAACTCCCGCTTCGCGATCTGGCAGGCGATGAGGTTGTCCTCATCCGAGCCGGTCACGGCCACAAAGGCGTCGCAGCTGGCCGCGTCGGCGCTGCGCAGGGTATCCATATTGATGGAATCGCCGCAGATGACCGGGATGTCCAGCTGGTCGGCCAGCATCCGGCACTGCGCTTCCACCGGTTCGATGATGACGACGGAATGGTGGTTGGCCAGCAGGCTCTGGGCCAGATACCGCCCCACGCGCCCGCCGCCGGCAATACAAACTTTCATACAAAACCTCGATATTACTTAAAGTTTATCTTTTCGCCGCAAAGCGGCCGGAGAGGCCTTACTTTGCCAGTGCCCGGAACACGGCCTGTTCTGTGAGGATGGTGGGGCAGATGGTCTCCAGCCCGTAGACCTTGTGGTAGAGCACTTGCAGATGCGGGTCCGAGACGCGGCAGATGACCTTTTCGCGCTGGAAGATGCTTTTGGCGATCTGCGCCGCCATCAGGTTCACCGAGTCGTCCTCACTGACGGCAGCCACGGCGTCGCAGTTCTCGATGCCGCCCTGCTTGAGGACGTCGGGGTCGGTGGGGTCGCCCACCAGAGCCGTGCCGCCAAAGTTGTAATCGTCAAAGCTGTCCAGCCGCTTGAGCTGTTCGGAGTCCTTCTCGATCAGGGAGATGTCGTGGCCGATGTGTTCCAGGTCGCGCACCAGGGCGGCACCCACCTGGTCGCAGCCGATGACAAGAATGTTCATGGATGATACCTCGCTGTTTTCAGAACGCAGAAGATCCTGCGTCAAAATGGTCCTACAAAGGGGGAATGGAGCTGCCCCCAGTATAGCATATTTCCCGGCACAGATAAATAGAGAAGCTGTCACCGGGGCGGAACTGTAAAAATTTGAAAATTTCCGTGCGGAAGACCGCATAGTATGGTATACTGAGCGGAGAGTCTGAAATCGACAAAAGATCAGCGCATCGTTTTGCGCTGCACAGGAGGAACCAAATGTTTTTTGAAATATTGAAAGCCATCCTGATGGGCATCGTGGAGGGCATCACCGAGTGGCTGCCCATCTCGTCCACCGGCCATATGATCCTGGTGGAACAGCTCATCCATTTCAATGCCAGCGAAGAGTTCATGTCCATGTTCCGCGTGGTCATCCAGCTGGGTGCCATCCTTGCGGTGGTGGTGCTGTTCTGGAACAAGCTCTGGCCCTTCGGCATCCGGCACGGCCGGGTGGCGTCCAAGCCGGAAGTCTGGCAGCTCTGGTTCAAGGTGGTGGCCGCCACCCTGCCCGTGCTGGTCATCAGCCCGCTGGACGACTGGTTCGAGGCGCACTTCTACAATTACATCACCGTGGCCGCCATGCTGATCCTGTACGGCGTCCTCTTCATTGTAGTGGAGAACCGCCGCACCGCGCCCCATGTGGCTAAGCTGGAACAGATCACCTACCGGGAAGCCTTCCTCATCGGCGTGTGGCAGATGCTGGCCATCATCCCCGGCACCTCTCGCTCCGGTGCCACCATCGTGGGCGGCCTGCTGCTGGGTCTCTCCCGTGCCTGCGTGGCCGAGTTCACCTTCTATCTGGCCATCCCGGTCATGGCAGGTGCCTCGCTGCTGAAGGTGGTCAAGTTCGCCCTTTCCGGCGCAGCCATCACCGGGTCGGAGGTCGCCGTCCTCGTCACGGGCTGCGTCGTGGCTTTCGTGGTCAGCCTGGCGGCGATCCGCTTCCTGATGGATTACGTCAAGCGCCACAACTTCAAGTTCTTCGGCCTGTACCGCATCGTCCTGGGCGTCATCGTCCTGGCCGTTGCTGCGGTCAGCGCCATTGCATAAGAAAACCGGATCGTTTCAGACAAAGGAGGTCTTCTGGTGAGCAGGATGAAAAAATGGGGTCTTCTGGCGGTGCTGCTGCTTTCGCTGTTTGTGTTTACAGCATGCGAGGAATTGCCGCCGGAAATAGATACGACGCATATTCCCTATGCAAACAGCCGGACAGCAGCTGTTTTTAGTGGGCTTCGAAATGGGCGGTTCAAGATTACCTACACGTCGGATATCTGGTGGAAGGTGATTCAAGGAGAACTCTATGCAGACCTGGGTTCCAACCGGGTACAGATCCATGCGGTGAGAAATTCGTATGATTTCTATCAGCGGGAAGAGGGCATGACCTGCTACACACTGGACGTGAATGAAAAGACCTATACCGAGGAAATGTCCAGTGGGGAAGGCATGCTTCATGTGGCTAAGATTCTGACGACCGGCGGAAGCGGAACGGTGACGCTGACACGAGAAATGATTGATGGCTGGTACGAGAACTGTGAGCAGCTCTACGACGGAGATCAGCTGGTCGCGACCTGCATCTTCGATGGAGCGGAGCTAAAGTACATCCGCACAACGCTCATGGAAAACGAGGTCGTTCTCCGCATCGACAGCATGAGTAGCTCGTTCGATTCCGGCGAGATGAACATCGCCGGGTTCCCGGAGCAGTACACCAAGGTCGCAGAACTAAAGCGGGTGAAAGAACTGCAGGAGCGTTATTGAGGCAATAAAGCAATGTCCCCGCAGTGGAAGCAGCAGCTCCATGGCGGGGATCTTTGCTGTGCAGAATTGCACCCATCCACCGGCTGTGCTATACTGAGAACATAAGAGAGACCCCGGCGGGGAAGCGCCGCAGGATTCAACCAAAACAAAAGGAGACTGCAATGGAAGGATCGACTGTTTACTTTACGGATTTTCGCTGTCCGGTGGGCACCAGCCTGACGGATAAGCTGCGCCGCCTGTGCCTTGCGGCGGGCATCAAAACCATCGACATGGACGGCAGGTTCGTCGCCATCAAGATGCACTTTGGCGAGCTGGGCAACCTGGCGTTCCTCCGCCCCAACTACGCCAAGGTGGTGGCAGACCTGTGCCGGGAGCAGGGCGGTCTGCCCTTCCTGACCGACTGCAACACGCTGTATCCGGGCAGCCGCAAGAATGCGCTGGAGCATCTGGCCTGTGCGCAGGAGAACGGCTTCTGGCCCATGACCACCGGCTGTCAGATCCTCATCGGCGACGGCCTGCGCGGCACCGATGAAGTCGAGGTGCCGGTGCCCAACGGCGAATACTGCAAGACGGCCAAGATCGGCCGCGCCATCATGGATGCGGACGTCTTCATCAGCCTGACCCACTTCAAGGGCCACGAGTCCACCGGCTTCGGCGGTGCCATCAAGAACATCGGCATGGGCTGCGGCTCCCGCGCGGGCAAGATGGAGCAGCATGCTTCCGGCCACCCGGCTGTGCAGGAGAGCCTGTGCCGTGGCTGCCACCGCTGCGCCAAGGAGTGCGGCTCCGACGCCATTGCATACAACGAGCAGAACAAGGCTGTCATCGACCAGGACAAGTGCAAGGGCTGCGGCCGCTGCATCGGTGCCTGCAACTTCGACGCCATCTATTCCCAGTGCGACAGCGCCAACGAGATGCTGGACCGCAAGATGGCCGAATACGCCGCCGCAGTCTGCTATGACCGCCCGACCTTCCACATCAGCCTTGTGCAGGACATCAGCCCCAACTGCGACTGCCACGGCGAGAACGATGCGCCCATCCTGCCGGATATCGGCATGTTCGCCTCGTTTGATCCGGTGGCGCTGGACCAGGCCTGCGCGGATGCCTGCCTTGCCGCTGCGCCGCTGCCCAACAGCCAGCTGGGCCAGAACCTTGCAAAGCCGGGCTGGAACTGCCACCACGACCACTTCAAGGATTCCAACCCGAACATCGAGTGGAAGGCAACGCTGGAACAGGCCGAAAAAATCGGCATGGGCACCCGCCGGTACACCCTGAAAAAGGTCTGAGATAACGCAAACGAGCCACGGCGTTTCGCCGTGGCTCGTTCTGTTTGCTGGACTTAATATTCGCTGGATGCCGGGACGAGGGCGTCGATGACGTCCTGCAGGGCCTGCCAGTTCTCTTCCGAGCAGTCGGGCAGCTTTTTGGCGTTCAGACCGGCATCCTCGATGCGGCCGGTCATGCTGGACGTGTCGGTCAGCAGGGCGTTGGCGTCCTCCTTGATGAGAGGCCAGGCGTCTGCAAAGCTGTCCTGCTCATCGGTGGAGAGGCTGTCGTACCACTCGGTATAGGCGTCTTCGATGACATCGGTGGTCTGCATGGCCAGATTGCCGTTCTCGGCCCAGCTCAGCAGGGAATCCGCCGCGATGACCGACTTCAGCGAGCAGCCCGACACGCCGGGTCCCCAGCCCAGGCAGGGCGCAAAGGCGTCCTGCGTGGAGGCGGGGGAGAAGATGGAGTTGTCGCTCTCATCCAGATTCGGAGTCAGCTTGCCGGTGTTGGCCTGCGTCGTGGAAGAGGGGATGCTCTCGCTGGAAGCAGCGGAGCTGGACGACGAAGCGGCCTCGCCGCCGTCGGTTCCGGACGAAGTGCTGCATCCGGCCAGCAGGCAGACGAGCAGGGCTGCACACACCAGCAGGGAAAGGATACGGTTGCGGATCATAGCGTGTTCCTCCTTTTATCGGTTCCCGGTCAAAGCCGGGGGAGTCTCTGGGTACAGTTCTAGTATACTGTTCCGCTGCGCGGTTGTCAATTGTCGTGTGCAGGACGAATTTCAACCCGTCCTGTGCAAATTGTACAAACTTTGACAGTAATTTTTGCCTTCGGGCAGGATTGACAATTTTTGCGCTGTCTCGTATAATTCATTCGTAAAATAAAATGGGCTGGCCGGTGTGCCATGCCGGAAAGGAGGACAAACAAGTGCAGAAATTCCTGCAAAAGCTCGAAGGAGTCTCGCAGGCGCTTCTGGACCCGCTGTCTTATCTGACGGCGGCGGGCCTGCTGCTGGTGGTGGGGGCACTGCTCACCAGCAGCCCGCTGCGCCAGCTGCTCCCGGTGCTGAACTGGACGCCGATCCACCTTGCGGGCGGGCTGCTGTACAACAGCATGATGGCGATCATCAACAACCTCAGCATCTTCCTCTGCGTGGGCATCGCCGCTGCGCGCACCCGCACCGAAAAGCAGGAGGCCGCACTGCTGGCCCTCATGGCCTATCTCGTCTTCCTGACGGCCAACCACACGACGCTGGAGATCCTGGGCCGCCTGGCCGAGTCCGACGGCCTGACCGGCCTTGCCGCCACGGGTCAGACGAGCATCCTGGGCATCCAGGTCATGGACACCGGTGTGACGGGCGGCATCCTGCTGGGCTTTGCCGCTGCGAAGATCTTTGACTGCACCTGCGAAACGCAGTTCACCGGGCTTGTCACGCAGGTGTATTCGGGTCTGCGGTGGTCGTTCCTATGCATCACGGCTTTTGCGGCGGCGTTCGGGATGGCGGTCTGCTTTGTCTGGCCGCCTCTGCAGGAGGGCATCCGCGCCATGACGGGCTGGATCGCAGCTTCGGGCCATGCGGGCATTTTTCTGTATGGCTTCCTCGAACGGCTGCTCATCCCCACCGGCCTGCACCATCTCATCTATATGCCGTTCCAGTTCTCGGCGCTGGGCGGTTCCATGACGGTGGGTTCGGTGACCTACACGGGGGCCTATATGGTCACGATGGCGGAATACTCCTACGGCCTGCCCCTGACCGATGACGTCGTCTGGATGTACACCGGCTTCACCAAAACGTTCGGCTATCTGGGCATCGCGGCGGCGTTCATCCTCACTGCCAAAAAGGAGCGCCGGAAGCGCACGGCTGCGGCCATCCTGCCGCTGGCGGTCACAGCGTCGCTGGCGTCCATCACCGAACCGGTCGATTTCCTGTTCTGCTTCGTCTCGCCCGTGCTGTGGGTGCTCCATGCGGCCCTTGCAGGCGGCTTCATGGTCCTGCTGAATGCGCTGCAGGTCCGGGCGTTCACCTCCAACCTGCTGGGTTCGCTGGTGTTCAACCTGAGCGCCGCCCCGCAGCAGACGCATCGCGTCCCGCTGCTCTACCTGCTGGGCGTTCTGGAGATCCTGACCTATGCGGTGGTCTTTTCGGCCATCATCCGTGTGTTCGACCTGCCCACGCCCGGCCGGGCACCGGAGCGGGAAACAGCCGCGCGGCAGATCGACCCGGAAGGCATCCGGCGGCTCCTGGCGGCGCTGGGCGGGCCGGGGAATATCTGCACGGTGGACAACTGCTTCACCCGGCTGCGCATCACCGTGAAAGATCCCGACCGGCTGGATACGGCGGCGCTGCTGGCCATGCCCCATAAAGGGCTGGTGCAGGACGGCCCCTATTTGCAGCTGGTCTGCGGCTTGCAGGCAGCACAGGTGCGCCGGGCCGTGGACCGGGAGCTGGAACAGTGTGCGGCGGTCTGAGTTGCTTTTTGAAAATGCAAGGGATATAATTGGAATGAACCTCTCCGTCATCGCTGCGCGATGCCACCTCCCCTGATAGGGGAGGCATTGGCAGTCGGATGAAACTTGCTGGATACGCCAGAGGCTCCCCTATTAGGGGAGCTGGCGGGCCGAAGGCTCGGCTGAGAGGTTGAGAATAAAATAAACAGAAGGAGAACCCAAGATGCAGAAGTTTGAACTAGAGGGTCTGTTTGATTTTTTGAACAAAGGCGTCAGCGCCTTTCACTCTGCCGCCGCAGCAGCGGCCATTCTGGAGGCCAACGGCTATGAGGAGTGCCCCGAAAGCGCAGCCTGGGAGCTGGTGCCCGGCGGAAAATACTACACTACCCGCAACGGTTCGGCAGTGCTGGCCTGGCGGATGCCCAAAGGGGCGCTGACCGGCTGGCATGTCACGGCCAGCCACAGCGATTCCCCCGCCTGGAAGATCAAGGAGCTGGACGGCGGCAAGGACGCCGTGTTTGCCCGCGCCGAGACCGAGGGCTACGGCGGCATGATCATGCCCACCTGGCTGGACCGTCCCCTGAGCGTGGCGGGCCGCATCCTTGTCCGGACGGAGAACGGCGTGAAGAGCATTCTCGTCCATCCGGACCGTGCGCTGGCCTGCATCCCGAACCTTTGCATCCACTTTGACCACGAGGTCAACAAGGGGAAGAACTATAACCCGCAGGTCGATCTGCAGCCTATCTTCGGCGCTGCGGGCACCACTCTGCGGCAGGTGCTGGCCGAGGAGGCCGGCGTCCGGGCCGAAGACATCCTCGACAGCGACCTCATGCTCTGCACCTGTGAGCAGGCCGTGCGCGTGGGCCTGAAGGGCGAGTATTTCATGTCCGGCCGCATCGACGACCTGGAGTGTGCCTACACCACTCTGTGGGGCTTTTTGCAGGGCCGCGGCGAAGAGAAAGGCCGCGGCGACATCTGGGTCATGTTCGACAACGAAGAGGTCGGTTCTTCCAGCCGTCAGGGCGCACAGGGCACCCTCATGGCCGATGTGCTGGCCCGCATCGAAGAAAAGCTGGGCGTCACCCGTGAGCAGAGCATCCGTGCCTGCACCAACAGCCTGCTGCTGAGCGCCGACAACGGCCACGCCACCCATCCCAACCACCCCGAAAAGAGCGACCCGGCCCATCCGGCCACGCTGGGCGGCGGCGTCCTGCTGAAATCCAACGCCCGCCAGACCTACACCACCAGCGGCCTGACCGGTGCGGCCTTCAGCGCCATCTGCCAGAAGGCCGGTGTGCCGGTGCAGTTCGCGTCCAACCGCGCCGATGTTCCCGGCGGCTCCACGCTGGGCAACCTGCTGGGCCACCAGATCTTGATCCCGATGGTGGACATCGGTCTGGCCCAGCTGGCGATGCACTCTTCCATGGAGACCGCCAGCTGCATCGACGCCGAGTACATGGCCAAGGCCGTGGCCGAATTCTATAACACCCCCATCTCTCAGCCGAAGGATGGCGAGTGGAAGCTGGGCCTGTGAGCCCGGTCGTCGGGCGGTTTGCCCCCAGCCCCAGCGGGCGGCTGCATCTGGGCAATCTTGCGTGCAGCCTGCTGGCCTGGCTGAGCGCCAGGCATGCGGGCGGGCGCATCGTCCTCCGTATCGAGGATCTGGACGCAGAGCGCTGCCCCCGGAAATACGCAGACCTGCTGGAAGAAGACCTGGCCTGGCTTGGCCTCGTCTGGGACGAGGGCGGGAGCCGGGGCGGCCCCCACGGCCCCTATTACCAGAGCGAATGCGCAGAGATCTACACCCGCGCGTATCAGATGCTCGAAGCGCAGGGGCTGGTCTACCCCTGCTTCTGCTCCCGCGCACAGCTCCATGCGGCCAGTGCGCCCCACACCTCGGACGGCAATGTCGTCTATCCCGGCACCTGCCGGGATCTGACGCCTGCCCAGATCGCGGAAAAGCGCCGGGTCAAGGCACCGGCCTACCGGCTCAGAGTGCCCGATGAGGTCATCACCTTCCGGGATGGCTGCATGGGCCTCCACAGCGAGAACCTGCTGCGGGACTGCGGCGACTTCTATCTTCGCCGGGCGGACGGCGTCTTCGCCTACCAGCTGGCCGTCGTCGTGGACGATGCCCGGATGGGCGTCACCGAAGTCGTGCGCGGGGCAGACCTGCTCTCCTCCACGGCGCGGCAGCTCTATCTGTACCGTCTGCTGGGCCTGACGGCCCCGCAGTTTGCCCACTGCCCGCTGCTGCTGGCCCCGGATGGGCGGCGGCTGTCCAAGCGGGACGGCGACCAGAGTTTGGAGAACCTCCGGGCAAAATACACCGCCGAAGAGATCGTGGGAAGACTGGCCTACGCCTACGGCTTGCAGGAAGAACCAGCCCCCCGCACACCGGAGAGCCTCGTGGCAGACTTTTCATGGGAAAAAGTCCCCCGGCACGACATCTGCCTGCCGGAAGGATTGTTTTAAGCAGCAAAAAAAGCACCTGCGGCGCAGGTGCTTTTTTTGCTGTATGAAGCTCAGGGATTCTGCAAAATGCGGTATTCGCTCCGCTCCAGCGAAGTGGCGGCGCTGTCCACTGCCATGGCCAGCAGGATGCCCATGACCACATCAATGCAGCTGTGCTGTTTGAGCAGCACGGTGGAGGCGATGATGGACAGGCACAGCACCGCAGACGCCGGGCGCATCCAGCGGCGGCGGGGCTCTTCAAAGATGCGGCTGCGGTAGTAGGCCATCATCAGAGTGACCGAGTTGAAGACATGGATGGACGGGCAGACATTGGTGGCAGTGTCGGTGGAGTAGAGCAGGCGGACGATCCGGGCGAAGATGTCCGAACCGTAGACGCGATAGGGGCGGAGGTCCAGCCCGTTGGGGAGGATGACATAGACCGCCAGCGCGATGGTCATGCCCGCAAAGAGCGGCAGGCAGAGCCGCCAGAAGTCCGCGCGCGGGGCCTTCCACAGAAGATAGAACAGGGTGAACGGGATCCAGATGAACCACGCCAGATAGGGGATGACGGCATACTTGCAGAAGGGGATGAGGTCATCCAGATGGCAGTGGACCCAGACTTCCGGCACGGTGATGTTGACTTCAAGCCAGTGGAACACCGAGAGATAAAACACAAGATAGAACGCCATGAACCAGATGGGATGGCGGGAAAACCAGTTTCGCATGGAACACACTTCCTTTGCTTGGAGTTGGAAGGCAGAGCCTTCTTAAAGTTCTTAGCAGCGTATCATTATACGCCGGTCATCGCGCAAAAACAAGCCCTAAACAGGACAACTTCTCTAAAATATCTGTGAAAAATTTGTGCGACATGGAAATTTCAGGGAGAGAGAACGGCTCCGGAACCGCCCTCTCTGAAAGGAATACGATCCAGAACCGGATCTTCCTGCAAAAGGGTACAAAAAAACCAGCCGCTTGCGCGGCTGGCCGGGAAAACGGATATTACCAGGGGATGGCAACGACTTCGGTCTCAGCGGGGTCGAACCCGATATCGCTGGCGTGGGAAATGAAGAAAGAGCTTTCCTTTCCGGATGGAATGGGAGTCGTAAGCAGGACAAAGTCAGAAGAAACGACTTTGCCGTTCTTTTTCAGAATGACCGATACACGGGTGCGGTTGCAGGTGTATTTGCTCAGATTGCGCACCGTGCCGGAAATGACCGTATAATTCAGCCCGGAAGTCGTGGAATGGCCCGTTACGACAGCATGAAGGTCGGAAGAACGGACATTCTCCGCAGAAGGCTGGAAGCTGGAAGCGGTCGTGCTGGGCTGTGTGTGTGCCGCACTGGCCGGAACGCCCTTCTTGCATTTGTAGGTATAGGCAAAGCGGACCGTATCGCCCGGTGCGATGGTCTGAAGCATGAAATACGTGGTCTCCTGCACATTTCCGGCAGCATCCTTCAGGGTGAGGTCGACACGTGCACGGGAAACGCTGTATGCCGTATTGGGGTTGGTCGCCCGGAAAACACAACGCGCAACGTCCTCACCGGCTGCATCGTGATAGGCACTGAACGATTCCATCACAATGGACGGCTGCAATTTCGGGGCGGAGACTCCACCGCTGTTTGAGTCATCGGGTTCGGTGCCGGAGTTGGTGCTGCCCGAAGAAGAGCCGTTGCTGCCTCCGCTGCCGCCCGGAACATCGGGCGTCGGGCCGCAGCCGGTCAGCAGGCAGCAGAACAGTGCCAGCGTGAGCAAAAGTGCGGTCAGAGAATGTTTCATCAGAGCGCCTCCTTTTCATCCAATCGTTTCCTGCTTTCTATTCTACACGTTTTCGGGCAGGAAAGCAATCCGGAAGCGCAGGCTCAGATGACTTTCTTTTCCAGCCAGCTCCCCTTGAAGAAACGGATGGCAAAGAAGAGGGAGCGGAACAGCCAGTCCAGGAACATGCCGCCCCAGATGCTGAGCAGATTGCCCTGATGCAGGCCCAGGACCATCAGGTAGCAGAAACCCACCCGGAACACCCACATGGAGAAGACGCTGACCGTCATCGTGAAGGTGGCGTCGCCGGCGGCGCGGAGGATGTTGGGCAGGGTGAAGCTGGACGGCCAGATGAACAGCGAGATGATGTTGAACCAGACCATCACCTGCAGCGCCATGGCGTTGGACTCCGGGGTGAGGTTGAACCAGGACAGAGTGATGCGGTTCAGGAAGAAGAAGGCCGACAGGTTCATGATCCAGGCACCTGCATAGGCCACCAGCAGGAAGCGGCGGGCGTAGTGTTTGGCCTGCTCTTTTTCGCCTGCACCCAGGCACTGGCCGATGACGGTGAGCACCGCCATGCCGACCGCGTTGGCCGGAACATTCAGGAAGGTGGTGATGTTGCCCGCCACGGCGTTGGCCGCAATGGCCGAGGTGCCGAGGGTGGACGTCAGGCTGGAGACCGACAACTTGCCGATCTGGAACATGCCGTTCTCGATGCCGGCCGGGATGCCCACCCGCAGGATGCGGCGGATGAGGGGCAGGTCGGGCTTCAGATCGGTCAGGTGCTCGATGCGGAGCAGGCAGCCGGGCTTTTCCAGCAGGTAGATGACCGCAAAGCAGGCGATCATCCGGGAGACAAGGCTGGCCAGCGCGGCACCCATGACGCCCATCTTAAAGTAGAAGATGAGCACGGCGTTGCCGCCGATGTTCACCACGTTCATCACCAGACTGGACAGCATGCTGATCTTGCTGTTGCCCTGTGCGCGGAAGAGCGCAGCACCGGCGTTGTACACACCGATGAAGGGATAGCTCAGCGCCGAGAGCAGGAAATACGTCTCGGCGTAGCGCATGACGTCGGCGTCAATGGAGCCGAAGATGCCCCGCAGGATGCCGTGCCGCCCCACCGCTACCACGGCGGCGACCACGGTGCTGAGCGAGATCATGATGAACAGGATCTGGGCGGCGGCGGCCTTGGCGTTCTTCGGCTCCCGGTGGCCGATGTACTGGCTGGCGACGACGGCGCCGCCGGTGGCAAGCGCGCTGAGCAGCTGGATCATCAGCACGTTGAACGAGTCCACCAGGCTGACGCCCGAAACGGCCGCTTCGCCGACCGAGGAGACCATCAGGGTATCGGCCAGACCGATGGTCACGCTGAGCGCCTGCTCGGCGATCAGCGGCAGCAGCAGGGCGATGAGCTGTTTGCGGGTAAACAGCGGCTTGGTTGTTGTGGTTGTCATAGTTCCTCCTCTTGCTCTGGGATGTCATGGAACTAAGCATAACGCGGAATCGCAGGAAAATCAAGATGTTGTATCCAAGAACCTCGCAAAATTTTAAGAAACAAAGTGCCGTCGGTTCCCTTTACCCCTGCGGTGGGATGTGATAGAATGAAACCGGACTTCTGTGTGCAGCACAGAAGAAGGTAAATGAATGAACGATTCCATAGAGAGAGGAAAGATTATGCCAAAGGCAGCCCATAAAGTCGTGGTCATCGGGCACCGCAACCCGGACACCGACTCCATCTGCTCCGCCATTGCGTATGCGGAACTGAAAAACAAGACCAGCGACCTTGTCTGCGAGGCGCGCCGCGCGGGCCGGATGAACCAGGAGACCGAGTTCGTCCTGAAAAAGTTCGGTGTGACCCCGCCCCGCATGTGTACGGACGTCAACCCGAAGATCCGGGATGTGGATTACCGCGAGATGCCCGGCATCCCCGGTGCCACCAGCCTGCGCCGTGCGTGGGAGATCATGCGCGACCAGAAGATCGACACCCTGCCCATCACCAGCGCAGAAAACGATCTGGAGGGCATCATCACGGTCAAGGACATCGCGACCGCCAACATGGACGTCTTCGACACCGGCGTTCTGGCCAAGAGCCAGACCAGTTTCCGGAACATCCTCGAAACGCTGGGCGGCACCATGGTGGTGGGCGACGAGAACGCCGTCTGCACCACCGGCCACATCAAGATCGGCACCGCCACCCCCGAAATGCTGGAAAGCAATGTGGAAAAGGGCGACATCGTCATCCTGACCAACCGGTACGAGAGCCAGCTGTGCGCCATTGAGAAGGAGGCCTCCCTCCTCATCATCTGCAACGGCTCCAAGGTGGGCCACACCATCCAGCGCATCGCCGACGAAATGGGCGTCGCCATCATGACGACCCCCTACGATACCTACGCGGCCGGCAAACTCATCAGCCAGTGCGCCCCCATCTCCTATTATATGACCCGCGAAGATATCCTGAAGTTCACCCTCGTCACGCCGGTGGCGGATGTCATGCGCGTCATGGCCAAGGTGCGCCACCGCTATTTTCCCATCCTCGATGAAGAGGGCAAATACTGCGGTATGGTCAGCCGCCGCAACATCATCGCCTTGCGCAAGCGCCGCATCATCCTGGTGGACCACAACGAGGCCACTCAGGCCGTGGAGGGCTTTGACCAGGCGGAGATCCTGGAGATCATCGACCACCACCGCATCGGCAGTCTGGAGACCAGCGGCCCGGTCTACTTCCGCAATCAGCCGGTGGGCTGCACCGCAACCATCATCACCCAGATGTACGACGAGAACGGCGTGGAGATCCCGGCCCAGACCGCCGGTCTGCTGCTGGCGGCCATCCTGTCGGATACGCTGGTCTTCCGCAGCCCCACCTGCACCCCGGTGGATGTGGCGGCGGCCAAGCGTCTGGCCCAGATCGCCGGTGTGGACATCGACGAGTTTTCCACCGAAATGTTCGAAGCCGGTGAAAAACTGGACGGCAAGACCCCCGAAGAGGTCTTTTTGCAGGACTTCAAGGTCTTCATGTGCGGCGATATCCGCTTCGGCGTGGCGCAGGGCAGCTACATGACCCGCAAGAACCTGCTGGCCGCCGAAAAATTGCTCAAACCCTACCTCGAAGAGGCCCGCAACAAGCAGAATGTGGAGGATATCTATATGCTGCTGACCGATGTGCCCAAGGAGGAGAGCGTCGTCATCTGCGAAGGCCGCTATGCCGCCGAGGTGCTGTCGGACGGTTTTGAGACCCAGCCCGCCGAAGACGGCAGCTGGACCCTGCCCGGCGTCGTCAGCCGCAAAAAGCAGTTCATCCCCGCCATGATGAGCGCATATCAGGAACTGTAAAGCCCCGAACAAACACGAAGCCCCCCGGAAGCCTGCATTCCGGGGGGCATTGTGTTGAGTGGGAGTTCAGCCTGCGATGCCTTTTCCATTTCTTTATAAGAAGCATAACACAAAATCGTGGTGAAATTGTGTAAATTCGGGACAAATTTTCACAGCCTGCGGCGGCTCGTGTGCAGACCGTTCCGGAAGATGCGCCTGGCCACCGGTTGAGAGGGCCTGTTTTTTGTGGTACAATAGAGGCGGAAATTTGCGAAAGAAAGGATCTTTTGATGCAGCTGTTTGAACTGGTCTCCCCGCGTCTGTTCCGCCCGCTGGCGGGGCCGAACCGGGCGTTTTATGCCGAGCTGCTCCTGCTGCTGTGGGAGGAGTGCCGCCACACGGCGGATTACAGCATCTCCCGCGCCGAAGCCGTCTCCCGCGCGGAGGATTACTTTGCGGCTCTGGCAAAGCCGCTGGCGCTGGACGCCGACGACGCCGGAGACGAAGCCGAGCAGCCCACCCGCGACCCGCATCTGCTGGCGCTGGGCTTTCTGCTGCGGCTGCGGCGCACCGGCTGGCTGGAAGAGCAGCCCGGCAGCTATGAGGAGGAACCCTCGCTGGCCTTTGTGCCGGAGGTGACGCCTCTGCTGGAAGCGCTGGAAGAGATCCTGAACCCGCGCGTCGTCACCTATACCGGCAAGCTGTACAAGGCCTGGCAGCTGCTGCGGGGCATCGGGGAGGAGAATAGCCCCTACGAGAATGTCCTGCGGGAGGTCGCGTCCGACCTCGAAGCGCTGAATAAGTCGCTTCGTGCGCTCAATGCTTCCATCGGCCACTACATCGACCGGCTCACCCGCAACCGCACCCCGCAGGAGGTGCTGGAACTGTTCGACCAGTACGAGGAAAAGGTCGTTGCGGCAGCGTACCACCGGTTCAAGACCAGTGACAACCTGTTCAACTACCGCGCCTACCTCGAAGAGGGGCTGGACGACTGCGAGGCAAACTATCTGCCGCAGCTGGCGCTGGATTATGCCCGCGTGGAGCGCTGTGCGCCGAACGAGGCCGCCCCGGCGGTGCGGGCCCTCATCCAGAAGCAGCGGGATGCGCTGGAAGAGATGAGCGGCCTGATGAAGCAGATCGACGCCAGCCACATCCGCTACCGCAAGCGGGCCGTGCAGCGGGCGCAGTTTCTGCTGCTGAGGGACCGCTCGGCGCAGGGCAGCGTCACGGCGCTGCTCCGCCGCTATGCCGAGGAGATCAAGACGCCGGACCAGCTGTTCGAACCGGATGACGGCCCGGTGGCAAAGCATCTGCACCTTTACCCGGTGCAGGTCTTCGGCGAAAAGCCGCTCTACCCGCCCGCTGCGCCCCGCAGCGAGGTGCCGCTCAGGCCGGTGGAGACCGGAACGCTGGACCCGGAACAGCTGCAAAAGGAGCAGCAGCTCCTGCTGGAATATGCCCGGATGGCCGTGACTGAAGAAAACGTGGCCCTGCTGGCGCAGCAGGCCCTTGCCGCCCGCAGGCAGGTGGCGGCGTCCACGCTGGCCGACGAATATCCCAGCGACTTTGCCCGCATCATCGGCCTGCACACCTACTCGCAGTCGCCGCGGCGGGACTATGACATCGAACGGACCGGGAAGTGGGTCGAGCGGGGTGGCTTCCGGTTCGAAGAATTTATCCTGATGCCCCGCAAGGAGGAACCCCATGGCCGAAACGAATAAACTGCTGGAAGAGACCGCAAACTATCTGCTCAACCACTGCTTTCTGCTGGGCAGTGTGGAGGACCAGCGGTCGAAGTATCTCTATGTGCAGGACCACCTGAACGAGGTGCGGGCCGTGTTCGCGCCGCTGGGCTATGCGGTCCTGCTCTACCCGGCCCCGCTGCAGGCGGCGGCGCTCGTCAACGAGCACGAGGGCAGCCAGGCCCGGCTGCTGAAATACGAGAGCATCCTGCTGCTGGTGCTGCGCCTGCTCTACCTGCAAAAGCGGGAGAGCCTCTCGGCCAGTGCAGACCAGGTTCTGGTCACGGTGGAAGAAGTGCAGGCCGAACTGCAAAAAATGAACCTGCCCCGGCGGCTGGACCAGCTCACGCTGGAAAAGCTGCTGCGCACCCTGCGCCGGTACAATCTGGCCCGGCCCGTGGGCCGTCTGACCGGGCTGGACAGCCGCATCGAGGTCTTCCCGACCGTGCTGCTGGCGCTGCCGGATGCCGACCTCGCCGATGCCGCTGCCGAGAGCAGCCGCACCCGGAACGAGCTGGCCCTGTACGAACGCCCGGAGGGCGAATCCAGTGCGGAGGATGAAGAATGATCGAATTAAAACGCCTGAAACTCATCAACTGGCACAACTTTGAGAACGTCACCTTCGACTGTGCCCGCCTGACCTATATGATCGGCGTCAATGCCGTGGGCAAGACCACCATTCTGGACGCCATCCGCTACTGCCTGACCACCAACCGCAATTTCAATGCCCTGGGCAATAAAAAGAGCGGCCGCACCCTGCAAGGCTCCGTCCACGCCAAGCAGCGCGGCGAGAACGCCTACCGCCGCCCCGGCCGGACGGTGGCCTATATCGGTGCCGAGTTCTGGGACAGCGCCAAGCGGACGCCCTTCGTCATCGCGGTGCGCGTCGAGTCCGAGGGGCCCATGCAGGAGCTCCACCCCGGCGACCAGACCTGGTACATCTCCGAGGACGGCATCACGCTGGAAAAGCTGCCCTTCCTCGACCCGCGCACCGGGGCCCCCAGCGCCAGAGAGGATTTCAAGCCCGCCGTGGGCCGGCTCTCCTATACCCGCAGCCCCAGCGAGGCGCGGGACCGCATCTGCCGTGCGCTGGGCATCGGCCGCGCATCCAGCCCGCTGGGCAAAAAGTTCAATGAGGTGTTCCAGATGGGCACCAGCATGGACGAGATCCCGAACTTCCGGGAATTTCTGTATCAATACATCCTGCCCCAGCCGGAACTGGATCTGGACGCGCTGCAGGGCGACCGGGTGGAGCTGGAAAACCTCCACGCCGTGCTGGCCGAGGCGCAGACCCGCGCCGCCGCGCTGGAACAGATCGTGGAATACGGCCGGGAAGCCGCATCCAGAGAGACGGACGCCCTGGTCAACCGGGGCGCGGCCCTGCTGGCCCGCGCCGAGGCCGACGCCGGAGAAGACGCCGTCTGGCAGGGGCATCTCGACGCCGGACGCCGCCAGCTGGCCGAGCGGAACGCCGCCTATGAAGCGGCCAAGAACGCCGAGGCCGAAGCCCGCCGGGCCTATCTGGCCGCCCATGGGGCAGCTTCGGCCAGCGGCGAGGGCCGTGCGCTGGACGCCATGACCGAGGAACTGGCCCGCAGGAAGACCGCACTGGATGCCGCCGCCCGGAAGGTGGCGGCGCTGGAACAGACGGCGGATGCCGTCACGAACCTGCTGACGGTGCTGGCCCGCAGCGGCTTCGGGGTCGAAAAGGCGCTCTGGCCGGTCGCTCTGACCGCGGAACAGCTGCCCGCGCTGACCGAAGCACTGGACCGGCTCGAAAAGCCGCTGGAAGAGCAGTATTTTGCCGCGCGGCAGAACGCCGCCGACCTGGCCCGCGCGCAGGAAGAAAAGCGCGCCGAGCTGGACGCGGTTTCGGGCGGCAAGTGGGTCTACCCCCACGGCGATGCCGCCACCAGAGTCCGCGATGCCGTCAACGCCGAGCTGAAGAGCCGGGGCATGACGCCGGACGCAAAGATCTTCTGTGAACTGCTGAACGTAGCCGATGAGAGCTGGCAGGACTGCGTGGAAGCCTGCCTCGGCGACCGCCGGTTCGATATCCTCGTCCCGCCCAACCACTACGCCGCCGCCAAGAGCGCCTTTGTGGCGCTGGGCGAAACAGTCGGACCCATCAGCCTGCTGGATACACCGGGCATCCGCACTGCCAACCGCCGCGCGGAGACCCGCCCGGCTGACAGCCTTGCCGCTCAGGTGGAGAGCGAGAACCCGCTGGCCGCACAGTATGCGGACACCATCCTCCGCCGCATTGTCTGCTGCGAGACGCCGGACACGCTGGAACACTTCCCGGACAGCGCTACCCGTGACCTGCTGCGCCACCATCCGTTTCGGCTGGAACGCCTGCGCCGGCCCCAGCGGTACATCGGTCTGGACGCCCGCCGCGCCCGCGCCGGTGCGCTGGAAGAGGAGCTGACGGCCCTCGGTGAACGCCGCCGCGAGGCCGTGCAGGCCGAACGGTCGCTGAAAACGGCCTACGACCAGTACCAGAACATCCTGCGCGGCCGCGCACTGGAAACGCTGGCCGGGCTGTGGGAGGGCCGGGACGCCCTTGCTGCCGCCAAAGCCGACTATGCGGCACAGGCCCAGAAGCTGGCCGACTGCCGGGAGAACCCGCTGCTGCAGGAGCTGTATCGGGAAGAGGAGACCCGCGAAGCCGCCTGGGAAGCGGCCCGCAAGGCAGTGGAACAGGCAGGCGGCGATATCCGCGTCTGCGAAAAGCAGCTGGCTTCCTGCGCGGCAGAGCAGGGCCGGGCCGTGGCCGCAGCGCAGCAGAGCGCCGGGGCGGCCCAGACCTTCTTTGAAAAATATCCGCTGCTGGAGCCGCTGGCGCAGGAGCGCAAAAAGGGCCTCATGACCGGGGGCCGCACAGCCCGCGCCGCTGCCCAGACGGCCGAAAAAGCGCAGACCAAGCTGGACGACACCCTGCAAAGCTATCTCACCGCCACGCTGGAACCGGCCCAGAAGGCGTACAACGAGCGGTACGTCTGCGATTATCCGCTGGGCCTTGCGGGCATCGAGCAGTACCGCGCCCAGCACGAGAGCCTCGTCCGCATCGACCTGGAGCGCTACGCCGCCCGTCTGGACCAGGCCCAGCGCGACTGCAAGGACCGCTTCCGGAAAGACATCCTCTTCCGGATGAAAGACGACATCTTCAACGCCCGCCGCCAGTTCCGGGAGCTGAACAAGGTGATGGAGCAGCTGACCTACGGCGAAGAGGTCTACCGCTTCGAGCTGGAACCCAGCCGCGACCCGCAGCTGGCCGCGTTCTATCAGGTCATCGTGGACAAGGGCAACCAGCAGATGACCGACACCGACTCGCTGGACAACCTCGCCGCCACGGCCGACCCCGTTTACGAGCGGCAGGTGGATGAGCTGATGGAAAAGATCATGGCCGACGTGGACGAGAACACCCGCGCCCGGCAGGAGGGCCGCAGCACCTCCGGTGCCACCCTGTCCGACTATGTGGATTACCGCACCTATCTGGACTACGACATCAAGGTCACGAACACGGTCTCCGGCCAGCAGGCGTATCTGTCCCGTGTCAGCCGCGATTCCTCCGGCGGCGAGAATCAGGCCCCATTCTATGTGGCCATCTGCGCTTCGCTGCTGCAAATTTATCAGAAGAGCGAGAACAGCATCCGACTAGTCCTGCTGGACGAGGCTTTCAGCAAGATGACCAGCGACCGCATCCGCCCCATGATGGAGCTGTTCCGCCGCCTGCAATTGCAGGTCCTGCTCATCTCCACCGTCGAGAAGAGCACGGCCATCCAGCCCTATTGCGACATCACCTATTCCATCGTGCGCCATGGCGACGCCAACGCCATCGCGCCGTTTTACCGGCTGATGGCCCCGCAGCCCGCGCCGGAGAAGGAGACTGAACCATGAGCGATACCCTTGCAAAATTCTGGCTGTTTGCCACCCACTGGACCAAGCTCGACACCTTTGACAACGAGGACGAGCTGAACGACGAACTGGAGCTGCTCCAGCGCCAGAGCCTGCCCACCAAGGTCCGCACGATGAAAAACAAAGAGGGCAAGGAAGAACTCGTCCTCTACGTCAAGCAGGCCGACCGCGATTATGCCCGCTACTGCACCGGCTGGCGCCCCGGCGGGATGATGTGAAAAAGGAGATCTCATGCCAAAGCACCCCATCCAATTGTCCGATCACTTTACTGAGTCCCGGCTGATCCGGTTCGTGCTGCCCTGCATCGGCACCATGCTGTTCACCTCCATCTACGGCATCGTGGACGGCCTGTGCGTCTCGAACTTCGTGGGTAAGACGGCCTTTGCGGCGGTCAACCTCATCATGCCGCTGCCCATGCTCATCGGCAGCGTCGGCTTTATGCTGGGCACCGGCGGCAGCGCCATCGTGGGCATCACGCTGGGCGAGGGCGATGGGAAAAAGGCGGACGAACTTTTCAGCCTCTTCCTCAGTTCGGCCCTTGCGGCTGGCATCGTGTTCAGCGCCGTTGGCCTGGTCATCCTTGAGCCGGTGGCGGAGCTGCTGGGCGCAAAGGGAGAAATGCTGGACTATGCGCTGCGGTATGGCCGCATCCTGCTGGTCAGCCTGCCGACCTTTATCTTGCAGAACATGTTCCAGAGCTTTTTCGTCACGGCCGAAAAGCCCCACCTGGGCTTCGCTTTCACCGTGGGTGCGGGCTGCACCAACATGGTGCTGGATGTTGTGCTGGTGGGGGTGCTCCGCTGGGGCGTTGAGGGTGCTGCGGTCGCGACCTTCCTCAGCCAGATCGTCGGCGGCCTGCTGCCGGTGTTCTATTTCCTGGACCGGAACAACACCAGCCGTCTGCACCTGAGCCGGACGAAGTTCCATGGCCGCGTCCTGCGGAATGCCTGCATCAACGGCTCGTCGGAGCTGATGACCAACCTCTCCATGTCGCTGGTCAACATCCTCTACAATTACCAGCTCCTCCGCTTTGCGGGCGAGGACGGCGTGGCGGCTTACGGCGTCATCATGTATGCGGCCTTCCTCTTTGTGGCCGTCTTCGTGGGCTATGCCGTTGGCAGCGCCCCCATCGTCAGCTACCACTACGGTGCCCGCAATCACCGGGAGGTCCACAACCTTTATTCCATGAGCTTCCGCCTCATCGGCGTGGTGGCCGTCGTCATGACCATTGGTTCGATGTTCCTCATCCCGCATGTGGCCCGCATCTTCGTGGGCTACGATGCCGGGCTGCTGGCACTGACCACCCATGCCTTCCGGCTCTATGCGCTGAGCTTCCTCATCATGGGCTTCAACGTCTATGCGTCGTCCTTCTTTACCGCGTTGGGCGACGGTGTGACGAGTGCCCTCATCTCCTTCCTGCGTACCCTGCTGTTTCAGGTGGCGGCGGTCTTCGCACTGCCGGCGCTCATGGGGATGGATGGCATCTGGTTGGCCGTCACGGCCGCCGAGCTTGCCGCGCTGGGGGTGAGCGTGTATATGTTCGTGACCAAAGATCGGAAATTCCATTACCGTCATGTGTGACGCGCCATGACAACGAAAGCCGCCGGGGCCCCGGCGGCTTTCGTTGTCATGCAAACGTATACTCGACGAACTCGCAGTTCCGGATGCCGAAGGCGGCATACTCCTCGTTGGTCATATCGTAAAAGTAAGACCGCACCACGCGGGCGATGCCGTTGTGGGCGACCAGCAGATAGGTCTTGCTCTCGTCGGCCCGCAGCTCGTCCAGCAGGTCGTAGATGCGCTGGGCCAACTGCAGCATACTCTCGCCGCCGGAGTAGCGGTCGGCAAAGTGGGTCTTGGAGACTTTGAACTCGGCCCCATCGCGGGGCGTTCCCTCGTAGCGGCCAAAGCACTGCTCCCGCAGGCGGGGTTCCGGGCGGGCCGGGATGCCGGTGGCCTCGGCGATGGCCAGAGCGGTGTCGGCAGCGCGGGACAGGGGAGAATACAGGATCTCGTCAATGTGGACCCCGCTGTCCCGGACATGGGCCCCCAGTGCAGCGGCCTGCGCCCGGCCGCGGGCGGTCAGCGGGCTGTCGGTCATGCCGCAGATCTTGTTTTCAACGTTCCAGACGGTCTCGCCGTGGCGGGTAAAATATAAGTTGTGCATAGAGGCTCCTTCAGAGTTTGATGAGGGTATGGTGGTCGAGCCGGACGGTGTCGCCCTCGTCGATGCCAAGGCGGGTCAGCTCAGCGTCCGGATAGGCGATGACCCGGCGCTCGCCGGTCTCGTCCGCCAATAAGACATCGCAGCAGACGGGCTGCCCTTCCGGCAGCTCCTCGCAGCCGTACAGCTGCTCGTCGATGCGCAAAACGCGGTATGTCATACGATCTTCCTCGAAAAATACAATGTTCTCGTTTTACAGATGATTCTCCCGGCAGGGGAGAACGTGGTATTCTTATTATAAAGCCCCGATGCGCTGCCGTCAACTTGACAGCCCGGCGCCGGGGCTGATACAATAGGACAAAATGGTTCCACACGACGCCAAAAGGAGAGAAGAGCTTGAACATTACAGAATTGCGCTATCTGGTCGCCATCATGCAGTGGGGGTCGGTGAGCGCTGCGGCAAAGCAGCTGTATGCGGCCCAGCCCAACATCAGCAAGGCGCTGAAAAATCTGGAAGAGGAGTATCACATCCGCATCTTTGAGCGCTCCTCCACCGGCATGATCCCCACCGAGCAGGGGCGGCGGTTCATCGAGCAGGCCGAGCGGGTGCTGGAAGATGTGGACCGCCTGAGCCGGAGCGTCGAGGAAGAGCAGGAGCGCTGCGCGGAGCTGCGGGTGATGCTGCCCCATGCGACCTATGCGTCCTATGCGGCGGTGGATTATCTGGAACAGGCGGTGCATCTGGAGCGGGTGCATATCCACATCCGGGAGGGCGGCTCGATGGAGGCGCTGGATTTCGTGCTGCGGCGGGGCTATCACCTGGCGCTGCTGCGCTATGCGGTGGAGGACGATGAACACTACACCCACTACTGCGCCCGGCGGGGGCTGAAGATGGAGCCGGTGATGGACTTCGAATATCAGCTGCTCACCAACCGGGACGGCCCGCTGGCCCGGCACGAGGTGCGCGACCTGACCGAACTGAACCAGTATATGGAGATCCGGCACGACGACTTTCAGCTGCCCGGCGAGGAGGGCGGCGACGGTGTGCGCTGGCATGTGAACCAAGCCCGGCGTATCCATGTGTATGAGCGGTGCAGCCAGTTTTCGATCTTGCAGCGGCTCCCGTCTGCGTATATGTGGGCGTCACCCATGCCCCGCAAGGCGCTGGAACAGTATCATCTGGTGCTGAAGAAATGCCCGGCCCAGCGCCAGCAGATGCGGGATGTCCTGGTCTATCCGGACAAGGGTGGCCTGCGGGCGGAGGAACAGGCGTTTGTCGATCTGCTCCACAAACAGGCGGCCCAGACCATGAAATGAGAAGCCGCCGGCAAAGAAGCGGCTAAAGTTTTGGCTCCGGAATTGATAAAAATAGAGAAATGTGGCAAAGAAACGAAACCGAAAATTCGGTTTCGTTTCTTTTTTGCTGGCTTTTCGACAAAAAACGGACCGGACAACGGTAAAAATTCTTAGCAGGTATATCGGATACGATATACCCCTATGCTGGAAAAATATTGTGCAGATGATGAAAAATATGTTACCATGAGGCCAGAGATTGGGAGCTGCCCGGCGGCGGAATGGGGCCGCGGACAGCACCGAAAAAAGGAGGTTTCTGGTATGATCAGTTTCTTGCTCTGTCTGGCGCTCTTGATCGTGGGCTACTTCGTCTACGGTAAGATCGTAGACAACACCTTCGGCCCGGACGACCGCGAAACTCCGGCTGTGCGCATCAACGATGGCGTGGACTATGTCGTGATGCCGCAGTGGAAATTGTTCCTCGTCCAGCTGCTGAACATCGCGGGCCTCGGCCCCATCTTCGGCGCCATGCAGGGCGCTCTGTGGGGGCCGGTGGTCTTCCTGTGGATCACCTTCGGCACGATCTTTGCGGGCGGTGTCCATGACTACTTCTCCGGCATGATGAGCGAGCGCAACGACGGCGCTTCCATCGCCGAGATCACCGGCAAATACCTTGGCCCGGTGATGCAGAACGTGATGCGTGTCTTCTCCGTGGTTCTGCTCATCATGGTGGGCACGGTGTTTGCGGTCGGCCCTGCGGGCCTGATCGTGGAGCTGTGCAGCCAGAGCGGTGCATCCGGCGTGTTCACTTCGCTGCTGTTCTGGCTCATCATCATTCTAGTGTATTACTTCATCGCGACCTTTATCTCCATTGACGCGGTCATCGGCAAGATCTACCCCATCTTCGGCATCTGCCTCATCATCATGGCCATCGGCGTCATCTTCGGTATCTTTACCAACCCTGCCTATACCATCCCGGAGATCTGGGATCACTTCGGCAGCATGCACCCGTCGGGCACCCCGATCTGGAGCTTCATGTTCATCACAGTCGCCTGCGGCGCGATCTCCGGCTTCCACTCCACCCAGTCGCCTCTGATGGCGCGCTGCATGAAGAGCGAGAAGCAGGGCCACTTCGTTTTCTACGGTGCCATGGTCTGTGAGGGCGTCATCGCTCTGATCTGGGCCGCAGCCGGCTGCTCTCTGTACGAAGTCACCGGCGGCCTGAACACCGGTCTGGCACAGGCGCTGGCCATGGGCCAGTCCAAGGCCATCTACGATGTCTGCTCCAAGACCATGGGCGGCGTGGGCATTGCGTTGGCCATGGTGGGCGTCGTCGTCTGCCCCATCACTTCTGGTGATACCGCCTTCCGTTCCGCGCGTCTGACGCTGGCCGACTGGTTCAAGATCGACCAGGACGGCTACGCGAACCGCCTGAAGCTCTGCATCCCCGTTCTGGGTGTGGGTGCGTTCCTGGGCATCGGCAACGCGCTGGGCTTCATCAATTACACGGTCATCTGGCGTTACTTCAGCTGGACCAACCAGACGCTGGCCATGATCGTCCTGTGGGCCGCTTCCATGTACCTCTTCAAGGAGAAGAAGAACTACTGGATCACGGCTGTGCCTGCTACCTTCATGAGCGCTGTGTCCTGTACCTACTTCGTGCTGGCTCCGGAGTGCCTGGGCGGCCTGCTGAACAGCAAGACCGCTGAGGGTGCCACCATCTACAATACGGCGGTTGCATACCCTGTGGGTATCGTCTTTGCCGCTGCGATGCTGGCCCTGTTTATCCACGCCACCAAAAAGGCTGGCGTCAGGAAAGCCGCATGATCCGATGAGATCCTGAGTTCCTCTTCTAATATTTGCCCATTCACAGAAGACCGGCCGCCGGGAAGTCCCCGGACGGCCGGTCTTCGTTTGCAACGGGAGAAACCCGGCTGAATAACACGAAAAAACACTGAAAATCGCGCAAAAATTGCAGGCGTGGTCAAACTGCACAAAAAACAGGCGGAAAGTTTGGGAGCTGCAACGTTCGTCGGTCAAAATCGCACAGAGAACGTTTTCGGCAGAGAAAATTTACCGAGGAGACGCTAAAAATCTTTGCCGAAAGAAACGCCGGGAGCCCCACCATATACTTTTTGATATGAGGGCTATGCGGGAAAGATATTGTTCGAGTTATGAAAAATGTGTTAACATGAAGCTAGACATGGACCACGCACGGCAGAATGGGGCCGTGGGCGTGGATCTGAAAAAGGAGGTTTCTGGTATGATTAGTTTCTTACTCTGTCTGGCGCTCCTGATCGTAGGCTATTTTGTCTATGGCAAGATCGTGGACAACACGTTTGGACCGGACGACCGTGAAACTCCCGCTGTACGCATCAACGATGGCGTTGACTACGTCGTGATGCCGCAGTGGAAGCTGTTCCTCGTCCAGCTGCTGAACATTGCGGGCCTCGGCCCCATCTTTGGTGCACTGCAGGGTGCTCTGTGGGGCCCTGTGGTGTTCCTGTGGATCACCTTCGGCACCATCTTTGCAGGCGGCGTCCACGACTACTTCTCCGGTATGATGAGCGAGCGCAACGAAGGCGCTTCCATCGCAGAAGTTACCGGCAAGTATCTGGGACCTGTGATGCAGAACATCATGCGTGTGTTCTCTGTCGTGCTGCTGATCATGGTCGGCACGGTGTTCGCAGTCGGCCCTGCTGGCCTGATCGTGACCCTGTGCAAGAACAGCGGGATGAGCGGTGTGCTCACCACCACCCTGTTCTGGCTGATCATCATCTTGGTCTATTACTTCATCGCGACCTTTATCTCCATTGATGCCATCATCGGCAAGATCTACCCGGTCTTCGGCATCTGCCTGATCATCATGGCAGTGGGCGTTATCTTTGGCATCTTCACCAACCCCGCCTACACCATCCCCGAACTGTGGGATCACTTCGGCAGCATGCACCCGTCGGGTACCCCGATCTGGAGCTTCATGTTCATCACGGTCGCCTGCGGCGCTATTTCCGGCTTCCACTCCACCCAGTCGCCTCTGATGGCGCGCTGCATGAAGAGTGAGAAGCAGGGCCACTTCGTCTTCTACGGCGCAATGGTCTGCGAAGGCATCATCGCTCTGATCTGGGCTGCTGCCGGCTGCTCTCTGTACGAAGTCACCGGTGGTCTGAACACCGGTCTGGCCGCTGCTCTGGCCGAAGGTCAGTCCGCCGCCATCTACGACGTCTGCTCCAAGACCATGGGCGGTGTCGGCATTGCCCTGGCAATGATCGGCGTCGTCATCTGCCCCATCACCTCTGGTGATACCGCGTTCCGTTCCGCTCGTCTGACCCTGGCCGACTGGCTGAAGCTGGACCAGGACAGCTACGGGAACCGCCTGAAGCTCTGCGTCCCCGTTCTGGGTGTCGGCGCCTTCCTGGGCATCGGCAACGCGCTGGGCTTCATCAACTACACCGTGATTTGGCGTTACTTCAGCTGGACCAACCAGACGCTGGCCATGATCGTCCTGTGGGCTGCTTCCATGTACCTGTTCAAGGAGAAGAAGAACTACTGGATCACCGCTGTGCCTGCTACCTTCATGAGCGCCGTGTCCTGCACCTACTTCGTGCTGGCTCCGGAGTGCCTGGGCGGCCTGCTGAACAGCAAGACTGCTGAGGGTGCCACCATCTACAATACGGCAATCGCATACCCTGTGGGCATCGTCTTCGCCGTTGCAATGCTGGCCCTGTTTATCCATGCTACCAAGAAGCACACGGAGAAGAAAGCCGCATAACCCATTCAAGGCGGCATAACCCCCTGTGATCTCAAGACCGGCCGCTGCCCACACCAGCGGCCGGTCTTGCTTTTGGCTAAGAGTGGAAAAGACTCTTGCATTTTGCGAAAAACAGTGGGACAATGGGTACAAACAAAACGCAAAAGAGGGATACACTATGCTGTTCAAACCTGCACAACTGGGTCTGGCAAAACTCGGCGCTGCCGAGCTGGAAGCAGACAAAAAAGCCTGCAAAAAGATCGGCCCCTGCGGCGTCGGCAAAAAGGCGCTGTACCTCAACAGCTTTTACATCGACCGCTGCTATTATCTGCCTTACGGCAGCATCACCCGCGCATTCAAGCGGGTCGCCATGAGCCAGGGCGGCTTTACCGGCAAAGGGATGTTTGCCTCCATGGCCTATCTGGTGGTGGAGTACGACGGCGGCAAGCAGAAGCAGTGCAACTTCAAGGATGAGCGGGACGTGGACGCCCTGCTGGACGTTCTGGCCAAAGAGCAGCCGCAGATCAAGCGGCTGAGCGCGGCAGGCGAGCAGACCGTGCAGAAGAAGGAGGCCGAAAAGGCCGCCCGCAAGCTGCCGGAGCTGACGAAAGACGCCGAGCACAGCCTGACGGTGCTGCGCCGGGCAAAAGAGTATCTGGAAGCTAAGCCGGAGATCTCGGATGAGCTGAGCGCCGCCGAGCGCCGCAAGCGCGCCCAGCTGCAGAGCAAGCCGGTGTACCGCTATGTCGCATTGGCCATCTTCCTGTTCGGCCTTGTGGCCGCAGCCTACGGCCTCTATGCCATCACGAACCATGTGGGCAATTACGGCATCTACTTTGCGCTGTTCGGCTTTGCGGCCATCTTCCTCTTTTCCAGCTACAACATGCTGCCCACCGCCCGCAACAACCACAGCGCCATCATGAAGCGGGCCGACCGGGCCGAGCAGGCCGCAGCAGACTATGTGAAGCGCTACCCGAACGGTGCATTCCCGGTGCCGAGCTATTACGCACACCCGACCGTCCTCAAGCAGATGATGGACGCCATCGAAGAGGGCCGCGCCGTCACCGTGCCGGAGGCGCTGGAGGCCGTCAAGGCCCGCCTGAAGGCGCTGAACGCCGACGTTCAGGTCGAGCAGGAGGAGTACGACGAGGTCGTCTGCATCAAGGCGATGTTCCTGAACCACCAATACGCATAAGAGAACCAACGAAAGCTCCTCGTTTCCGGGGAGCTTTTGTTGTGCCAAATTTCTTGCACGGCGCAGAAGGTCGGTTTATAATGAGGACAGAGAGCAGGTTTGAAAACACGAGGACTATCAGCGGGTGCTGGCGGGAGAAGTAAAGGTGTAATGAAACAAAAAAGGCAGATGCCGCATCGAACGGCATCTGCCTTTTCTTATGTCTGAACGGTTTACAGCGACGCAGGGACCGGCTCACGGAAAATTTTCATGGCCTGCTTGTAGCAGTGGACGAAGTAGACGATCTCCGCCAGAGCGGTCAGAATCCAGGAGCAGGGGTAGAGCAGATAAAGCGAGGGGATGGTGTGGAAGTGGGCAAAGATGGTGTACACCCAGATGACGCGGAAGACGCAGGAGCCCAGGATGACGATGACGGTGGGCACGACGGTCTTGCCCAGGCCGCGGGAGGCGGCGATGGTGCAGTCCATAAAGGCCGAGATGCAGTAGGCCAGACCCATGACGCCCACACGCTTCATGCCGGCGTCGATGACGGCCGGCTCGGTGGTGAAGAGGGCCAGGAACTCGCGGCCGAACACGAACAGGCTGCCGCCCAGCAGCAGGCCCACGCCAAAGGAATAGGCCAGCGCGATGAAGTAGCTCTTCTTCACGCGGTCGGGCTTGCCTGCGCCGTAGTTCTGGCTCATGAAGCTGGCACAGGCCATGTAGAAGGCGGCCATGCAGTCGTAGATGAGGTTGTCGGCGTTGGCGGCGGCGGAGTTGCCCTTGACCATGAGGGAGTCGAAGGAGTTGACGCCTGCCTGGATGAAGAGGTTGGCGATGGCGAAGACGGCGTTCTGGAACCCGGCGGGCAGGCCCAGCGCCAGAATGCTCCGGGTCATGGCCGGGTCGAGCCGGGCTTCCCGGAAATGCAGGGCGTAGCAGTCCTGCACCTGAGTCAGCGCGTGGAGGATGAGCCCGGCGGAAACGCATTGCGAAATGGCACTGGCCAGCGCCACGCCCATGACATCCAGCTTGCAGACGATGACGAAGAAGAGGTTGAGCAGGATGTTCAGCACACCCGCGATGCTCAGGAAGTACAGCGGCTTTTTGGTGTCGCCGATGGCGCTGAAGATGGCGTTGCCAAAGTTGTAGAGCGCCAGCGCGGGCATACCGAGGAAGTAGACCCGCAGGTAGAGGATGGCACCGGGCAGCAGATCTTCCTTGGTGTTCAGCAGCCGCAGCAGGGCGGGGGAGCCCAGCAGGCCTACGAACAGCAGCACCACACCGGCGATGAGGCTGACCACCAGCGCCGAGTGAACGGTGCGGCGGACGTCATCGGTGTGCCTGGCCCCATAGAAGCGGGCCACCAGCACGTTGATGCCGTTGCTCAGGCCGATGAGAAAACCGGTGAACAGGGTGACGAAGATGCTCGTGGAGCCCACCGCACCCAGCGCCGTGGAACCGGCGAACCGGCCCACGACCGCGACGTCCGACATGTTGAACAGCACCTGCAGCAGGTTGGACAGTGCCAGCGGCAGGCTGACCAGAAGGATCTGCTTGGCCAGAGGGCCTTCCGTCAGCGAGTTGGTGTTTGACTTCATAACTTGATGATTCCTTTTCCTGATCCGAAACTGTGCCCGCGCACACCGGGGCACAAGCTCTATTATAAGGCCCGGCGGCGCTTTTGCAAGATGAAAAACCCAAAAAGCAGAGGTGAAATTTTAACGCGCCGCCCGATGATTTTTCAGAAGGATGCTCCGGATGCAGAAATTGGGCCGACAAGGGCGAAGATTTCTATTTGCAATTTCTGTCCGGCTGTGCTATACTACCTTATACTGAATCCATTCAGAAGATGTGCGATCGTAGCTCAGCTGGATAGAGCGTTCGGCTCCGACCCGGAAGGCCAGAGGTTCGAATCCTCCCGGTCGCATAAAATCCCCAGTACACTTTCGTGTGCTGGGGATTTTTATTTGCGGCCGGGAGGATTCGAACAGCACGGCCCCGCCGCAGGCGGGGTAAGCAATCAGCCCAGCGGGCTGTTGCTTAGTGCGCGGTTCCTAGAGCCGTAGGAATGTCGAACAAAAGGACTGGCGTTCATTTGCGGCCGGGAGGATTCGAATCTCATTTCAAATTCTCCATCAGTTTTGCCGCCAGCGTCTCGGCTTCTTTGGCCGGGACCCAGATATCCGGAGAAAGGCCACGCATTTCTTCAAAATAATCTGCACCCTCCGGCAGCAGATAGACACATACGGATGTCATTATAACCGAGCATTTGCTGTTCGGCAGTTCCACATGCCCACCATTTCCGATCATACATCCATTTGTGTTTTCTCCGATGATCAAGCTGTTTTCCAGATTATAGGCAAGGTCCATTGTGATTTCTGCAGAAGAGGCAGAGCATTTTCCGCTTAAAAGAATCAGAATGTTGTCGTGCGTTTGCCACCGATGAGCTATCGCTACGGATACCGGATTAACAACGTCATAGCGGACTCCATTGCCCTGTACACGCTGGCGGCTGTATCGGGTGATCCACTGATGAGCTACTTCTTCATATCCGCCGACATTGGAGCGTAGATCCAGCATGGAGATCGCAGCATCACTCATTTGTGCCGCCGCAGCATTGACCTCCTGTAGAAAAGAGCCATCAAAGCTGTTGAACTGGAACACCGGGATTCCATCTGTCTGGCGAAGATCGGTATTCTGGTCTTTGGGAAGCTCTTTATAATACTGTCTCCATGCGTCTGCTGTCAGTGTGTCGGTACTGCCGTCTGTATAGTGCACCGTCAGCGTTTCATCACAGGTGTGCTTTTCCCATTCTGTCCCATCAAATGTGGCAGGCTTCAGCAGAACCGGATAATACACCAGATACCCCTGCTCAGAGATTGAACGCTTGAACAGTTCATCCAGATCGGGATGATCGTCCACGGATGCAACGACTTTTCCATTGGCATTCTGATAGCCCGAATCCGTTTTTACGAACATCACCTGACGGAAGAAAAACGGAATGTCTTTTTCCGACGGATAGTCCTGATTGATATTGAAATGGCCATCTTTGATAAAGGTGAGGTGTTTCACCAAAATCTCCTGTAAGTCTTTGCAGGTCAGGCTGTCTTTTGCTTGAAGCTCTTGTAAAATCTCTGCTTTTGCTTGATCGAATACAGTGTGCCCGCCAAAATAGTCATAGAAGGCAAAATCATAATAGAAGGCATCGAAGAGATAGTTCACATCTTCTTCGGCTTCTTCCAGGCTTAATTCTTTGGCGGCATCGTATTCGCTGTAGGTATCGGTGATGTAATCAAAATATTTCTGTGCATCGGCGGGGTCATCGTAATGCCGCAGATAGGGTGTCGGGTCGGCGGCAGGAGCCGCTTCCCAACGCTGATGCTCTTCGTTGATTTCTGCGAGCAGTTCCGCTTTGGTTGGTTGATTGTCTTTTACAAGCTGTGTGACCTTGGTACAGCCGGAAAAGCTCACGAGCATGATCAGACAGCAGAACAGAGATACGAGTTTGGACTTCATGGTGTAGGACTCCTTTTGATTTTGATATTACCCTTTCCGATTTTTCTGCCAGATGCGGTACAAGCCATCGGTGATGAGGGTCTCGCGGTAGAGAATATTCGTGTGGCAGGCTTCGCGGATGGTGCGGGGCAGATTGCCGGTGGCGTAGAATTTGAGCTCCGGGCCGAGTTCGGCGCGGAAGCGCTCAGCCAGTCCGTCCAGCAGGCTGGCGGTGCCCAGCACGAAGCCGTTCTGCAGGCAGGCGGCGGTGTTCTTGCCCAGAATGGAGGCCGAAGCCGGAGCCGAAAGGTCGATCTGGGGCAGCTGGGCGGTCTTCTGGACCAGCGCTGCCTGCGACAGCTGCGGGCCGGGCAGGATGACGCCGCCCACAAGCTCCTGCTTCTCGTTCACGGCCATGATGGAGATGGCTGTGTCGGCGGAGATGACGGCCAGCGGGCCGGGCGTCTCGGCCAGCGCGGCAACGGCACCGCACAAAAGCTCTGCACCCAGCTGGGCCGGATTGTCCAGCCGCAGTTTAATGCCGCTCTTCAGGCCCGGCCCAACGGTCAGAAAGCGGGCGGAGCAGAGCATCCGCAGCGCCGCCAGGACGCGGCCCGTCAGCGCGGGCACGACACTGCCCAGAATGCCTCCCTCGATGCGCTCGGTCTGGACGCGGTACAGAGAGAGCAGATTCAGCAGATTCATGGCATATTCGTCAATGGTCGCTGCTGCGTCGGAGTGCAGACGCCCGCTGAATTGCAGGGCGTCGTGTTCGTATCCGGCGATGGTGATGTGTGTGTTGCCGATGTTGACCGTCAGGATCATGGTCGGGGGCCTCCTCTGCCTCTATAATGTAATTATATAATATAACAGCGCCCGCAAAACTGCAAGCTCCCCTTGGAAAAGGGGAGCCGGGACGGCCGTGGCCGTCCCGGAGGGGTCCAATTTTCTGCCCGAACGCAGCAATTTGAAGTTTTTTGAAAAAACTTGTAAAAAAGTGTTGACATCCACCCCGGTGTATGGTATTATACTTG
>ENA-UERC01000282-UERC01000282.1-human-gut-metagenome-genome-assembly--contig:-NODE-282-length-39696-cov-6.214342_pt1 | contig 39696 bp, 29 predicted proteins | sample MGYA00242955_ERZ507955 | MGnify/ENA primary metagenome ERZ507955 (study PRJEB26167, sample SAMN06115394) | human gut metagenome | host: Homo sapiens | place: China:Hubei | collected 2016-04-27 | study... | reverse complement strand
GCCGCGAATAAGGTTTGATCCATTTTTCGCGGCGGCGTGTACGTCGCGAAAAATACTTTGCGCGGAGAGAGTGTGTTCGTGGGCGCTTGCGCACACGGACGCGCGGGTCGGAGCGAAATCTCTTTTGTCAAAAAAGGGCGCCGCCCTTTTTTGACAAGCCCAAAAGAGCCTCCCCACCCGGGGAGGCTCTTTTGCAATGTTACAGGTCCAGGAGCTGCAGCTCCTCCTCGTTGACCTTCCGCAGGTCCCGGCGGCTGAGAATGTCATACATGCAGGGCACCACCAGCAGGGTCATCAGCGTGGCGTACAGCAGACCGCCGATGCACACCAGGGCCACCGGCTGCATCAGGGCCGTGCCCACATCCTTGCCGAAGGCCATGACCACCAGGCCCAGGATCGTGGTCAGGGACGTCATAAGAATGGGCCGCAGGCGGGTAACGCCGGCCTCGATGATGGCCTCCCGGCGGCCCATACCCTCCAGCCGCAGCTGGTTGATGTAGTCCACCAGGACAATGCCGTTGTTGACGATGACGCCCACCAGCATCACAAAGCCCACCAGAGACACCACGCTGACCTCGATGCCCGCCAGCAGCAGGGCCAGGAAGCCGCCGGTGAAGGCCAGGGGAATGGTGAACATGACGATCAACGGCGAGCGCAGGGACTGGAACTGGGCCACCATTACCAGGTACACCAGGACGATGCCCAGCAGCAGCATCAGCAGCAGCTGCTCAATGGCGTCCATAATGGCCTCGTTTTCCCCCTGGAAGGAGGCGGTGATGCCCTGGGGCAGGTCTACCTCCGCAATAGCCGCCTGGGCGGCGGTGGTGACCTTGGTGACATTGTAGCCGTCGGCCACGTCGGCGGACACAGTGATGTACCGCCGCTGCTGGTCGCGGTGAATGGTGTTGAGGCTGACGGTCTCCTCCAGTTTGGCAATATCGCCCAGACGGACGGGCTCCGCCGCCTGGACGGCGGAGGTGCTGCCGGAGGACATGCCGGACATGCCACTCATGGAGCCGCTGCCGGAGGACATGCCGGACATACCGCTCATGGAGCCGCTGCCGGAGGCGGCGCTCATCATGCTGCTCATGGCGCTCATGGCGGAGGGGTCGATCTCCAGGTCCATGAGCTTTTCCCGGGTCATGCGGCTTTCCTCCGGGGACTGGATGGACACGCTGACGTCCAGCCCGTCCAGGGTCAGGGACAGGGAGCTGTCGGTGTCCGTCAGGGCGGAGGCAACGGCCATATACACCTGGGCCACGGTGAGACCCTTTTCCATGGCGGCGTTGCGGTCCACGGACAGGTGCAGGGCGGCGGCGGCCTGCTCCAGGCCGTCGGACACGTTTTCCGTGCCGGGGACGGTGGCCAGCTTCGCGGCCAGTGTCTTGGCGGCGGACTGCATCTGCTCCATGTCGCTGCCGTAGACGTTCAGCGCGACGCCGCTGCCGGTAAGATAGGTCATGTAGCTGTCCATGGCACCGGAGGCGGTGACGGTGCAGTCCATACCGGTGCAGGCGGCCTCGATCTGTTGTCCGGCCTTTGCGCCGGAGGCCCCTTCGGTAAGGGTGATATAGGCGGTGACGTCATACGCCCCGCCGCCGGAGGACATCATGCTGGTCATGTCCATGCCGCCGGAGCTGCCGGAGGAGGACATCATCGCGCCTACGGTCTCCACGTTTTCCACCTGGGCAGCCCGGCGCAGCACCTCATCCGCCAGGGATACGGCCTGCTCCCGGGTGCAGCCATCGGGCATGGAGACAGTGAGATTCACGGTGTTCATGTCGATATTGGGCATAAAGGCGAAGCCCCGGGCCAGGGCGGCTCCGGCGGAGCCCACCAGCAGCAGCAGGGACACCCCCAGCACCACCAGCTTGTGGTGGATGGACCAGGACACGGCCTTGCGATAGGCGGGGTAGACCTTATCCAGCAGCCCTGGCTTCTGGGGCTTTTCCTTGCGGAGCATGCCGGAGGCCATGGCGGGCACCAGGGTCAGGGCCACAATGAGGCTGGCCAGCAGGGAATAGGTCATGGTCAGGGCCAGGTCCGTGAACAGCTGCTTGGTGATGCCCTCCACAAACACGATGGGCAGAAATACGCACACGGTGGTCAGGGTGGAGGCGGTGATGGCGCCCAGCACCTGCCGCGCACCGGACACCGCCGCCTGGATGACGGTGGCCCCCTTGGCGCGCAGACGATAGATGTTCTCAATGACCACCACCGAGTTATCCACCAGCATGCCCACCGCCACGGCCAGGCCGGACAGGGAGATCATATTGATGGTGACGCCGGAGAAGTACATGAGCACCACGGCGAAGATCACGCTGATGGGGATGGAGCACAGGGTGATCACCGTGGGCCGCAGGTCCCGCAGGAACAGGTACAGGATCAGCACCGAGAACAGCGCGCCCCAGCCCAGAGAGGACAGAATGGAGTTGATGATAAGGTATATGTAGTCCCCCTGGTCCATCAGGGGCACGAAGGAAAGGCCCTCATACTCCGTCTCCAGCTCCCGGAAGCGGCTGTTGATGTTGTCGGACACCTCCGCCGTGGCGTAGGTGGACTGCTTGTTGAAGGAGACGATGACGCCGTCCTTGCCGTTGAGCTTGTCGTAGATCTCCGAGGAGTTGTCGGTGATGGCCACGTCGGCCACGTCCTTCATGCGGATGGGGTCGATGCCGTCCATCCCCAGGTCAAAGAGCACCAGGTCCTCCAGGTCCTGGCGGGTGTCGATGGCGTCGCCCACGGAAACCATATAGTTGACGCCGTCCTCCTTCAGATACCCGGCGGGCATGGAGAAGTTCTGGGCCGTCAGCAGGGCGGTGATGGTGGATAGGTTCAGGCTGGAGGACAGGTCCGCCTGGCTCAGGGCGGCGGAGCGGGATTCCGCCAGGGTCTGGAGGCCCTGGTCGATCTGATTCAGGGCGCTGTCCAGCTGGATATTGGCGGAGATGATCTGGGTAACGGCGTCGGCCATGGTCAGGGTCCCGGCGGTCACCTGGTCCGCCAGCTTGGCCATGCCCTCGTCGGTTTCCAGGTCCCGCAGCTGTTTTTCCAGCTCCTCCAGCTGCTTCTGCCACTCCTTGGCCCGTTGGACGGCCTCGTCCCACTTGACGCCCAGGGCCGCCATACGCAGGTCCAGCGCCGCCAGCTCCGCCTGGATGCGGACGTATTCGGGGTCACTTTCAATTTCGGCGATGGCCGCCTGCTTTTCCTCCTCCGTCATGGAGGGGTCGTGGCGGATGGCCTCGATACGGGCCTGGTAGGGGGCGTTTTCCGCCTCCAGACGGGCCTTCTCCGCCTGGATCTCCGCCAGCTCCCGGAGGTTGGCCTGGAGCTGGTCCCGGCTGTCCCGCATGGTTTTCAGACTGTCCTGAATGGTGGTAAGGGCCTGGGTCACGGCGTCCCGGACGGCGGATTCCTCGGCGCTGCGGATGGCGGCCTTGGCGCTGTTGACCTGGCCCCGGGCGGAGGACAGCTGCCCTGCCGCGTCGTCCAGCTGCTTCGCAATGGCGTCGGACAGCCGCCGGGACAGAGCATCCAGCTTCTTTTGGCTGAGGATCACATGGAGCTGATGCTGGACCGTACCGCTGACGGTGACACTGGCCACGCCGGTGATGCCCTCCAGCTTGGGGGACAGGGTATCCGTGACAAAGTCGGACAGCTCCGTGATGTCCTTGCCGTCGTAGGACAGGGCCGCCACCTGCACCGGCAGCATGGAGGGGTTCATTTTCAGCACATAGGGATCACCCACGGTGTCGGACCAGGAGCCCTTCAGCTGGTTGATCTTCTGCTGGATATCCACGCTGACGGTGTCCATATTCACGCCGTCTTCAAACTCCAGCACCACCATGGACACGCTGTCCATAGAGCTGGAGGTGACGTTTTTGATGCGGTCCAGGGTGGCCATGGACTGCTCCAGGGGCTTGGTGATATCGGCCTCCACGGTCTCGGGGCTGGCCCCGGGGTCGGTGGTCACCAGGATCACATAAGGGAAATCCATATTGGGCATCAGGTCGGGGGTCATCTTCAGATAGGCCGCCACCCCCAATACCAGAATCGCCAGCACCGCCACGAACACGGTCAGCGGCTTTTTTACGCTGAATTTTGGCATAGTCGCATCGCTCCTTGCGCGTTATAAGCCAGTTGTTACACAACTGTAAAAAACATTTTAAAGAATTTTAACATTCTAAAGCGCCGCGCGCAAGAGGGCCGGGCAATTATTAACGAAACCGTTACAAACTCCCAATTTTTCCTTAGCCTAACGAAAGAAAAAAAGGCAAAAATGCCCCGGAACCCAGCAGGTTCCGGGGCACAGTCTGTCAAAAGAGCCTCGCAGAGTTCGCGGCCCGCAGGCCGCGAATAAGGTTTGATCCATTTTTCGCGGCGGCGTGTACGTCGCGAAAAATACTTTGCGCGGAGAGAGTGTGTTTTCACGCATTTTATGCGTGAAAACGCGCGGGTCGAAGTGAAATCCCTTTTGTCAAAAAAGGGCGGCGCCCTTTTTTGACAAGCTCTGCCCCGGAACCCAGCAGGTTCCGGGGAAAGGGTCAGAAGTCCATGGCCAGGCGCTGGGCCTCGTCGGAGTCCAGCAGGCGAAGGCATCCGGAGGACACCTGGTACACCCGGCGGCACAGGGAGATCACCGTGGGCCGGTGGGTGGTGACGATGCAGGTCTTGTGGGGGTAGCGGGCTGCCAGATTCCGCAGGATGGTGCGCTCGGTGGCCACATCCAGGGCGCTGGTGGCCTCGTCCAGCAGCAGCACCGGGGCGTCCCGCAGCAGGGCCCGGGCAATGGCGATGCGCTGGGCCTGCCCCTCGGACAGGCCGTGGCCGTGCTCCCCCACGGAGGCGTCCAGCCCGCCGTCCATGGCGGAGACGAAGTCCCAGGCACAGGCGGCCTCCAGCGCCGCCCGCAGCTGGGCGTCGGAGGCGTCGGGCTTCACCATCCGCAGATTGTCGGCGATGGTGCCGGAGAGGAGGGTGTTGCCCTGGGGCACATAGGAGAAATAGCGGCGGAGTCCGGCGTTCACCTCCACCTGCCGCCCGTCGGCGGCCTGAAGGTAAGCGCGGCCCTCCGCCGGGCGGATCAGGCCCAGCAGCAGGCGGATCATGGTGGTCTTGCCGCCGCCGGAGGGGCCCACCAGAGCCACGGTCTCCCCGGGAGCGGCCCGGAAATCGGCATGGGTCAGCACCGGCTGATGGGGAACATAGGCGTAGCTCGCGTCCTCCACGGCCACGGTGAAGCCCTGGGAGGCCAGGCTGTCCAGCCCATCGTCCGGCAGCACCGGCTCCGGCTCCAGGGCGTACAGGTCCCGGATACGGCGGGCAGACACCGACGCGCTGAGGAACGACGGCACCGTCCGCACCAGAGCGTTGAAGGCGGAGCTGAGCTTGGCCCCCTGGGACAGGAACAGCGTCATGGTGCCGTATAGAATTTTGCCGGACCACAGCAGATACAGGCAGTAGCCGAAGGCCGCCATCTGGACGGCGGAGCCCAGAAGAGACAGGAGAATCTCCGTGCGGATGCTGAATAGATTATAATCCAGGCTGGCCCGGCGGAACTCCTCCTGCCGGCTGCGGAAGCCCCGGCCATAGCGGCCGGTGATGCCGAAGCCCTTGATGGCGTCCAGATTGTGCAGCGTCTCCGTCTCGTAGGACATCAGGCGGCTGCCCACCTGGCGGACCTCCTGCTGGTGGGTGCGCATGCCCCGGATCAGGCGGCGGGACGTCAGCAGCAGGAAGGGGGCGCTGGCCAGGGCCAACAGGGCCATGACCCAGTCATAGTGCAGGATCACCGCCAGGGTGGCGGCAAAGGTGTACGCGGTGACGATCAGGTCCGGCAGCCAGCGGATGGCGCTGGAGGACACGGAGCCCACGTCGGTGGACAGGCGGCTGAGCAGGTCGCCGCTGGCAAACGCGTTCAGGGACCGCCAGTCGGCCCCCAGCAGGCGGTCGAACACCTGGGCCTGGATATCATTGTTCACCCGGAGGGAGATTTTCGTGGAAATGCGGGAGGTGACGCTGCGCAGCAGCAGGCCCACCAGGGCCGAGGCCACCATCACGGTGACGATGAACCACAGGTGGTCGCTGTCGTAGCCGGTGATGATGTCGATGGAGTATTTGCTGGCCACGGCGGACACCAGGCCCAGGGTGGAGCTGGCCACGCCCAGGATGGTATAAAACCACACCGCCCGCCGGTAGCGCTTGGTATAGCCCCAGATCCACTTCCAGTCGGCCCAGATCTCGGAAAACGTGCCGTCCCGCCAGCTGCTGACCAGGGTCCCCAGAGACTCCGAGCCCATGGGCTGCCGATTGTCCTCCTGCCGCATATCCCGCACCTCCTATGAAAAAACTCAACACTTTATTATAGCATTGTCCGCCGGAGAAGTCAAACCAAGCGTCAGATTGGGCAAATTTGACGGGATGTGAGCGGCAAAATAGATGGATAAACGATACTGTGTCGCCAAACGGAAAATTGTGCTTGCACATTGGACGAAAATGTGGTAAAATGACAAAAAGGCGAGGGAGGCGACGCCATATGAAGCGAGGAACCGGAAAGAAAATCGGGAAAATCGTCCTGCTGGCGGTGCTGCTGGCCATGGTGGGCGTGATCGTGTACGCCGTCATGGTCTGTCCGGTGAATCCCACCCGGATGAAACCGGCGAAAAGCTATGAGCAGCTGCGGGACACGGTGGAAAAGAAAACGGACATCCGGGTCCCCGGGGAAAACCTGCTGCCGTGGACGGTGACGGAGCGTCAGCTCCGGATGGACAGTCCCTCCCGGATGGCCAAGGTCAGCGGCTTTGCCATATCCGGCACCATGGAGCGCGGCGGCGTTACCTTCAACGCAGAGGTCTCCGTGGGAGTCACCGGCGTTGTGGGGGATCTGCCGCCCTGCTGGGACGTGTACCGCTATGTGCCCATTTACCTGTTCCAGGACCGGGGGTTTTACATGACCCAGCTTTGCATAGACGGGAATGAATACATCATCCGGGTGATGTATCCGGAGAGCACGACCCTGTCGGAGGAGGACGCGGCATATGTGGAGGACGCGCTGCGGACGGCGTGCCACACGGTGGTGGATCTGTATCAGTAACAGGAAAGGAGACGTGCCATGAAGCGAGGAACCGGGAAGAAAATTATTCTGCTGGCGGTGCTGCTGGCTCTTGTGGGCGGCATCGTGTATACCGTGCTGACCTGGCCGATATATCCCCAACCCCGGAAAAACGTGGATAGCTACGCGCAGCTGCGGCAGGATATGGAAAAGACGGGTGTGCTGGTCCCTCCGGAGAACGTCCTGCCATGGGTGGAAACATTCTACAGTCAAGAGCTGGATGGCCGGGACCGGCTGAGTAAGCCTATGGCTTTTCTGATGTCGGGGACCGTGGAATACGGCGGTGCGTCATACTGGACGGAGCTCTACGGGTCTCGGGAATGGAACTACGACCGGCGCATGGAGGTCCCGCTGCGGGAGAATTATCGGATGACGCCCATTTACCGGGACGCATCGGACAATTCGATGCTGTATTTCTTGTGCATTGACGGCCATATATACACCGTCCAGGTGTACGCCGACGGGAAGATGCCCCAGGATGCCGTGGACTATTTCGACGGTCTCCTGCTGGAGGCGTGCCGCACGGTGGTGGATCTGTATCAGTGATGGGGGGATTGCTGTAATGAAACGTAAAAACGGGAAAAAGGTCCGGAAAATCGTCCTGTTGGTGATTCTGGCCGTTGTGGCGGGAGTCGTCCTATACGACCTGGTGTTTTGCTGGCCGGTACACCCGTCCTTGCAGAAGCCGGCGGAGAGCTATGAGCAGCTGAGCCAGACGGCGGAAAAGCTGGGGGTCCTGGCTCCGCCGGAGGATATCCTGCCCTGGAAGCAGGAGGAGTACAGCATCTATCTGTCCAGCACCGGGCGCTTCGCCCGGCCCACCGGCTGGGATATGGCCGGGAAAGTTATCTATGACGGGACCACATACCCGGTGTACATCCTGGCACTGCGAAATACGGAGAAGCGCCAGGAATACCCGCCGCTGAGAGAGAATTACAAGCATGTGCCCATTTACCGGGAATGCAGTGAGGATGGGCTGCGGCTGTTTTTTGTGATCGACGGCCACAGCTATACCTACAGCGTGGGGATGATGGCCCCGCCGGAGGAGACGATCCCCCAGGATGCCGTGGACTATTTCGACGGTCTCCTGCTGGAGGCGTGTCACACTGTGGTGGATCTGTATCAGTAACAGCCAATAAGAGAAAATGCGCCCCGGCCGGGGCGCATTTTTTCACAAGTGTTGCATATAGCACAGATTTTTTGCCATAAAAAGGATATAATATAATCGAGATTTTAGGGGAAAGAAGGTATCCTTATGTTCTGCACGAGAAAGGTCAATGACGATTATACCTGGGTGGGGGCCGACGGACGCCGCCTGGCTATGTTCGAGGGGGTCTATGACGTGCCCCGGGGCGTATCCTTCAACAGCTATCTGCTGACCGACGGGAAAACGGTGCTGTTTGACACCGCCGATGCCTCCGTGTGCCGGGTATTTCTGGAAAACGTGGCCCACGGGCTCAATGGCCGGGCCCTGGATTACCTGGTGGTGCAGCACATGGAGCCGGACCACGCCGCCGATATCCGGGACCTGCTGGTGTGGCACCCGGAGACCACCGTGGTGTGCTCCGCCGCCGCCAAGAATATGCTGGCCCAGTTCTTCGGCCCCGGGTACGAGGGGCGCATCAGCGTGGTGAAGGAGGGGGACACCCTCTGCACCGGGCGGCACACCCTGCACTTTGTGGCCGCGCCTATGGTCCACTGGCCGGAGGTGCTGATGACCTATGACGAGACGGACAAGCTGCTGCTGACGGCGGACGCCTTCGGCACCTTCGGCGCCCTGAACGGCGCGCTGTTCGCCGACGAGGTGGACTTCCACCGGGACTATCTGGACGAGGCCCGGCGGTATTACACCAATATTGTGGGCAAGTACGGCGCACAGGTCCAGGCGGTGCTGAAAAAGGCCGGGGGACTGGACATTCAGATGCTGCTGCCCCTGCACGGCTTCGTGTGGCGGCAGGACCTGGGGTACATCCTGGGCAAATACGACCTGTGGAGCCGGTATGAGCCGGAGGAGCGGGGCGTGGTCATCGCCTATGCCTCCGTCTACGGCGGCACGGAGAACGCCACCAACATCCTGGCCTGCCGTCTGCGGGAGCAGGGGGTGCAGGTGGCCATGTACGACACCTCCGTTACCCCGGCGTCCTACATTCTGGCGGCGGCGTTCCGGTTCAGCCATGTGGTGCTGGCCGCGCCCACGTATAACGCTGGTGTGTTCGTCACCATGGAGAACCTGCTGCACGATCTGACTGCCCATACGCTGAAGAACCGCCGGGTGGCGTATATCGAGAACGGGTCCTGGGCTCCCACCAGTGCCCGGGGCATGCAGAAGCTCCTGGAGCCTCTGAAATGGGAGCAGGCCGCAGATACCGTGACCCTCCGTTCCGCCCTGCGCCAGGGCCAGCAGGAGGAGCTGGAGCGCATGGCCATGCAGCTGGCGGTCAGTGTAAACGCATAGTATATCGCAGAAAGATATCGTATTATGTAAAAATCGCGGGCCAAGGCCCGCGATTTTTTCGTCATGAGATCCTTTCCAGGCGCTCCTGGCGGTCCATATCCCGCAGGACGCCCAGCACCAGCGGCACCGTCAGGGCGAAGGCGCACACATCGGACAACGACTGGGCCAGCTGTACCCCCAGCTCTCCCAGCACATGGGGCAGGATCAGCACTGCCGGAATGAAGAACAGCCCCTGCCGGGCCGCCGCCAGCAGCGACGCCTGCCACACCTTGTTGATGGTCTGGGTCAGCATGCTGGAGATGACGATGACCCCGCACAGAGGGAACACCGCGCACTGACAGCGCAGAGCCCGGGCCCCAAAGGCGATAACCTCCGGGTCGTTGCGGAACACCGCCACGATTTGGGGCGCGAAGATCATCCCCAGCACCGATGCCGCCGCCAGAAACACCGTGGCCCACTTGACGCAAAAGCGGAAGGCGTCCTTCACCCGGCCATACAGCCCCGCGCCGTAGTTGAAGCCGCACACCGGCTGAAATCCCTGGCCGAAGCCGATCAGCGCCGACTGGGCCAGCTGCATGGCACGGGTCACCACGCTCATGGCGGCAATGGCCGCGTCGCCGTACAGGCCCGCGCTGCGGTTGAGGCAGATGGTGGCGATGCTGGCCAGCCCCTGGCGGCACAGGGACGGCACGCCGCCCTTGCAGATCTCCACCAGCAGGTCCCGGCGGATGCACACGTTCCGCAGGCGGATGCGCAGGTTGCCGCCCCGGGAGCAGCCCAGAAGCAGCATGCAGAACGACGCCAGCTGGCTGAGAATGGTGGCCAGGGCCGCCCCGGCCACGCCCATATCCAATGCGAAGATCAGCAGCGGATCCAGCCCCACGTTCAGCACCGCTCCGGCAGCGATGCCCACCATGCCGTAGGCGGCGCTGCCCTGAAAGCGCAGCTGGTTATTCAGCACGAAGGATGCCGTCATATACGGGGCCCCCAGCAGGATGATCCGCAGATAGCTGCGGGCATAGGGCAGGATGGTATCCGTGGAGCCCAGCAACCGAGCCAGGGGCGTGAGAAAGATCTGGCCCAGCGCCAGAATGACGCACCCCGCCAGAAACGCCAGGGTCACGCCGGTGGCGGCCATTTTCCCGGCGTCGCCGGATTCATGGCGGCCCAGCTGTCGGGAGATGTAGTTGCCGGACCCGTGGCCGAAGAAAAAGCCCACCGCCTGGATCACCGCCATCAGGGAGAACACCACCCCCACCGCGCCGGTGGCGCTGTTGCTGTGGAGCTGGCCCACGAAATAGGTATCCACCATGTTATAGCAGGCCGTCACCATCATGCTGATGATGGTGGGCGCCGCCATTTTGCACACCAGATGGCCCACCGGCTGGCCGGTGAGCTCCTGAAATTTTGCTTCCTGCTTGTCGTTCACGTGATTCCTCTCCGGTCATGATAATGGGCGGGGCAAGCCCCGGCGCAGCTGCGCCGGGGCTTGGGGATTGCTTGAAATTCCGATCACTCCACCACGGGCAGCGCCTTCACCACGGCGGCGCACCGGGGGCACAGGGTGTCGTGCCCGGCCACGGTGCCCACGCTGGTGAGCACCTTCCAGCAGCGGGCGCACTTGACACCCTGGGCGGGAGCCACGGTGACGGTCAGGGCGTCGCCCACAGTGACCCGTACCTGGGACACGATCAGCAGATCCGCCAGGGTATCCGCGTCCATGTCCGCCAGGAAGGCGTCCTCGGCGGGAACGGTGACATCCACCTCCGCCTCCAGGCTCTTGCCGATGGTCTTGTCGGCCCGGGCCTGCTCCAGCGCACCGTTGACGGCGGTGCGGACGGCGGCGATCCTTGCCCAGCGGTCCATGGCGTCCTCCGGCAGAGCATAGCCCTCATAGGGCTGCACCATGCAGTTGAACAGGACGCTGCGGCTGTCGTCGGCCTGCCGGTGGGGCATGGCCAGCCAGATCTCCTCGCAGGTGAAGGCCAGGATCGGCGCGAACATCCGGGTCATGGCGTCCAGGATCAGGAACAGGGCGGTCTGGGCGCTGCGGCGGCTGAGGCTGTTCTCCCCGTCGCAGTACAGGCGGTCCTTGATGATATCGAAATAGAAGGAGCTCAGGTCCACCACGCAGAAATCGTTGATGGCGTGGGACACGGCGTGGAACTCGTAGGCATCGTAGCTGTCGAACACCCGGCGGATCAGGCTGTTGAGCCGGGTAACGGCCCAGCGGTCCAGCTCCTGCATCCGGGCGGGGGCCACCAGCTCCGTCTCCGGATCGAAGCCCGTCAGGTTATCCAGGCAGAACTTGGCCGTGTTGCGGAACTTCAGATAGTTCTGGGACAGCTGCTTGAAGATGTCGTCGGAGCAGCGGACGTCCACGTGATAGTCGGAGGAGCCAGCCCACAGGCGCAGCAGGTCCGCGCCGTACTTGTTGAAGATCTCGGCGGGGTCCATGCCGTTGCCCAGGGACTTGTGCATGGCGCGGCCCTGACCGTCCACGGTCCAGCCGTGGGTCAGGCACTCCTTGAAGGGGGCCCCCCGCTCCAGCGCGCCCACGGCCACCAGCAGGGAGCTCTGGAACCAGCCGCGATACTGGTCCAGGCCCTCGATATACATGGTGGCGGGCCAGAAGCCCTGGGTGCGCTCCATAGAGGCATAGTGGGTGGAGCCGGAATCGAACCAGCCGTCCAGGGTGTCGCTCTCCTTCTCGAAGCCTGCGGCCTTGCCGCAGTGGGGGCAAGTGAAGCCCTCCGGCAGCATGTCCTCCGCCTCCATCTCGAACCAGGCGTTGGAGCCCTTCTTTTCAAAGAGGCCCGCGATGGCGTCGATGGTCTCGTCGGTGCAGATGGGCTTGCCGCAGTCCTTGCAGTAGAACACCGGGATGGGCAGGCCCCAGCGGCGCTGGCGGCTGATGCACCAGTCGGTGCGCTCCAGGACCATGGAGCGCAGGCGGTCCTTGCCCCAGGAGGGCACCCAGCGCACGTCCTCGCAGGCGGCGATGGCGTCATCCTTGAAGGACTCCACGGAGCAGAACCACTGGGGAGTGGCACGGAAGATGATGGGCTTCTTGCAGCGCCAGCAGTGGGGATAGCTGTGGACGATCTCCTGGCTGGCAAACAGGGACCCGGCGTCCTTCATATCCTGGAGGATCACGGGGTTGGACTCCTCGGTCTTCATGCCGGCGTACTTGCCGGCATAGTCCGTGTGGCGGCCCTGGTCGTCCACGGGCACCACCATGTCCATGCCGTAGCGCAGGCAGGTCTGATAGTCGTCGGCGCCGAAGCCGGGGGCGGTGTGGACGCAGCCGGTACCGGAGTCCATGGTGACATAGTCCGCCAGCACCAGGCGGCTGGTCTTGGGCAGGAAGGGATGGCTGGCCAGCATGTTCTCGAAGAAGGCACCGGGGTGGGTCTCCACGATCTCATAGCGGTCGAAGCCGCCGATGCCCATGACCTTCTCCGTCAGGGCCTCCGCCATGATATACAGCTCGTCGCGGCCCTCCGGCTTGACGACGGCGTAGCTCTCCGCCGGGTTCAGAGCGATGGCCAGGTTGCCGGGCAGGGTCCAGATGGTGGTGGTCCAGATGACGAAGCTGAGCTTGCTCTTGTCCAGGTGGGGGAGCTTGCCCAGGTCATCGTGCATGGGGAACTTCACATACACCGTGGTGCAGGGGTCGTCCTGATACTCGATCTCCGCCTCGGCCAGGGCGGTCTCGTCGTGGGGGCACCAGTACACGGGCTTGAGGCCCTTGTAGATGTGGCCGTTTTTATACATCTGGCCGAACACCCGGACCTCCCGGGCCTCAAAGCCCGGGTCCATGGTCTTGTAGGGGTGGTCCCAGTCGGCCACCACGCCCATGCGCTTGAAGCCCTCCCGCTGCACGTCGATATAGTGGTCGGCGAACTCGTGGCAGGCGGTGCGGAAATCCGCCACGCTCATGGCCTTGTGGTTGAGCTTGTTCTGCTTGATGATGGCGGACTCAATGGGCATGCCGTGGTTGTCCCAGCCGGGGATATAGGGGGTGTAGTACCCGCGCATGGCATAGCTGCGGTTGATGAAGTCCTTCAGGGCCTTGTTCAGGGCGTGGCCCATGTGCAGGGCGCCGTTGGAGAAGGGAGGGCCGTCGTGGAGGGAGAACAGGGGCTTGCCCTCGTTCTTCTTCAGCAGCTCGTTGTAAAGGTCCAGCTGCTCCCAATAGCGCAGCATCTCCGGCTCCCGCTTGGGCAGGACCGCCCGCATGGGAAAGCCGGATTTCGGCATATTCAGCGTCTTTTTGTACTCCATGTGTTACCTCCGTATACGAAAATTGTATTTGAAAACCAATAAAAAAGCGGCCCTTGTCTCTGTAAGAGACAAAGGCCGTGAAAAACCTCTGCGGTACCACTCTTATTGCCGCGAAAACGCGGCCGCTCCGCCCCACCATCCGTGGGCGAGGGATGATAACGGCCCTCCGCCGTCCGCACCTAATCCGGGTATGCCGTTTCAGCCGGATGCTCCGGGGTGATATTCGCCGCTTCGCCCGTGACCGCCTTGCACCGAAACGGCGGCTCTCTTGGCATCGGGAAGGAGCGCTACTGGTCCCCATCACTGCATTTGCACTGGATCACCACATAATATAGCCACTTTTCCCGGTTTTGTCAACGGGAAAATAGGGAAAATTCACTTTTTCCGCACGGAGCGAAAAAAATCCGACAGAACCCGGGCGCATTCGGCCTCCAGCACGCCGCCCACCAGGGCGGGAGGGTGAGGGAAATCCTCCATAAACAGATTCATGACCCCGCCGCAGGCGCCCATCTCCCGGTCCCGGGCCCCAAAGTACACCCGGCTGACTCGTGCGTTGAGAATGGCCCCGGCGCACATGGGGCAGGGCTCCAGAGTCACATACAGCGTGCAGCCGTCCAGCCGCCAGGTGCCCAGGGTCCGGTTGGCTTCGGCCATGGCCTCCATTTCCGCGTGGGACCAGGCGGCCTGGCGTTCCTCCCGCCGGTTGCGGCCCCGGCCCACCACCGCCCCGTCCCGGACGATGACGCAGCCCACCGGCACCTCCCCGGCGGCGGCGGCCTCCCGGGCCAGGTCCAGCGCCTGGCGCATGTATTCCTCGTGCATTTCGCGCACCTCCCCGGAAAAATGTTCCTGTCCCCTGATTAAAGCCTGTCATATCTGTCCAAAATAACCGTACAATAGCCATCAGGAGGTATCGCCATGAAAAACAAGGACACGGCCTCCCCCACCCTGGGGGACCTGCGGCAGGAGCTGTATCAGACCAACCAAGCCCTGCGCAACGCCTATGATAAGTTCAATTACGTCACCGCCCCGGAGCTGGTAGAGGCCAGCATTTACGAGATCAACGCCCTGAAGGCCCGCAGCGACTATCTGCTGCGGTGCATCAAGACCCAGCTGGGGGAGGGCCCCTGCGTGGCGGCGTCCTCCGTGAAGGGAGGGACTGTGTGTCCGTCTTAGAAAAAGCCGCCCTGGGCGTGGGGGCGCTGTTTATCCTGCTGGGGGTGCTGCGTCTGACGAAAAGCCCCCTGAAAACGGTATTCCGGGTAGCGGGCAACGCGGCCCTGGGCTTTGGCGCCCTGTGGCTCCTGGGCCGCACCGTTCCTGGGCTGCACCTGGGTCTGAACGTGTTCAACGCCCTGGTGATCGGGGTGCTGGGCCTTCCCGGCTTCGGCCTGCTGCTTCTGCTGCAGTGGGTGCTTACATAGGGGCATCCTGCGGGGCGGACAGAATTGTCCGCCCCCCTATACGGCCACGCTTTCCCGCTTTTTGTTGCATCTTGCCACATCGTATGTTATAATACCCATGGCGCTGCACGAACGGCAGGCGGTTGGCCACACCACCCGAAAGGGGGTGAGGCAATGCGTATTACCTTACATATCGGGCCCTATACGGTCACGATTATCGTAAAGAGACGCGAAAACCGCCACCCTGGCCGGTGACGGTTTTCTTTGTAAAACCCTAACTTAGTCGGGCCAACCGCTTGTCGCAGCGCCCTTTCCATGTTCATTATACGTCATGCACACGATTTTGTCAAGCTCTCGGACGCTCCATAGGGGCCGACGACTCTGCCGGCCCTATCTCTTCGGGCTATCGCATGTCGAAAGCGCAATATCCTGTGCTAAAAATGCAATTTCTCGTTGATTTTCCGCATGCGGGCCGGGTCCATCTTACACACCCGGCGGTCGAAGGTCACCAGGCCGTTGACCTCGTCCTCCACGTCGGACAGCTGGGTATACACCGCCGCCGACAGTCCCTGGGCCTGGATCAGGGGCAAAACCTCCGTTTCATACAGTTTTTCCACCGCGTCCATCCAGGCTGCCGCATCGTCATACATGCGGTAGCCGAATTTTTTGTCCGTCGCCAGGTGACCCGGGCACTGCAGGCTGTAGCCCCCGAACTCCGTCAGGGCCAGCACCCGCCGCCCGTCGTTTTTCAGGTGCACGGGCCGATAATATATGTGGCGGCTTTTCAGGTCGCCGCCGCCCTGGTCGTGCCAGCCGGAGGCATGGTCGATGGGCCGGGTGGGGTCCATGGCCCGCAGCCGGTCCGCGACCTCCAGGGCGCTGAACTGGCCCCAGCCCTCGTTGAAGGGCACCCACAGACCCAGGGACACGCAGTTATACAGCAGGTCCACCGTGTCGGCCATGTCCCGGAGGAACTGCTGCCGTCCAGGCTCCCCGGCCCGGCCCAGCCGGGCCGACGGCGCGTCATGCAGGTGCAGACCCAGAAAGGGCAGCACCTGCATGGTCAGGGTCCGCCATCCCTCGAAGCAGGATACCATGTCCTGCCAAACGATCATCCCCAGGCGGTCGCAGTGATAGTACCACCGCAGCGGCTCGATCTTGATGTGCTTGCGCAGCATATTGAAGCCCATGTCCCGGGCGGTCTGAATGTCCCAGACCATGGCCTCGTCGGCAGGCGGGGTGTACAGCCCGTCGGACCAGTAGCCCTGGTCCAGCAGCCCCGACTGGAAGCAGGACCGGTGGTTCAGGGCCAGCACCCGGCGGCCCCGGTGTTCCATAACGGAGAACTGCCGCATGCCGAAATAGCTCTCTACCCGGTCGCCGGAGGGCAGAGTCACCTCCAGGTCGTACAGATACGGATCCTCCGGGCTCCAGGGGCGGAAGTACTCCGCCGGAATGGGGCACACGCCCTCTCCCCGCTCATCGGCCCAGCTGCGGGCAACGACCCGCCCGCCGCACAGCACCGTGACCCGGGCTCCTGCCGGGTCCTCCGCCCGGACGGCGTACCGCAGGCATTTCCCGTCAAAGTCCGGGGTCAGGCGCAGGGAACGGACGTAATTGTCCGCTGTACTCTCCAGCCACACCGTCTGCCAGATGCCGGATTGGGCGGTGTACCAGATGCCGCCCCGGTCCGTGCGCTGCTTGCCGAAGGCGTGGACACCGCCCTCCGGGTCGTCGGTGACGGCCACAGTCAGCCGGTTTTCCCCGGGGACCAGGGCGCCGGTAATGTCCAGGGTGAAGGGCAGATAGCCCCCCTCATGGCCGCCCACAGGCCGGTCGTTCACCAGCACCCGGCAGCACTGGTCCACCGCACCGAAGTGCAGCAGCACCCGGTCCCGGCGAAAGCCCTCCGACAGGGTGAACGTCCGCTCATACCACAGCGTTTCCCCGCTTTGCAGCCGGAAATCGCAGCCGGACAGCAGGCTCTCCGGCGAAAAGGGCACCAATATTTTTCCGCTGCGGCGACGGGAGTATTCGTCCCCGTCCTCCACGGTGTAGTCCCACAGGCCGTTGAGGCAGAGATAGCTGTCCCGCCGCAGCTGGGGCCGGGGGTACTCCGGCAGCGGGCAGGTTTTGTCCGGATGCTCCCCCCAGGGGGTGTAAAGCGCCGTCATTTCGCAGCCTCCTTCCGCTTCAGCAGCGCCGCCGGGATCGCCAGCAGCACCAGGGCGGCGGCAGCCGCCAGGAAAATTTCCGCTGTGGGCACCTGCTTTACGGTGCCCAGATCCTCGTAGGTCATGCCGGTGCCCCGGATCACCGCCGCGCCGATATACGGCCCCGTGACCATGGGCAGCAGCACCTGGAATACGATGCGGATGCCCTGGAACAGGCCGGCCTTTCCGGCGGGGGTATAGTCCCGGATGAGCCCATTGCAGCAGGCAGAGATCACCATGCCGCCGCCCAGCATCACGATGCCCGCCGCCAGCACGAACCACTGGCTCCGGGCAAAGTACATCAGCACCAGCCCCGCAAAGCCCACGATCCCCGCCGGGATCAGACAGCGGAGCTTCCCCAGCCGGTCAATGGGCCGCCCGGCCAGCACCGACAGCACAGAGCTGATGATCAGCACCCCGGCCAGCAGGAACGTGTAGTCCGTGATGCCCAAAAACCGCTGGATATAAATAATGAGATACGGCATATACACCTGCTGGCTCATGCAGTATACCCCCAGCGCCGCCAGGGACAGATACAGCCGCGGGTTGTCCCGGACAACGGCGGGACGGAAGCCGTACAGAATGTTGGAGAATGTGGTCCCCTGGCCCCGGGGCAGGTCCGGCTCCCGGATGAAAAAGAAGCCCAGCACGCCGCCCAGCCCCGTGACGCCGCCTACGATCAGGAAGAACAGCCGCCAGCTTCCCGCCTGGGTCAGGCCGTCCAGAGCACCGAACACTACCAGCATAGCCACAAGCGGCATGATGGCCAGCACCGTCTCCACCCGGCCCCGGTTTTCCGGCACGGTGACATCGGTGACCCAGGCGTTGAAGGCTGCGTCGTTGGCGGTGGACCCGAAGAAGGTCATAACGCAGTCCAGCACCACCACCAGCACCGCCGCGCTGTGGGCGGCAGCGGCCACGGGGCTGCTTTTGATCAGGGCAAAGGCCCCGATGCTGACGCCCCACAGCAGATAGCCCGCCACGATAAAGGCCTTCCGCCGCCCCAGCCGGTCGCTGAGGGCCCCCATCACCAGGGTGGTGACGGTGGCGGTGACGGCGCTCCAGGCCACCATGGCCGCGATCATGGACGTGTCCCCGGAGATGGTGTTGTACAGGAACACATTAAAGTACATGTTCTCAATGACCCAGGCGATCTGACCCACCAGACCGAAGGTCAGCAGCGCCGCCCAGGTGCGGCCGCCCAGCTTTGCTTTCATATCACCGCTCCTCCTCGTGAAGATTCCACCCGTACAGGGGATACCGCTGGAGACTGCCGAACAGCTTCTGCTTGATATCCGGATACCGGCCCTCCAGCCCGGCGATGAGCTCCTTCACCTCCTGACGGCGGCTGTGGCCGTTGGCGGGGCAGGGATTGTGCACCACCGGCAGCCGGAGCCGCTGAGCCGCCCGGCGGATGTCCTCCTCCCGGCAGTACAGCAGGGGGCGGATCTGGGTGATGCCGGTGCGGTCCAGGTAGGTCACCGGCTGGAAGCAGCCGATGCGCCCCTCGAACAGCAGGTTCATTAGCAGCGTCTCGATGGCGTCGTCATAGTGATGACCCAGGGCGATTTTCCGGATGCCCAGGTCCGTAAGGGCCGTGTTCAGGCTGCCCCGCCGCAGCTTGGCGCACAGGGAGCAGGGGTTCTTCTCCTTCCGCTCATTGAACACAATGTCGTATACCGGCACCTGGATGCGGGTATAGGGCACGTCCAGCTGCCGGCACAGGTCCGCCACGGCGTCGAAGCACATACCCGGGGTGCCGGTCTCCAGGGTGATGGCGTGAACGGTGAAGGGAATGGGATAAAAGGCCCGCAGCCGGGCCAGCGCGGTCAGCGTCACCAGGCTGTCCTTGCCGCCGGATACGCCCACGGCCACCGTGTCCCCTGCGTCGATCATGCGGTAATCCTCCACGCACCGGCGCACCTGTCCCAAAAGCTTCTGCATGTGACATCCCTCCCAGGGTTGGAAAATAAAATTGCCATTTGAGAAAATAAGAGCTATTCAGAGAAAGCAAGAGAAAATGCCAGATGTTTTTATCATAAATTAAAATGCTGTTGACAATCTCCCCGGGATATGCTATAAATATCCTTGCGCGTTCGGCGCGTTTCTCTCCCTCATCATAGCAAGGGAGCCTGAAAAAGTAAAGCAATACATTCTATAAATTGGAGGAAAAACACCATGTCCACTTATATGGCAAACAAGGCCACCATTGAGCGCAAGTGGTACGTCGTTGATGCCGCCGGCAAGCCCCTGGGCAAGACCGCCGTCATCGTGGCCGACCTGCTGCGCGGCAAGGGCAAGCCCACCTACACCCCCCATGCCGACTGCGGCGATAACGTCATCGTCATCAACGCCGGCAAGGCCACTCTGTCCGGCAACAAGATGGAGCAGAAGTATTACCGCACCCACTCCGGCTGGATCGGCGGCCTGAAGGAGACCAAGTATCGCCTGCTGATGCAGGACAAGCCTGAGCTGGCCATGCGCGTGGCCGTCCGCGGTATGATGCCCCGCAACACCGTTACCAAGGACTCCCTGAAGCGCCTGCACATCTATGCCGGCGAGCAGCACATCCACGAGGCTCAGAAGCCCGAGCTGGTCAAGTAAGGAGGAAAAGAAACATGTATCAGTCCAAGAATCCCTATCTGTACGGCACCGGACGTCGTAAGTCCTCCGTGGCCCGTGTGCACCTGTTCCCCAACGGCACCGGCTCCATCACCATCAACGGCCGCGACATCGACGATTACTTCGGTCTGGAGACCCTGAAGATGGTGGTCCGTCAGCCCCTGAACGCCACCGATACCCTGGGCAAGGTGGACATCGTTGCTACCGTCGAGGGTGGCGGCGTTTCCGGCCAGGCCGGCGCTCTGCGCCATGGCATCAGCCGCGCCCTGCTGCTGGTGAACCCCGAGTTCCGTCCCATTCTGAAGAAGGCCGGCTTCCTGACCCGCGATCCTCGTATGAAGGAGCGCAAGAAATACGGCCTCAAAGCCGCCCGTCGTGCGCCCCAGTTCAGCAAGCGCTGATTTCTGCCGATTTTACAACTTCAAAGCAATCAAAATCCCGGAAAACTCTCGTTTTCCGGGATTTTCCTATATCTGCAGCATTTGTTCTGTTTTCGGAAAATCTGATGGAATTTGACAAGGTTTGACGTGTTTTTTACATGTTAACGATGGGCTAAATGCCGTTTTTGACCCCGAAACTGTTAATGGATGGGTTAATTTTTGAGGGTGCTTAGGCGGTCATCGAAGCGAAATTGCCCCTGCATAAAAAATGAATAAAAGCTCAGAAAAATGGTTTCACCGGGTTTGAAACGGTTTGACCAAGCCGAATGAACTTTATCTTTTTTCGCAGGGCAAATGCCGCCGCAGAATTGATAAACGGAACGCAATCTGTTATGCTGTCCGTGTAAGGAGGGATGACACATGAAACGAAAAACCTATACCTTGTATCTCAGCTGCGAGGAATACGGTGTGATCCTCGACGCACTTATTCGCTTCAAAAACAAGCTCACCCGACAGGGGCGGTACACCGACATCGTAGATGAAGTTATCCTTGCCCTGCTGGATGCCAAGACGAAGCGAGTCTACATCTGAATATCGTATACATAAGGAAAGCCGTGTAGCTGTCAAAAGCCACACAGCTTTTTCTATACCCGGCATTACATAGCTGTCCGCCATCGCCGCAGACAGCTAAATTTACAGACAGGAGGAATCCCAAAGTGGCGAATTGTAAAGTGATCGCCGTCGCCAACCAAAAGGGTGGCGTCGGCAAAAGCACCAGTGTCTACTGCATCGGTGCGGGGCTTGCCATGGACGGCAAACGGGTTTTGCTTGTGGATGTTGACCCGCAGGGTGATCTCACCAAGATGCTCGGTCAGCGCAAGCCCCATGAGCTGCCTCATACCCTGGCGGAGCAGATGAACGCCGTTGTGCAGCACAGCGCCGAGCCGGAGCACCCGGAAATTTTGCACCACTATGAGGGCTTTGATTTTGTCCCTGCCAACCGCAGCCTATCGGCGGTGGAGGTGGGGCTGGTCAATGTCATGAGCCGTGAAACCGTGCTCAAACGCTATCTGGACGGTATCAAGAAGAATTACGACTATGTACTGCTGGATTGCCGCCCGTCGCTGGGTATGCTGGTCATCAATGCCCTGTCGGCTGCGGATCATGTACTCATCCCGGTGCAGGCGGACTATCTGGCAGCCGAGGACATGACGGAGCTTGTAGGTACGGTGCAGAGCATCCGGCAGCAGATCAACCCAAAGCTGAAGATCGGCGGCGTCTTTCTGACCATGGCGAATGACACGAACTTCCGCAAAGACATTGTGGCCGGGGTAAAAGAAAACTTCGGCAAGCACCTGCCCGTACTGGATGCCGTCATTCCCGCTACGGTGCGGCTGGCGGAGATCAGTACGGCAGACAAGAGTATCTTCCGGCATGAACCGCGCGGACGGGCTGCCGCAGCCTACGGTGCGCTGGTAAAGGAGGTGGAACGCATTGGCGAAAAGCAACGCATCCGAGATGCTGACATCACTCGATAGCCTGTTTACCACGCAGGAGCAGCGGGACGAAGCCAAGCGCGACAGCGTGCAGGACATACCGATTTCTCAAATCAGCGATTTTCCTGAGCATCCCTTCAAGGTAAAGCAGGACGAGGCCATGTTGGAAATGGCGGAGAGCGTGCGGCAGTACGGCGTCTTGGTGCCGGGGCTTGTGCGGCAGCTGGAGGACGGCAGCTATCAGATGGTATCGGGGCACCGGCGCAAGCTGGCCAGCGAACTGGCAGGACGGGACACGATCCCCTGCATCGTGCGCGACCTCACGGATGACGAAGCCGTTATTATCATGGTGGACAGCAATCTCCAGCGCGAGCGTGTATTGCCGTCGGAAAAGGCTTTTGCGTACAAAATGAAGCTGGATGCCATGCGAAGGCAGGGGCAACGAACGGATTTAACTTCTACACCAGTGGTGGAGAAGTTAAAAGGAAAGGATGCGTTGTCATCTGCAATAGTCGGCAAAACATCAGGCGATAGCTATGAGCAAGTGCGCCGTTTTATCCGCCTCACCAACCTCATCCCGGAAATTCTGGACATGGTGGATGACGGTCGGATCGCCTTTCGCCCTGCGGTGGAGCTGTCCTACCTTGCCGAACAGGAGCAGTGTGCGCTTTATGACACCATGGGACGCGAGGACTGCACGCCGTCGCTTGCACAGGCCATTAAGATGAAGGCGTTCAGCCGCGACGGAAAGCTGACTGATGCGGTGATCCTGTCCATCATGGAGGAGGAAAAGCCCAACCAGAAGGAACAATTTCGGATACCCAAGGAGCGTATCAGCAAATATTTCAAGCCGGGGACGCCCGCACGGACTATGGAGGATACGATCATCAAGGCACTGGACTATTACAGAAAGCGGCAGCGGGAAATGGAACGCTGAATCTTCCGCCCAGGGGAAAGTCTGCCCATCGGACAGGCTGTGTGCCAGGGCTGGTTTTTCCGCTCCCCCCTCTCCACACCTCACCCCCTTCCTACCGGCTGTACCGGCTGAAAAAGAGATTTCCCTACAAGTCCATATCGTACAGAAAGCAGCATCCTTTTCCGGATGGTGCTTTTTATTTTTACTCTTAGGAGGTCTAACAAATGAAAAAACTCTATCGCAGAAGCATTTCTGGGCTGTTGGCTCTGCTGATCTGCTTCACCGCCATCCTCGGCAGCGGCATGACGGCCTATGCCGCCGCGTCCACCGGAGAAACAGCGGATTCGTACTCGGTGGCATTCCCCAGAGACGGCGACGCCAATCTGGATTACAGCGGCACTTGGGGCCACGACGAGCTGCACTACATGAACGGCTGGACATCCGGCGAGGCAACATGGATGACCACGCTGCACACCATCGGCTCCTTCGACGGCCCGGCCTGCTACTGCATCGAGCCAGGCGTTCCCCGAAACCTGTACCGTTCCTACGAAAGCTATGGGGAGGACTATTGGGACACCTTCCCCGCCGAATATAACCGCACCATTGATGGCCGAACCATGAAAACGCTCCTTGGCCGCATCATGCAGTACGGCTATCAGGGAAATCTCTCCCTCGACTGGCGCTCTCAGAACGAGGCCGACGCCGACAAGCTGGCCCACATGATGGCCACGCAGGCGCTGGTGTGGGAAACGGTGGTCGGGGAGCGGGATGCGGACTTCAATCACGTTGACCCCGGCAGCGCCGATGCCGTGAAGTCCGTCTATCGCACCTCCCATCCGCTCTATAGTCGGTTCTCTGCCTACTACGACAGCATCGAGGCCAGCGTGAAAAAGCACACCGTTGTCCCCAGCTTCATGGACCGCAGCGAGGAGGATGCACAGACGGTTGAACTGAGTTGGGACGGCAGCCGCTACACGGCTACCCTGACGGACACCAACAGCGTTCTGAGCGAATATGCCTTCTCTTCGGCCCAGTCGGATATGACCTTTGCCGTCGATGGGAATGACCTGACCATCTCCGCCGAGACGGCTCCCGCAGATGGCGTGACCATTACCGCCGTCAGAAACAATACCCGTCAGGGCGTGGTGGTCTGGAGCGACGGTCACTATGGCCCCGACGGCACCATGCAGGATGTCGTCACCTTCCGGGATACCGTCAGCGACCCCATGTACGCCTACCTGCACCTGAAGGTCGGCTATGGCAGCGTCAAGATCATCAAAACCAGCGAGGACGGGAAGGTGTCCGGCATCTCCTTCACCGTTTCCGGCAACGGCACGGAGCAGACTGTGACGACCAATGCAGACGGCGAAATGCAGCTCGATGATCTCCGCCCCGGCGTTTACACCGTAACAGAGCAGAGTAATGACCGGTATGAACCCCAAGAGGTGCGCCAAGTGACCGTGATCTCCGGTCAGGTCGCCACCGTGGCCTTCCATAATACGCTGAAGCGGGGCAGTCTGGAGGTCATCAAAACCTCGGAGGATCATTTGATCGAGGGTGTGAAATTTCACTTGACAGGCGCCTCGCTTTCGGGCTTGCCCGTAGACGAGTACGCCGTAACAGACAGCACGGGCAAGGCCGTATTTTCCGATGTGCTGATCGGCACAGGCTATGTGCTGTCCGAGGTGGATACGGATGTTCGCTATGTGATACCCGAGGATCAGACGGCAGCAGTGGAATGGAGCAAGGTCACGCACAAGAGCATCCACAATGTGCTGAAAAAGTGGAACGCCACCGTTACGAAAAGCGACAGCGCCACCGGAACACCCCAGGGCGATGCCAAGCTGTCCGGCGCGGTCTATGGCGTATACAAGGGCGGGCAGCTTGTGGACACCTATGTGACGGACGGAAATGGCCAATTCACGACCGTATATTATGCCTGCGGGGATGATTGGACGATTCGTGAGATCACGCCCAGCGAGGGCTATCTGCTGGACAGCACGGTGTACCCCGTAGGCGCTGAGCCGCAGCGGTACACCGCGGAATATAATCCCATTGCGCTGGATGTGACCGAGCAGGTCATCCGGGGCGGCGTGGCCCTCACGAAAGTGGACAAGGACTATCCGGAAAACAAACTGGAGGGAGCCGTGTTTGAGGTCTACCGTGACAGCAACCGCAATCAGGAACTGGATGCTGAGGACGAACTGTTGGGCACGATGGAGGAACTGGGCGGCGGCGAGTACGCCCTGACCGGTCTTTGCTACGGCGGCTATTTTGCAAAGGAAGCCCAGGCCCCGGAGGGCTTTTATCTGGATGAAAACGCCTACTATTTTGCCATCACCACGGACGGCGAAACCGTGACCGTGGAAAATGAAGCCGGAAAGGGCTTTGTCAATGCGGCGCAGGTGGGGTCGCTCCGGATCGTCAAGACCTCCTCGGACGGAAAGCTGGAAGGATTTTCCTTCCGTGTTACCGGGGCCAACGGCTATGACCAGGTGTTCCAGACCGATGCGGAGGGCTTCATTCTCGTCGAGGGCCTGCGTATCGGGGACTACACCGTATCCGAGGTGCGGGACAGCAGTTCGGACGGGTATCTCCTCCCCGCTGACAAGACGGCCTCCGTTTTTGAGGGAGCCGTAACGGAGGTGGAGATGCACAATGAAAAGAAGCCCGCACTGGAGGTGCCGCAGACCGGAGACAACAGCCACATGGCACTGTGGCTGGGTCTGCTGGGCATTTCCGGCATCGGCGCTGCGGCTATACTGCTGATGCGCAAGCGTAAAAAATAAGCGCCAAGGGGCGGCCAGATCGGCCGCCCTTTTTTCTATGGGAAAGAAAAGTTTTTCGGCGTGAACCAACAATAACAGGATGGTATTTGTGAATAAATGGCTATACTGTTTGTGTGCCATCTACTCAATTGTTTCGTATTCACTTGACAAGTTTCAGTTTTAACGGTACAATTAAGAAAAAGTGAAACAAAAGGCGGAAGCGAAGGAGTCTTTCTGATATGCTATCTTTCCTTAAATTAGTATTCGGCCCCGATATTACAGTGAAGGGATTCGACTACACGGATGACACGCCCTACTATATCAAGGACGGATATACCCCCCAATTGTTAAGTTGGGGAGACCATGCGTGTGTTCTTTTGAAGCCAAATGGCTCTTCTTGGCGATTGCCTACATTAAAAAAGCAGTTGAAGAAGTTTCAGGAACTGTGTTCTCTTCCCTGTGCACTGTGCTTAGACAACCTGTCTGCGTTACAACGACGGAGTATGCTGGAAGAACACATCCCGTTTGTGTCTCTTTCGCAGCAGGTGTACCTTCCGTTTTGGGGGTGCGCTTTTCATGAGCAATTCAAGGCGGACGCTGCCATTATGGCAAAAATGGCACCCGGTACACAGCTTGTATTTCTATATTTATACTATGCAGAGAATACTGGGTCCGTAAATCTGACACAGATTGCAAAGGCACTTTCGCTCTCAAAGGCGACCTGTACAAGGGCAATCAATGACCTCTCTGCTTCGGGTCTGATCTCGCAAACAGCAGAAGGCACGAATAAATGGATCACAACGGCATACACCAAATCAGAACTTTTGGAAAAAGCATACGGGCGACTGAAAACGCCTGTTGATCGAATTCTTTACGTGAAAGGAACCGCCCAAATCGAGCATCCAATTGCAAGTGGAATACGGGCGCTGGCACGGCAATCCATGATTGGGGTAAACGATCAGGATGGTGCTATTGCGATTTCCAAAAAGGAGGCGGCAAAAATCCCAGCAGAAGATATCTGCACAAAACAGTATTTTGAAGACTTTGGCGGTGCTGTTATTGAAGTGTGGTCCTATGACCCGATCATTTTGGAGAGAGACGGCTGTGTAGATGACATTTCATTGCTGCTCAGCATGGACAACGACCCAAACGAACGAGTTCAGACGTGCTTGGATGAAATTCGGCAAAAGCACGGACTACCAATCAAAGAGGAAGAATAAAGGAGAACGAAATGGTAAATGGCATAGATATATTCCGAGAGCACTTCAATCATTTTAAGGAGCAATATACTGTAATTGGAGGCTTTGCCTGTGATCTTCTGATGAACGATGCAGGACTTGATTTCAGGCAAACCGTTGACATCGACATGGTACTGATCGTCGAGGCTTTAACGACAGACTTTGCAAAAGCCTTTTGGGCTTTTATTGAAGCTGGTGGCTATCAGGCCAGGCAACGCAGTAACGGTCAACCGGAGTTCTATCGTTTTGTGGACCCAACGAACCCTGCTTACCCCAAGATGATTGAATTATTTTCAAGGCCACAAAGCAATGTGGTCTTGCAGCCAGATACACACTTGATGCCGCTGCATATTGATGATGAAGTTTCCAGCTTGTCAGCGATTTTGCTCAATGATGATTATTACCACTTTCTTCTGGATGGACGAACAGTTACAGATGGTATCTCCATATTAGATGCTGAACATATTATTCCGCTGAAAATGAGAGCTTGGCTGGATTTGAAAAGCAAGAAAGCAGAAGGAATCCATGTAAACGCACGTGACATCAAGAAACACCGTCTGGATGTGTTTCGCCTGTTCCAACTTGTACGGGAAAATCAGAGAATACCTGTCCCGCAGTCTATAATGGAGGATATTACTCGGTTTATAGCACAAATGCGGCAGGAGGACATTCGTTTAACGGATATAGGTATTCGCCGCTCGAAAGACTCTATTCTGGATATTTATAGTCAAATGTACATTACAGAATAAAAGCGCCGCCCCCATGCTGAACATTCAGTGTGGGGGCAGTTTCATGGAGTGGAACAAATCGTCGCAGTGTCGGTCTTGTGTTTGCACTCCTGCATTTTCAAAGAACGAATCCCAAGGGGGCGGCCGGATTGGCCGCCCCTCTTTTACATACCGAATTGAAAGGAGACGGAATGGGTATGAGCAATCAAACGGAAGAAAAGGATCTGTTCCATGCGGTATCCCTGTCCGGCGGTAAGGACAGCACCGCTATGCTGTTGCTCATGATTGAGCGGGGACTGCCGATCCATGCGGTCCTGACGGCAGATACGGGCATGGAATTTCCGGAAATGTATGAGCATCTGCAAAAGCTGGACGACTATCTGTTTGCAGAGCGAGGGCTGCATCTGACGTGGCTGCGCCACCCAAAGGGCTTTGAGTGGCTGATGTTTGAGGAAAAGAAGCAGCGATCAGCCAGCATTGAAAACCGGCAGTGGCTGGGTGTTTCTCTATACGGAAACGGCTGGCCCGGTCCCCGTGTGCGCTGGTGTACGGGGCAGCTGAAAACACATCTCATCCATAAGGAGATCAACCGGCTGAAAGGACAATACAAGGCCGTGAGTTATGTGGGGATCGCCGCAGATGAGCCAAAGCGCATCAAAAACGAGCGTTATCCGCTGGCAGATTGGGGGATCACAGAGAAGGAAGCCCTGCAAATTTGCTATGACCGGGGCTATGACTTCGGTGGGCTGTATCAGATCTACCACCGCTGCTCCTGCTGGTGCTGCCCTTTGCAGGGCATTGGGGAGCTGCGAAAGCTCCGGCAGCATCACCCAGAGTTATGGGAGCGGCTGCAGGAAATGGACAAACGGGCGTTGGCACAGTTCGGCTCCGGCCCGCTGGGACAGTTCAAAAAGGATTGGACCGTTGAGCGGTTGGAGCAGCGATTTGCAGCGGAAACACAGCAGCTTTCTATTTCATCCTTACAGAAGGAGCGTGAACGATGATGTATCGAGAACCAAGTGATTCCCCTTGGGGCGTTGTTGTGCGGTGCGATACCCTTTGCACCGGTGTGTATAGCGTGTCCACGGCAGGCCACGGCGGCATTATGGTCCAAACCGACGCAGCTCGGCGGCTGCTGTCCCCGGAGGCCTAGGCCGTCGGCTTTCAGGCAGGCAGGTATCTGAATTTTGAAGAGGACTGCGATGCGCCGGTGGTCCTACGGGAACTGGTCGACAGCGGCATTATCGCACCCCGGACGGATAACTACTTCCGCCCCGGCGAGTATGAAGCCTGCATTGACAGGAGCCTGCAGCGCTGGAACCCGGCTTATTGGCGTGCACGGCAGAAACGGCTCTCTGTACAGGCGGCAAAAGCGACAAAGGAGCGTGAACGGTAATGGACTTTGAGATCAAGATCATGACCCCGGCAGAGCGCAGCTACTGTTATACCGGCAGCCAGCAACTCGACAAGCAGGCCGGCTGCATCGGTCATTTGCGCGGGGACATGGACAGAAGCGGCAGCGGCTTTTTCACCTCATGAGAGGATCATTGCGGGGAGCTGAAAACACAGGCGTTCAAGGATGAGTTTGATGATTTTATCAATGCCCTGCGTTTTGACGAGCGCTATGACGGCATTTTCAAAAACCGCAGCAGCCTTTCCCGATACTGCTATGAACACAAAGAAAGTGTGTTTGCCGAGGATTTTATTCCGCAGTACGGATTCCGGGTGGATACGCCGGAATATGCCTATCTGCTGCGGCTGAATCCCATGCAGGGCGATTATAACCTGTATATCTACTGCTATCGCCGGGAGATGCTGGATCAGCACATGGAAAAGGCGGCCCGCGGCATTTGCTTTCTTGATACAAGCGGCAAGGAACGGTTCCGCATTCCCGATGGGGACAGTATCCGTGTGACCCGTCCGGATGGCAGCCATAGTGACCACACCTGCCGCTACATTGACGAGAACCGCGCCGAGATCGGCTACGGGGTCGATAACCTGTATCACATGGCGCAGTTTGCCGAATGGATGGCGCGAAACGGCAACACTTATGTGCCGCTGCGCTCCTCCCTGCCAAAGCAGTGCTACTCTCTCCTGCTGGACACCGGAAATGTGGTGATTTTGAAACGGGGCGAAACCGGCTATTACAAGACGGACATTCCCCACACCTCAAAGGAAGAAGCCCGTGCGCTTGTGGAGGAATATAACCGCAAGCTGGGCGTGACCCGCGCCCAGGAGGAGGCCATGAAGGGCGGCTCCATGTTCGGCTTTGACAAGCCCATTGCCGATCCTGCCAACTACGATGCACAGGGACAGCCGTTAAAGCGCCGGGAGAAAGACCGAGGTGACGCACGATGACCGAGCAGAAACATATTATCTGGAGCAGCGATCCGGACTACGAGGATTGGAGGGACGATCTGGAGGAGCAGTACCCCGAGCTTTCCGAGCAGGAACGGATGGAATTGATGGTCGAGCAGAACAACGACTATCTCGATGACGAGCGGTGCAATCTGAACATTCAGCTCTCCCGCCCCATTCTGCTGATCGCAGACATCGGACGCTGGGATGGGCGGTATCCCGGTTATGCCGAGATCAAAAGCGGCAATATCCGCGATTGCCTGTATTCCAAGATGGACTATTCCACATGGTATGTAGACCGGCTGGGCGATCTGCGCTGCGATGCCGTACATCACGACGGCACGAACCATTATCTCTACCGTGCCTACAAGGAGAATGTGAGCGAAGCACAGATCGACCGGCTGAAAGAAAAGCTATACAGCGGCACCGCCACCCGCGCCGATGTGACCCGTGTGACAAAGCGCCTGGGCGATGAGATCGGGCGGGTCTACGGCTGGCGGTTTCCGCCCGTCCGGGAAGCGGCGCGAGAAAGATAGGAGGAAAACGGTATGTCTGTTGATGCAAGAAAAGAACGCTTTGAGCTGGTGGAGGTGTTTGACCGTCCCATGCTCTTTACCTGCCTGCGGGTAGACCGAAACACGGTGCCCAAGGGGCTGTATCTCTATGAGGTACGCAATGACGACGATCAGTGCGGGATCCCCGTGGAGATCGGCCGCTGGATCATGGTTAACCACTGGGGAACGCTGCTGTCTGCGACACCCATCAAGCTGGAGCCGAACCGGTACAATAACAACGCCTACCGCCATATCGACCCGGAAAACGACTGGAACTACACCGGCGAGCTGTGTTCGGCCAGGGAATATATGGATAAATACCTGCTGAAAAAGGACAGGGAAAAACCAAAGGAAAGATAGGAGGTGCTGCCCATGGCACGCAGATTTCAGGAGATCACGGAGGTTTACCGGCAGGAGATCGCCGCACTGGCCCGCGCAGACCGGTGGACGGCATTTCTGCGCTCTGCCTGCCGGAATTATAAGCTGCCCTTTGAGGAGCAGGTGCTGGTACACGCACAGCGTCCGGACGCAACGGCTGTGTTGGAGATAGAGCGCTGGAACCGTCAATTCGGCCGATGGGTCAATAAGGGCGCTACCGGCATTGCCGTATTTGATCGGGACTATCCGGGACGCACGCGCCTCAAGTATTATTTTGATATATCCGACACCCACGAAAGCCGTTTGTCCCGCCCCGTGCCGCTCTGGCAGGTGCCTGCCGAGCAGGAGCCGGATGTGATCGAAGCATTGGAAAACCGATTCGGTGCGCTGGACGATAAAGGCACATTGGAGGAAGCCATAGTATCCGCCATGGAAAACGCTGCGGCGGACAATATGACGGACTATCTTGATGATCTGCAGAATTGCCGGGACAACAGCCTTCTGGAAGAACTGGACGAGCTGAATTTGTCGGTTCTCTATCGCCGTCTGCTGGAGAACAGTACGGCGTATATGTTGATGTGCCGCTGCGGGCTGGAACCGGATGAATATTTTGATCCGGAGGATTTCTCTGAGGTGTTCAATTTCAATACCCCGGAAACGCTGAATGCCCTGGGCGTGGCCACACGGGATATTGCCGAAAGCGGTTTGAGCGCCATCGCATTGACCGTCCGAAGCCGTCAAAAGCAAATTCGCACAATTGCACAGGCACCGGAAAATGAGTATCCTATAGACAAGCAAACAGAAACACAGACCGAAAGGAGCGAAAACCATGGAACTGACATACACGATAAAGGACGGCTACCGGCTGCCGGATCTGCTGCCGCCGCAGGAGCCGGAAACAGCCCTTGGGAAATACGGCCTGCTGCGCCGGAGGTATCTGAAGGAGCACCGGAAGGTGCTGTTCACGAACCTGCTGACATCGGGCAGGCTGAACGAGCATCTGGCGGAGATCGACCGGACGGCGCGGCAGCGCGTGGAACAGACGGTGACGGCGATGGCTCAGGCCGAGGGCGTGACGGAGGAGCTGAAAGCCGCCGACCCGATGAAGTGGGTGGGGCTGATGAACAACCTGAGAAACGCCGCCGAGGGGACAGTGCTGGCGGAGCTGATCTACAGCTGAACACCGAACCCGAAGAAGCGGACAGTGCGGAGGAAGCACCCTCTGAGCTGCCCGCTTTTTTGGATGAAAAGAAAATTTTCGCCATCATTGAAAACCGCAATGATGATCTGATCTACAAGAAGGCGCAGATCGAACTGTTTTTCCGGTCACATCCGGACGAGGCCGAGCGTGCCGAATATCTCCGCTCGGCATATCAAGACCGTTTCACCGAGATCCTTGCAGACGGAGCACGGCTGGGGTATCGTCCGCAGAAAAACGGTCTGCTCATGTGGGAGGGCGCATATCTTTCCCGTACCAGCGAAAGCGTTTTTTCATGGAAGCTGGTGGCAGGCTTTACGGCACAGCTCATTGACAAACGGGAATACTATGTCAACACCGAGATCAAACCGTTTGTGCCGATGGAATCACAGCAGCTTACGCTATTTGATATGCCTGCGTTCGACCAACCGGAGGATACACCGGATGCCCCGCTGTTTTCCCATCCGAAGCTGCCGCAGCAGATCATTGACGAAGCCCTGTGTGTAGGAGCGAACGACGAGCACAGTCGGCTCATCATCTGCGCCTACTTTATGAAGGACAAGCCGGACAATGCCGCATTTCTGCAAAGGCATTACGGCGAAAACGGCGCAGGCTTCTATTTTGACGGGGAGAAGATTTCGCTCTGGTATGATGCCGAAGGGATGCGTATTGCCCGCGGCAGCACGGCGCAGCGGAGCAATGCCACACTGATCTCCTGGGAGGAAGCGGCAAAGCGCATCCGGGAACTGTTGGATTTGGGGCGGTATATGCCGCAAGATGAACTGGATGAAGTCGAGCATTACGAGCGGATGCAGCTGGCGGACAGCATCGCCTATACCAGCCGGGACATAACAAAGGAAGCACGGGAGGCAGGCTTTCTGCCGCTGGCCATGCTGGCGCAATCCGTCAAGGGCGGCTATCCGGAAACGCAGAAGCAAATTTATGATCTTCTCTGTGCGCCGGATACGCTGCAAAAGTGCGTGGACGAATGGACGGCGTTCAACGCCGCGCTGGATGCAGGGCAAGACCTTTTGCGTTTTCGCTTTTACCGTCCGAAAGAGATACTGGAGCGGCTCTGTGATCTACAACGGGAGCCGCTTCATTTTACCGTTGCCGACGGGTTTGCTCCCGACCGGCAATTTTTTATTTCCGCCGATGAGATCGACAAGGTGCTGCGTGGATGGGACGGCAGCACCGACTATCGCCTTGGCGTGTACGCTTTTTACGCCACGCACAAGGATAAGACCGAGCGTGAAAAATACCTCAAGGATTATCACGGCGAGTACAGCGGTCATAGCGGCGGGAATGACAATCTCACCCACACCCGTGGCAAGGGCATTGAGTTCAGCCACGGCAGTATCACGGCCCCCTATGCCAAGGTCACGCTGAAATGGCCGGAGGCGGCCAAACGCATCGGGGAGCTGATCTCCCAGAACAAATTTCTCTCAGATGCCGACTGGGCGGCCATGCCGGAGTATGAGCGGAAACAGCTGGCCCGGAAGATCGTCAACTTTTTCATGGATACACCGGACGATGTGGTGCGGCCTTTTTCGCAAAACGCCATTGCGGACTATTGGGAGTGCGTAAAGGCTGTGACCGTTCAGCTCTCCGACGCCGACCGCGTGCAGGAAATTTATCAGAATATGCTCCCTGCCTGGGAAGCCACGAAAGAGGAGGATCGGCACTATACCCTGCGAAAGCAGGGCATGGAAGCCATGCGTGCTTATCTGGACGGCACCTATTCCGTGTTTGGCCTTGGGAAAACCCTGCAAACGCCAACGACCGAGGCCGTTTCCGAACGGCCGGCAGCAGAACCGGAGGTATCGGAGCCGGAACCGCCCATAGCGGAAGCGGAAACCTCAGAGATAGAACCGGCATTACCTGCCGAAGAAAAAGCTGTGCTCACAGCGCCGCAGCCCAAACGGGAGCGTATGCGGTTTGCACCGCTCTATCCGGAAATACCGGCCGGGCAGCGACACGACTTTCACATCATGGATCGGGAGCTGGGCGTGGGCAGCAAGGCAGAAAAGTATGCGGCCAATGCGGCCGCCATCCGTACCCTGCAAAGGGTCGAGCAAGAAAACCGTCTGGCAACGCCGGAGGAACAGGAAACCCTTTCCCGCTATGTGGGCTGGGGCGGCCTTGCCGACTGCTTCGATGAAAAGCACAGCCGGTACGCCGAGCTGAAAGCGCTGCTCACCGAGGAGGAATATGCCGCCGCCCGTGCCAGCAGCCTGACCGCTTTTTATACCCCGCCCGTTCTCATCGACGCCATCTATCAGGCGCTGGCACAGATGGGCTTGGAAAGCGGCAACCTGTTGGAGCCTGCCTGCGGCATTGGCAACTTTATGGGAATGCTGCCGGACAGCATGAGGGATTGCAAGGTCTACGGCGTGGAACTCGACAGTATTTCCGGCCGCATCGCCCGACAGCTTTATCAGAACAGCCGGATCGCTGTCACCGGCTATGAAAAGGCGGAGATACCGGACAGCTTTTTTGACGCAGCAGTGGGCAATGTGCCGTTTGGAAATATCAAGGTCGTTGACCGGCGCTACGACAAGCATCACTGGCTCATTCACGACTATTTTCTCGGAAAGACGCTGGACAAGATACGTCCGGGCGGCGTGATCGCCTTCATCACCTCAAAGGGCACGATGGACAAGGAAAGCCCTGCCGTGCGGAAATATCTGGCCCAGCGGGCCGACCTCATCGGGGCGATCCGCCTGCCCAATACGGCCTTCAAGGCCAGCGCCGGAACAGATGTGACCAGCGACATTCTCTTCCTCCAGAAGCGTGACCGCATTGTGGACATCGAACCGGATTGGGTGCATCTGGACACGGATGAAAACGGCATCCGCATGAACAGCTATTTCGTCCGGCATCCGGAAATGGTGCTGGGCGAGATGGCCATGGAGAGCACTCAATACGGCATGGACAGCGTGTGCAAGCCCTATGAAAATGCCGATCTTGCCGATCTTCTGAGCGAAGCGGTATCGGGGCTTCATGCACAGATCCCCACCTATGAGCAGGACGGGCCGGAGGAGGAAGATTTATCCATTCCCGCCGACCCGAATGTGCGTAATTACAGCTTTACCAGCGTAGACGGCAAGCTGTATTTCCGCATTGACAGCCGCATGGAGCCGGTCGAACTGCCGCTGACCACCGAGAACCGAGTGCGCGGCATGATCGCCCTGCGGGACTGCACCCGTCAGCTCATCGAGTACCAGGCGGAGAACCATCCCGATGAGATTATCCGGCGCGAGCAGGAGAAGCTGAACGGGCTGTACGATGCCTATGTCAAAAAATACGGGCGGCTTTACACCCGCGGCAACAACCTTGCCTTTTCGGATGACAGCAGCTATCCGCTGCTGTGCTCGTTGGAGGTGCTGGACAACGAAGGCAATTTCGCCCGCAAGGCGGATATGTTCACCAAGCGCACCATTCGCCCGCATGAGCCGGTCACGCAGGTGGATACGGCATCGGAGGCGCTGGCGGTATCTCTCTCCGAAAAAGCGCAGGTGGATCTCGGCTTTATGTCGGAGCTGTCCGGTAAAAGTGAGGACGAGCTGGTGCAGGAGCTTTCCGGGGTCATTTACCGGAATGTCCGTTGCGGTCTTACGCCGGAGGAGATCAGTCCGGTGCAGCTTGATCTGGCGGCATATCCCTATGTCACCGCCGAAGAATTTCTGTCCGGCAATGTGCGGAAAAAGCTGCGTATGCTGCAGGCGCTGCAAGCAGCGCTACCGGCTGAAAAGAAGCAGGAGCTTGCCGGGTATCTCTCCGCCATGGAAGCTGTGCAGCCGACAGAGCTGACCGCTGCGGAGATCGGTGTGCGGATCGGTGCATCATGGGTGCCTACCGATGTCTATCAGCAGTTTATGTTCGAGCTGTTCGGTACCAGCGTATACGCCAGGCAGAGAATGCGGGTCGTTCGCTCCGAATACAGCGGAGAATGGAACATCAGCAACAAAAGCATGGACGGCGGCAACATCAAAGCCGTCACCACCTACGGCACCAAGCGTATCACGGCATACCACATCCTGGAGCAGACACTGAATCAGCGGGTAGTCAAGGTGTTCGATACCGTTGTGGAGGACGGCAAGGAGCGGCCGGTGCTGAATGTGAAGGAAACTGCCATCGCCCAGGATCGGCAGGAGCTGATCAAGTCCAAATTTGCCGATTGGCTGTGGCAGGACATTGACCGGCGCGAACGGCTGTGCCGCATCTATAACGACACCTTCAATTCCATCCGCCCGCGGGAGTACGATGGCAGCCACATCCGCTTTGTGGGGATGAACCCGGAGATCAGCCTGCGAAAGCATCAGGTGAACGCCATCGCCCATGTATTGTACGGCGGCAATGCGCTGTTGGCACACGAAGTGGGTGCAGGGAAAACCTTTGAAATTGTTGCCGCCGCTATGGAAATGAAGCGTCTGGGGCTATGCACCAAGTCGCTGATCGTGGTGCCCAACCACATCACGGAACAGTGGGCGGCAGAATGGCTTCAGCTCTACCCAGCCGCTAACATTTTGGTAGCTACCGAACGCGATTTTGAAAAGCGCAACCGCCGCAGGCTGTGTGCCCGTATTGCCACCGGAGATTATGATGCAATCATCATCGGCCACAGTCAGCTCATGAAGATCCCCCTGTCCCGTGAACGGCAACAGGCCATTTTGCAGCGGCAGATCGACGAGGTGCTGCTGGCCATCAGCGACGCTAAGCGGCAGAAAGCAGAAAACTTCACCATCAAGCAGATGGAGCGAACCCGTAAGTCATTGGAGGCGCGGCTGGAGAAGCTCAACGATCAGAGCACCAAGGACGACACCGTGACCTTTGAGGAGCTGGGCATCGACCGGCTGTTCATTGATGAGAGCCACAGTTTCAAAAATCTCTTTTTGATGACGAAAATGCGCAATGTCGGCGGTATCGCGCAGACGGAAGCGCAGAAGTCCTCGGATCTCTTTGCCAAGTGTCAGTATCTGGACGAGCTGACCGACAGCCACGGTGTTATCTTCGCCACCGGCACCCCGATCTCCAACAGTATGGTGGAATTGTATACGGTGCAGAGGTACTTGCAATATCAAGCCTTGCAGGAGATGGGTCTTATCCACTTCGACGATTGGGCCAGCGACTACGGTGAAACCGTTACCGCCATCGAGCTTTCCCCGGAGGGCAGCGGCTATCGCCCGAAAACCCGTTTTGCAAAATTCTTCAATCTGCCGGAGTTGATGGCGACCTTCAAAATGGTGGCGGATGTGCAAACGGCGGATATGCTGAAGCTGCCCGTCCCAAAGGCCAACTTCCACACCGAGGTCATCCACCCCAGCGAGCTGCAAAAGAAAGCTGTTGCAGGACTGGCGGAGCGTGCCGAGCGCGTCCGCGCCCGTGTGGTCGATCCCAGCACCGACAATATGCTGCGCATCACCAACGACGGACGCAAGCTGGCGTTGGATATGCGGCTGCTAAGCTCTCTGGCACCGGACGATGAAAACAGCAAGGTTTCCGTATGCGCCCGGAATGTCTATCGGATATGGGCAGAGAGTACCGCACAGCGCAGCACGCAGCTGATTTTCTGCGACCTGTCTACTCCCAAGGCGGACGGCAGCTTCAATGTGTATGACGATCTGCGGCGGAAGCTGCTTGAGATAGGCATTCCGGAAAACGAGATCGCTTATATCCACACCGCCAACACCGAGCAAAAGAAAAAGGAGCTGTTTGCCAAGGTGCGCGGCGGCGAGGTGCGTATCCTCATGGGCAGCACCGCAAAAATGGGAGCCGGAACCAATGTGCAGGACAGGCTCATCGCCTTGCATGATCTCGATTGCCCATGGCGGCCCAGCGACTTGCAGCAGCGCCTTGGGCGCATCGTGCGGCAGGGCAACCAAAATCCGGAGGTGGAGATCTTCCGCTATGTTACCGAGGGCACATTCGATGCCTACCTCTATCAGCTGGTGGAATCCAAGCAGCGGTTTATTGCCCAGATCATGACCTCCAAAGCACCGGCCCGTGCGGCGGAGGATGTGGACGAGACGGCACTGTCCTATGCCGAGATCAAGGCACTGGCCACAGGAAACCCGCAGATCATCGAAAAATGCAATTTAGATATGGAGGTCAGCAAGCTGAATATGCTCCGTGCCAGCCATCTGAGCCAGCGGTATGCGCTGGAGGAGCTGGTGTTGCGGAAGTATCCGGCAGAGATCAAGGAACTAAGCGAACGCATCGCCGGATATGAGCAGGACAGCGCACGGCTGGCCGAGCATCCGAAGCCCGCTGAGGGCATTGCACCGATGGTATTAAACGATGTCACCTACGCCGAGCGTGAGAACGCCGGTAAGGCGATCATTGAAGCCTGCACGCACATGAATGGCGCGGAGACCGTTTCTATCGGCAGCTACCGCGGATTTTCCATGCTGCTTTCCTACGACGGTGCTGCCAACGAGTTTCGCATGGTACTCAAAGGCAAGCTGTCCCATACGGCTGTACTGGGAGCGGATGCAGGCGGCAATGTCACCCGTATCGACAACGCACTGGAAAAGATCACGGAGCACTTGGCCAACGCCCGGTCGCAGCTTGCCCATACCACCGAGCAGCTTGAAAATGCCCGCACAGAGATGACCGCACCCTTTCCGAAGGAGGCAGAACTGGCCGAAAAGACGCGGCGGCTGAACGAGCTGAATGTGCTGCTGAATCTTAACGAGCAGGATCGCCCCGTCATGGCGGATGAGCCGGACGAAGGCGACCGGATCCGACCAAAAAACGCAGAACGGGAGCGATAATTTGCACCTTTGCGCAACCTCAAAAAGCAAGCCTGCGGAGCGAGTTCCGCAGGCTTTGCTCTTGCTTCGATTTGTTTTGAGGGGATCACTTCAGGCAGTGACGGAGACCGCTGAGAACACGTACCCGCCCCGGACCGTGCGGATATAGGTCTGGCTGCCGCCCATCTTCCGACGGAGATTGGAGACGGTATTCGCCACGACCTTCAGGGTGTCCGCGCTGTCCCGGCCCCACACGGCGGAAAACAGGTCCTCCTTGGAAAGCGTGACTCCCGGATTGCTGGCGAGAAGCAGCAGCATATTGAACTCGATCCGGGTCAGCGCCAGCGCGGTTCCGTTTTGAAACGCCTGCTGGGATCGTCCGTCAATGGTTAGTTCCGGGAAGGTAAGCGTGTGCCGGGAACTGAGGGAGACCCGCTCTGCGGCGATGTCCTCCCGCCGCAGAAGGGCCAGGATCTTTTCCTCCAGATCCCCCTCGGCCCCGTTTGCTTGAATGATGATCATAGTGTGTCTGTGTGTTACTCCGTGTCCAGTTCGTGGAGCAAGTTGACCATCTCGATAGCGCTGACTGCACAATCGTAGCCCTTGTTGCCTGCCTTGGTGCCGGCCCGTTCGATGGCCTGCTCGATATTCTCCGTGGTCAATACTCCAAAGAGAACGGGTACGCCGCTTTCCAGAGACACGGCGGCGATCCCCTTGGAGACCTCGTTGCAGACGTAGTCATAATGGCTGGTGGAACCGCGGATCACCGCGCCGAGGCAGATGACGGCGTCATACCTGCCGCTCTTTGCCATCTTGGACGCCACCAGCGGGAT